>Ga0335079_10000237_pt1 | contig 64854 bp, 59 predicted proteins | sample Lox_Sample_33_FD_206719 | JGI IMG/M metagenome (GOLD analysis project Ga0335079, IMG submission 206719) | Soil microbial communities from Loxahatchee National Wildlife Refuge, Florida, United States - Lox_Sample_3.3 | ecosystem: Environmental > Terrestrial > Soil > Wetlands | place: USA...
TCCGGGGCGCCTGCCACGCGCGAGCCGGCCCGCCCGCTGCTGTCGCTGGCGCATGCGGCGAAGTCGTTCGGCGCTGTGCACGCGGTCGTGGACGGCTCGATCGACCTGTACGGCGGCGAGGCACACGCGCTGGTGGGGGAGAACGGCGCCGGGAAGTCGACCGTGGTGAAGATCCTGGCCGGCGTGCACCAGCCAGATGAGGGCCAGCTGCTCATCGAGGGCCAGCCGGCCGTGCTCTCCGGGCCGGCCGCCGCCCAGGCGGCTGGCATCGCCGTTATCTACCAGGAGCCGACCCTCTTCCCCGACCTCTCGGTGGCCGAGAACATCTTCATGGGCCGCCAGCCGCTGCTGGCCGCCCGGCGGATCGACCGCCGGCGCATGCGGGCGCAGGCCGCGGCCCTGTTCGAGCGGCTGGGCGTGCAGCTCGACCCGGCCCGGGTGTCACGCGGGCTGTCCATCGCCGACCAGCAGATCGTGGAGATCGCCAAGGCGCTCACCCGCGAGGCCCGGGTCATCGTGATGGACGAGCCGACCGCCGCGCTGTCCGCGGCCGAGGTGGCCCGGCTTTTCGACGTGGTCCGCGCGCTGCGCGCGGACGGGGCCGCGGTGCTGTTCATCTCGCACCGGCTGGAGGAGGTTTTCGAGATCTGCCAGCGCGTCACCGTGATGCGCGACGGCAGCACGGTGCTGGCCAGCGAGCTGGCGGGTCTCAGCGCGAATGACCTGGTGCGCGCCATGGTGGGCAGGGACATGCCGCAGCGCACGGCGGGGGAGCGCGGCCAGCCCGGGGACGAGGTGCTGGGGGTGGAGCGCCTGACCCGGGAAGGGGTGTTCACCGACATCTCGCTGCAGGTGCGGGCGGGGGAGATCGTCGCGCTGGCCGGGCTGGTCGGCTCGGGCCGCAGCGAGGTCGCGCGCGCCATCTTCGGCATCGACCGCTACGACGCCGGCTCGGTGACCGTGCGCGGCCAGAAGCTGCGCAAGGCGTCGCCCACGGCCGCGATGGCGGCCGGGATCGGGTACGTGCCCGAAGACCGGCGCCAGCAGGGCCTGGTCATGGACATGTCGGTCCAGCAGAACGTGGCGCTCGCCTCCCTGGCCCGGCTGCGGCAGGGCGGGCTCATCCGGTCCGCCGCCGAACGCGCGTTCGCCACCGACTGGGCCCAGCGGCTGAGGCTGAAGTACGGCAGGCTCACCGACCCGGTGTCCATGCTGTCGGGTGGCAACCAGCAGAAGGTGGTGCTGGCCAAATGGCTCGGCCGCCGCCCGGCGCTGCTCATCGTGGATGAGCCCACCCGCGGCATCGACATCGCCACCAAGGCCGACGTGCACGAGCTGCTGGTGCGGCTCGCCGGGGAGGGCGTCGCCATCCTGATGATCTCTTCGGAACTGCCGGAGGTGCTCTACATCGGGGACCGGATCCTGGTGATGCGCGAGGGGCGGCTGACCGCCGAGTACCCCCATGCCGAGGCCTCGGAGGAGAAGATCATGTCCGCGGCGACCGGCCAGCTGGAGCGGGCGGGATGAGCGCCACGGTCGACACCCGGCAGGAGGCCACGGGCAGGCCGCCGCGTATCAGCTCGCGCCGCCTGACCGAGCGCGTCTTCCGGATCAGGGAATCCGGCATCATCGTCGTCCTGATCGTGTTCGTCGCGATCACCGTGAGCATCCAGCCGCGGTTCGCCAGCCAGCAGGAAGTGCAGTTCATCCTGGCCAACACCACCGTCTTCGCCCTGCTCGCGCTCGGCGAGACGATGGTGATCATCAGCCGGAACGTGGACCTGTCGATCGGCTCGGTGGTGGGCCTGTCGGCCTACGTCTCGGCCAGCCTCTTCGGCAAGATCCACGGCCTACCGATCGTCGTGGTCTTCCTGGTGGGCCTCGGGATCGGGCTGGCGGTCGGCGTCGCCAACGGGCTCATGGTGGCGGTCGGCCGGGTGCCGAGCCTGGTGGTCACGCTGGCGACCCTGTACATCGTGCGGGGCCTCGACATCCTGATCGTGGGCGGCAACGAGGTCGTCGCCCAGACGCTGCCCAATGCCTTCATCGAGATCCCGCGGGCAGGCGTCTACGGGGTCCCCTATCTCGCGATCGCGATCGCGGTGGTGATCGGCGTAGGTGCGTACTACCTGCGGTCTTACCGGTCCGGACGCGAGCTCTACGCGATCGGCTCCAACCCCGAGGCGGCGCGGCTGGCCGGGATCCCGGTCGGCAGGCGGGTCTTCACCGCCTTCGCCATGAGCGGGGCGATAGCCGGGGTGGCCGGGGTGCTCTGGGCGGCCCAGTACCAGACCGTGGACTCCAACGCCGGCACGGGCTACGAGCTGACGGTGATCGCCTCGGTGGTGGTGGGCGGCGTGGCGATCTTCGGGGGGAGCGGGAGCGTGGTCGGGGCGGCCATCGGGGCGCTGCTGCTCCAGACCATCAACTCCGCGCTGTACGTGCTGGGCATCTCGCCGTTCTGGGACCAGGCGATCGCCGGTGCCCTGCTGCTGGCGGCCATCACGCTCGACCGGATCATCTCGCTGAGACTCTCGGCCGCGCTGAGACGAAGGAGCGCCGGTGTCGGAACCTAGCCTGCTCACCCGGCCGCCGGAGCCGGAGCGCCGGCGCCGCACCGCGCTGCGCGGGGCCATGCGGTGGGAAACCGGCCTGGCGGTGGTCGTGGTGGCCATCTTCGCGTTCGGCGTCGCCGTCTCGCCCGATTTCCTGACCGGCTCGAACCTGTTCAACCTGGGTGTGACCACGGGCGAGGTAGCGATCATGGCGCTGCCGATGACGCTCATCATCATCAGCGGTGAGATCGACCTGTCGGTCGCGTCCACGCTGGGCATGGCCAGCGCCCTGCTCGGCTACCTGTGGGCCAGGCACTGGCCGATGCTGGTCATCTTCGTCATGGTGGTGCTGCTCGGGGCGGCCGCTGGGCTGTTCAACGGGCTGATGGTCACCCGGGTCGGCCTGCCCTCGCTGGCGGTCACCATCGGCACACTCGCGCTCTACCGCGGTGTCGCGCTCATCATCCTCGGCTCGAACACGATCTCCGACTTCCCCGCCCCCTACAGCACCATCGGCGTCCTCGGCGTGGCGAACACCGACCTGCCCTGGAATGTGGCGATCTTCGCCGTGCTGGCAGTGATCTTCGGTGTGGTGCTGCACTTCACCGCCACCGGCAGGTCCATCTACGCCATGGGCGCGAGCCCGGAGGCGGCGCTCTACGCCGGGATCCGGGTCAAGCGGATCAAGCTCCTGCTGTTTGTCACCTCCGGTGTCGTCTGCGCGATGGCCGGGGTGCTGTGGACCTTCCGGCTCTCCACCGCGGTGCAGAACAACGGCATCGGCATGGAACTGACCGTGGTCGCCATCGTGCTGCTGGCCGGGGTGTCCATCTTCGGCGGCAAGGGCTCGATCATCGGTGTGGTGCTCGCGGTCCTGGCGTTCGCCGGCCTGCAGGACGCCCTGCTGCTGACCAACTTCAACCAGGAAGCCACCGGCATCGTCACCGGTGCGCTCCTGCTGATCAGCGTCTTCGTGCCTACCGCGGGATCTGTCGTGACCAGGTCGCGCGAGTGGCTGCGGGCCCGGGGCCACCGGGCGCCGTCCCCGGTGGGGGCAGGTCATGAATGACGCTCGCGCGCCGGCCAGCATCCCAGGGCCGGCGCACCGCCCCGCAGGGTCCGCGCAGTTCCAGCTGACCCGCTTCGCCAGTGTTCATCTGTACGGATTGAAAGGATTCAGTATGAGACGGTCCCTTAAGCGAGCGCTGTGGGCCTCCGCGGTGCTCCTTGCCGCGTCCTCCGTGCTCGCCGCGTGCAGCTCGTCGAGCACCACATCAAGCAGCTCGTCCTCGGCCGCCGCCTCGGGCGGGCTGAAGAAGGGCCTCAAGGTCTTTGTCATCCCCAAGAACCTCGGCAACCCCTACTTCACCACCGCGGACAGCGCTAAGACCGGAGGAGCGCTCGCCGCCCTGACCACGCTCGGCGCCACCGGCACCGAGACCAGCGGCACCCAGGCCACGCCCGCCTCGCAGATCCCCGCCATCCAGGCGGCGATCAGCAAGGGAGCCAACGCCCTCATCGTGTCCGCCACCGACCCGTCGGCGCTGTGCCCGACCCTGAACGCCGCCATGGCCAAGGGCATCACGGTCGTCACCTACGACTCGGACGCGCCCACCTGCCGGAACCTCTTCGTGAACCAGGCGTCCACCGCGCAGATCGGGACCAGCGAGGTGGACCTGCTCGCCAAGCAGATCCACGAGAGCGGGGACATCGCGATCGTGTCCGCGGCCGCCTCGGCGACCAACCAGAACGCCTGGATCGGGTACATGAAGCAGGAGCTGAAGAAGTACCCGAAGATGCACCTGGTCAGCATCGTCTACGGCAACGACGACCCCACCACGGCGACCCAGGTCACGCAGGGGCTGCTGCAGTCACACCCCACCCTCAAGGGCATCATCTCGCCGACCACGGTCGGCATCCTCGCCGCGGCGCAGGTTCTCGACACGCCCAAGTACCGCGGCAAGATCGCGCTCACCGGCCTGGGCACCCCCGACTCACTCAAGAAGTACGTGGCTGACGGGACCATCCAGTCCTTCGAGCTCTGGAACCCCGCTGACCTCGGCTACCTGGCCGGCTACGCGGCGGTAAATTACGCGTCCAAGACGATCAGCAGCGCACAAGGCCAGTCCTTCACCGCCGGCAAGCTCGGCAAGTTCACGGTCGGCGCGGACAAGACCATCCTGCTCGGCCCGCCGTTCGTCTTCACCAAGGCCAACATCAACCAGTTCAACTTCTGACCGGAGGCGGCCGGCTGCCGGGCGGCGATCCCGGCCGGCGGGGCCGCTTCCCAGCCAGCCAGCCAGCAACGGTGGGTGCCGGGGCCGGAGTCCTCTCCGGCACCCACCGTGGCCTGGGCACCGGGCTCTTTCGCGGCCCGGCACCCACCCTGGCCCCGGCACCCACCCCGGCCATCGACGACAATGCCTCAGGAGGTGCAGTGGAGCGGGTCTGCTTCCTCGCCCGGGTCCGGCCTGACCGGCTGGATGAGTACCGGGCTGCTCACCGCCGGGTCTGGCCCGAGATGACCGCGGCGCTGAGCAGCGCCGGCTGGGCGAACTACACCATCTTTCTCGCCGACGACGGGCTGCTCGTCGGCTACCTGGAGACCGACGACTACGAAGCGGCACTTCAGCGGATGGCGCAGACCGACGTCAACGAACGCTGGCAAGCCGAGATGGCGCCGTTCTTCGCCGACGCCGGTGACCGGCGGCCCGACGAGGGATTCCGCCGGATCACCGAGATCTTCCACCTCGACTGAACATGACCGCATCCGATCCGCTGCTGCCTGGAGATGAAGAGTTATGGGTGATGTGACCGCCGTGAAGAGTGCGCTGCGGGCGCAGCGGATCGAGTTGCCATCGTGGGCGTTTGGCAACAGCGGGACCCGGTTCAAGGTGTTCGGGCAGCCAGGTGTGCCGCGCACACCGCAGGAGAAGATCGACGACGCTGCGCAGGTGCACGCGTTCACCGGCGTGGCGCCGAGTGTGGCGGTGCACATCCCCTGGGACAGGGTCGACGATTACGCCGGGCTTGCCGCGTATGCGCGCGACCGCGGCGTGGCGATCGGGACCGTGAACGCCAACGTGTTCCAGGACGACGACTACCGGCTCGGCAGCGTGGCCAACCCGGACCCCGCGGTGCGCGCCAAGGCGGTGGCGCACCTGATGGAGTGCGTCGACATCATGGACGCCACCGGGTCGCAAGACCTGAAGCTGTGGTTCGCCGATGGCACCAACTACCCCGGCCAGGACGACATCCGCGCCCGCCAGGGCCGGCTCGCGGAGGCGCTGGCGCTGGTCTATGAGCGGCTGGGGCCGGATCAGCGGATGCTGCTGGAGTACAAGCTGTTCGAGCCGTCGTTCTACACCACCGACGTGCCCGACTGGGGCACCTCGCTGGTCCACTGCCTGGCGCTGGGCCAGCGGGCCGCGGTTGTGGTGGACACCGGGCACCACGCGCCGGGCACGAACATCGAGTTCATCGTGGCGATGCTGTTGCGGGCGGGGCGGCTGGGCGGGTTCGACTTCAACTCCCGGTTCTACGCCGACGACGACCTGATGGTCGGCGCCGCCGACCCGTTCCAGCTGTTTAGGATCCTGCACGAGGTGGTCTCGGCGGACGCCCTGGCTCCGGAGGCAGGTGTCGCGTTCATGCTGGATCAGTGCCACAACATCGAGCCGAAGATCCCGGCGCAGATCCGGTCGGTGATGAACGTGCAGGAGGCCACCGCCAAGGCGCTGCTGGTCGACCGCGAGGCGCTGGCCGCCGCGCAAGAAGCGGGTGACGTGCTCGGCGCCAACGCGGTGTTCATGGACGCCTACAACACCGACGTCCGCCCGCTGCTCGCCGGGCTACGCGAAGATACGGGACTGGACCCCGACCCGATCGCCGCCTACCACCGCTCCGGCTACCAGGAAAAGATCATCGCCGGCCGCGTCGGCGGCACCCCCGCCAGCTGGGGCAGCTGAGGACGCCCGCATCGTGCGTCCCGCTGCCGCGCCCCCCGCCGCCCCGGCCGGCGACCCGGCTGCTGCCCCCGCCGCCCCGCCGCCGCAGCCACATCTGACAGGGAGCTCTCATGACCCAGCCTGAGGTCGCCGAGCTGCTGGCGCGCAGCAACCGGCTCGGCTCCGACCCCCGCAACACCAACTACGCGGGCGGCAACACGTCGGTGAAGGCGGAGGCGGACGACCCGGTGACCGGGCAGCCGGTGCCGCTGCTGTGGGTGAAGGGGTCAGGCGGCGACCTGGGCACCCTTACCGCCGACGGCCTTGCCGTGCTGCGGCTCGACCGGCTGCGCGCGCTGACCGGCGTGTACCGCGGGCCGGAGCACGAGGACGAGATGGTGGACGCGTTCGACTTCTGCCTGCACGGCAAGGGCGGCGCGGCCCCGTCCATCGACACCGCGATGCACGGGCTCGTCGAGGCGGCGCACGTGGACCATCTGCACCCGGACGCCGGGATCGCGCTGGCCACCGCCGCCGACGGCGAGGCCCTGACCCGGGACTGCTTCGGCGGCCGGGTGGTGTGGGTGCCCTGGCGGCGGCCTGGTTTCCAGCTCGGCCTGGACATCGCCGAGGTGCAGCGCGCCAGCCCGGAAGCGATCGGCGTGGTCCTCGGCGGCCACGGCATCACCGCCTGGGGCACGACCAGCGACGAATGCGAGGAGAACTCCCTGGAGATCATCGCGACGGCCCAGCGGTTCCTGGACACCCATGGCCGCGGCGACCCGTTCGGGCCCGTGGTGCCAGGGTTCGAGCCGCTGCCGGAACCCGGGCGCCGCGCCCGCGCCGCGGAGCTGGCGCCGGTCATCCGCGGGCTCGCCTCCACCGACCGGCCGCAGGTGGGGCACTTCACCGGCACCGGTGTGGTGCTGGACTTCCTGGCCCGGCGCAAGCACCCCGCGCTGGCCGCGCTCGGCACCTCCTGCCCCGACCACTTCCTGCGCACCAAGGTCGCGCCGCTGGTGCTTGACCTCCCGCCCACCGCCCCGGTGCCGGAGGTGATCGCCCGTCTCGGCGAGCTGCACGCCGGTTACCGCGCCAGCTACCAGGGCTACTACGAGCGGCATGCGGACGCGTCCTCGCCGCCCATGCGCGGCGCCGACCCGGCGATCGTGCTGGTCCCGGGCGTGGGCATGTTCAGCTTCGGCGCGGACTCCCAGACCGCCCGGGTGGCCGGGGAGTTCTACGTCAACGCGATCAACGTGATGGCCGGCGCCGAGGCGGTCTCCACCTACTGCCCGATCCCCGAGAGCGAGAAGTTCCGGATCGAGTACTGGGAACTGGAGGAGGCCAAGCTGCGCCGCCGCCCCAGGCCCAAGCCGCTGGCGGCCAGGGTGGCGCTGGTGACCGGCGGCGGGTCGGGCATCGGGCGTGCCACGGCGCAGCGGCTGGCCGCTGAGGGAGCCTGCGTCGTCATCGCCGACCGGGACGGGCAGGCGGCGGCCGGGGTGGCAGACGAGATCGGCTCGGCCGACATCGCCGTCGCGGCGACCACCGACGTGACCGACGAGACCAGCGTCGCGCAGGCGTTCGCGGCCGCGGCGCTCGCGTTCGGGGGGGTGGACCTGGTGGTGAACAACGCCGGGCTGTCGATCTCCAAGCCGCTGGCCGAAACCACCACCGCCGACTGGGACCTCCAGCACGACGTGATGGCGAAGGGCTCCTTCCTGGTCTCCCGCGCGGCCGCGCAGGTCATGCAGGCCCAGGGCCTGGGCGGCGACATCGTCTATATCTGCAGCAAGAACGCGGTGTTCGCGGGGCCGAGCAACGTCGCCTACGGCGCCGCCAAGGCGGACCAGGCGCACCAGGTGCGGCTGCTCGCCGCCGAGCTCGGCGAGCACGGCATCCGCGTCAACGGGATCAACCCCGACGCGGTCGTCCGAGGCTCCGGCATCTTCGCTGGCGGCTGGGGCGCGCAGCGGGCGGATGTCTACGGTGTCCCCGAGTCCGAGCTCGGCGCCTTCTACGCCAGACGGACCCTGCTCGGGCGCGAAGTCCTGCCCGAGCACGTGGCAGCGGCCGTGTTCGTGCTCACCGCGGGTGAGCTCTCCCTGACCACCGGGCTGCACATCCCGGTCGACGCGGGGGTGGCCGCCGCGTTCCTGCGCTGACCATGGCAGCCCACCATCAGCCCGCCGAGGAGGAGGCAACCATGATGGGAGCCGGCGCCATCCAGACCGGCCCATTCCCCGAGGGGCCGCTGTGACCTCAGCCACGATGGTGGCTGCCGTCGACCTCGGCGCCTCCGGCGGCCGGGTCATGATGGGCACCGTCGGCGAGGGCCACCAGCTGAAGCTCGACGAGCTGCACCGGTTCCCGAACATCCCCGTCCGGGTGCTCGGGACCCTGCACTGGGACATCCTCGCGCTGTTCCAGGGCATGCTGGACGGCCTGGGTGCCGCTGCCAGGGCCGGCGCCGGCGTAGCCAGCCTGGGGATCGACACCTGGGGGGTCGACTACGGCCTGCTCGATTCCGACGGCGCGCTGCTCGGGAACCCGGTGCACTACCGGGACACCCGGACCCAGGGCGTGACCGGCCAGGTCCTCAGCCAGGTGTCCGCGGCGGAACTGTACGCGATCACCGGTATCCAGCAGCTCCCGCTGAACACGATCTTCCAGCTCGCCGCGGCGGCGGGCACGCCCCAGCTGGCGGCCGCGCGCACCCTGCTGATGATCCCCGACCTGCTGGCCTTCTGGCTTACCGGCCAGGCCGGCGCGGAGGTGACGAACGCGTCCACCACCCAGCTCTACGACGTGCGGGCGCAGGCATGGGCCACGCCGCTCATGACCAGGGTCGGCATCCCGCCGGGGATCTTCCCGCCGCTGCGCCGTCCCGGCGACACCATCGGGGAGCTGCTGCCACGGATCGCCGCCGAGGCGGGCCTGGCCGCGCCAATGCCGGTGCTGGCGGTCGGCTCGCACGACACGGCCTCGGCGGTCGCCGCCGTGCCTGCCGATGGGCCCGACTTCGCCTATATCTCCTGCGGCACCTGGTCCCTGGTGGGGATGGAACTGCCCGCGCCGGTGCTGAGCGAGGCCAGCTGCCGGGCCAACTTCACCAACGAGACCGGGATCGACGGGACGATCCGCTACCTGCGCAACGTGATGGGCCTGTGGCTGCTGCAGGAATCGGTGCGGACCTGGTCCGCGAGGGGGATCGCGGCCGACCTCGACACCCTGCTGGCGGCGGCGGCCGAGGCGCCGCCGCTGCGCGCCGTGATCAACCCGGACGACCCGGACTTCCTCACCCCCGGCGACATGCCCGGCCGGATCGCGCACGCCTGCCGCCGCACCGGCCAGGACCCGCCGGCCGGGCCGGGGGCGACGGTCCGGTGCATCCTCGACAGCCTCGCCCTGGCCTACCGGCGCACCATCGCCGAGGTCCAGGAGCTGTCCGGACGGCACGTGGACACCGTCCACATCGTCGGCGGCGGCGCCCGCAACACGCTGCTGTGCCAGCTCACCGCCGACGCATGCGGCCTGCCGGTGGTCGCAGGCCCGGTGGAGGCCGCCGCCCTGGGCAACGTGCTCGTGCAGGCGCGGGCACTGGGGGCCGCACCGGATGACCTCGGCGGAATGCGCCAGCTGCTGCGCAGCACCCAGCACCTGCGCCGGTTCCGGCCCTCCCAAGGCCGCACCACCCGGGCATGGGATGAGGCCGCCCATCGGCTGGACCTGGACTCCGGCGCCCCCAGCTGAGCCGGTGGGACCGCGAGCCGAGGGTGGCGCGCGGTCCGCAGCCAGCCATCGTGATCATGACTTAGGTATCGCTCTACGGTGGCGAGCCAAATCTGAAATGCCAGGGTCGCTGGCGGCGCGGGTCGGCGAGGTCGGGCGGCGCGGCCACCGAGGCCGGTGCGAAGTCGCCGGTCAGGTGCGAGATGGCCATATAGCTTCCGGGTGGTAGCTGCTGCGCCAGAGTGGCGACGATCCTGGCCGGGTCATCACGGTCTGGGATGAAATGCACGGTGCCGGAACTGGAAGGCACCTTCCTCGAAGTCGAAACCATGACCGCCAGTGCTGACGATCTGGGCGCAGCACTCGACGTCATCCGTGCGCTCCTAGACGAGCTTGACGTCCCGGAGAGCGGCATGACGAGCGAGCTATACACCGATGCCGTCATGCGGCATCGGCAGCAATGCAGTTAACCGCCCAGGCGGGCCGCCGCCGTGGGACTGCCCCGCCTTTGCCCGACAGGCAGCAGATCCGTAGCCCGTTCCCCTGCCGCCTGTGCTACTGGTCTTCCGTCTCTGCCGTCCCTTGTCTGCGCCGGGTGGATTCGGGCCAGTTCGGCCGTCCGCAGGCAGTCGTGATCCCAAGATCACATGGTCCGGGGCAGGTCTATCTTCGGCCGCCGGGAGCGAGGTCGAAGGGGCGCAGGTACGGGGTGGGCCGGTAGCGCAGGAACGCTGGCGCGGTCGGCACGATGGTGCTGCCGGACAGGAAGATGTTGTAGTCCGGCCCGAGCGCGGTGGCCTGGGCGTTCAGGCTGGCCGGGCGGAGCGCCGAGGCGTCCCACCGGCCGGTGTCGAGGCGGCTGACCAGGACCTGGACCGCGGTGATCGTCTCGGCCGGCGTGAACGCGCAGTGCCCGGCGCGGCCGACGAAGACCTGCCGCAGCAGCCGCCCGTCCCCAGTCCGGTCCACGGCGCTGCGGTAGGCCTGCTCGTTCTCCGGCACCACCAGCCCGTCGCCGGTGGTGTGCATCGTGAGCACCGGTACTGACAGCCGCCCGGTGAAGGCGATGTTGCGCGCCAGGTACGCCACGGCCGAAGGGGCGGCGCTGACCCGCGTGGCCTGGTCGAGCGTCTGCAGGTCGTGGCGCAGGCTGAGCCCCGCCTTCCGGTAGAGCGCGGCCACTTCGCCGCGGTCAGCCGACTTCGCCAGGTCGCGGACGTAGTTCACGCCCGTGTTCCAGGACGGGTTCCCGCCCGCGCGGGCCTCGAGCTCGGCGCGGAAGGCGAAGATGAACGGGAAGTCCACCTGGGTGTCCCAGAGGAACTGGTTGGCCTCCTGCGCCGCGTAGTCGGTGGAGGCCGGCTCGGGGGACAGCGGCGTGAACCAGCCCGGGGTGTCGCCGAGCGCTGCCGCCAGCGCCAGCCGGGCCCGCCCCCGCGCCGTCAGCTGCGCGGCGTTCGCCGCCGCGAGAGCGACGGCCAGGTTGGCGGAGGGGTTGCCGATGTTCACAACCTGCACCGCAGGGTCGATCAGCTGCTGGAAGGCGAACTCGGCGTCCAGCGCTGTGTTCCAGGCGGCGACCCCGCCGGACAGCACGCCGCACATCGGCAGCGCGGCGGTGAACCGGTCCGGGTAGCGCTGGATCAGGCCGGCCGTGATGATGCCACCGAGCGAGTGGCCCCACGCGATAGTGCGGGCAGGGGCACCGAACGCCTGATCAAAGGCGTCCAGGGTGGCGATCTGATCGGGCAGCGCCTGCTGGATCGCCCAGCCGGTGGTCGCGTAGGAGGAGCCCGCCAGGGCGTAACCGTGGCCGAGCATCCACCCGCCGGTGACCGGGTCACCGGCATCGACAGCCGGGTTGGCGCTGCCGGGCACCACGTAGCCGTGGCTGTAGAGGAAAAGGGTGCCGTTCCAGCTGCCGGCCGGGCACTGGATCTCGTAGGCCGCCCCGTCGGGCAGCGTCCCGGTCTGCGTCGTCACCGCCCCCGAGCCGCCGCAGCCGGCCGGCGAGGCCAGCGCGGACGCGCCCGGGACTAACCCGATGAGCAGGGCAGCGGCGAGCCCGATGCCGCCGCCTCTCAGCATCCTTGTCATGGTCACGCTCCGCTCCGGCTCCGCCACGGCTATCTGGAAGGACTGTAGACCTGTTTCTGGCGCGGCGACAGGGTGTGTGCCGGGGGTGACAGCATGGCGTCCATCCTGCATGGCGTCGCAGTGCCCGGTGCTGCGGCAGGGCCGTTCTGGCGTCACGGCGGCCACCGGCGGTGGGCGTTTCCGAAACCGGGCAAAACAGGTGCCCGCCGGTTGAACCAAGGCCGGCATGCGTCCGTGACAGGGAGAAGTATGGATGGCCAGCTTGCCGGCGCACGCCGCCGCCTGACCAGGCTGACCCCCCTAGTGATTCAGCGTGCGCCGAAATGAGAAGCCATGGGCGTTGCCGCCTTAATCAGCTGGTTCATCACCGCCTTCGTCGGGCTCTACCTCCTCGCTGTCTGGCTCATCGAGAACGACGTCACCCATAGGGGTGCCGCCGCCAGCCGGCTGCCCCTGCCGGTCATCCTCGGTCATGTCCTGCTCGCCCTGACCGGGCTGGTGATCTGGGTGTTCCATCTGCTGTCCGGCTCCTACACCGCGGGCTGGGCAGCAGTGGGGATGCTGGTCGCCATCGCGCTGCTGGGTGTGACCATGTTCACCCGGTGGATCCCGGTGCACATCGCGTACGTGGCGGCGGACACCGGCAAGCACGGCAGGCCGTCCGAATTCGACTTCCCGGCCGAGCGGGCCTTCCCGCTGCCCGTCGTTCTCGGCCACGGGCTGCTCGCCTCCACCACGTTCGTCCTGGTGCTGCTCGCCATGCTCGGGGTCGGAGGAGGCTGACGGGAGGGGCCCAGCCGGGTGAACCACCACGGCAACGCGTCCGTGACAGGGGAGCATGGCTGGGGTCAGTTAGCCGGCGCAGGGGCATGTCGGCGGATTTCGATTTCCCGGCCGAACGGGCCTTTCCCCTGGCTGTCGTGGCCGGCCACGGCCTGCTCGCCGGCACCACCCTCATCCTGGTGCTGCTCACCGTGCTGGGGGTGGGGGGAAGCTAGGCTCGCCCTGGGAGGCTGGGGTGGGGAGGAGCGAGTCCATGAACACCGGCGGGCCGGATGACGGCGCGATGATGGAGGTGGCGCTCGGTGAGGCGCGGGCGAGCCTGGCGGCCGGGGGAGTCCCGGTGGGCGCCGCGCTGGCCGACGGCGGCCGGCTGCTGGGCGCCGGCCACAACGAGCGGGTGCAGCTGGGTGACCCCATCGCGCACGGCGAGATCGCCTGCCTGCGCAACGCCGGGCGGCAGCCTTCCTACCAGGGGATGACCCTGTACACCACGCTGTCCCCCTGCCAGATGTGCACCGGCGCGATCCTGCTGTTCCAGATACCGCGGGTGGTGGTGGGCGAGGCCACCACGTTCGCTGGCGACCTGGATTTCCTGGCCAGCCACGGGGTGGACGTGGTGCTGCTCGACGATGAGCGCTGCATGGCCGTGATGCGGGAGTTCCAGGAACGCTATCCGCAGATCTGGAGCGAGGACATCGGCGGCCGTTAGTCACTGCCCGAAGCCGACCGCGGTGGTGTTCGCCCCGCTGATCACCACCGCCACCGTCTCGCCGGGCTCCGGCTGGTAACTGCCGGACGTCAGCGCCGCCAGCGCCGCGCAGCCCCCCGGCTCGGCCACCAGCCGGAGCCTGTCCCACAGCAGCTCCTGGGCCTGGTGGATCGCGTCCTCGCTCACCAGCGCCGCCTGGGCCGCATGCCTGGTGAGGATGGCGAAGGGCAGGTCGCCCACCTGCCGCGCGCCGAGCGAGTCGGCGGCCGCGCCGCCGACCGGGGCGGCCACCGGCCGCCCCGCCTTCAGCGCGTGGCTCAGGCCCGGCGCCAGCTCAGGCTCGGCTCCCACCACCCGGGCCCGGCCGTCGTAGCCAGCGGCGATTCCCGCCAGCAGGCCGCCGCCGCCGACGCTGGCCAGCACGGTGGCCGCCGCCGGCGCCTGCTGCACGAGCTCGGTCGCCACGGTGCCGGCCCCGAGGATGGTCTCGGCCTGGTCGTAGGCGTGGACGGTCAGGGCGCCGCCGCCGGATGCCCACTCCTGGCTCGCCGCCAGCGCATCGGCGTAGGTGTCGCCCGTGATGACCAGGTGGGCGCCGTAACCGCGGATGCGGTCGACCTTGGCGGCGGAGGAGATCGCGGGGACATAGATCCGGGCCGGCACGCCCAGGGCGCGGGCCGCGTAGGAGACCGCGGCGCCATGGTTGCCGCCGGAGGCGGCCACCACACCGGCGCCGGGGATGTCACGCAGCAGCAGGTTCGCGAAGGCGCCCCTGGCCTTGAACGAGCCCGTGTGCTGGAGATGCTCCAGTTTGAGCACCAGCGGTCCGGGCGCGAGCCCGAAGTCCGCCCGGTCGGCCCAGACGACCGGGGTGTGCCGCAGGTACGGGCGGATCAGCGCGTCGACGGAGATGATCGCCCGGCGGTTCACCGCGGTGGCGGCGCCCGCGGCCGCCGGGCTCGTCACCGGTTCTGCCAATGCTGCACTCCTCGGGTGCCCATGCCTCAGCCAACCAGGGGGCTGCCGGTCACGGCAAGCCACTGCCGGTGAACGGCGTGCGCACCGGCCGTGACCGGCACCGCCGGAGCGTTAACCGTAAACGGGCGGTAGCGTTGCGCCCATGTCCGCAGTGCAGCAACAGGCGCCGATGTCACCCTCGCCCCGGCTGTGGCGGATGCGCTGCGCCGAGGTGGTGGCCGCGGCGGTCGTCCTCGCGGTGGCGGCCGGGACGGGCACCGGGCTCGGGGCCGGCCCGGCGGCGGGCATCGCCGCCGCCGCCGCCGTGGCCGTCGGCGCGGGGCTCGCGCTGTGGTTCGTGCACAACCGCTTCCGGTCCTGGGCCTACCAGGAGCGGGATGAGGATCTGATCGTCGAGCGCGGCGTGCTCATCCGCCGCCTGTCGGTGGTCCCCTATGGCCGCATGCAGTTCGTCGACGTGACCGCCGGCCCGGTCGACCGCATCTTCCGGCTCGCCACCGTGCGGCTGCACACCGCGGCGGCGGCCAGCGACGCCCGTATCCCGGGCCTGGAACGGGACGAGGCGGCCCGGCTGCGCGACCGCCTCGCAGCCCTGGGCGAGGCCAAGGCGGCAGGGCTGTGAGCGAAGAGCGCGCCCCGGGCGATGAGCGGGCCGCCGGCGAGGGGCGGCTCATGGACGGCGGGCCGGCCGGGGCCTGGCACCGGCTGCACCCGCTGTCGCCGGTGGTCCGGTCGGGCCGTGGCGTGCTGGCCGTGGCGGTCGCCGTCGCGATCTCCCGCTCGGCAGCGACCGGCTCACACTGGCTGTTCGACCTGGCGCTTCCCGTCGTGGCCGCCGGGGCGGCGGTGGTCAGCTGGCTGGTCACCCGCTGGCGGCTGGACGGGGTGACGCTGCGCATCGAGTCCGGGCTGATCCGCCGTGACTCCCGTCAGCTGCCCGTCGCCCGCATCCAGGCCGTCGACGTGGTCCGCCCGTTCCTGGCGCGGGCGCTCGGCCTCGCCGAACTGCGGGTCAGGCTGGCCGGGTCCAGCGATGCCGATGGCCGCCTCGCCTACCTGACCGAGCCGGCGGCGCTGGAGCTGCGGGCGCGCCTGCTCGCGGCGCACCACGGCCTGGATCCCGCCACTCCCGCACCGCCGGAGCGCATCGCGGTGACCGTCCCCACCGGCAGGCTGGTCGGCTCGGTAGCGCTGTCGACCGCTGGCCCGGCCGCCGCGATGGTGGTGCTCGCGGGCGTCCTGCTGGCGTTCGTGTCGGCAGCCGCCCTGGCCGCCCTGGCGATATCGCTGGTGTGGCTGCTCATTGTCTGCCTGTCGCTGGTGTGGCGCCGGGTATCCACGCAGTACAGCTTCACCGTTGCGCAGTCCCCGGACGGCATCCGGATCCGCCGCGGCCTGCTCGGGACGGTAGCCGAGACCATTCCCCTGCAGCGGGTGCAGGCGGTGCGGATGATCGAGCCGCTCCTCTGGCGGCCGCTCCACTGGTACCGGCTGGAGGTGGACGTGGCGGGCTCGCCCGGCAGGGACAGCGCCGACGGGACCGCCCGGATGCGCAAGACCCTGCTGCCAGTCGGCGGGCGCGACGAGGCCGGGTTCCTGCTCACGATGGCCGTCGGGGCCGCACCGCCCGGCCTGACCCGCCCGCCGGGCCGGGCCCGGTGGAAGGCGCTGCTGAGCTACCACTTCCTGGCCGCTGGGCACGACGGCAGGCTCGCGGTGTCGGTGGTCGGCCGGCTCCGCAAGGTCACCACCGTGGTGCCGCTGGCGAAGACGCAGAGCGTGCGGTTGGTGCAGGGGCCACTGCAGCGCCGCCTCGCGCTGGCCACCGTGCACCTGGACGCGGCGGGCCACGTCCGGGCCGAGTTCCGTGAGCGGCCGCAGGAACAGGCCAGGCGGCTCGTGGATGAGCTCGCCGGTCTCAGCCGCGAGGCGCGCAGGCTCGCCCCGCCGGCCAGGTCGGCCCCGGTAGCCAGCGCCGCGGCGGGCGGCAGCCCAGCCGGTGGCACGCAGGCGGCGGCCGGTGCCGCGGCGGGCCCTCAGGCGACCAGCGTGGCGTCCCCGGTGAACGCCGCCCAGAGCGAGGCGTAGTCCCCGCCCGCCGCGAGCAGCTCATCGTGGGTGCCGGTCTCGGTGATCCGGCCGCCGGCGATCACCACGATCCGGTCCGCGGACGCGGCCGTGGTGAGCCGGTGGGCGACGACCAGGGTCGTGCGCTGTGCCGCGAGGCGGCGGGCGGCCCGCGTGACGGCCGCCTCGGTGGCCAGGTCGAGCGCGGCGGTCGCCTCGTCGAGCAGCAGGATGCCGGGATCGACGAGGTAGGCGCGGGCGAGGGCGATCAGCTGCCGCTGGCCAGCGGAGAGGTTGCGCCCGCGCTCGGCCACCTGATGGCAGAAGCCGCCGGGCAGGCGGGCGATCATGTCCACCGCGCCGACCGCCCTGGCGGCCGCCTCGACCTCGGCGTCGCTCGCGTCCGGGCGGCCGTAGGCGATCGCGTCCCGGACGGTGCCGGCGAACAGGTGTGCCTCCTGCGGGACGACCCCCAGCCGGTGGCGGTAGGACGCCAGGTCGTAGTCGCGCACGTCGACGCCGTCCACGAGCACGCTTCCCGCCGTCACGTCGTAGAACCTGGCCACCAGCTTGACCAGGGTGGACTTGCCCGCGCCGGTCTCGCCGACCAGGGCCACCGTCTCCCCGGGCGCCACGGTCAGGTTCACCCCGGCCAGCGCCTCGGGCCCGCCCACGCCGTAGCGGAAGTGCACGTCACGCAGCTCGATCCGCGCGCCGTGGCCGCCCGGCCGCGGCTGGCGGGGGTGGCGGGCCGACGGGGTCGAGGTGGGCGTCCGCAGCAGCTCGGAGATCCGGCGGACGGCGACCGCGGCCTGCTGGTAGCCGTCGAACACCTGCGAGAGCAGCTGCACCGGCGAGAAGAGCATGTCGATGTAGAGCAGGTAGGCGATGAGCGCGCCCGCGGTCAGCGCGCCGCTGCGCATCTGGCCCGCCGCCACCAGCAGCACCAGTGCACCGGCGACGGTGGACAGCGACTGGACGAACGGGAAGTACAGCGCGATATAGCGCTGGGCGCGGAGCCGGGAGCGCCGGTAGTCGTCGCTGCGCCCGGCGAAACGCTGCGCGTTGCGTTCCTCCCGGCGGAAGGCCTGGGACACCCGCAGCCCGGCCACGTTCTCCTGCAGGTCGGCGTTGACCACGCTCACCTTCTCCCGCGCTTCGGCGTAGGCACGGGATGACCCACGCTGGAAGATCACCGTGGCCACCCCGGCGAACGGGAGGATGGCCAGCACGGTGAGGCCCAGCGTGAGGTTGATGACCAGCAGTGCGATCAGCACGCCAGCGAAGGTGAGCAGCGAGTTGACGAACGAGATCAGCCCGGTCTGCAGGAACGAGGACAGGGCCTCGACATCGGTGGTCATCCGGGTCATGATGCGGCCGGCCAGCTCATGTTCGTAGAAGTCCAGCCCGAGCCGCTGCAGGTGAGCGAAGATCTTGACCCGGAGCGTGTAGAGCAGCCGCTCGCCGTTGCGGCCCACCACCAGGGTCTGGACCGCGGTGACGACCCAGTCCGCCAGCACGATCAGCAGGGCCGCCGCCGACACGGCCAGGATGGCGCCGACGGCCTTGGCCTCGACGCCGTGGTCGATCCCGCCCCTGACCAGGGCGGGCATGGCGAGGTTGGCGAGTGCGTCGAGACCGTCGAGCGCCAGGCCGGCCAGGAACGCGACCGCGAACGGCCGCAGCAGCCGCCGCAGCGTGAAACGCGGGTCCGCCGCCCTGGCCTGGCCGGCGTCGACGCCCGGCGTGTCGGTGGCGGGTGGCAGGGCGTCGACCTGGGCGAGCAGCTCGGGTGAGGCGGGTATCCCGGCAAGGAAGCCGCCCGCGCCCGGGTCGGCCGGTGCCGAGCGCGCCTGTGCCGGGGCGCCGCCCTCCGGCCACAGGCGGCTCCGGGCCGGCCCGGCCCCGCCGTCGCCGTCGCCGCTGGCGTAGTAGGCGAGCTCGCCGGCGTCGACCCCTTCCGCGTCCTCGCCGGGCCCAGCGAGCAGCAGCCGGTACAGCGGGCAGCGGCCGGCCAGCTCCTCGTGGCTGCCCTGATCGACCAGGCGCCCGGAGTCCAGCACCGCGATCCGCTGTGCCAGTTGCAGGGTCGAGCGCCGGTGCGCGATGAGCAGCGTGGTGCGGCCGCGCATGACCCGCCGGAGCGTCTCGTGGATCTCCGCCTCCACCTGCGGGTCGACCGCGGACGTGGCGTCGTCGAGCACCAGGATCGCCGGGTCGGTGAGCAGCGCGCGGGCCAGCGCCACCCGCTGGCGCTGGCCGCCGGACAGGGTCAGCCCCTTCTCGCCCACCACGGTGTCGTAGCCCTGCGGCAGGCCGGCGATGAACCCGTCGGCTTCGGCGGCCCGCGCCGCCGCCTCGATCTGCTCCCTGGTGGCGTCCGGGCGGCCGAACGCGATGTTGGCGCCGATCGTGTCGGAGAACAGGAAGCTGTCCTCCATCACCAGCCCGATCGCCGAGCGCAGCGAGTCCCGGGTGAGGTCGCGGACGTCGTGCCCGCCGACCCGCAGCGCGCCGCCGCTCACGTCATAGAAGCGCGGCAGCAGCAGCGAGATCGTCGACTTCCCCGATCCCGCGGGGCCGACCAGCGCCAGCGTCTCGCCCGGCGTCACGCGCAGCGACAGGCCCTGCAGCACCGGCTGCGACGGCACATAGCCGAACCTCACGTCGTCCAGCTCCACGTCCGGGGTGCCGGGCGGCAGCGGGAGCGCACCGGGCCGGTCAGTGACGACCGGCTTGGCGTCGATCACCTCGAACACCCGGAGCACGCTGGCCCGGGCCTGCTGGCCGACGGTGACCAGGCCGGCCAGCGACCGGACCGGCCAGACCATCGCGACCAGGTAGGAGGAGAACGCCAGGAAGGTGCCCAGGCTGATGGTGCCGCGCAGGGCCAGCCAGCCGCCGAGCGCGAGCACCCCCACCTGGCCCAGCGCCGGGACGGCCTGCAGCGCCGGGTTGTAGCGGGCGAGTAGCCGCAGCGCCCGCACCCGGGAGGCGTACAGCCGGGTGCTGACCCGCTCGATCCGCCCGACCTCCTGCTCCTCCTGCCCGAAGCCTTTCACCACCCGCACCCCGGTCACGGCCTCGTCGACCACGGCGGCGACGCCGGCCGCCTGCTGCTGCGCGTCCCAGCTGGCCGGGAACAGGGTGCGCCGGGAGGCGGCCGAGATGAACCAGAGGGCGGGCCCGACGGCCAGCGCGACCAGGGTCAGCACCGGGGAGAGGAAGGCCATCGCGATCATCGAGCCCACGAACAGCACCGCGTTGCCCATCAGCATCGGCACCATGGACAGCAGGGACTGGATCATCGTCAGGTCGGAGATCGACCGGCTGACGATCTGCCCGGTGTGCAGCTCGTCCTGGCGGGTGCCATCCAGCCGGGACAGGGCGGAGAACAGCTGGGTGCGCAGGTCGTGCTGGACGTCCAGGGAGAGCTGCCCGCCGCGGTAGCGGCGCACGTACAGGCCGCCGAAGTTGGCCGCGGCGGCCACCAGCAGCGCGACCGCCAGCGGCCAGATGGCGGGCTGGGCGGCGGAGGTGAGGTCGTCGACGATGGCGCGCTGGATCAGCGGGATGGCGATCCCGACCAGGCTCACCACCAGCGTCCCGCCCAGCGCGAGCACCACGTTGCGTGGGTAGGCCCAGCAGGCCCGGCTCAGTCTCCGCAGCCAGCCGGAGCGCGCATCAGTACTCGTCGTCTGTCCCTTCCCGCCCATGGTGCTCTAAGAATGTAGCCAGCGCGGAGCCCGGATCATTCCTGGCCGGTGGGCCGAGACTGGGAGAGGGGTGCCCGTGCGGGCCGGTGGCGGTGGCGGTGGGCGGGAGCCGCCGCTCTGTCAGCGCTGCAGCGCTGTCTCGGGGGCCCCGTAGCCGGCCGCGGCGCTGAACACGATCAGCGCGAACAGGCCGAACGTGATCACGTGCACGGCGGTGCACCACAGGCAGATGGCGTTCAGGGTGATCAGCTCGGTGTAGATGAGGTAGAGCACGAACACCATGCCGACGGCCACCGAGCCCAGGCGGGTCCAGCGGATCACCGGCCAGCTCGCCCGCCACGCCCACGGCGAGGTGATCGCGGCCATGAGGACGTAGAAGGCGAGCCCCAGCACCGCCACCGGGAAGACGCCGAACACGTTCGACTCCGGGCTGGTGGTGACCGCCGCGCAGTTGATGAGCCCCTTTTCGGAGCAGATGAGGAGCGCGGGCGAGGTGTAGTGGGCGATCGTGAGCCAGATCGAGACCCCGAGGCCCGCCAGCGCCAGCACCCAGGTGGTCAGCTGGAGCCAGAGCGGGACGGCCCGTATCCCGGGGGTGGCCGGGCCGGCGGCCTGCGCCTGGCGGACCGTGCGGGTGGACTGGCCGCCGCGCTGCTGCCCGTTGCCCTGGCCGCCGGTCCTGGCCGGCTGGGGCTCGGGCCGCCCGCCCCGGGTGCCCTTGTCCCGCGATTTCCCGCCGCCCGACCGGGTCCCCGCCGGGCGGGCCTGCCTGGGCGCGGCCATTAGAGCTTCCCCGCCACCTTCGTGACCGCCGGTGAGGTGCAGACGTTGGCCGGCTGGCTGTTCGTCATCTTGCAGATGGCGGCGGTCATGTAGTTCGCCGCCCCGAGGACGCCCTGGGAGACCGGCGACGACGGGTCGCGCATCGCGGTGGCGATCTGGCTCCAGGTCAGGCCCTTCAGTACGGCCGGATCATAGATGGGGCCCTTGAGCACCCACTTGTTCCCGAAGTCGATGAACGGGTAGCCGCGGGTGGCCGCGTCGGGCTCGTACTTGGCCCAGATCGCGCCCTGCGCCGCGGTAGGGTTCTGCAGCGGGGCCTTGGTGACCGTGGTGTTCTCGACCGGGGTGAAGGTCAGGTACTTGCTGGTGTAGCCGGTCTTGTAGAACGTCAGCGTGGCGGTGTTCGGGTAAATGTCTGCGCTGGACGAGTGGATTCCGAGCCACGGCGTCGACAGCGTCCCGAACCGGCTCAGGGCGACCGCCATGGACCACCGCATCGCGGCACAGTAGGGGCAGTACTCGGCGCCGATGAACAGCATCTCCGGTTTCCCGTTGCTGATGAGCGGCGCCCCGCTGCCCGCCGTGAGCGGCTGCTGGACAGCGCTGGGCACCGAACCGGCCGCCACGGTGTTCAGGGTGCTCGCGGGCACGGTGGAGACGGCGTTGGACACGCTGGCGGGCAGGGGGTGGCGGGTGTCCGCGCTCGCTGTCGCCGAGGCCGACGGCTGGTTGAGCGACCTGACGACGATGAAGGCCACCACGATGACGATCACGGCGAGCACGCTGCCGCCGGTGATGAACAGGCGCCTGCGCCGCTCGGCCCGCCGCTCGGCTTCCCGCTGTGCGGCGATCTTCTGCCGGGCGTTCTGCTGCCTGATCCTCGTCGCCTTGCTCATCGCCAGTCCTCAAAAATGGTGTCCCGAGTAATAACGCCGCTGTCCATCGTAGGGTGCCCGGGGCGCTGGCCGTGCCGCGTCCCGCGGCTACCGGCGCCGGATCGTGGCCGGGGTGTTGACCTTGTCCGCGGCGATCTTGAGGATGATCCGGCCCTGCGGGCCGATCGGGTTGCGGTAGTCGCTGCCCACGTATTTGCGGGACAGCTCGTCGATGTGCTGGCGGGCCTGCTCCCCGGTGACGGTCTCGACCACGTGGCCGCGCACCTCGGCCCAGTCCCACGGATCGTCGCCGGAGTGGATGAGCACGGTGATCCGGGGATCCCTGCGGATGTTCCTGGCCCGCTGCCGCTGCGGCTCGGTGTTCACCAGGATGTGCTCACCATCGGTGTCCACCCAGGTCAGCAGCGCCTGCGGCTGGCCGCTGGGCATCAGGGTCACCACCGTGGCCAGGTTCTTCCCCTTGGCCAGCCGGACGGCGTCCGCGTCAAGTTGCATGAAGGACGACCTTTCTTTCCGGCCCCCCTGCATGACCAGGGGACAGGCGCGGTCACCTATCCCCTGACGGCAATTCTATTCGGTTCTGTCCGGGTCTCAGTGGCCGTAGACCGGAATCATCACCGCCCGGGCGATGGTCTGGAAGCCCATCATGAAACCGGCCACCGCGGGGGAGACGTCGGAGTCCACGCCGAGCGAGTCCACCTTGAGCGCGTGCACGGCGAACACGTACCGGTGCGGCGGGTCGCCCGCTGGCGGCGCGGCGCCGCCGAAGTCCTTGGAACCGTAGTCGTTGCGCACGCAGAAGGCGCCCGCGGGCAGCCCCGCCTTGTCCCCGCTCACCGCGCCGGTGGCCAGCTCGGTCACACTCGCTGGGACGTCGAGCAGCACCATGTGCCAGAACCCGGAACCGGTCGGCGCGTCGGGGTCGTAGCAGGTCACCGCGAAGCTCTTGGTCTCCGCCGGGAAGCCGTGCCAGCGCAGCTGGGGCGAGATGTTCCGGCCGGTCATCCCGAACCCGTCGTAGACCTGCGCATCGCCCAGCATCTGCCCGCCAGCGACATCCGCGCTCTCCACCGTGAACGAGGGGACCGTGGGCAGGTAGTCGTACGGCAACGGTGCACGTTCGGTCATGGTGATCTCCATAAAGTCGTGGGGCAGCCAGCCCAGGCCCCCCTACGCTATCGAGCAGCGCCGCGCCGGCGGCCGGCAAACACAGCAGATACGGCAAAACGATGGCTTGTACCGCGAGCCGGAGGTGGGCAGGTGGCACGCGGACCGCTGATGTGGATCCGCCGGCTGTCCCTCGCTGCCGTGCTGCTCGTGGTGGCGGTCGCGCCCGGCCAGGCCGTCGGGCCGCGCCCGCAGGCCTGCGGCGGGTCCGGCCCGCCGGGCAGATCCGGCTGCGGGCCGGCGGGCACGGTGCGCTGGGCCCGGCTGCTGCCCGGGTCATGGATCGCCCAGGCCGGCCTGCTCGGCACCACGCCCGCGCAGGGGCAGGCCTACGCCGCGCTCGGTGACCAGGTCGCCGCCATCGGATCCGGGCTGGCCGTCTCCGCCTACTCGGCACGCAGCGGCCAGCCACTGTGGACCGCCGATCTCGCCGGGTTCCCCGCCGGGTCGGCGATCGTCTCGATCCGGGTCTGGCCGGGTGTGGTCACGGCCGGGGTCGGGCTGCCACCCGCGGCAGGGGCGGCCGCCCGCGAAGAGGTGGTGCTGGCGGCGGCGACCGGCCGGCGGATCAGGGCCTACCCGGCGGCACCGTTCGGGGGCGCCGTGGCGGCCAGCGCCGCCGCCACGGTGATCGTCGGCGCGCACGCGGTGACCCGCTACGCCAACCGCACCGGGGCCGTGCTCTGGAGCCGGCCCACCGGCCGGGCGGCACAGGCCTGGCAGGAAGACGGCAGCAACCTGTACGTCACCGTCTCCGCTGGCGGGTACCTGGGGACGGCCCCGGTAACGGCGCTGCGCCGGATCAGCCTGCGCACCGGCGCCGAGCGCCTGGTCAGGCCTTCGGGCCCCCCGGGCCCCCCGGGCCGCGCCTTCGCCGGCCCGCTGAGCCTCGCCTTCGACGGGGTGGTGCTGTTCGCGGGCGCCGGCGGGGTCACCGCCTACAGCGGGGCCACCGGTGCCCGCCTGTGGCACCGGCGGGCCGGGCTGCCGGAAAGCGTCGACGTGGTCAAGGATCGGCTGTACCTGCTGGCGGGCAACGCGCTGGTGGGGGTGGACCCGCGGACGGGAGCCAGGCTGGCCAGGGTGTCCGGCGCCACCGCCGCGTCCGCCGGGCTGTACGGGGTGCGGGCCGGCGCGGTGCTCGGCCTCGACCACGGCGCGCTCGGCAGGGCGTGGGGGTACGGCGTCGCCACCCAGCGGGTGCTGTGGACCAGCGCCCCGCTGCCATGGCCGCACTACTTCGTCGACCCGTCCGCGATCGGGGGGAGCACGTCGCCGGGCTCAGACGGGCTCCTGCTGGCTATCTGCGCGGAGCTCGGACCGCCACCGGGGCCTGGGGTTGCTCAGCCTTGTCTTCGTCCTGAGCTGACGGCGCTGAACCGGTAGCGGGTGCTGCCTGCGCGGGGGCGCCGTATGAGCAGGTCATGCCGTTGTCCTGGCGCCGTGCTAGTGGCGTGCTAGCGGACTGCCCGACGATGGCGGGCAAGGAGACCGACGTCAGGAGGAACCATGAAAAAGGTCCGCGTTCTGGCCGGTACAGCCGGACTGGCGCCGCTGGCGCTGGTCCTGGCGCCAAGCGCCGCGCACGCCGCCGCCGCTACCAGCCACGCCAAGACCGTCCGCAACGACGTAACGACCGCTGGGATCGCTCATGCCGAGTGTGGCGTCAACGCCGCCGCATCCGGTCATGGCGCTGGCCCCATACGTGGCGTCATCCAGTACAACGGGAGCTGCGTGGGCTTCCAGCAAGTCTCCATCGGAGGGCACATCCCCGGCTTGACCGAAAGGGTCAGGTTCTGGAAAAACGGCGCGCTGCTGACCACGAAGTGGGTGAACCCCGGAACCTTCAAGACCCTGAGCAACGGCGCTCTGGAAACCTCGTTCAAGTCGAGCCCTTACGAGCACGTCAGCATGGTGTGTGAGGCCCTCGTGGCCAACAGCAATCACGCCGACGTGAGATACGGCCCGGTGTGCGAGCGGCCCTGACCGGATAACAGAAGCACCAGGCCAGCTGCCCCGCGACCGATGACCCGGGAGCCACCGCTGGTACCTGAGCAAGGCCGATGCAGGCCAGCGGGGCAGGTTCTCGCACAGCTCTCTCCAGACTGACCCGGCCACCCCAGACCAGGGCGGCCGGCCGGGACAATCCACGGTTAGAGGGGAACCCCGGTACTTGGCACATCAAGACGCTCACGTGGCATGTTCCGGGGGCAGGAGCGGTTGAACCTCATGGGGGCGGGAAGCGGTGCGTGGAACTCTCGTTGGGAGGGGGAGGCCGTATGAGGGGGCGCAGGCGCCGGATGGCGCGGGCGGGTGCGCCGAAGGTGATCGTGGTGGGGGCGGGGTTCGCGGGGCTGGCCGCTGTTGCTGAGCTGGCGCGGGCCGGGATGCAGGTGATGCTGATCGATCACAACGGGTACAGCACGTTCCAGCCGCTGCTGTACCAGGTGGCGACCGCCGGGCTGAACCCGGGTGATGTGGTCTACTCGGCGCGGGCCTTCACCCGCAGGCACGGTGCGCGGTTCCGGCTCGGCGAGCTGGCGGGGGTGGACACGGCGGCCCGGCGGGTCACGCTGGCCGACGGCGGGCAGTTCGAGTACGACTACCTGATCCTGGCGACCGGGGTGTCGGCCACCTACTACGGGGTGACCGGGGCCGCCGGGCACAGCCTCGGGCTGTACACCCGCCGGGACGCGGTCGCGCTGCGGGACCACATCATGGCCCGGCTGGAGCGGCTGGACATCACCGGCCCGGGCAAGGACGTGAACTTCACCATCGTCGGCGGCGGGGCGACCGGCGTGGAGCTGGCCGGGGCGCTCGCGGAACTGCGCGAGACCGCGCTCGACGCCGCGTTTCCCGAGGTCGACCTGGCCAGCGTGCACATCACGCTGGTCGAGATGGCCCCCGTCCTGCTCGCGCCGTTCGACCCGGCGCTGCAGGAATACGCGCGCCGGGAGCTCCTGCGGCGCGGCGTGGACGTGCGCCTGTCCACCGAGATCCAGGAGGTCACCCAGGACCGCGTGCTGCTGGCCAGCGGCGAGGACCTGCCCAGTGACGTCACGATCTGGGCGGCGGGCGTCGCCGCCCCGGCCGCGGCGGGCCGGTGGGGGCTGCCGCAGGGCCGCGGCGGCCGCATCCTGACCGGGCCCGATCTGCGGGTCCACGGCCAGGACCGGGTGCTCGCGGCGGGTGACATCGCCCTGCTCGACGGGCTCCCGCTGCCCCAGCTCGCCCAGCCGGCCATCCAGTCCGGACGGCACGCCGCCCGGCAGGTGGAGCGGCTGGTGAAGGGGCTCCCGGCGGTCCCGCTCACCTATCACGACAAGGGGATCATGGCGACGGTGGGGCGGCGCAGCGCGGTGGTACAGCTGCCGCACGGCGTGCGGGTACGCGGGACGCTGGCCTGGCTCGCCTGGCTCGGCCTGCACCTGGTCACGCTGCTGGGCGGCCGCAACCGGCTGTCCGCGCTGCTCAACCTCTCCTGGCGCTATGTCAGCTGGGGCCACGGCGGCGGCGTCATCGTCGGCGACGACCCACCGGGCCCGCCCTGGGGCAGCCCGGCGGAGTGACCTCCGGGGGAGCGGCTCACCGGCGTACAGCCGGACCGGTGACTGCTTACTATGAACCGTGCCAACACAAGCGGCGGGCGCCCCGCCGGAACGGGTGGACGCTGGTGTGCTCGTGCTGCGCCGGGTACGCGCGACCGACGCCGGCGGGCTCGCGGCCGCGGTCAGTGCCAGCATGGAGCACCTGCGCCCCTGGATGCCGTGGGCGACCCCGGAGGCGGCCGACCCACGGACCCAGCGGATCCGGGCGGCCGAGGCCGACGAGATGTGGGCGGCGGGCACCGACTACATCTACTCGGTGTTCTCCGACGAGGAGAGCGTGCTGGTCGGCGCGATCGGGCTGCACCGGCGGGTGGGCGACGGGGGCATCGAGATCGGCTACTGGATCGCCGAGAAGCAAACCCGCCGCGGCTTCGCGACGGCCGCAACCGAGGCGCTGACCTCCGTCGCGCTCGGGCTCCCCGGGGTGCGGCGGGTCGAGATCCACTGCGACGAGGCCAACACCGCCAGCGCTGCCATTCCCCGCAAGCTCGGCTACCGGCTTGACCGGGTGATCGCGCACCAGCCGGAGGCACCCGGCGAGAGCGGCCGCCGCATGATCTGGGTGCTCGACGCATCCGGCGCCGGGACCGGCCGGGCGGCCGGGGCTGGCGGATGAGCGCGTGCCGGGCACTGCGGTGGTCGGGGGTGGCGCTCGCGGCCGCGCTGCTGGCCGGCTGCGCGGGCGGCGCTGCACCCGATCCCGCGCACCAGCCGGGCCCGGGGCCGCTGAGCAGCAGCCAGGCCAAGGCAGCAGCGGCCAACCCGGCCCTTGACTCCGGCAGCTCGCTGGGCGGCCAGCCCGCCCCCGACATCACGCTGCGCAACCAGTTCGGCCAGACCATGTCGCTGCGCCAGTTCCGCGGCAAGGTCGTGATCCTGGCGTTCGCCGACTCGGAGTGCACCACGATCTGCCCGCTCACCACGGTGAGCATGGTGCAGGCGCGGCAGATGCTCGGCGCGGCCGGCAGCAGGGTCCAGCTGCTGGGGGTGGACGCCAACCCCGACGCCACCTCGGTGGCCGACGTCATGGCCTACTCGCGCGCGCACGCCATGGTGAACCGGTGGGACTTCCTCACCGGCACGAAGGCCCAGCTCGCCGCCGTCTGGCGGGCGTACCACATCGATGTGCAGATCCAGGCCGGGCAGATCGACCACACACCGGCCCTGTTCGTCATCGATCCGCAGGGCCGGGAGCGGACGGTCTACCTGACCCAGATGAACTACGCGAGCATCGGCCAGGCGGCGCAGATCCTCGCCGGGGAGGCCGCCAGCCTGCTGCCCGGCCACCCCCCGGTGGCCAGCCGGCGCTCGCTGGCGCACATCCCCGGGCTCGCCCCGTCGTCGCCGGTGACGCTGCCCGGCATCGGCTCCGGCTCGGTCCGGCTCGGGCCGGGACAGCCCCACCTGGTCGTGTTCTTCGCCACCTGGGTCCAGGAGACCTCGGACCTGCGGTCGCGTCTGCTGGCGCTGAACGGCTACGCGCGCGCGGCACGGCACGGCCGGCTGCCCGGGCTGGTGGCGGTCGACGAGGCGGCCACCGAGCCGTCGCTGACCGCCGTGGCCGGCCACCTGAAGAGCCTGGGCAAGCCGCTGTCCTACCCGGTGGCTGCCGACACCACCGGGCGTCTGGCCGACGGCTACGGCGTGCAGGACCAGCCGTGGTTCGCGCTGGTCTCCGCCTCGGGCGCCATCGTGTGGAAGCACGACGGCTGGCTGCCGGTGGCCGCCCTGGAGGCCGCCGCCCGGCGGGCGTGAGCCCGTGGCCGGACGCGACTGGCGGGCCTGGCACGACGCCTATGACGATCCCGGCTCGTCACTGGCGCGGCGGCTGGCGGTGGTCCAGGCGCGGATCGCCGCCGCGCTTGACGCCGCACCGCCGGGGCCGCTGCGCGCGATCAGCATCTGCGCGGGCCAGGGCCGTGACCTGATCCCGGTGCTCGCCAGCCACCCGCGCGGCCGTGATGTCACCGCCCGGCTGGTGGAGCTGGACCCGGAGCTGGCCGCTACGGCCGGCCGGGCAGCCGCAGCGGCTGGCCTGGCCGGTGCCGAGGTGGTGACCGGGGACGCCTCGCTGACCGGCGCCTACGCCGGGCTGGTACCCGCCGACCTGGTGCTGGTGTGCGGGGTGTTCGGCAACATCAGTGACTCCGACATCGAGCGCACGGTCGGCTGCTGCGCGCAGCTGTGCGCGGCAGGCGGGACGGTCGTGTGGACCCGGGCACGGACGCCGCCGGATCTGGTGCCGCAGATCTGCGGCTGGTTCAGCGACGGCGGCTTCGAGCTGAGCTGGCTGTCCGATCCGGGAACCGGCTTCGGGGTCGGTGTGCACCGGTTCACGGCCCAGCCGCGGCCGCTGGCGGCCGGCCTGCGCATGTTCAGCTTCGCCGGCCGCGACGGCGCCGGCGTCAGCAGGCGAGGGCCGGGAAGCGGATAACGCTCAGGCGGCACATCCGGCTGGTCTTGAGGATGAGCTCGCGCGCGGCCGGGGGCTTCGCAGATACGGAGGGCCGGTGCGCGCCGGTGAAACCGGCGATCATGATCCCGCACAGCAGCGCGCTCAGCGCGGCCGGCAGCAGCAGCAGGGCCCGGACCCGGGCGGCGGGCCTGCGGGCGATCCACCGGAACCCGCCACGGACCGCGGCCAGCCCGTCGCGGATCGGCCGGACCGGCACCTCCTCGAACCAGGGCATCGCCTCGCCCCGGGTCAACCGGGTGAAGATCGAGAACAGGGACCGCAGACGGGGATCGGAACCGGTGAGGCCGCCCTCGATCTCTTCAAGTTTCCGCAGCTGGCGGGCGGGCAAGCTCATCGCGACCTCACATTGCGCCGTGGGGGAGTCTTCCGTATCTGTGCGGCCAGGTTACCGCCCGTGAGCGGCGCGTATGGGCCCGGTTCCCGCATTGCCCCTCATTCCTTTCCTGTCGCCTACCCGGCGGTGGCGGGTTCATCCCGGGCAACCGCAGCCGATGCGGGCCCGCCGAGCAGCACCCACGGCAGCGGGCCGCTGGCCGTCATCGTGCCCGGCCGGCCGCCGCCCCCGTCATCGCCGCCGCACCGGTCATCGCCGCCGCACCGGTCATCGCCGCCCGGGCCGGCCAGCCGGAGCACCTCGCCGGGCAGGATGCTGGCGGAGCTGGAGGCGATCACCCGGCCGCTGCCGCTGACCAGCACGGCCGGCTGGTGGGCCGGGCCGAGCAGCGACAGCCCCGGCAGCACCATCCGCTCCACCTCGCTGGCCAGGATGTCCGCGCCCGCCACCCCCAGGAACCGGCCGCCGGCCACCACCGGGACCGACACCGTGAAGGTGTACTCCCGGGTGCAGATGTAGTCCACGTACGGCCCGGCGATGCACGGCAGCCCGGTCCGGGCGGGCTCGCGGTACCACTCGGTGGTGGTGTAGTCGTAGAACTCGGCCGACCCGGGGTCGAGGTCGACCTGCAGCTGCCCGATGCCTTCGTCCGCCCACCACCAGTCGATCCACCGCGGCGCGTCCGCCAGCGCGTCCGGCGCCAGCACGACCCCGGCGCCGGCCGCGAATCCCCGGTGGCGCGCCAGCACCTGCGCCACCAGCGGGCGGAGCGTGGCCAGGTCGGCCCGGCGCAGCGGGCGCCGGCCGGCGGCGGCCGCCAGGGCGGCCAGCGCCCCGCCGACGCCGGTGACCGACACCAGCACCCGCCCGATGGTGGCGGTGACGGCGGCGAGCAGGTCCTCGCCCGCGCTGGCGGGAGCGGCCGTCATCGGCGGTGCAGGCTGAGCCGCAGGTCCAGCAGCCGGGCCGTTTCCGCCGCCACGTGCCGCTCCGCGATCTCCCGCGCCTGGGCGGGCGCGTGGGCCTCGATGGCGTCGATCAGCAGGTCGTGGTCGCGGGCCGCCGCCGTCACATCCGCGCCGTCCAGCGGCAGCCAGACCAGGTCGCCGATCTCGGACCACAGGTCCATCTCCTCCCGGGTGAGCCGGGGGGACTGGGCGGTGGCGGCGATCTCGATGTGCAGCCGCGCGTCGGCACGGCGGCGGCCGGTCAGGGCGGCCGCCCCGCGGAGCCGTTCGGCATGCTCGCGGAGCGTGGAGACATCGGTGGCGAGCGCGCGCTCAGCGGCCAGCCTGGCGGCGGTGCCCGCGATCGCGGCGCGGTGGTCGCCGATATCGCGCAGCTGGTGCAGGGACAGCAGCCGGAGCGGGCGCTCCAGCCGGCCGGCCTCGCCGGGGGCACGGACGAACGACCCGCCGCCGCGCCCGCGCCTGGTCTCGACCAGGCCCATCGTCCGCAGCGCCGCGAGCGCCTCCCGCAGGGTCACGGTAGAGACGCCGAGCTGCCCGGCCAGCCGGCTCTCCGCTGGCAGCCGCTCCCCGTCGAGCAGCAGGCCCAGCCGGATCGCCTGAGCCAGCCGCCGGGTCACGGCGTCCGCGCGGCCGCCAGCGTCCAGCGGGGTGAAGAGCGTGCGTGCCCGGACCGTCGTCAGCGCAGGTGATGCCACCAATCCCCCTCCCGCGAGACCCGGATGCGCGCCTGTCGGAGGAGCTTGACACAAACATCTGATCCTGTAGGTTATCGGAATCGTCGATCCCGGGCCGCGGTTCGCGCACGGGGTTCCCCGGCCGGGGAACCGGCCAGGCACGCATGACGAGGGGCACGCTTGAGCGAGACGGCGACGGGCAGGCAGCAAGCGGCGCCGGCCAGCCGGGGCGCCGCGTCAGCCAGCACGGGATCAGCCACCGGCGCCCCCGCGGTCCGGCTGTCGGGTGTGCGCCGCGTCTATGGGCAGGTCGTCGCGGTCGCCGGGGTGGACCTCGAGGTCGCCGAGGGCGAGTTCTTCACCATGCTCGGCCCGTCCGGCTCGGGCAAGACCACGCTGCTGCGGCTGATCGCCGGGTTCGAGCGCCCCGACGCGGGCTCGGTCGAGCTCGGCGGGGTGGACGTGACCCGCAAGCCGCCCTACGCGCGCAACGTGAACACCGTCTTCCAGGACTACGCGCTCTTCCCGCACATGAGCGTGCTGGACAACGTCGAGTACGGGCTGCGGGTCGCCCGGGTGGCCAGGGCGGAGCGCCGGCGCCGGGCCGAGGCCGCGCTCGGCATGGTCCGGCTGGCCGGGCTCGGCGACCGCAAGCCGGTCCAGCTCTCCGGCGGCCAGCGGCAGCGGGTCGCGCTGGCCCGTGCCATCGTCAACGAGCCGGAGGTGCTCCTGCTCGACGAGCCGCTCGGCGCGCTGGACGCCAAGCTGCGCCAGGAGATGCAGTTCGAGCTCAAGCGGATCCAGCGCGAGGTCGGGATCAGCTTCATCTACGTCACCCACGACCAGGAAGAGGCGCTCACCATGAGCGACCGGCTGGCCGTGTTCAACCAGGGCCGCATCGAGCAGCTGGGCACGCCGGTCGAGGTCTACGAACGGCCCGCCAGCGACTTCGTGGCCGGCTTCATCGGCGTGTCCAACCTGCTGGAACGCGGCGGGCGGCATTTCACCATCCGCCCGGAGAAGATCCATCTGCTGGCCGACGGCGAGAAAGCGCCGGAGGGCAGCCACGTCGAGCGCGGCCGCATCGAGGATGTCGTCTACCTCGGCATGCTCACCCGCTACCAGGTCGCCCTGGAGGCGGGCGGCACGCTCACCGCGGTGCGCCAGAACCTGGAGACCGCGGCCGCCGAAGCGCTCCAGGCCCGGGGACGGACCGTGAACGTCGCCTGGCGCGAGACCCAAACCTACGACATCCATGACGAGAACCAGGGCCGTCCCGGCCCGCAGTGAGGGGTATGGCCACATGAAGAAATGGGCACGAGGAGGCATGCTGCTCGCGGCCGCCTCCGCCGCGGTGCTGGTCGCGGCCTGCGGCTCGTCCGGCAGCAGCGGCACCTCCGCCAGCGGCGGCAGCGGCACCAGCGGGCTCACGCCACCGCAGGCGAGCACCCCGGTGCCGGCCTCGGTCGGCAAGGGCGAGGGTCACCTCAACCTCATCGCGTGGGAGGGCTACGCCCAGCCGCAGTGGGTGAAGCCGTTCGAGCAGGCGACCGGCTGCCAGGTGAGCGCCAAGTACGCCGGCTCCTCCAGCGAGATGGTGTCGCTGATGGCCAACGGCGGCGGCGGCCAGTACGACATGGTCTCCGCGTCCGGTGACGCCGACCTGCGGCTGATCTACAGCGGCGACGTCAAGCCGATCAACATCAACCTGATCCCGCAGTGGAAGAACTTCCACCCGTTCCTGCAGAACCCGCCGTTCAACACCATCGGCGGCAAGCACTACGGCGCCTCCTACGAGTTCGGGCCGAACGTGCTGCTCTACTCCAAGAAGGCGTTCCCGACCGCGCCCACCTCCTGGTCGGTGATCTACAACCCGAAGTACGCCGGTGAGGTCACCGTGCCGAACAACCCGATCCAGATCGCGGACGCGGCGCTGTACCTGTCCAAGACCAAGCCGAGCCTGGGCATCACCGACCCGTACGAGCTGACCCAGCCGCAGTTCAACGCCACCGTCAGCCTGCTCAAGCAGCAGAAGCCGCTGATCAAGAAGTACTGGGACCTGGCCTCGCAGGAGATCTCGCTGTTCCAGAGCGGCACCACCGTGGTGGGCGCGGCGTGGCCGTACCAGACCAACACGCTGGTGGCGGCGGGCGCGAAGGTCGCCGACACCATCCCCAGCCAGGGCGCGACCGGCTGGGCCGACACCTGGATGCTCGCCACCCACGCGCCGCACCCCAACTGCGCCTACAAGTGGGTGCAGTGGGTGACGACCCCGAAGGTGCAGGCGGAGCAGGCCGTGTTCTTCGGTGAGACCCCGGCCAACAAGCTGGCCTGCCCGATCATGGACCAGCTCTCCAAGGGCTCCTGCGCGGCCTACCACGCGAACGCGCCTGAGGCCTACTTCCAGACCCTGAAGTTCTGGAAGACCCCGCTGGCGACGTGCGACGACGGCAAGAACGACTGCGTGCCGTTCCAGCAGTGGGTGACCGCCTGGACCCAGATCACCGGGTGACACGCGGACACCGGTGGCGTAGCACGCGATGACAGCGACCGCGGTCCGCGAGGACCAGGCAGTGAGTGGGGGGGCCCGCGTCTCGGCGGCGCTCTGGCGCCGGGCGTGGCTGCGGGCCACCCTCACCCTGTCCCCGCCGCTGGCGTGGTTCCTGGTGATCTACCTCGCCTCGCTGGCGGTCATGCTGGCCACGGCTTTCTGGACGGTCAACCCGTTCACCAACTCGCTGGAGCACACCTGGTCGCTGGCCAACTTCCAGCAGATCTTCACCAGCACCTACCTGACGATCATCGCCCGGACCGTGATCATGGCGGCGGTGGTGACGGTCACCGATGCGGTGATCGCGGTGCCGTTCGCGTACTACATGGCGCGGGTGGCGACCTCGCGCGGGCGGCAGGCGCTGTTCGTCGCCGTGCTGCTGCCGCTGTGGGCGAGCTACCTGGCCCGGGTCTACGCCTGGATCGTCATCCTGCAAAAGGGCGGCACGCTGAGCTGGACCTTCCAGAAGCTGGGCCTCGGCGCGGTGAACATCGGCTACACCAACACCGCGATGTGGCTGGTGTTCTCCTACATCTGGCTGCCGTTCATGATCGTGCCCATCTACGCCGCGCTGGAGCGGATCCCGGACTCGCTGCTGGAGGCCTCCGGCGACCTCGGCGCGCGCAACTGGCGCACGGTCCGCAGCGTGCTCCTGCCGCTGGCGCTGCCGGGGGTGGTGGCCGGCTCGATCTTCACCTTCTCGCTCACCCTGGGCGACTTCATCACGCCGATCCTGGTCGGCGGGGCGAACTCCAACTTCATCGGCAACGTCATCTACGCCAACATCGGCACGGCCGGCAACCTGCCGTTCGCGGCCGCGCTCGCGGTGGTGCCCATCGTGATCATGATCTTCTACCTGCTCGGCGCGCGGCTGCTCGGCGCGTTCGAGGCCATGTGATGGACGGGCACGTGATGGACGGCCGTGTGCCGGAAAGGACGCGGTGATGGAGGGCCGGCTGGCCCGGATCGGGCTGCGGATCTGGGTGGCGGGCGTGCTGCTGTTCCTGTTCGTGCCGATCGCCACCATCTGCCTGTACGCGTTCAACTCCTCGAACGTGCAGAGCTGGCCCATCGCCGGGCTGAGCACCAAGTGGTTCACGGTCGCCTGGAACGACCCGCAGGTGCGGGCCGCGTTCGCGCTGTCGGTCAAGGCGGGCCTGTTCGCGACCGCGGTGGCGCTGCTGCTGGGCTCGGCGGCCGCGTTCGGCGTGCACCGGTTCCGGTTCTTCGGCCGGGAAGCCGTGTCGCTGCTGCTGGTGCTGCCGCTCGCGCTGCCCGGCATCATCACCGGGATCGCGCTGAACTCGGCGTTCAACTTCGCCGGGATCGACCTGTCGGTGTTCACGATCATCATCGGGCACGCCACGTTCTGCATCGTGGTGGTCTACAACAACGTGCTGGCCCGGCTCCGGCGGGTCTCCGGGTCGCTCTACGAGGCCGCCGCCGACCTGGGCGCCAGCGGGCTGTTCACCTTCCGCACGGTGACGCTGCCGGTGATGTCCACGGCGCTGATCTCCGGCGCGCTGCTCGCCTTCGCGCTCTCGTTCGACGAGGTGATCGTGACCACCTTCACCGCGGGCGCGCAGAACACGCTGCCGCTGTGGATCTTCGGCGCCATCCGGCTCGGCCAGCAGCTGCCCGAGGTCAACGTCGTCGTCACCTTCGTGCTGCTGCTGACCGTGATACCGGTGGCGATCGCGGTCCGGCTGACCGGCGGCGGCGGGATGACCCGGTCCTCGGCCGGGACCGCCCGCGGCGCGGCGACCGGGCCGGCCGGGGCCGGGGCTGGCGACGGCCAGGCCGCCGTCGACGTCGCACTGGGCGCCAACGAGCCCTGAGCCGGCCGCCGGAGATGCTCAGAGGAAGCGCCGGTGTGCCTGCGCCGCGAGTGGCTGTGCCACGTCCGCCAGGTCGCGCTGCGATTCCTGCTCGTCGTCGAGGTACTCATCGGCCCACAGCAGGCGCAGGGCCATCCGTACCCTGGCCGCGTCATGCTCCTCGCTGGCCAGGTCGAAGGCGCGGATCAGATGGCCCCGCAGCTCCCCATGGCCGTGCTCGGCCGGCGGCAGTTGCCCATGCCCGCCGTTCAGCATCGCGCAGAAGCCGTCGTACCAGGCATCCGCGCGGTGGGCGGCGCGCTGTACCTCTGCCTGGGCCACCGCCACGGCCGCGCTCGCGGGAGAGATGCTCGCCGCGTCCGGTTGCTGTCCCATCTGGAGCGAGTGAACCGGCAGGGTAGCCAGCGTGTGGGCGGCGAGCCGGAGCCGGGACGCCCCGGTGAGCAGATGGGTCGCCGTGCTCAGCGGGATCACCTTCGCTCCCCGTTCGGCCAGGAACTGCCGGTACGCCTCCTCCAGCAGGTGATAGCTGGCCATCGACCGGCTGTCCGCCTGCTGCCACGGCACGTCCAGGCTGGGGGAGGCCAGCCGGTCCACGGCCGTCACCAGGGCGGCCGAACCGGTCCGGTAGGCATCGCGCAGGGCCTGGCCGAAGGCGGCCGTCGCGCCCCGGGGCCAGAACAGCAGGCCCACCACGACGCTGACCGCGCAGCCGAGCGCCACATCCTCCACCCGCACCAGCCCGACCCTCCAGCCGGCGGGCACCAGGATGTTGAACAGGATGATCACAAAGATGGTGAACCCCGCCTGGCCGGCCGTGAACGAGAACACCGAGGCGGCGGCGCCGGCGACCAGGACGGCCAGCGGCAGCAGGAACCACAGCGCGTCGGTGTGGGCGCCGATGCCAAGCATGATCGCCGTCCCGATCACGAAGCCCGCCACCGTCCCGGCCACCGCCCGCAGCGCGGTGGCGCCCGTGCCCAGGGCGTTGGACCGCAGCACCGACAAGGTGCCGAGCGCGACCCAGAACGCGTGCGAGACGCCGGTCATCCTGGCCACCGCCACCGCCAGCGCCAGGGCGGCCGCTCCCCGCAGCGAGTTGCGCAGCCATACCGAGCGGACGGTCAGGTGAATCGTGGCCCGCTGCCTCAGCGCCCGGGCGGCGGCCCTGAATCCCGGTGGCTGGACACCGACGGTGGCCTCCTGCGGCACGGGGAAGCCGGCTGCTTCCAGCGCGAGCGCGCCTATCTCCTCGGTGGCCAGGCCGAGCCTGCGTGTCCGGAAGGTCGGGTCGACGAGCGCCAGCGCGGACGCTGACGCTTGCTCCTGAACCTCGGATCCGAGAGTGGCCTGGTTGACGAGCCGGTCCACCGCCCACCGAAACGATTCCCGGCGGTCCCGGTGCAGTTCGGCCAGCGCCGCGGTGAGTTCCCCGGCGGCCTGCCGTCCGGGAGACCGCCCCTCGGCGGTGGGACCGATGACCGCGCCTACGCAGCGCAGAGCCTGCGCGGTGGCGGCGTTGAGTTCCCGGGCGGTTGGCGAGTTCAGGACCAGATCCACCTCATCGGGCCCGACCACCGCCAACGCGCCCGCCCATTCGATGCGGCTCAGCATCTTGGCCACCGCGACCTCGCTGGGGCCGAGCCCGGTGGGCGGATACGGGGTAGCCGCGAAATCCTTCCTGAGCGTATGCAGCGCGGTTTCCGCGGCGGCGTGGGCCGGCGGGTCGCGATGGCCTTCGGCGTGTGCCTGCACCAGGTCGGCCAGCCGCTCCGCCGCCGTGGCCAGGGCGGCGCGGCGGGTGTCGTACCAGGGACGGGCCCAGACCAGCAGGATGACCGGCAGGGCCGCGGCCGCCGCCAGCGCCCACCCGGCGAGGCGGGCGGGGATCTGGCCGGGAGGTACCGGCACGTTCACCGGCAGCACGAACGCCAGCAGCAGGTAGGTGCTGCCGAGCGCGGCAGTCGGGCTCAGCACGCCGGCGAACAGGACGACGAAGGCCGCCACCGCCATGCCGGCGATCGCCAGCGCGTCGTTGTTCGAGCAGAGGCTGCCGGCGACTATCAGCAGGGCGCCGGCCGCGACCAGGGCCAGGTAGTGGCGCAGCTTGTCTGACCTGGTGCCGGGGATGCTGACGAACAGCATCAGCGCGAACGCGCCGAACGAGGCGAACAGAGGTACCTGGGGATTGCTGGTGATGGCCCGGGCGATCGCGAAGATCGCGGGCACCACCACGGCTGCCAGCACCGATCGCTTGACGGTGACCAGCCCGGGATCGTGGGCCCGCAGGAACGTCACCGGATGCCGCAGGCCCGGCCGGGGCGCCTCGCGCTCACCCGCACCGCCTGGGACCGTGCCGGCCTCGTGCTGCCCGGACCGTACCGACATGCCTGCAGTATTCCCGGCCGCGGGGCCGGCGGGGCACCGGGGGCGGCGGTCCTGTGCCTCAAGACACGGTCCCGGAGCCACGGGACCGGGCCCTAAACCGGAACCGATGCCCCGGAGACGAGGTGCGCCGCCGGTGAGGCGAGGAACAGGTACGCCTGCGCGATGTCGGGGATCTTGGGCCACGAGGCGTGGTCCGCGTCCGGCATCGCGCTCCGGTTGGCCGGGGTGTCGATGATGCTCGGCACGACACAGTTCACGGTGATGCCGGTGTTCCGTACCTCATCGGCGGCCATGGTGACCAGATGCATCACGCCCAGCTTGCTGACCGAGTACGCGAACCCCTGGCCGCGCGTCACCACCGCCGCCCGGCTCGCGGTGTGCACCAGCCGGCCCTGGCCGGCGGCGGCCATCCGGCGCAGCGCGTGCTTGGTGACGAGCGCGGCCGTCAGCAGGTTCAGCTCCAGCTGGCCGGTGAGGACCGCCGGGTCCAGGGCGGTCAGCGGGGAGTGCGGGGCGAAGCCGCCCACGGTGTTGACCACCGCCCAGGGCACCGGCACGCCGTCGAACAGCGCGCCGAGCGCGGTGTCGTCGAGCACGTCCACGGCGTGGTAGCTGGCACCTTCGAGGCGGCGGTCCCCGGTGGGCTCGGCGCGGTCCACGCCGATCACCGCCGCCCCCTCGGCGGCGAATGCCGAGGCAAGGCCGCCCCCGAGCGCGCCGGCCGCGCCGAACACCATCACCGTCCTGCCCGCGAACCGCTCGCCTGGCATGCTCAGCGCCCTCCGTGTCCCGGCTCCGGGTACCGATCATGGCAGACCGCGCACGCGCCGCAATGCCCGCCCCCGTGCGGGCATTCCGGCCCTGCGGCTCTCAGGAACGGTGGTGCCTGGTGGCGTACCGCCAGCACAGGTAGCCGACGATCGCGATCAGGATCCATGGGATGGGCACGATCAGGGCATGCCCGAAGAACCCGATCAGCGAGAAGAACGGCCAGGTCAGGGCGTGTGCGACGATGACCGCGACGACGACGATGAGGATCAGGCCGAGCACGCGGTGCACCGGGTGCCTGGTCCCTGGGCGCCGGTCCGGCTGGCGCACGGTCTGCGCGGCCGGCTCCCCGATCGCTGGCAGGTCGGCGAAAAGCCCCGTCAGGTCGGACTGGGTCTTGGCCTTCATCGCCCGGTCGAGGCGCTCGTTGAACTCGGCCTGATCGAGCCGCCCGTCGCTGTAGTGCCTGGACAGGCGGTCAGCCACCTCGGCCCGGTCAGCATCGGAGATCCTCATGTTGGGATCGGCCGGGCTGGCGGGTCCGCGTGCCCACCGGGAGCTGCGCGCTGTCATGTCGGCGGCCTCCCTCAGCGGGACCGGGTGGACAGGGACTGGACGAACTGGCTCGCGATCGACTGGTCGGCGCCCTCCTCGGGGATGAGCAGCCAGCCGGCCAGGTAGAGGGGGATGCCCGCGCCGCCCACGAAGGTGAGCACCGCGAAGATGATCCGCACCACTGTCACGTCCACGCTGAGGTAGCGGGCGATGCCAGCGGCGACTCCTCCCAGCATCCGGTCCTGCACGGGCCGGGTCAGCTGCTGTGACGTGGTCTGGTCCTGTGGTTCTGCCGTGGTTGTGTCCATGCCACCAGCGTGCTGCGCCGCGGCCGGCCGGGGTATCGGGAAGATCCCCGATTCGGCCCTGATCGCCGGCCCGCCGGATCAGGGTTTGCCCGGATGGCGGAAGGCACGCCCGCGGCGCGATGATGGATACGTGGAGGAACGCAGCGGCACCGCGCCGCCGGGCCTTGCCGATCGGCAGGGTGATCCGTGGCGGCCGCGGGCGGAAGGCAACGGCGCGGTCCCGGCGGAGAGCCGGTGGCGCCCGTGGCACCGCTGGCGCGACCGCCAGTGGGTGGGCAGGCCCCACAGCAACGGGCCGTTGCGGCGCGCGCGGGAGGACCGCCTGGTCGCTGGCGTGGCCGCGGGCGTGGCGGCACGGACGGGCATCGACGTCACGCTCGTCCGGCTCGCATTCGTGGTGACCGCTCTGCTGGGCGGCTTCGGCGCCGCGGCCTACGTGGTGGCCTGGCTGCTGCTCCCAGCCGACGGCGCGGACGGCAGCATCGCGGGCAAGGCGCTCAACGACCGGCGGGGCCTGGCTCTCGCCGCCGGGCTCGGGTCGCTGCTGGTCATCGTGCTGATCATCGCCTCCGCGCTCGGCGCCCGCTGGCTCAATTCGCTGGCGTGGGCGCTGGTCGTCAGCGTGGTCGGCATCACGCTGATCTGGCGGAACGCCCCGGCGGACGAGCGCGCGGTGCTCCGGCGGCTGGCCGAGCCGGTGCTGGGCCTGACCGGGGCCAACGGGCGGCGGCGCCCCCTGCTGCGCATCGCGGCGGCGGCCCTGCTGCTGATCATCGGCCTGGCTGGTCTGCTGTCCGGGCGCTCGGCGCACGCCCTGCTGCAGCCACTGGCCGGGCTTCTGCTCCTGATCATCGCGATCGTGATCATGCTGGGCCCGTGGTGGCTGCGCATCGCCCGCGATCTCGTGCTTGAGCGGCAGGCCCGTGTCCGCGCCGAGGAGCGGGCGGACATGGCCGCCCACCTGCATGACTCGGTGCTGCAGACGCTCGCCCTGATCCAGCGCCGCGCTGACCAGCCGCAGCAGGTCATCCAGCTGGCCCGGGCGCAGGAGCGGGAGCTGCGCTCCTGGCTGTTCGACGGGCTGGCGCCCGGCTCGGTGAACGGCGAGGGCATGAGCCTGGCGGGTGGTGTACGGCTCATCCAGCAGGAGGTGGAGGCCCAGCACGGGATCACCGTCGAGACGGTCACCGTGGGGGATTGCGAGCTGGACGACGGCCTCAACGCGCTGCTGGCGGCGGCGCGCGAGGCGACCGTCAACGCCGCGAAGTGGTCCGGGGCGCCGGCCGTCGCGCTGTTCGCCGAGGTCGAGCCGGCCGAGGTGGTGCTGTTCGTCCGGGACCGCGGGCGTGGTTTCGACCCCGACGCGGTGCCCGGCGACCGGAAGGGCCTGGCCGAGTCCATCCACGCAAGGGTCACCCGCCACGGGGGTTCGGCGGCCGTGCGCAGCGTTCCCGGTGAGGGCACCGAGGTGTCGCTGACGATGCCCCGCGATGCCGGGAAGCGCCAGCCGAACCGCCCGGCCCGGGCATGAGCATGCCCGCCCCAGCAGCCGGCCGGCCGCGGGTATTCATCGTCGACGATCACGGCCTGTTCCGCTCCGGGGTCCGCTCCGAGCTCGGCGACCAGGTCGAGGTCGTGGGCGAGGCGGACGACGTGGCACCGGCGATCACCCGCATCGCCGAGTGCCTGCCCGACGTGGTCCTGCTCGACGTGCACCTGCCCGGCGGCGGCGGCCAGGATGTGGTCACAGCGACCAAGGCCACCCACCCGCAGGTGTGCTTCCTCGCGCTCTCAGCCTCGGACGCGCCCGAGGATGTGATCGCCGTCATCCGGGCGGGCGCGCGGGGGTACGTGACCAAGACGATCTCCGGCGCCGAGCTGGTCGATGCGGTGCGGCGGGTCGCGGCCGGGGACGCGGTCTTCTCGCCCCGGCTGGCCGGGTTCGTCCTCGACGCCTTCGCGGCCCTCGGCCCGGCCGATGAGGGCCGCCAGAGATTCGACCCCGAGCTCGACCAGCTGACCCCCCGCGAGCGCGAGGTCCTCCGGCTGATCGCCAGGGGCTACACCTACAAGGAAATCGCGCGTGAGCTCTACATCTCCGGCAAGACCGTCGAGAGCCACGTCTCCTCGGTGCTGCGCAAGCTGCAGCTCTCCACCCGCCACCAGCTCACGCGCTGGGCGACCGAGCGGCGCCTGACCTGACCGGCGGCTGACCTGGCTTGTGTGGGCTTTCCGCGGCCAGCCGGGCCAGGGAAGGGGATTACCGCCGGCACGAGTGAGCCGCATTGGTATTCCGGCCGGCGCGCGGCCGGCGCGGTTGTTTCAAATTCGACAATTCCGCCTTTAAAGTACCTGGCAGGGTAACTGGCGCAGGTCTCTGCCGGTCTGCCGGATGACCGGTGCGGGATGGGGCCTGCCCACGATCCGCCATTGTTCATGCTGGGTCCGCGTCAACGGCGAGGGGAATGTCATGGGCTGGCCAACTGGAATCAGGCAACTGGCGCTGGCTGCCGCCGGTATGCCGCTGGTCGCCGCGATGAGCGCGGTGATGCTCGCGAGCCCCGCGTCGGCGGCGCCACAGCCGGTGACGGCCGCTCAGCACGTCCAGGCGTCGGCCCACGTCTACCGGACCCTGATCAAAGGCCTGCATGTGCGCAAGGCGCCGACCACCACGGCGCCGGTCCGTGCGGTCCTCGGCGCGGCGGGCACCAAGGTGAGCGTGAACTGCTACGCGATCGGCAGCTCGGTGTTCGGGGACCGGGTCTGGTACCTCATCGTCAAGCCGCACGCCGGCTTTGTGGCGGGCTTCTACCTCAGCACCGGTCCCGACCCGGCCAAGGGCGTCCCCGCCTGCAATGCCCTGCACGTCTACCAGACGGTGATCAAGGGCCTGCATGTGCGCAAGGCGCCGACCACCGCGGCGCAGGTGCTCGCGGTCCTGGGCGCGGCGGGCACCAGGGTGAGCGTGAACTGCTACGCGATCGGCAGCTCGGTGTTCGGGGACCGGGTCTGGTACCTCATCGTGAGCCCGCACGCCGGCTTTGTGGCGGGCTTCTACCTCAGCACCGGGCCCGACCCGGCCAAGGGAATCCGCCGCTGCTGACCTCGCCGCCAGCACCCGGCAAGCCGCCCGGCGCGCCGCGGATCGCCGTGATCCCGCGGTGGGCCGCCCGGGGCCGCCTGGTGGGTATATATCGATCGTAGATTCGATCTGCCGGGCGGAAGATGTACCCTATGCCTATGGTCACCGTGCAGACCGTCACGACCCGGGCGCCGTACCAGGCCCGCCCCGGGCGGGACGCGCTTGTCGCCGCCGACCTGGCGGACCTGCATGGCCCCACCACAGGCACGGTTGAACTGCCGCTGCGGCTGTTCTGGTATCCCGATCGCGCCTTCGACCTCGGCGAGCCGGGCATGCTGCAGTGGGTGTACCAGACCGTGCTCCGGGAAGCGACCCGCCCGGAGGACCTCACCACCTACCTGGACGGTGACACGCTGGTCGCCCTCTGGCGGGACCTGTTCCTGCCCAAGGGCGTGCGGCGGGCATGGGAGGACCAGCACCCGGCGCTGCGCGCCGTTGCCCCAGCCGCCTGATGCCCCTCGACGAACTGCATGGCACGGTGGCCGCCATCGCGCTCACCGCCGCGCGCCAGCACGGGTTCGCGCTCGGCGGCGGCAACGCGCTGATCGCGCACGGGATCATCGACCGGCCCACCGAGGACGTGGACCTGTTCACCGACCGGGACGACGGCGTGGCTGCCGCCGCCGGGGCGGTGGAGGCCGCGCTGCGGGCCGCGGGCTTCGCCGCTGAGCGCCAGGACATGACCGCGGGCCTCGCGGACATCTTCGACGGGATGGGCGACGGGCTGGCGGAGTGGATAGTCACCGCGCCGGGCGGCAGGCAGATGATGCTCCAGATGGCCTACTTCGACCGGGACCGCCGCCCGGTGATCATGGACGTCGGCCCCGTCCTGGATCTGGAGGACGTGGTCGGGTCGAAGGTGTGCGCGCTGGCCAGCCGGGTCGAGCCCCGCGATTACGTGGACACGGCGGCCGCGCTGGGCCGCTACAGCGTGCGCGAGCTCATCGCCTTCGCCAGACGGCTGGACCCGGGCCTGACCGACCAGGAGTTCGCGGATGCGGGCCGGCAACTGGACCGGATGCCTGATGGCGTGTTCGCCCGCTACGGGCTCGACGCCACCGCCGTCGGCAGGCTGCGGGACCGGTTCGCCGCCTGGCCCCGGACCTGATCCGCCCCCGCCAGGTCTGATGCCGGTGGCGGCGCTAGTTCGGGAGCTGTGCGAGGGCGAGGAAGAAGTCATCGATCCGGCGGATCGCGTCGGTGAACAGATCGAAGTCCGCTGGCTTGGTGATGTAGGCGTTGGCGTGCAGCTGATAGCTGGCGTGGATGTCGGCCTGGGCCCGCGAGGTGGTCAGCATCACCACCGGGATCGTCAGCAGGGACGGATCGTTCTTGACCTCGGCCAGGACTTCCAGGCCGTTGCGTCGCGGCAGGTTGATGTCGAGCAGGATCAGCCCCGGCCGGGGGGCGCCGGCGAAGCCCTCGGTGCGGCGGAGGAAGCTCATCGCCTGGTGGCCGTCGCCCACCACGTGCAGCGCGTTGGGCCGCGCGGACTCGGCAAGGAGCTCCGTGGTTATCAGCACGTCTCCCGGGTCGTCCTCGACCAGTAGCACGTCGACAACCCGAAGCCCGGTGGGGAACGCATGCGCCACAGATCGTCACCTCCGGTGAAGGGCGATCCGCGGACACACGGCGGAACTTGACGGGGTAATCTACCTCGCCAACCCCGCTCCTGCAAAGCCGCCGGGCTGCTGGCCCGGGAGCCAGCGTGCCGCGGCAGCCGCCAGGCAGCCGGTGGCGGGTCCGTCACGGAGCGGGCGGCGCAGGTCAGCCAGACTGGCCAGCGGCCGGGCGCTGACCGCCGGGGCCGCCGTCCCCGGTCTGCCCGAGAATCTCCGTGGCAACATCAGCTACCCGCCGACGTGAATCGCGTGCCTGCTTGCGCAGCACGTCAAAGGCTGTCACCGTGTCCAGCCGGTGGGCGCCCATCAGGTAGCCGACAGCGCGCTCGATGACCACCCGGTAGTCCAGCGCGTACCGCAGCTGGTCGGCCAGCACACTGTGATCCTGGGCCGCCAGCGCGGCGCTCACCGCCTCCGCGATCAGGCCGCTGTAGGCACTCAGGGCGCGGATGTCGGAGCTGTCCCATTCGGCGGGCTCGTCGCGGTAGACGTTCAGCGTCCCGACCGGGCTGCCGCCCAGCAGCACCGGGATGCCAGCCACCGCCCGCACCTGTGGCTGCAGCTGGGCGAGGAGCTGCGGCCAGCGGCTGTCGGAATGCAGGTCGCTGCTGATGACCTCGCGCGCGTAGACGTAGGAGTCATAGCAAGGCCCCTGGCCGGCGGCTGCCTGGGCCTGCTCCAGCGCGCGGCCGGGCTCGTCGGAGGCGGCGACGTAGGACAGGTTCCCGGACTCGGTGATGAACATGACGCCTGCGCCGCTGTAGCCGAACACGTCGTGGATGGCGTTGACGGCCCGCTTCATCACGCCCACCACGTCGGCGTCGAACGCGCTCTCCCGCAGCCGCTGCAGGCTCGACCGCAGCGCCTCCTCATCGATGTGCACCATCAGCTCCGTTCCCCACGCGGGAGCATCCGGCCCAGGCCCGGGACGGCCCGGCCGCTCCCCGGCGGTGGCCTGGCTGTCGTCTACCCGCGGATGCCGGGTTAAGTCCATGCCGTGTGGGTGCTCGGCGCAGGCCGTCGCGACGGTAGCCGGCGTGTTGGAACCATCGCTCAGTGAAGGTGATAACGGGCCACCGCCAGCCTCGGCCCGGATGACGTGCTCACCGGGCACCGCCTGGGGCCGCTGCCCTTGCGGTGGGTCTATCTGCACTGCCTGCGTGAGTTCGCGCAGCACTGCGGCCACGCGGACATCCTGCGGGAGCAGATCCTGAGCGCCGGGTAGTGGCTGGATCACCGCAGACCGGCCAGCGGAGCAGCAGGAGGCCGGGCATCCCCCCAACGCCCGGCCCTGAGCATTGACTTTACCATTACTTTGCCTGGTGGCCGGTCGTTAGGATTCCGTTAAGGCTCTGGTCCGGTCAGGTAAAGGGTGGGTAACGTCTGCTGTGCCCCCGGCATACCCCGGGGCTGGGCTGGCCCCCGTAGCCCCGCCCCGGGTCCGGGGGTTTTCATCTGCCCGCGCTGCCGCTGGCCGCCACTGCGATCGCGCAGCACCTGTGCCATCGTGACGGAGGTATGCCTGGTCAGGTGCACTGCAGGCTGCGGCTCAAGGAGTCGGCGGAGTTCGCCGGTGAAATGGCGCTGGGTGTCGCGCGGCCAGCTCAGGAAGGCCGCTCTGGTGGTTTCCAAGGCGGTGACGTCGGCTGCGGGCAGGATGGCCTGCCGCGTGTCTGTCAGGCAAGCGGGGGTCCCGAACAGGCCGGTGGCGGCGATGGCCTCGGGGTCGGAGGGCCGTCTTTCCCACGCACCGCCGGTGTCGCCATGTGTGACCCAAAGGGTGTCCAGTTCCGCGCCGAGGGGATCGTCATAGTGCTCTTCGGTGCCGAGCAGGGCGAGCCAGCCGCCCAGCCGCAGCAGCCGGGCGGACTTGGTGAACGCGACCTCGGGATCGATCCAGTGGAACGCCGCGCCGGAGATGACCAGGTCGAAGGATGCATCGGCGGCGGCCAGGTCCTCGAACGACGTGACCTGGAATGAGACTTCCGCGCCCGTGAGGCGCCGCCGGGCGGCGGCGATCATGGACGCACCGATGTCGATCGCAGTCAGCCGGAACCCGGGGCATGCCAGCCGCTCGGTGAGCTGGCCGGTCCCGCAGCCGACTTCCAGGACCGCAGCCCCGGGGCCGAGCCCAGCGGTCGCGGTGACGAACTCCACGACGTGCGCCGGGTACCCGGGGCGGGACACCGCATACCGTTCGGCGATGCCGTCGAACAGGGCCCGCTGGCGGCGCCGCTTGGTCCGTTGCCGCTCGGACTCGGTTCCGGTGGGCATGACCCGACGCTAAGACAACGGCGACGCGGCCCGCAAAACGGTCAGGCTGGGCCCGCCTCACGGCTCCAGCGCAGCACGCCGCCCTTCGGGCCGCGGGAATCGCGGGGTGGTCTGCTCGGCTTGCTGGATGAGGCGTTTGAGGTGGGCGATCTTCCCCGAGCGCTTCCTCGGCCGCGGGCGTGAGATTGACCCAGGTCCGGGGGCGTCTGAGACCGTGACTACCGTGAGCACTCCTACGGCTGAGATTCATCCGATGCGGTGCTTGCCGTTGCCGCGGGGCGCTGCTGTGCTACGGCCTGCGTGAGGAAGGTGCGCAGCGCCGGGAGCAGATCGGGGCTGTCCAGGGCGCGTTTCGGCAGTATCGCCAGGACGCGGCCGTCGTGATCGAGCAGGTGGAAGGCCCGCGTTGTCTCCCGGACCTGGTCGCTGGTGGCCCAGGGATGGAAGGCTTCGGCTCCGGTGGCCAAGATCGTCCTGACGCCGCTTGTCTCGATCTGATGACGGGTCCGTCCCCGGAATTCGGGTGTCTTGTGAATGAGTACCTGGGCCAGCCTTTCGGGGCTGCGCTGCCATGCTGCCCACGCCAGGAAGACGGTGACCAGCCAGAGCGCTAGGTCGGCCACGTAGATCCCGCCAGGCGCCCCGGCCGCGCTAAACACCGCTGAGCGGTAATTGAGCGCGATGGTGATGGCGGTGAAGCCCGCTGCGACCAGGCCGCTCACCATCGCCGCGACCACCGCGATGGTGAGCTTGTCTTTCACACCTGGCGTGGCCGCGACGAGCTCCTGCACGTCCTGAGGCTGGATTTCGTACTCCAGCGTGAAGGCCGGCGCCGGGTCTGCTTCACCTGCCATGGCCCAGACGATAGCCTCAGCCGCCCGTGCTCTCGGCGGCTTCGGTGCTCTCGGTGCCTTCGGTGCGGCTGGCTGTCATGCTGCCGCGCCAGGCTCGTTTGAGGCGGCGACCCCAGCCGGTATCTTGTGTCAGCTGGCGGCCCCAGCTGTTGACTTGGGATAGGGCCCCTGCGGTGAGGCTGACTGTTACCGGGCGCAGGCCGCGGCGGACCACGAAGATGTCGGCTTCGGCGCGTTCGGGGGTGCCGTAGGCGGCCTTGTACTCGGCGTCACCGGGCCCGAAGTTCAGCCACCTGACGTCAGCGGCCGCGCACAGGTCTTCGACCATCTTGAGCATGGTGTAGGTGCCGACCCGGTCCTTGGTGTGCTGCGGGTCGTAGCCGGGTGTGCCGGTGGTGAAGGTGCCGGCGTAGGCGGTCCCGGTCCAGAACGCCACCGGTTTGCCGTTGAGGTAGAGCATCCACGCCCGGTACCAGCCGCGGCGCAGCCCCAGCTCGATCAGCCCCAGGTCCAGGGGGCTGCCGGAGTAGGCGGCGCCCAGGCCCCGCTGGTAGGTCCGGGCCGCCACCGCCTCCAGGTCGCGGCACAGCTCGGCCATCTCCGCCGGCTGCTCGAACCGGCGCACCCGCAGCCCCTCACCGTAGCTGCGTTCGAGCACGCGGGCGTAGCGCCGCAGCTTTTGGCGGGTGCGGCCCCTGCGGTGGGTCAAGAACACCTCGAACGAGTCCGGCACCGGCGCCACCCAGCGGCGGGTCACCGGCTGCGCATGCGACCTCCTGGCCCAGCTCACCCCCCCGGCCACCGCATCGCGCACCGTCCCGCCCACATCGGCCTTACGCACCAGCAGCAGATCCGCCTCACCGCTGTCCAGCGCCCGGCGCAGCTCACCAGCGAGCAGCTGCTCATCCCCGGCCCCGGCCACCCCCACCAGCCCGCCGAAACTCACCACCACCGCCCGCACCTGCGGGCGCGCCACCGTCCGGTAACCCACCGCCAGCGGCACACCCAGCAACTCCAGCCGCGCCACAGCCAGCAGCGACGGCCGCCCCGGCCGCCGGATCAGCACCACATGCGGACGCACCACACCCGGCGCGTTCTTGACCACAGTCAGGAAATAGTCGATATCGGAATCGATATCGCTGACCCCCGCGGCCTCCCACTCGCCACGCAGGCCCTCAACCTCCTCCACCGTGCGGGCCACCACCACCTGACCAGCACGCGTTCCGGACCTGGTGCGAGCCGCAGCGCGACAGGATGAATCAGCAATCATCATGAAAACTCCAGGACGGTATCGCTGCGGACGCCCGACCTTGCTCACCCCATCGCGGCACGAACGCGGACACGCAGCAGGCCGGCGACGGTGTCTGGGGTAGGACGGCGACCATCGCGCCCCGCCCGATCATGCGCTCACCAGCGAGAACACCAAGGATGCCGCGAGGTCATCGGCGAGTACCGGCGTGCCCTGCAGCCCCTGGTGCTTGCTTCGCTCACATCCGCGGTGCCGATCATCAAACGGGTGGGCCAGGTGTCTCGTACGGGGGGCGGCCAGGGGAAGGCGATTCGAGGCAGGCAGAGGCGTCGCGAACAGCACCTGGTGCATACACTCCCTCCGGGCTGGTAGGAACCACCGCATCATATACCTAAGCACCTTAGGTGAATCGGTGATGGGCGGTGATGGGCTGCGCAGGGCCCAGCCCGGCCGGGTCTCTCGGCGCTCGCTGGCACGCCGAGCGCCGAGTCGGGGCGGCTCGGTTCGTCCGGGTTGCGTGTTCGGGCAGGCTCCGATGGCCCAGTTCTGTTCGGTCGCCGTGGTTGTCCGTTGGCCCGGTGAAGCCCCTTACCTGGGAAGGAAGTCCAGCAGCAACTGGTTGATCGCGTCGGGGGCTTCCAGTTGCATCCAGTGGCCGGGGCCCTCGATCCGCTCATAGCGCCAGGGACCGGTCACGTTCTGGGCCGAGTCGGTCATCTGTGTCTCGGTGAGGGCTATGTCACCGCTGCTCCATATCCCCATGGTTGGCGCCTGCACGGGCGGCAACGCTGGGGGTGGCGCCACCCAGGACTGGGGGGGCACGTTGGCCCGGTACCAGTTGAGGGCGGGCGTTAGGGATTTCGTGGCCTCCAGCTCGGTGATGACGGACTCGGAGTCGGGGTGATGGGCCCAGGAGCGGAAGTTGGCCCAGTTGTTGTCGCTGAGCCAGTGCTCGGCGACGCCGGCGAATTGGAACAAGAGCATGTACCAGGACTTTTGGTGCTGTTCCAGGGTCCTTCGGAATGTCGAGGGGTGGCCGACAGACAGCACGGCGAGGTGATCGACCCGGTCGGGTGCCAGCGAGGCGAATACCCATCCCAGCGCCGCTCCCCAGTCGTGGCCCACGACGTGGGCCCGCTCCGCCCCGGCATCGCTCAAGACGGCCATGACGTCTCCGATCAGGGAGGGAAATGAGTACGAATCGGCGGTCCCGGGTTTGTCCGAGCGTCCGTAGCCGCGTAGATCAGGGACGATGACCTGGAACCCGGCGTCGGCGAGGGCCGGGACCTGGTTGCGCCATAGCCGTCCCGAGTCGGGGAACCCGTGCAACAGGATCACCGGCCGGCCCGCCCCGGTCACGTCGTATTCGATGATCACTTCGCCTGCTTCGGCTCTCATAGATCTGCTCCTACCCGCCGGTGACGATGGACAGCAGCTCGGCACGGCCCGGCCATGTGGATGGCGTGGTTGAGGCGCCGGTTCCCGCGCCGCGACAGCCGGTAGATCTTGCGGTTCCCGGAGCACGACGTTCACCCAGAGTGCGGCCGGGAATTATGCGCTCTCGCGCGCGTTAAGATGAGCGGTACCCGGGAGCCGAGCCGGTCGTCCGACGGCGACTTTCCCGTGCCGTGGTCATGAGCCCACCTGCCGGCGGTTCAGGGTTCGTGTAAAAGGCCTGCCGGGCTCAGCCTGCGTCGATCGTCGGAGATCCGCAAGCCGGCTCGGCGTTCACAGCACCAGGCCCGCTGCCGGGACGTTCTCGCCCCGGCCGCGGGACTGTGCTGCACGCTGCCGTGGCCACCGTGTCCCGGCATTCCAGAGGAGAAGTCTGTGGCTAGACCAGGCCAGCGCCAGACTGGCGCTCGCCGTACCGCCCCGCGGAAGCAGCGACGCGTCCGCCACCGCGGCGATGTCGTCCCGGTGCTCGCCCGAACCGTCCGTGAGGTCGAGGCGGCTGCCCGGCGCGGCCGCGTGACGCCTGCCGTGCGCACGAAGTTCCAGGCCGTCGCCCTGCTGCTGCGGGACGAGCGTGCCCGCGTCCGGGAGGCGGCCGGAAGCGACAGTCATCGGGCCGAGCAGCTCAAGCGCCTGGACGGCGTCGCGGCCATCCTCGCGACGACCGCAGTCCAGGACGCTGGGCTATTGGCGCTGCTTGCCGAGGGCTCCGGCGTCTCCGAGGCGGCCCGGTCGCTCAAGCGGGAGATGCTGCGCGACCTCGGGATCGAGCCGCCGCCCGAGGAGATCGCGCCTGCGGAGACCGCTACAGCTTCCGCCGGCTCGGAGCGGCGAGTCGTGCCGCAGCCGGTGATCTCCCGGCAACTGGCGAACCCCTTTCTCGCCCCCGACTTCTCCGCCGTTCCGCAGGGCACCTCCCGTCCGCGCCGCCTGGCCGGCTGGGAGCTGCTCGGCCCGCTGCTGAGTTCCTTCGAACGTGCCGGCGGGGGAGCCCCGGCGTGCATGGCGCTCCCGGCGCCGTCGGCACGGTTCACCCCGGCGGGGCTGGAACTGATGCCGCACCAGGGTCAGCTGGTCGCCGCGGCCGCTGCCGGTCACCGGACATTCCTGCTCGCCGATGAGCCGGGTCTGGGCAAGACGGCCCAGGCGCTGCTCGCCGCGGAGGCAGCGAACGCCTACCCGCTGCTCGTCGTCGTGCCGAACGTCGTCAAGACCAACTGGGCCCGTGAGGCGGCCCGCTGGGCTCCCCATCGCGCGGCCACAGTGGTGCAGGGCGACGGCGAGGCTGTCGACGGATTCGCCGATATCGTCGTGCTCAACTACGAGGTTCTCGACCGCCACATGGGCTGGCTCGGTGACCTCGGCTTCCGCGGCATGGTCGTGGACGAGGCTCACTTCATGAAGAACAAGGCCTCGCAGCGCTCGCAGAACGTCCTCGCGCTCTCCGGCCGCATCAGGTCCCGTACGGACCGGCCCCTGCTGATGGCGCTGACCGGCACCCCGCTGATCAACGACATCGAGGACTTCCGGGCAATCTGGCAGTTCCTCGGCTGGATCGACGACAGCAAGCCCCTCGACGAGCTAATGGACGCGCTTGAGGACACCGGCCTGACACCCGCCGACCGAAGCTTCTACGGCGCGGCGCGCCAGTGCGTGATCGACCTGGGCATCGTGCGCCGGCGCAAGCTCGACGTGGCCGCCGACATCCCCGCCCGCCGTATCGCTGACCTCCCCGTTGAGCTGGACGAACGGGTCGGCCGGTCGATCCGGGAGGCAGAGCAGGACCTCGCTGGCCGGATGGTGGCGCGGTACAAGACCGCGCTCGCGAACCGATCCTCCGATGTCGGCGCCGAGGGCATCGACCACGACCTCGTCCGCCGGGTGGCACAGTCGGAGATGAAGGAGGCGACGGGCGCGCAGTCCGGCGAGAACGTGTTCACCATGATGCGGCGCATCGGCCAGGCGAAGGCCGAACTGGCCGCGGACTACGCGGCTCAGCTGGCCCGCAGCGCCGGCAAGGTCGTCTTCTTCGCCAAGCATGTCGACGTGATGGACGCCGCCGAAGAGCTCTTCGCCCGGCAGGGGGTGCGCTTCTCGTCGATCCGTGGCGGCCAGACGCCCACAGCGCGGCAGGCGAACGTCGAAGCCTTCGTGAACGACCCGGGCGTCGCGGTAGCGGTGTGCTCGCTGACCGCGGCTGGCGTGGGCCTGAATCTGCAGGTCGCCTCGAACATCGTGCTGGCCGAGATGTCCTGGACCGACGCAGAGCAGACCCAGGCCATCGACCGCAGCCACCGCATCGGGCAGGCCGAACCAGTGACCGCGTGGCGCATCATCGCCGCGCAGACCATCGATGCCCGGATCGCCGGGCTGATCGACAGCAAGGCGGGGCTTGCCGCCCGGGCGCTGGACGGGTCGGACCAGGAAATCTCCTCCTCGGCCGACGTGCAGCTCGAGGCGCTGGCCGCATTGCTGACCGATGCGCTGCGGGCGTCTTTCGGGCATGGCGACGCCCTGGGTTCCTCACCGTGGGGATTCCCAGGCGAGACTGTGTACGAGGACCAAGGCCTGCCAAGTGCGCTTGCTGGTTCTATCGCCCTGACCGAGGCACCCCTCCCTGCTGGTACATGAGGCCGAGACGGGCTACATGCGGCAATAGCGGCGCCCACTCTCCGCATCGACTGTAAACGGACGAATACGCAGAGCGGCGGATACTTGCGCGCCGTGCCGGGTGGGCGGCGTGGACCGCGAAGAGGGCTCACGCGCTCAGCCGCGGGGCCTCGGCAAGCATCGTTGTCGCCCCGTCGTCGTCGAGGAAGCCGCCGGACTGGTGTTGCCACAGCCTGGCGTAGATTCCGTCCAGACGGAGCAGTTCCTGGTGCGTGCCCTTCTCGGCGATCTGGCCGTGGTCGAGCACGATCAGCTGGTCCATGTGCGCGACCGTGCTCAGCCGATGCGCGACCACGAGCGCGGTCCGGCCCTCCATGAGCCGCCACAACGCCTGCTGGACAAGGATTTCGCTCTCTGAGTCCAGCGCGCTGGTCGCCTCGTCCAGCAGCAGGATCGGCGCGTCACGCAGGACCGCCCGGGCCAGCGCGACTCGCTGCCGCTGCCCGCCGGACAGCTTCACGCCACGCTCGCCGACCATCGTGTCGAATCCGTCCGGCAGGGCGTCGGCGAACTCTGTCACGTGCGCGGCCTGCGCCGCCTGGTGAATCTCCGCGTCGGTCGCGTGCGGACGCGCGAACGCGATGTTGTCGCGCAGCGTCCGGTGGAACATAGCCGGGTCCTGCGGCACGTAGGCGAGGAGGCTGCGCAGATCCGACTGGCGCAGCTTGCTGATGTCCTGCCCGCCGATCAGGATCTGGCCGTCGTCGAGGTCCATCATCCGCAGCAGCAGGCGGGTCAGCGTGCTCTTGCCTCCGCCTGACCGGCCGACCAGGCCGAGCTTGGTCCCGCTCGGCACGGTGAGGTCCAGGCTGGTGAACAACGGCAGCGCGCCCGCGTGCGCGAACGTCACGTGCTCGAACCGGACGTCGCTCGCCTTCGGCCGTAGCGGCTCGGGCGCGATCGGGTCGACCACGGTCGGCGGTGTCAGCAGCAACTCGGTGAACTGCGCGGCTTCGGTCAGCGAGCTCTCCATCTGGCGGTAGATCTGGTTGAACTCGAACATGATCCGCGTCGCGTTGGAGTAGTAGGTGAATGCCACCACGATCACCTCGATTCCGTGCTGGCCCCCGCCGAGTGAGATCGCGAGCAGCAGACCGATTGCGTTGGTCAGCACGGACATCGGCGCGACCAGCGTGTCGATCCGCAGGTTCTCGTAGTCCCACGACCGCAGCGTTTTCCGCCGCTGGTCGGCGACGCGCGACCGATGCTCGGCGGCCTCCCGGTCCTCAGCAGCGAACGCGCGGATCGTGTCCATGTTCATCAGGCTGTCGGCCACGTGCCCAGACACGCGCGCGATCGCTTCCTCGCGCTGGTCGACGAGCTTCTGGCGGCGGCGGATCAGCGGTGCGATACCGGCGCCGGTGATCGCGATCAGGCCGATGAGCCCGGCGACGAGCAACGGGTCATAGCGCCACAACACCACCGAGGCGAATGCCAGCGGCACGAGGCTGCCGACGATGTTGAACACCAGATTGTCGGTGAAGTCCTCGAACCGGGAAGCGAAGCTCAGCACCCGCTTGGTCAGCGAACCAGCGAAGTTGTCATGGAAGAACGCCGCGTCCTTCGCCAGCAACTCGTCCATGCCGATCACGTAGAGGTTCTCGATGCCGTGACCCTCGAGGCGGATCACGCCGTAGAGGCCGATCCGCCACAGGATCTCGGCGACAAGCAGCACCCCTACGAAACCGAGCACATACGGCATCGCCGCGCCGATCCCAGTCAGCGCGTGGCCGGCAAACCGGCCGACCAGCTGAGCGACAATCAGCGGCGCGACGTAGTAGATGCATGTGTTCCCCAGCGCGGGCAGCAACATCGCGGGCACGGTGAAGCGCCAGAGCCTGGCCATCTGGCGGCCGTAGTAGCGCAGCGCGAGCAGCACCGCCCCTTTCCGGGCCGGTGAGCCGCAGCTATGTTCAGGCGTAGTCATTGTCCCTCGTTCCGGGCAGCCAGCCTGGCCATGGTGCCCGACCGGACGCCCCGGTAGCGACCGATTTTCCCGGCCGCTACCCGCCAGTCGTGCTGTCCGCAACAGCCATAAGCTGGGCGGTGGTCAGCGGCAGGTCCGTGCAGAGCGTGGTCATTCCCGTCGGCGGCCACTACTGTCTCGAGGAGGCTCCCCAGGAGATACCGGCCACGCTGACCGCGTTCCTGGCCCATACCGGGAGAGCATCTGAATGAGCGTTGTCGTCGTCGTCACGGCCTTTCCCGCCCCCGAGCACCGCGCCGAGGTGATCGCGGCCTTCGAGGCGGCGAGGCCGACGCGGCGCCTGCATGGCGTTTGCGGCCCGGCGGACGCTAGTGCCGTGTCTGGGGAGGCGTGCGCGGGCTGAACCAGGTGCGCAGGGCCGTGTTCATCCCGGCGGCCGGGTCGGGTGTGCCGGGTCCGGCAGCCCAGGCGACGTGGCCGTCGGGCCGGATTAGCAGCGCTGCGGCCGGAGCGGGCTCGGTCAGGCAGCGTGCGGTGATGACGGTCAGGCCGGCCTGGTCTGGGGCCGCCCCGGCGACCGCGGAACCGGCGGTGAGGTCGAGCAGGACGCCCTGGGCCGCGTGCATGAACTCGGCGACCCGGGTGCGGCCGTGACGGGTTTCCAGCTGGAGATCTGGCGCGAGCTTCCCGTGCAGCGGGTGCGGCTGGGCGTCGCTGGCCGGCATCGGGCATCGGACATCGGAGCCCTCGATCAGCTCGCCGATGTGACGCAGTTGCCCGGGCTCGCGGAGCAGTTCGCGGATGTGCTGCAGCGGCTCGGGGTGCTCGAGTACGTCGCCGAACAGCTCGCGCAGCGCTTCGGCCCCCTCCGGGCTCACCTTGGCGGGCTCGTCCGTCCCGCCCTGGCCGATGGTGGTCAGGGCCTTCTGGGCACGGGCTTGCAGGATGGCGTGCTGTCCGGCGAAGTGCCGCTCGGCGTGGTAGGACTCCAGCAGGCCGTCCGGTGCCCGGCCCTGGACCTGCGCGGCGAGCTTCCAGCCGAGATTGACCGCGTCGATCAGGCCGGTGTTCAGTGATACCGCGAAGACGTGGGCGGCGTCGCCGGCCAGCAGGATGCGGCCAGCCTGGTAGCGGTCGGCTTGCCGGGTGTTCCCGACAAGCCGGGTCAGCCGCTGCGGATCGGTCATCGGCAGGTCGCCGCCGAGGACCCGCCGGGCGCTGGCGCGCATTTCCTCGAGGGTCATCGGAGCGCTCAGGTCGGCGGTGGGGTCGTCCTCACTGGTGTAGACGATGAAGACACCGGCAGCAGCGTTCTTGTCGACTACGGCCAGCGGCGCGAGCGAGTAGGTGCCTCGCGGAGTGCGGGTTTGCCCCATGAGCTTCAGGCGGCCGATCCCCGGTACCTTCACCACGCCGCCGCGCCAGGTGAGCTTCGCCGTCGGCAGGCGCACGGTGCCGATGCGGGATATCTCCGGCGAGGTGGTGCCGGGGAAACCGATCCCGGCCTGCTTGCGTACCAGGCTGTGCGCGCCGTCGCAGCCCACGAGGTAGCGTGCGCGCAGCCGGTAGTCGCCGCCGGGACCGCTGACGTCGAGGGTGACCGCGTCGTCATGCGGGGACAGCGCCGTCAGTTCGTGCCCGCGCCGGACGGTCCCGCCGAGTTCGGTGAGCCGCGCCTCCAGCACCTTCTCCAGCCGGCGTTGCGGCACCGTCAGGATGTGCAACGGGCTGGTGCCGAGCCTGGAGAAGTCCAGCTCCAGGGGACCGAACGAGAAGCGCGGTACCGGCCCGGCAAAGGTGGCCTCCTGGCGGAGCCGGTCGAGCAGGCCGCGGTAGTCCAGCATCGGCACGATCTGGCCCGCCAGGCCGTTGCCCTTGGGGGTCTCGTCGATCCCGGGCAGTCGCTCCAGCACGACCGGGTCGGTGCCGCTCAGCCGGAGCTCGCAGGCCAGCATGAGTCCGACCGGTCCGCCGCCGGCGATCACGATGTCTGCTTGGCCGGCGCGTGCCGACGGTTGCGCGGCCATGGCTAGCGCCGCCCGAAGACGCCGCGCAGCCCGGCCGCGAACGGCCCGGGGAGTTCCATCGGAGCCAGGTGACCGCCGGGGAACTCGGCGAACTCCGCGCCCAGCCGGGCAGCGATCGCGGTGCACGGGCGATGGAAGGGATCGTGGCGCAGGTCAGCGCGTTCGGCGAGCGCGATCGTGTCCGTGCCGGCGGCGAGAGCGACCGGTATTTCCAGCGGAATCACGCGACCACCATTTCACGGAACGACGCCGCGTAATTGCCAGATCTGCGCGCCCGGTCACCCACATCAGGTGGAAGGCCGCTGCGCCAGATCGGCGGGTAGGCCCGTGGTTATCACGGGCTGTCGTGTCGTTGGCAGCGCGGCGCGCCCGGTTTCCGTTCACCACGCGAGAGGAATGATCGCTACGGCGGGAAGCTGTTCCGGTGGCTCCCCGTTGGGCTCCGGGGCCCTGTCCTTCAAGATCGGAATATGTCTTCTGACCTGGTCGATTGGTGCGCCTGGCAGGATTCGAACCCGCGACCCGCTGCTTAGAAGGCAGCCGCTCTGTCCAGCTGAGCTACAGGCGCCCGCACCCATTGTGCCGGTTCGAGGTCACGTGGCGGATACAGAGCGCGCGGCAGGGGGGAGCGTGTGGCTGGGCGGCTGGTGCTACCAGGCGCTGGCGCGGCGGGCGTACGCTGAATCCGTACCGGCCACAGGTCCGCAGTGGCGGGGGCCGGGACGCGGAGGTCAACGTGATCGCGATGCTCAGCAGCATCCTGCCGGCCCTCACCGGCCACGCCAGCTGGCAGGGCTTCGCGCTCGTGCCCGATGGCAGGCCGGCCGGTCTGATGGCGCTGGCTGCCGTCACACTGACCTGCCTGCTGCTCGCCCTGCTCGCCCAGGGCGGCCGGCTCGCCGCCGCCGTTACCTCCGCCCCGCAGAGGTCCGGCACAGCCGCCCTGCGCGAGAAGTCATGGCGGGCCGGCTTCGTCGCGCAACGTGACCCTGATGCGCCCGGGCGGGCGCGCCCGAGAGCACCCACGGCGGGCCCGGCGGCCGCCTGATCCCGCTCTACCCCCACCCGGCGCCAGCCGGGCTGCGTCCGTTACCGCCGCCCAGCTGTGCCAGGTGCTGCCGTGTCACGGCGGCCGTCTCCAGCTGCCATCCGTTCCCGATGCCCTGCTGGAGGGTGATCCGTCATGTCTGCTCTGCTTGGCCTGCCGATTGAGGCCGCTTACCACCTGGTGTCCGCGCTCGCGGGTGCGTTCGCCCCGCTCCCGGGCGGCCTGGCGGCCGCCGCGGCTATCGTCCTTTTCACGATCATGGTCCGGCTGCTGGTGCTGCCGCTCGGCTACTACGCATTCCGGGGACAGCGGGCGCAGGCCCGGCTGGCGCCCCAGATCCAGGAGCTGTACAAGCGGCATTCCGGGCAGCCAGAACGCCTGCAGCGCGAGCTGTCCGCCCTGTACGCGGGGGAGGGCACCGGGATGTTCACCGGCTGCCTGCCCGCCCTGCTGCAACTGCCGTTCTTCACCGTCGTATACCGGCTGTTCATGTCCAGCACCGTCGGCGGCAGCCCCAACGTCCTGCTCCACCAGCGTCTGCTCGGCGCCTCGCTCGGCAGCCACTGGCTCACCGGGGCGGGCCCGTGGAGCGGCCAGGGGCTGGTGTTCGCCGCCGTGTTCGGCCTGCTCGCCCTGGCTGCCTGGCTCTCCGCCCGGGCGGCGCGGCCCAGTGCCGTGCGGCCCAGCGCCGCGCCAGCACCCGCCCGCCAGCCCGGGACGCCCGGGGCACCCGGTGCGGCCGGCCTGACCGGGGCCCTGCTCCGGCTGCTGCCGTTCGCCACCGTGGCGATCGCCGCCGTGGTGCCGCTCGCCGCTGGCCTGTACCTGGTGACCACCACGGCATGGGCGGCGGCCGAACGGGCGGTCTTTGGCCGGCTCGCCCCGGCACCCGCACCGGCACCGGCCCCGGCGATACCGAAATCACTACGATCACCGAAGCGGTCCGCCGGCAGCCCCAGCCAGGGTGTGTAGCCTCTTGCCCGAGGAGGTCACTATGCACCAGCCGCCCATTCCAGATGTCGCACGCACCGACCCGGAGATCGCTGAGCTCATCAACTCCGAGGCGCGCAGGCAGTTCGAGAAGATCCGCCTGATCCCGTCGGAGAATTACGTCTCCGAGGCGGTGCTCGAGGCGTGCGGCACGGTGCTGACCAACAAGTACTCCGAGGGCTACCCGGGCCGCCGCTACTACGAGGGCCAGCAGTTCATCGACCCGCTGGAGCGGCTGGCGGCGGAGCGGGCGCAGGCCCTGTTCGGCGTCGACCACGCCAACGTGCAGCCGTACTCGGGCTCACCCGCCAACCTCGCCGTCTACCTGGCCTTCCTCCAGCCGGGCGACACCGTGATGGGGATGGCGCTGCCGATGGGCGGCCACCTGACCCATGGCTGGCCGGTGTCGGTGACCGGCAAGTGGTTCCGGTCGGTGCAGTACGGGGTGCGGGCCGACACCGGGCGGGTGGACTTCGACGAGGTGCGCGACCTGGCCCGCAAGGAGCGGCCGAAGGTCATCTACTGCGGCGGCACCGCGATCCCGCGGACGATCGACTTCCCGGCGTTCGCCGGGATCGCGGCCGAGGTGGACGCGGTGCTGGTGGCCGACATCGCGCACATCGCCGGGCTCATCGCCGGTGGCGCCCATCCCTCGCCGGTCGGCCACGCCCCGGTGATCACCACCACCACGCACAAGACGCTGCGCGGCCCGCGCGGCGCCATGATCATGTCCACCGACGAGCACGCGTCCGCGCTGGACAAGGCGGTCTTCCCCGGCCTGCAGGGCGGCCCGCACAACCACACCACCGCCGCCATCGCGGTCGCACTGCACGAGGCGGCACAGCCGGAGTTCCGCGTCTATGCGCACCAGGTCGTCGCCAACGCGAAGGCGCTGGCCGCGGCGCTGGCCGAGCGCGGGTTCGCGCTCGTGTCCGGCGGCACCGACAACCACCTGATCCTGATGGACCTGACCCCCAAGGGGATCGCGGGCAAGCCCGCCGCCAAGGCGCTCGACCGGGCCGGGATCGAGACGAACTACAACACCGTGCCGTTCGACCCACGCAAGCCGTTCGACCCGTCCGGGCTCAGGATCGGGACCCCGGCGATCACCACCCGCGGCCTGCGCGAGGAGCACATGCCGCAGATCGCCGCCTGGATGGACGAGGTGGTGTCGGCCGCGCTGAAGGAGGACGAGCCCGCCATCGAGCGGATCGCGGGCGAAGTGCGCGACCTGCTCACCGGGTTCCCGGCGCCCGGCTGGTCGCCAGGAGCCTGACGAGAGCGGCGCTCTCATCACGTTGCGATGCTCTGGTAGCCTTTGCGGTGTGAACGCGAGCCGAACCGCGCGGCAGCGGGTCCGGGCCGAGCTCACCCGCGAGATCACCGAGACCGCCCGCAGGCACCTGGCCACCGAGGGCGCGGCAGCGCTGTCGCTGCGGGCGGTCGCGCGGGAGATGGGCATGGTCTCCTCCGCCGTCTACCGCTACTTCCCCAGCCGGGACGACCTGCTCACCGCGCTGATCATCGACGGCTACAACGCGCTCGGCGCCGCCACCGAGCAGGCCGACGGGTCCTGCCGCCGCGACGACCATCAGGGCCGCTGGCTGGCGGCCTGCCGCGCCGTGCGCGACTGGGCGCTGGCCCACCCGCACGAGTACTCGCTGGTGTACGGCTCGCCCGTGCCCGGCTACCGGGCGCCCGAGCAGACCATCGGGCCCGCGTCGCGGGTCGCCGCCGTGCTCGGGAAGATCATCAGCGATGCGCAGGCCGACGGGGTGCTCGCCCCACCCCCGGTGTGCCCGGCCCCGCCGGGCTCGTTCGCTGCCGACGCGGACCGGCTGCGAGCATCCGTTCTGCCTGATGTTCCCGATGGTGTCGCCGCGCGGGCGCTGGCGACCTGGGCGGGCGTCTTCGGGCTGGTCAGCTTCGAGCTGTTCGGCCAGTTCGAGAACGTCGTCACCGACCGCGGCGCGTTCTTCGACCACGCGGTGACGTGCCTGGGCCGCATGATCGGCATCCCTGCCTGACCCCGGTCCGCCCCGCCCGTGGCGGGTATTTCCGCTGGCTGGGGCCGCTTTGCTTGGCGAAGGCGCGGGCGGGCAGCTGAGAGGCGGCGCTGGCCGGCCGGGCCGGGCGCCACGGTGGCGTGCCACCGCGGCACAGGCTCCGGCCAGGCTGAGAATCGGCTCCCAACGGGGCCGCAATGCATGCGCGGGGCCCGTACGCACGGTAACGTTGCCCAGTCGAAGCCCGGAAGCCGCTTGTCTCCCGCATCCGGATGCACCCCGTACCGTAGACATGACCGGATGGCCTGTGGGCCTCCAGTGAAACTAGGGATCTCATGACTTCTGCCGCGGCCAAGATCGTCACAGCTGTCAAGGGCAAGCTCCGTACCACGGTCGGCAAGCGGTTCAGCAGATTCGTGCTCGTGGCGATCGCGTCGCTGGCCTCCAGCCTGCTCACGCTCAGCCTGCTGCTTGGCGTGTTCCACGTGACCGCCGGCCTGTCCGGGATCATTGGCGCGATCGTGGGCGCGGCGGTGAGCTACGTGCTGAGCCGCTGGGCGTGGGAGCGCAAGGGCAGGCCGCACCTGCTCAAGGAGACCCTGCCGTTCTGGCTGGTCTCACTGGGGGCGTGGACCGTGCTGGGGCTGACCAGCCACTACGCCAGCGTCTGGGCGCTGTCGATGGGGCACACCCACTGGGAGCGGGTCCTCATCGTGGACGGCGCCTACCTGGTGGCCAACTGTGTGACGTTCATCAGCCGGTTCCTGATCTTCCACTACTTCCTTTTCGCGGACCGCGGGTCCAAGCTGGCGGACTCGGTGGTTTCCGCGGTGGAGGCCTCCGGTACCCCGGTCCCGCCCGCCGAGCCGGTTCCGGCCGCCGGGGCGGCCGCCGGACCGGAGCCGCTGGCGGCCAGCGGGTCGGGCGCCCGGGTGGGCGGCTCACCGGCCTGGGCGGGCAGCGCCGCGGAGCGTTCGCCTGGCCGCCGCCCGTCCGCGGACTCCTCCGCGCTGCCGGAGCCCGGCACCCGCCGCTGACGCTCGCGCCACCAGGTGCCGACCACCACGCCGGCGAACTTGAGACCGTAGACGGCGTTGTGCCCCTTCTTGCTCTCGCCGACCTTGCGCTTGTGAATGGTGGCGGGCACCTCGGCCACCCGGAAACCGTGCGCGAGCACGGCGATCAGCAGCTCGGAGGACTGGTACTGAGGCTGCTCCAGCCGGACAGCCCCGGTCACCCCGGCCCGCATCGCGCGCAGGCCGAACGAGGAGTCGGTGATGTGCTGGCGGGTCAGCGTGCTGATCGTCACGGCAAAGACCCAGGTGCCCAGGCGGCGCACCGGATCCTTGGTCTCCTGGCTGCCGAGCTTGCGTGACCCGGTGACGAAATCGGCCTCGCCGGCCACCACCGGCGCCAGCACGCGCTCCATCTCCGCCGGGTTGTACTGGCCGTCGGCGTCGGTGGTCACGATGTAGGACGCGCCGCCCTCGCGGGCCAGCTGGTAGCCCAGGCGGAGCGCGGCGCCCTGGCCGCGGTTGACCGGCACGTCGCACGCCATGGCCCCGTAGGTCCTGGCCACTCCGGCCGTCTTGTCCATCGACCCGTCGGACACCACGATGACCGCCGTCTTCAGGCCGCAGACCGTGGCCGGCAGGGCCTCGATCACCTGGCCGATCACATCGGCCTCGTTGAACGCGGCGACCACGATCGCGACCGGCGGCAGCGCGCGGGCGGCGTCGCCGTACTCGGCGAAGTACCCGCTGGCCGCCGCGGCGTCGACCGCGGTGCTGTCCACCTGGGGGCTGGTCACTGTGCTGCCTCTCCTTCCGCGGCGGCGGGGGGCGCGAATTCCGGCCACACCGTCGCCAGCCCGGACTTCAGGTCGTGCTCGGGCCGGTAACCGAGCGCGCGGGCGGCCGCGATGTCCAGGGTCACCGCTGGCATCTCGCCCTGCTTGACGGGGACGTACTCGGCCGGGATCGGCGCGCCGGTGACGGCGCGCGCCGCCGCGATGATGTCGTTCACGCTGACCGATTCGCCGGCTCCCAGGATGAGCGGGCCGCGGTGGCCGGCCCGCCAGGCCACGCCGATGCCCGCCACGACGTCGTCGACGTGGACGAGGTCGCGGGTCTGTGTGCCGTCCCCGTACACCTGGACGCCGTGGCCGTCGCGGGCGGCGCGCATGAGCCGCGGCACGAAGCTGTCCTTGGCCTGCATACCGGGCCCGTAGACGTTGGAGAACCGCAGCGCGCAGCCGGCCATCCCGTAGGCGGCCGAGTAGCAGCTGAGCAGCATCTCCGCGGCGGCCTTGGTGGCGCCGTACGGGGTGAGCGGCCGGGCGGGGGTGTGCTCGGTGATGACGGCGTCGCCCACGTCGCCGACGACCGCGTTGGTGGAGGCGAGCAGGAATGTGCCGACGCCCCTGGTGCGGGCCAGCTCCAGCAGGCCCGCGGTGACGGCCACGTTCGCCTCGTACGTGCCGGCCGGGTCGGCGACCGAGTGGAGCACCGAAGTCGCGGCCGCCAGGTGAACGATGACGTCGGTGCCGGGGCTGACGGCCCGGTCGGCGACGGCAGGGTCACGCAGGTCACCGGTCACGGACCGGGCCCCCGGCGCAGACGGATCATGCCTGTCTGCCACGGTGACCTCGGCGCCGCTGCTGAGCAGCGCCACGACGAGCCGCCTCCCGATGAAGCCCGACCCGCCGGTCACCAGTACCCGGGAACGTTGTCCAGCCCCCAATGCCGTCTCCTTGTCCGCGATCCGCCGAGCTGTGTTCCACCTGGCGGTACCGGGCCACGCCGGGCTGGGTAACCCGGCCGACCCGAAAACTACCAGGTGGCCGGGGCTACTGCGCCGTCCCTGGCGGCGCCGCCGGTGCCCGGAGCCAGCGCCGGCGGGCCGGTATCGGCCACTCGTGCCGCACGCGGTAACGGCGATCGGCGTGATCGCTCCGGGAACAGCTGTCGCCGGGACCGCGACCGTGCGGTGAGTGCACAGTGTAGCCGCGCTTCCTGGGGCCTGGCCCTGAGCGGCGGCCCTGGTACCTGGTGGTTGAGCTGGTCCTGGTGCGCCCGCTAGGGGGGCGCCGGGGGTGCCCGGGCGCCAGTGGCCGGCGGCGCCCGGCAGCCGGGCGCCGCCGCTGACTGCGCACTGTGGCCGCTGGCTCCCGCCGGGCCACAATCGCTTGCGCATGTTTCGGGCATCCGGGCGGGTACCGTGCCCCGGCAGTACATAATTGCCCCATCGGAGGGAGCGCTTCGGGCAGGGCCGGCCGTTACCCACGGTGTCCCTGAAGTATCAGTGGCGTACATGCGCCAGTGATACTGAAGATACGCTGGGTCACCGTGACGTGACCGTGCGGCCACTTGACGCCCGGTGCCTTGAGGCGGGATGACGGAAGGGCGATGACCGAAGGTCAGAGCGTGACAGCCGGGTCAGCGCGCGAGCGGGGGACGGGCGCTGGCAGCGCCGCTGTTCCCAGTTTCGCGGCCCCGGCCGGTACGCCGCCCGGCGCCGCTCCCCAGGCCGGCGCATCCTCCCCTGCCGCGCCGCCCCCGCCCGCCGCGTCTTCCGCTGCCGGGCCGCCCCCGCCCGCCGCGCGTTCCGCCGCCGGGCCGCCGCCCGCCGCGCCGCCCCCAGCGCCTCCGCCTGCCGCGCCTGCGTCCGCTGGGCAGCCCCGGCCG
>Ga0335079_10000238_pt1 | contig 64709 bp, 57 predicted proteins | sample Lox_Sample_33_FD_206719 | JGI IMG/M metagenome (GOLD analysis project Ga0335079, IMG submission 206719) | Soil microbial communities from Loxahatchee National Wildlife Refuge, Florida, United States - Lox_Sample_3.3 | ecosystem: Environmental > Terrestrial > Soil > Wetlands | place: USA...
CTCAACAAGGATCTTCCCGCCGCGATTGATGACTTTCGGATGAGGGAATCCGCCGCTGACGACAATGATACCGGATGCGGTGAATTTCCTCGCGAGAAAAAGTCCGCGGACATGATCCATAGCCGAATGGCGCTTCAGACGTCCACGAACGCGATCCCAGTATCGTGTTATCGCTGTCATTTCAGACCTGAACCTCTTCCGGCTTAACCTGTGCGCGATCCGGACGGAATGCCTTGTACAGTGCTTCGACCTGCTCGCCGATCACTGACCAGGTGTACTGTGCGGTTACCGTCTCATACCCGTTCTCGGTGAGCTTCCTGCGCAACGATTGATCATTCATCAAACGGATGACGGAATCCGCGAACGTCTGTGGATCGTCCGCGATCAGCACTGATTCGCCGTTATGGACGTCGATTCCCTCACATCCGATACTTGTTGTCACGATAGGAATCTTCATTGCCATTGCTTCGAGGACCTTGAGCCGCGTACCGCTTCCCATGCGCAACGGTACGACGTAAACGTTTGACCGCCGGATGTATGGCCGGACATCATCGACAAATCCGGTCACGATGACGTTATCGGAAGCATGATGGAGTAATTTTTTTGTGGGAGTGCCGCCGACGATATAGATTTTTGCCTGGGGAACTTTCTTGAGGATCAGCGGGAAAATTGCATCGAGGAAATGGAGCGCGCCGTCGTTGTTGGGTACATAAGACATTGCCCCTGTAAAGACCAGGGAATACGGTTCGGGAGATTCCTCCGAAGGGGTGAAATATGTTGAATCTACACCATTGGGGACGACGTACTTTGGAATCTCGGGTACATCCTGGTCGAGTATTTCCTTGTCCCGCTCAGAGGTCATGAAAACACTCTGGTAGCGGAGGCACGCTTCACGCTCTTCCTTCTTGAACTTCTTGAATTCGTAATAGTAGTGAAGCTTTCGGAGTGGGGAACGCTCCTTTTCGTATATCCTCCGAAAATTGTCATACTCCACGTTGTGCGAGTCGATGATCCGGTAAGCATCCGACGGGAGGTTGTACGCGGCGGTGTGCGTGAACTCTGTTTGAATGATGTCGTACGAGTTCTTCGCAAGAAGACGATGCAGCTCTTGTTTCATCGCAGTGCTTTCCACCAGCATGGAAAAGAAACTGCGGGGCGTGAAGAGAGAAACAAGCTGTCCCATTCTTCTGAATTTCCGGGGCCAATGTTCGGGGACGAGATGGATGTGCACGTTCTCCCCGAAATATGAGCGCAGATCGCGCTCGTCGTTGCTGTCGCCCCACGTCAGTATGGACAGCTCATGATGCCTGGATGCATTTTTCATCATGTAGCAGACCCGCGTGGCTCCTCCAAACGTGGGTGGCACCGGAGAATAGGGAAGAATGAACAGGATCTTCATGCACTCGCTCCCTTATTGAGCGCAAACGTATCCCGCAGATTGCGAAACGACAAAAGACTTTTCATGAGACCAATTTCTTGAGAATTGAATGTTTTGAAGAGGAGCAGACTCCCTCCGTATGTTGCTGCAGCAAAGGCGGCCTGGAGATACCAGGGGATGAGCGTTCTTGTCAGGGCAAACGACAGCGCGATCATCAGGGCGCCGGAGAAGACAGCTTTCAATGAGACACTGACCGAGCCTCCCTCAAACACTGATTTCGGCATGATCACGAGAGCGGAAAACATGACAAAGAATTCAGTCAGAATTGTCGCCACAGAGGCGCCGATACCGCCGTTGCCGGCCTGGGTTTGGGTGAAGGGGATAAGCGCCAGGTTAAGCGACACGTTCACAATGACTGCCAGAAAGGCCACGATGGCCCATTGCCGCTGCTTGTCGCAGGCAAAGAGGGCGGTGCCGAGAACCATGTCGATATACACAAGGAGGAGTCCGACCGAGAAGATCTCCAGGTTTACGACTGAAGGGGCATAGCCCTGGAGCCCGAAAAAGAGCTTGATGATGAATTCCGAGTGGAACGCAATGAGGATACTTATGGGAATTCCCGCAAGAAGAATGAAGTCGAGGCTTTTCTGAGTTGTCCTTGCCAGCATATGTTTTTCTTTTCCCCACATTCTTGAAAGCACGGGGAGAATTGAAAGTGAGAAGATGCCGGGGAGGAATGAGAGCACGTCGAAAAATTTGTATGATGCCCCGTACCATCCGACCACTGATTCAGGAGTCAGAAATGAGAGCATGACGCTGTCGATGCGGTAATACACAACCCCAAAAATTCCCCACAGAAGATATGCAACTCCCTCCCTGGCCATCAATTTGGTTGCGCCCCAGTCGACTCTCGGTATCTTCGGTATGATGCGACCTGCGTACTTGATGCAAAGGAGTGCGTTGAGGAGCGTACCCGAGATCATGATGGCAGCCATGCCGACAACGCCGACCCCAAGAAGAAGTGCGGTAATCCCGACGACGGATATAAAAAGCCGCTCAACGATGTTGCCAATGGTTGCGTACTTCACCACTTCATGCCCCAGGAACAGTCCGCTGAAGACAGTCCTCAATGCGAGCCAGCTCAGCTCGACGGCGAACATCATAATCAGGATCTTCACGGTGTTCGGATAGTTTGCGGCAAAGGCGAAACTGATCATCCCGAGAAATGCAAGAATCCAGAGGATTACTCTGAGAGAGATGGCGTTCATAATGATTTGGCCGCTCTCCTCGGGCTGACGCGCGATTCGCTTCGCAATGGCAATTCGGCCGTCGAAATCCACCGCAAGAAGAAAGATGGCAGAAATCGACATGGCAAGATAGAGTCTTCCATAATCTACCGGGCCGAGGCGTCGTGGAAGAAAGAGCATCAACGCAAAACTCGTGGACCAGGTGATCAGTTGTTGGACCATCTGTGAAATGGTGTTCTTTGCGACAGACTTCGCTATCTCGCCTTCAATCATCTGCTATCCCCGGCAAGAACACTGTGTAACAGAATCGCGAAGGTGAACCTTGGCAAGGCGAGCATCCGTTTCCATCTCCAAGGTTCCTGAATGAGCCGGTAGAGCCATTCCAGGCCGAGTTCCCGGATAACGCCCGGAGCCCGAGATTTTTCCTCAGACAGAAAATCGAATGCCCCGCCGACGCACATGGCAATCGGTACGTCGAGATGTGGATGATTTCGCTCTATCCAGAGCTCCTGTTTCGGGGCCCCATAGGCGATGAAGAGGATATCCGGGCGTGCACTAGTAATAGTACGACGTATCAGTTCCTCGTCTTCCGGTCTCGGGGATCCGGCGAATGTTCCCGCAATCTGCAGACCGGGATATCTTGTGAGGAGATGGGCGGCTGCACGATCTGCCACCCCTTCTCCCGCACCGAGGAGAAATATTCTGAAGTGGCGGGATTCCGCGAGTGCTGCAATCTGCTCCAGGGTGTCTACCCCGGTGAGCCGGGTGGAAATTGGTGTCCGGAGTAAACGCGACGCGATGACGACACCAATTCCGTCAGCGAGAGCGAGTGAAGACCCGTTAATCGCATGACGGAATGCAATGTTCCCTTGCGCCGCCATGATCATTTCCGGGTTCACCGGAATAATGCGTTCCCGGCGACGTTGATCCACGGCTGCTTCAACCATATCGAGGACCTCATGAATTGAAACGCGGTGCACCCGGACCGAGAGTATGGTCAGGGATGATAACGGTCGATGTATGTCCGTGGCGGTATTCGAAGTACTTCTCATTTTGCGTTACGATTCAAAATCCCGATCGATCAATTGATCCGGTTGATGGTCCCAGTCAGCGCGTTGGCGCAGGCGTCTCGTTGCGGTAGTTCTCGTCGAGTGCCTGCAGGACCGGTAGAAGACCCATGACGAGCCCGAGAAAGATCATATTCCGGTAGTATGTCAGCTGAAGGTCAACGAACGAAACGATGATCTGGCCGAAGATGGCGATGATTGTTACGGCACAGATCGACTTCGCGTAGGGATCCTTCATCTTGCTGTGAAGATGTGCCGCATAGAAGATGAAGGAGTCCAGGAAAAGGAAAAAGCAAAAGAACCCGAGCCCTCCTGTTTTCACCATGAGCCAGAAGATCTCGTTATGGGGGATATAATCTCTCAGTGGAAAAGGGATAGCCGGAAGTACGATCGGCTGGTCGTATTTCTTTCCAAAACCGATTCCTATCAGCGGCGACCGCTTGATCGTCTGCGAGAGGTTGTAGTTCTCGAACTCACGGTAAAGGTTAGAGTAGTATCGATCTCCTGCCGTCTCCTTGTCATTTGAGAGGGATGATTTTACGAGTTGGGCAGGAAGTGCGAGTGTGCTCTCACTTTCCCAGAATACCGCAAGATAGATGACGGTCAGGAGGAGAAAGGGAGCAATGATCTTCAACATCCGGGTGCGTTCCTTCGTGGCAAGAAGGAAGAGAAAGACGCAGAGCCCGACTCCCAAAGCGACGTACGTTGCCCGCCTCTGAGCAAGAATGAATATTGCGAAGGAAGGAAGGAGCGTCCATAACACGACCTTCTTCTGGGCAGTCTTGACGGTGTTCAGGTAGAAGCCGAACATGAGAAAATAGATCGAGACCAGGAATAAGGGATCCTCGTGGTTTGTGAGCTCGGTCCGGTCACCGAACTCGAACCCAAGCCGCATTACCCGTATCATTCCCTGAAAAACCTTGAACAGCACGGTAGCGATAAGAATCCAAATCAGTGTCCGAAGCTGGCTTCGATCCTGGATGATTTGAGGGACGAAAAAATACATGATGCCCATATAGAAGAGAGCACGAAGTTCCCAGAGGGCGGGAAGGAAGTCTCCTCCCGTAGCCATTCCATAGATGAATGAGGCAATGAGCCATCCGAAAAACAGAAGCGCCGAAGGCCAGACGGTTACGTGGCGCAGCTCCACGCGTTTTCCGAGGGCGATCAGGAGAAACCACACAATGAAAAGGAGTCCGAGCTGAATTTCCAGCGGATTGACGACCGCGAAGTCGACGGAAGAAAGAAAGTTCAGCGACTTCAGATTCTGAAAATACTCGACACCGATTATGGAGGATTCATACCCGCGGGGGGGAAATTGATCAAACGCCATCACCATGCCGACAAACAGGAAAAAGCCCCAGTCGAGACGTACGAGCGAAACAACGATCATAACGGTGATGCCAATGAGGGCAAAGGAATTGAAGAAACTCCCGTCGGAGGCAATCAGCACAGCCGCAATTGTCACCGATGCGCCGATGATGAAGAGCAGCGTGAGACGGTTGTCGTGACCTCCTTCGCCGTTGAGCGGAGGGTTCTCGGCATCGAGAATACTACTATTCTGATAACGTTCGTACATGTGATGTAAAGTTGACTTACTCAGTCGGGGGCTGCATTGTGTACATCGAGTACAGCACAATGCCGACCTGGAGCAGTGCGATCAGGACGATGACAATGTAGCTCAGCGGGCGAATTCTCGGGAAATTCTTTCCCAGGAGCATGGCAATGATCATTAATGCGATTGTTGCGCCGACAGCCATGGATCTGTCTCAGACCGAAAGGCGTTCGTTGAAACGATTGAGAACGAATCCGAGAACCTGGCGTTCGTTGAGTTGATGGAACATCGAATCGAGCTCTTCACGTTTTGTCCTCCCGCTGTCGATGACGACAATGACGCCGTTAAGCTGGTTCGCAAAAAGCACCGAAACACTCTCATTGTTAATGGGAGGCATATCAACGATGACAACGTCGAATTCCTGCTCGAGCGAATAGACCACGTCCCGGAATGCCGACAGATGATGTATCCCGAGTTCCGGCCGAACGGTTATCGGTTCCACCACGACCGTCGACGAATCTCCCAGCGGACGGGTTTCTTCCAGCGTCGGAACGAAGTTCCCGATCGGCAGGATGGCGAGATTATCGATGGCCGTCCGCGTGACGTGGATTTGGCCGTTGAGAAATGCATCTGCGAGTCCGGGAGTAGGCGAAACTCCAAAGATCGTGTGGAGGCGCGGGTTTGCCACGTGCAGATCAACAAGGACCGTTTTCTTCTGCGACCCCAGCGCCAGTGACACGGCCAGATTGCATGCAACAAGCGTCTTGCCGATGCCCCGGCGTGTGCCGGTGACACCCATCGAGAGATGGATATTCTCCCGATCCCTCGAAAGGAGAGAATAGTTAAACGCATTATAATATTTGAATTTGACGATGGATTCGTCGACATACGTGCCCTGTTCCGCGCTGATGACAACCGATTTGATCAGCCGGACGAGTTTATTTTCTTTGGGCTCGTGTCCGAATTTTTCGTTCAGTTCTGAATCGCTGGCGTTCATCGAAGCCGTCTTTTCGTCTTGCATGGAACTCCGTATTGATGAAGAACAGGTGCTGAAAAACCGCTGCGCAGATTAGTTAAACGATTCTTCGTTTCCATCGGTGATAAAGGCAATGACCGGCTTTTGGAATACCTCAATGTCTCGCGGAGCGCGAATCGTCGTATCGAGCATTTCCTTAAAGATTGCCGACAGGAAGCCGACAAAAACGCCGAGAAACAAGCCGCCGATCATGATCATCATCCTGTTGGGCTTCGTCGGATGAGAGGGTACGAGCGGAGGATCAAGAACGACAAACTGGTTTGCACCCTTGCTCTCCAGGTCACGCTCCGTCTTCGCCTGCTCCAACTTCACCTTCATTTCGTCATACATCTTCTGATAGATACCGTAATCGGATTCCTTGTCCTCATTGGCTTTCTCGCTGAGTGATGCCTGTTTGATATTATCCAGGAGATCCGATCGTTTCTTTTCGAGATCCATCAGCACCGGGCGGTCGTTGTCGATTTCCTGTTCGACTGCATTCCGCATACGCTGGAGGAGATCCAGAATCTGGGATTCGAGTCTTCCGACTTCAGGGTATTGCGGTGTGTAGCGATGAAGATCGTCATCATATTTTGAGACGAGAACACGGAGGTCCGAAGCAAAGGGAATATCCTGCCGCTGAAGGTCAAAGAGCGATTGTTTCCCATCCTCGGTGTGAATGGCGTAGGGAAATGTCTTCAGGACATCAAGCTGCTGCTGGTAGTTCTTAATCTTAGCGTCCAGACTGGCAATCTGTCGTTCAACATCCTCGACCTGCGAATATGCCATCCTGCTCTCGGTTGGCATAGTCGAGAGCCGCTGTCCGAGGATCGAAACGACCTCCTTCTGGCTTTCCTCAAATTTCTGACGTATATCTTCAAGCTTCTTTTCGAAGAACTGAACGGTAAACTCGTTCTTCATTCCCTTGACGCTGATGAGCGTCGAGATAAAGAGATTCGAAAGAACCGCAGCCGCCTTTTGGGCGCGCACGGGGTCGGTATCGACGTAGGTGATCCGGAAGGAATCACCGCCGCGCCGTTCCGTCGCAATATTGTGTGAAATTGCATCCACCAGTCCCTGGCGCTGATCTTCGCTCTTCGCCTTCGATCCGATGCCCAGACTGTCGATAAGCCGCTGAATCGTCGTTCTGCTGTAGATGATTTCGTTGAACGTCTGGAGCCGATCCTCCGTGGCCATAGTCATCGCTTCAGCATAACTGATGAGCGGATTGACGACTTCTTCCCGCTGCATGAGGATGGTTGTCGAGGACTCAAATTTGCTCGGAAGCATAAATGCTCCGGTACCCGCCAGAGCGGCTATCAGAAGCGCAGGCAGGATGAACATCTTCTTGCGGCGGCGGAACATTCCCGCGAATTCGCGGAACGTGAACTGTGCTGATCGCACGATGTATTCCTCTTAAATTGAGTCGTGAAAGGTTAGTGAATTAAGAGTAGTAAAGTTCTGCGACAATATATGTGCCATGCCTCACGTGGAGAATTTTTACCCACTATGGCAGAAAATCAAAAAACCCCGAGATGGAGAGAGCAAACTTCCCACACGGATGTATACAGCTTGAAATTCCGTGTAAATTTTATACATTAACTTCTTTTAAGAACCAGAAGTTGTATAAATTTTACACTATTTTTTGCGAAAGTCAAATGGCAGGGACATGTTCGCTTCCCGGAACTTGTGGTAAATGCGCAAATCGAGTATATTGATCGGCGTTGAAAATAATGGATTTCTATTCGAAAAACGTATTGGTTTCTGCATCCGGCATGATAGTTGTCACAAAATGGTTCCGAAAATGCACTTTCTTATCGGTGGAGAAAAATAAAAGTGTCAGTTTTGGTGCAGGAATCGCCGGTCTCCTTCGATTTTTGCGGTAAACGATTCACGGAAACCCCAATGAAGACAATTTTCTTGAAGGTGTTGCCCTTCGTCCTGACCGGGATGGTTGTCCTTCTCGTCGTCGGCTGTTCTTCCTCCTCCGACGAAATAGCGAAGACCAATCTCGCACAGATCATGCGCTCCGGCAGCAAGCCGGTGGAAGCAGAACAGCAGGCGGATACGTATGTCATCCGTCAGTCGGACACCATTCAGGTATCGGTCTGGGGTTACCCGGAATTCGATACTTCGCGGGTTCCTGTAAAGGAATCCGGAACAGTGACCATACCAAACGTCGGAGAAGTGGTTTGCGCCGGCTTGACGAAGGAACAGTTCACTCAGCGTCTGAAGCAGAAACTCTCCGAATATATTCAGGGAGAGGTCAAACTTATTGTGACGGTAACCAGCACGCTCGTGCAGCGCGTGGCGGTGCTCGGAGAAGTGACGAGGCAGCAGAACCTTCCGTTGACGACGGATGCCTCGCTGATCGAGGTTCTATCGGGTGCCGGCGGTACGACTACCGACGCAGATCTGAAGCATGTGAAAATTCTGCGCGCCGGAATGAAGCGGCAACCTATCGAGGTCGATCTCACGTGGTATATGGAAAACGGTAATCTCGATGCCATTCCGGTAGTTCATCCGGGAGATACCGTCTTTGTTCCGAAAAAGGAAAATGTGATACGAAATCTCTCCGATTTCATGCGGGATGCTATTTTCATCCTCGGATTTTTCCGAGTGCTCTACTGAGAGAGACACGATGAGAACGGCATCCGCGAGGAACATGATATGATCCGGAAGATTGGAATTCTCCTGCTCTGGTGTTGCCTGATTTGCGCTTCCGCCAATGCGCAGATCATCGTGTTGTATAATTCCAAACCCGCACTCGTCGGGGCAAGAGAAACGGGCATCGGAGGCGCATCAACTGCCGATGCCTATGATGTTACGACGATGTACTGGAATCCTGCCTCGATCGCCTATCTTCAGAGACAATCTGTGGTGATGAGTCATCTTCTCGACCAGAGCATCAACACGATGAATGAGAACATTGCTTTCCCCCTGATGTTCGGAAAGAACGAAGGGGTTGGCATCGGTGTCTCAGTGAATCATGTGGGGCAGATCGGAAATACCACCAATGCCGATTTTCACGTCATTCAGTATGGATACGACATCGCCTATTCGCGGGAGATTCTCCCGGCGCTGAGTGCCGGCATCGGCGTAGCGGTCCGATACGCCAGTTCCGATTCTGCACGCCTCTGGGGGGTCTCTTCATCGTATGGCATTTATTACAATCCGTCCCCGGAGATCAGTTACGGAATGACACTCGGCGGTATTGGTTCGGGGATTCTCTATATCTCCAACCGCGTCAAAACGGATCTCAGTTCACAAAATCTTCCTCGGGTACTTCAGGCAGCTGTCACGATGCGGTATCCATCTGCCCCGGATCAGACATTCCTGACGATATCCGTGGCAAATCAAAAGACGTTTGGTGAGACCGGAATCCTCTATAACGGAGGGCTGGAAGCGTATATTTTTCACAATCTTATCCTGAGGACAGGATATTTATACCAGTTGAATACAATAGGGGTACCGACGTATGGGGTTGGAATCCGGATTGGCAAATTTCAACTGGATTATGGAATCGTCCCGAGTAAGCTCGATAATCGGTCATACCAGTTCAGTATGGGCATCGCGTTATGGAATCAGGGGGAGAATCGGTAAAAGCGGCTTGTTCTGAAGGGAGGAAGTGTTCTGTGTCACAACTTGCCATCATTCCTTTATATAAATTTAATCCATTACCACTTGAATATTAATTTTTTTTCACTATAATCAGTATAGGGAAAAATCCTGTCGGCAAATCCTTCACGCATGAGTTAGAAAGCTTAACGGATTCAATCGCCGCGGGATCTCGCTTCTTACTGATTCGTCAACGAAAAGACTCCGGCTTCTACAGCCGGGTGATTGCTCTTCGATGACCGAGCTTCGGTTCCCCGAAGAGAATAAGAGAAACAATCAGTTAATACGTTTAAAGGTTACCGTCGGGCAGACCGCAGAAGTACTACCTCCGCGTGAAGGCCCGCCGTGTTCGAGTCGGTGTATAATAATCATGAATCGATAGTGTAGAACCAATTGCCACCCGTATGATCTTTCAGTTATATATCATCTTCGTTATTCCGCTGGCGTTGTCCCTCATCCTCACGCCGTTAGTTATCCGGCTGGCGAAGCGGATCGGCGCAATGGATCAGCCGAATGAAAGAAAAGTCCATCGTTTTCCTATTCCGCGTCTGGGCGGTCTTGCGATCTACGCGAGTTTCTTCCTGTCGCTGCTGCTCTATATTTATCTTGATCCGGCGCTTCATCCGTTTTCCGCAATGCATCCCCGCACAGGGGTGATGCTGGCGATTTCGCTCACGCTGGTGCTCCTCCTCGGTATCTGGGATGATGTGCGCCAGCTGACTCCCGGCAAGAAGTTTCTCTTCCAGTTTGTAGCGGCAGCGATTGTCTACCTGGCCGGATTCCGGATTTCCTTTATTACTCATCCGTTCAATCAGAATCTTCTCGACCTTGGAATTTTCAATTTCCCCGCAACGCTTCTTTGGATTGTGGGGATTACCAATGCCTTCAACCTCATTGACGGACTCGACGGCCTCGCCTCGGGTGTGGCATTTATCGTCTCCCTGACGATCTGCATGATCTCGTTCATGAAGCAGGACATGCCGACGGCGATGATGGCACTGCTTCTCGCCGGTGCGGTGCTGGGTTTCCTCCGTTACAACTTCAACGGCGCGCGGATCTTCCTCGGCGACTCGGGCAGTCTTTTCCTCGGCTTCGCACTTGCCATTCTCTCGATGCAGAGTTCGACAAAAGGGTCGACGGCATTCTCCATACTCGTCCCGATGCTTGCGCTCGGTTTGCCGATCATGGATACGTTTCTCTCAATGGCGCGCCGGCTCCTGAGATCGATCTTCCCCGAGGAACAACAGCAAAAATCGCTCGTGAAGAAACTCTTTACGATGTTTCTCCCTGATCGCGGGCACATTCACCACCAGTTGATCGCCCGCGGGCTTTCCCATAGGGCGGTCGTGCTTCTCCTCTATGTTGTGTCCTGCATCTTCGGCGCAATGGCGTTCCTGGTGACGGTCTCAAACAGCTTTTACGCCACCCCCATCCTCATTGCGATCGGACTCGCAATGGTTGTGGCAGTCGGTCAGTTGCGATACAAGGAAATGGCGATGGTCCGGAATGGCATTCTCCTTCCCATTTACGAGCTGCCGCTGATGAAAAGCAACGTTGTGCAGGTGTTTCTGGACCTCGGCTTCGTCATTCTGGCGTTTGTCCTGTCGTATTATCTCGAATTGCGATCGAAGGGGCTGGCGTATTTCGACTTCCAGTTCCTGAAAAGCGCGATGCTGGTGGCAGGTCTGCAACTCACTGTTCTGTATTTCGGCGGCCTTTATAAGGGGACGATCCGGCAACTCGGGATCACCGACATTTTGCGGATTCTTCAGTCGGTCATCATTGCCGTGGTTGTCACCTGGGTAGTCTTTTCGTTTCTTCCCAAGGCGTGGAATCCCCTGAACTCTACGATTCTGACGTTGGATTTTTACTTCCTCCTTTCGCTGGTGATGGGGGCGAGGGTTTCGTTTCATATCCTCAATCATCTCTCGCGGCGCGATCAGTGTGCAGGGAAACGCAAGGCGCTCATTTATGGTGCGGATGCCGAAAGCGGTTTGATGATCCAGAAGATGCTCCATGATGAGAAACTGAATCTCTGCCCGGTGGGGTTCCTGGATGATGATCCAAAACTTCAGGGGAAGCGGGTCAACGGGTATCCCGTCTTCGGCGGTCACTGGAAGCTCGAGCGTCTCCTGCGGACAATGAAGATCGAAGAAGTCATTCTCTCCAACGGCTCCATCAAGCCGAAGGTGATCGAGCGTATTCAGAAGATCGCGCGCAATTACGGCATCGTTCTGAGGCGCTCGGAACTGAGGCTTGAAGAAATCCGAGCTTTCTCACCACCTGTCAGGCAACCGGCCCCCGACAAAGAATCGTACGTCTTCGTCGAACAGTAACATCCTTTCCCGGAGGTATGTCAACTCGTTCATCGCTTGCAGGCGTCGAGCGAAGAGGGCTCATAGTATATTCTTATGTTGCGGAATTTCGCGCCCTCTGTCCGGTTACTCCCGTCAGGTCATCTTTGCTTCCCTTTGCGGACACTCCTCGTGATCTCCAGACAAACCCCCGAAGATTCTCCCCATTCTCAAGAGTAAACGCATGGCATCTCAGCAGCGCCGAAATCTGAAAACGCTGACCCTGGTTGTTTCAAGTTTCGGACGTCCCGGTATTCAGGAATTGGAACGCCTTGAACGCGAGGACGTCTCTCCCCGAGTGTCTCTCTTCCAGCGCGTTTTGAATTCGACATTGCTGGACGAACGAACAATCGCCTCAGTTGGATTTATGAAGCGATTGGTGTACGCGGTACTGCCCGTTGAAGCGGCGAGGGTACTGGAAGGATTCCTGCGCCGGAAACGTTACGACGCGTTGATCTCCTGGGGTGAACGGTTTGCAATTCTCATGGGACTGCTCCTGAAGTATACAGGTCGGCGGACACCACACGTTGCTCTCGTTTACTGGATTTCAAAACCAAAACAGTCATATCTCCTCAAGAAGGCATCATCTCACATCGACAGGATCATTACCTGGTCTTCCGTTCAGCGGAATTACGCTCTCGAACGGCTTCATCTTCCTCCCTCGAAGGTCGTCTACGTTCCCTACGGCATTGATCAGCAATTCTGGAGACCTATGACAAGCACACAATCCCCCATAGTCTCCGCGGTTGGTGAAGAGATGCGTGATTATGAGACACTGATCCGGGCAATGGAGCCGGTAAATATCCCTTGCCGTATCGTTGCCAAAACAGTCCGGATCATCGGCCAGTATGGGAGCGAATGGCGGCCGATTGAAAAATACGGACCTTTTCCCCCACATATCACGGTAGGAACGGCTCCCTTCAAGGAGCTCAGGGAAATTTATGCACGATCGAGATTTGTCGTGCTGCCTCTCCTTCCTTCTGAAACGAGCAGCGGCCTCACTGTACTCCTCGAAGCAATGTCGATGGGGAAAGCGATCATCTGCACGAGATCCAATGCCCAGGTCGACGTCATTGTTGAGGGGAAAACCGGTCTCTTTGTCAAAGGCGGAGACCCCTCCGCGCTCCGCGAAGCCATCGAGACTTTGTGGAAAGATCCGGCCAGGGCAGAGGAAATGGGGAGGGAGGGGAGAAAATACATCGAGGCACATCATACTCTTGATGCATTTGTTGGTTCTGTCCGTTCGATCGTCGAGGAACTGATCCCCTAAAATCTGTCCCCTCCGCTTCATAATCCCGCGCCGGTCAATGGATACTGATCGTATGCAATAGTTGATATGTCGTTTTCAGGGGAGTTCCCCCGGGCCGTTGGAGAACGACAGGTCATTGAGCGCAACCCTGGCAGAAGAGTGTTGAATTTTTCCACACCTTTTTCCCCACTGCGCTTCCCGCCCATCTTCCATTCGCACTGCTGCAGTCAATAATACGCTTTAAACTATACTCACGTTCCTCGCGTCAACACTCCAAGGCAAGCACGAGTTCTCATGTTCATGTCAAGTGCAGGTTCATGAAATCTTTTTCACCTTAATGATTATTAAGGAAATTGTATTGACTCGCGCTCCACAATTGGCTATCTTGTTCGAGTTTCGAACATCATCAGGAATTTGGACATTACCTCGAACCATGAGCTGACCGTCACCTCCTCCTACTCTTGTGACGGCCATCATTGCTCAATTGAAGGAACCGGGGTCCCTTTGTACCTTTAGCGAGTCATCAACAGGAAAATTGGGTACTTACGCATCGTCCCCAAGTTCGACAGATGAGTTCCTTCATCCACATTTGGAGTAGAGATTAGAGTATGATAAAATTCGTATCGATTTGCATATTCATTGTTGCAGCCGCGGTGTTGCAGGCCGCCGTTTCTCAATCCGGCACATTCGAGCCCGTAACGTCGGGCGGCAATGGTTCTTACCAGGCCTCGGCCATTCCCAATTTCAGGACCACGGTGTTCTATGCAGAATACGATGACATCTCCCCGACGCCAGCCCAGGTCGATTGGACGGCATTCAATTATGTTATCGTGTTCGGAACCTCAACGACCGGTTCAACCGCACCGTATTTGAGAGAAGCCGGAAATGTCTCACCTTCCGATTCTGCAAATTTCGACGGCGGTTACAACAAGAAGATCAACTGGATCAAGGCAATTACTGATTCAGCCCACGCGCACGGTGTGAAAGTCTATTTCTCAGTAAACGTCGGTAGCGTGTTCAGTATTCTCCTCACGGACGTGACGAATGATGTGAACAAGCGGCATACCTACGAGAGTTATGTTGCGGGTGCGGGGGGCTGGATGGCGCGACGTCATCTGGACGGAATATACTTTGATTATGAATACCCGAACAATGCCGATACCGGTTTCAAGGCACTTGTGAATGAACTCCGTGATACCATGGCAACATGGACCACGCCGCTTGTTGGAGTTGACGTGCCGAACTATTGGGAGCCGGTGTTCGCCGATACCGCATGGTCGAATAATAAATTCGATCAGATTGACATTATGGCGTATGGTTTCGATGACGGATCTTCCGTTGTCGGATTTAATTCTCCTCTTTATCAGGATCTTGCGACGTACCCGAACTATAATGGTACGTCCTGGTTCGGTGACACCAAGAACGGGCAGGGGGTGTACATCGGTTGGATCAATCATGGTATCCGAAAAAATAAACTCGGCGTGATCCTTCCCTTCGAAATGAGAAGCGCAACGGGTGTAAGCGCACCGGGTCAGTCGGGACATGCATCGACGTTCACGTATTACTCCACGGTTGTAACAGCCATTCAAACTGCCGCCGCGCTTTCTCCTCCGGTATCTCCATCGTGGGACGCGGTTGCAAAAGTGCCGTGGCTCGGATATACGGATGCCGGCGGTACGCAGCATTTCTTCTCGTATGAAAATCAGGCAAGCATTCAGGCAAAGGTCGATACTCTCAAGAACGGCGGGTTCAATGGTGTGGGAGTCTGGCACCTCGGCATCGGCTATGCCTCGAATGCAACACCTCACGATCAGCTTCTGCAGTTTGTCAAGAGTGCAGTCGGAGGAACCGGAACAGTTCCGACGGATACGATTAAGCCGACGATTACCATGACGAGCCCCGTCAATGGTGACTCTGTTTCAGGCGTCAAAGTTATCACTGTCAATGCCTCTGATAATGTCGGCGTGATCAGAGTTGATTTCGTGGTCGACGGGACGACGATCGGCAACAGCGTGGCATCTCCCTTCTCATATTCCTGGAACACGACCGGCCTATCCGGGACACATACACTATCGGCAAAGGCGTATGATGCCGCGGGGAACTCCGGTGTGTCTTCGACAATATCGGTATTTGTGAAGCTGCCTCCGCCCGACACGACACCGCCGTCGGTCTCCATCTCTTCACCGCTCAATGGAGCATCGGTTACGGGAACGGTCACGATTTCGGCTGTTGCATCGGATAATGTCGGTGTTTCATCTGTGACGTTTCTTGTCAACAATGTCGTCATCGGGACCGATTCGACCTCACCCTATGCGGTCGTGTGGAACTCATCCGGTCTCAGCGGAACGCAATCGCTCACCGTCCGTGCACGCGATCTCTCAGGCAATACAACGACGAGCTCCGCCGTGCAGGTGACCGTCGTTGTGCCGCCTCCCGATTCAGCGTCTGCCTGGATTTACCAGGATTCGCTGGAAGCTCCGTGGAGAGATACATCGTGGTCGGCAACGAACGTGTACAAGAGTACCGAGGAGGTCTATGCCGGTTCGTATTCACTGAAAACCACCCAGTCGGCATGGGGTGCATTCAGCGTCCACAGCGGAACCGTGAGCGCTCCGGTGAATATTCATCCGAGCGATTATTCACACTTTGAATTTGCAATTTATAACACGACCTCGGGCCTGAATCTCAACGTCTACTGTTACAATGACAGCGGGAATACGTTCCCGAATGTCATGGAGAATAATATTCCCACAAACCAGTGGACGATTATCTCCGTGCCGATAACCCAGCTTGATCCGAACAAGTATCCGATCACCCGGATCAATATCCAGAATTATACCCGGCTGAGCCCGGTCTATTACGTCGACAATGTGCATTTTGTTGATAGCGTTGCGCAGGCACCGATGGCACCTACGACAACTCTTCCTTTGCCGGGAGCGGAAGGAGTCTCAATATCACCGGTGCTGACCTGGGAAGGTTCGCCGGGAGCAGTGTCGTATCGATTGCAGGTCGCGCTCAATACCTCGTTTACGCCTGTTGTTCTTGACGACTCAACGATTACCGCAACCTACCGGCAGGTGCCGCAGCTTTCTGCTTCGACAGCGTACTACTGGAGAGTTGCAGCGAAAAACTCGGCAGGAACAGGATCATTTTCCCAGACATCGAGTTTCGTTACCGCTCTTGGCAATACCCTGGCATCGTACTCGTTGACATCGCTGAATTTTGGTGTGCTGCATGTCGGCACCACGCAGGTCGACTCATTGACGGTTCGTAATACCGGCAGCGTGGTGAATCTCGTTATTTCAGGGATTGCATCAACCGACTCTGAATTTGCCGTCTCGCCGCAATCGGCAACGATTGTCCCCGGAGGCAGTCAGGTCTTCGCCGTATCGGCTCATCCGACACAATCGCAACCGGTATCCGGGTATCTGCTCTTCACGGTGAATACTGCCGAGGGGCTGGATTCCGTCGCCGTGCAAATAAGCGGAGTAACGGATGTCGTGCCGAATCCGAATTTGCCGACGCAGTTCTCGCTGAATCAGAATTATCCGAACCCATTCAATCCCTCGACCATTATTACGTTCGCGCTCCCAACCTCTTCGTACGTGACGCTCAAGATCTATGACATCCTCGGCAGGGAAATTGCGACGATCGTCAATGAGCAGCGCTCGGCAGGGGAATACCGAGAAAAATTTGCGGCAGACAACCTCCCGAGCGGCCTCTACATTTACCGGCTCCGCGCGGGCGGATTCTCGCAAACGGGTAAAATGATGCTCCTGAAATAAGATCGATTCCTGGAGCGCGCTCCCGGATTTAACAAGTCCCAGCCAGAAGTTCAGAGTTTTGGCTGGGATTTGTCTTAATTTAAAGCAGTTCTTCGATTCGCCGAAAACTGCTTGGGTTCCCTCTTTCGGGGGGCATCGTTTTCTGAACAGGAATTAACAATTCGATAATTGCATCTCTGGGGAGAAATACTTAGATTTCAAACGCGCTTCAATCCAGGCGCAAACATCTCCAGGGGAGCTTCCAACAAATTCTAAGCATGAGAGTAGTAATGACACTGAGAAGGGTGTCGCTTTATCTATTTATCGTTGTCGCGTTTTGTGTTCTTTATTTACTGAGAGAGGAATTCATCAGCGCATCTGAGCGTCCCAAGGTGCAGGGTCCGCGCGCAATTTCAAAGCTCTGGGTAACAGCATACTATCCGGAGTTCGGTGACGTGAGCCCCGCGCCATCAGAAATTGACTGGACCGCATTCACGCACATCATCATTTTTACATGCGGCATGAATGCCTCGACACCACCGTATTTCCGGGAGATGCCGGGAACCGCGGATTCGGAAAATTTTGACGGCGGGTATAACAAACGAATAAACTGGGTAAAGGCAATCGTGGATTCCGCGCATCGACACAGTGTTAAGGCCCTGATGTGCATCGCAGGGTTGGGGGGATCTCCGACAGTGACGGGACCCGGATCTACCGGAGACATGGAGAAGGTGATGAATACCCCGGGTATGCGTCATGAGTTCATCTCGTATGTTGCAGGGGTCAACGGATTTGCGCGACGAAGGAATCTTGACGGATTGGATTTTGATTTTGAATACCCAGGGACGTCAGATGAGGGATTCAAAGCGTTCATTCGGGAACTTCGTGATACTCTGGATCATTGGCCGGTTCGGGGAATGATTACCTCGGCCGTCCCTATATGGCAGACTCCGGTCTACTCGGGCGATACCGCTTGGGCAAACAACGAGTTTGATCAGATCAACATCATGGCCTACGGTTGCGCTGATGGTTCGAGCGTCACCGGGTTCAATTCTCCACTCGTGCCGGACGCAACCAACTATCCAAACTATAACGGGACATCCTGGTTCGGAAATGGATACGGTCATGGGCCCTGGGATGGTTGGGTGAAATTTGGCATTCAGCCATCCAAAATCGGCGTCATCATTCCCTTTGAAATGAGGCATGTTGCGGGGAATGACGCGCCGGGTCAGACACGAGTCGGATCTTCCGCGTATGCGAATTATTCCGAAGTTGTGAACGCCATGAACGCGAATCCTTTTTATCATTCTCAGTGGGATCCGGTGTCGAAGGTTCCATGGTTTGGGTATGATGATGGCGCCGGCAAACATTATTACAGTTACGAAAACCGCGCCAGTATCCAGGCAAAAGTGGATACCATCAGAAATGCCGGATATGGAGGTGTGGGAATCTGGGAATTGTTCAGAGGGTATGTCCCCAACGGTTCTCCACCCGACGAGCTCCTCCAGGATCTGAAGCACGCGATCGCCAGTGTGAATTGATGTCTTCTGCCCGGGCAGAGGACTCCTCGCAGCGCTCAGTGGATCTGTTCGCAGTCAGGATTTGTTGAAGATGTCTGTGCAGTTCCGATGTTGCCCGCTGAATATGGTCTGATCCGACGAAAGTTACAACAGAGCATCTTATGAAAAAATCGATATCGTATCTTCTTCTCCTTCTCACAGGGACCTCCCTCTCCGTGCTCCATGCTCAGGGAGTCTCGCCGCGGGGGAGTAACTCGGCGGATCATTCTGTCCCGCAGTCGGCATTGACGACCGGGTTTAAATCGACCGTGTTTTACGCGTTGTATGATGATGTTTCTCCGACACCGGCACAAATCGACTGGACGGCATTTAATCGCATCATCGTCTTCGGTACCTCGATCAATACCACAACTCCTCCATTTCTGCGGGAAGCAGGGAACATCTCACCATCCGATTCCGCCAACTTCGACGGCGGATACAACAAAAAAATAAACTGGATTAAGGCCATTACGGACTCCGCGCACGCGCACGGCTGCAAGGTCTATTTCTCGGTCAATGCCGGCAGCGTCTTTGGCGTAAACCAGGATGATCTGACAAATAATGTTGCGAACCGACGGATCTACGAACATTATGTCGCCGGAGCGGGGGGATGGATGGCGCGGCGACATCTGGACGGGATCTATTTCGATTATGAATATCCCAACGGTGCGGACACTTCCTTCAAATCATTTGTGAACGAGCTCCGCGATACCATGTCAACATGGACGGCTCCGCTCGTGGGTGTTGATGTGCCAAACTATTGGGAACCCGTCTTCGCTGATACGGCATGGGCAAACAATCAGCTGGATCAGATCGATATCATGGCGTATGGCTTCGATGACGGGTCATCGGTGGTGGGATTCAATTCGCCGCTCTTTCAGGATTTCACGCTCTATCCAAACTATAACGGTACTTCGTGGTTCGGAGATACCCGGAATGGTCAGGGCGTCTATATCGGCTGGATCAATCACGGGATCGCGAAAAGCCGGCTTGGGGTGATCATTCCCTTCGAGATGCGGTCGGCAGTCGGCGTGAATGCACCGGGTCAGAGCGGGCATGCGAGTTCGTTCACATATTATTCAGATGTTCTCAACGCAATATCTGCCGCCGCCGCCCTCGGCGTTTCACCCAACTGGGATGCGGCCGCGCAGGTGCCCTGGCTCGGATATACGGACGGGAGCGGCACAAAACACTTTTACAGCTACGAGAATCAGGCGAGCATCAATGCGAAAGTCGACACCTTGATCAATGGCGGGTTCTCCGGTGTCGGGGTCTGGCACCTCGGAATTGGTTACGCGAGCAATGCGAATCCGCCCGATCAGCTTTTGCAGTGGGTGAAGAGCGCTGTAGGGGGCGCCGGTACGCTTCCTCCTGATACGATCAAGCCGGTTGTTGCTCTGACGTCCCCGGCAAATGGCGATAGCGTTGCAGGAAATGTCACGGTGAACGTGACGGCGACGGACAATGTCAGCATCGCGAGTGTTCAGCTCATCGTCAACGGGGCCGTTGCGGCGACGGACTTCTCAGCACCGTATTCGTTTACCTGGAATACCATCGGTCTTAACGGACCCCAGACTCTTGCGGCCAAGGCGATCGACGGATCGGGAAACAGTTCGACGACACCGACCATCACGGTGTTTGTCGTTACCGACAACATCAAACCGGTGGTGACACTGATCGCACCTGCAAACGGCGACACGGTGTCCGGGGCAACGATTCTGTCAGCGACTGCAACCGATAATATGAAGGTTGCCAACGTTCAGTTTCTCGTCAACGGCTCAGTTGTGGGGACCGTTACCTCGGCGCCATATTCTTTCGCCTGGAATACATTGGGATTGACCGGCCAGGAGTTGGTTGCTGCCAGGGCATCCGACCCATCCGGCAATGTGTCCACCACTCCGTCTGTGAGTGTCACGGTCATTGCGCCTCCGGGGGTTCCATCTCTTTGGGTGTATCAGGATTCGCTGGTGAAACCGTGGCGGGATACTTCGTGGGGAGCGTTGAACAATTACAAGAGTACGGAACAAGTCTATGCCGGCACGTATGCGATAAAGACGGTGCAATCTGCCTGGGGTGCCTACAGTGCCCGGAGCGGAACGCTGAGCTCGCCGGTCCATGTCGTTCCGCAGCAATATTCAGAGCTGCAGTTTTCGGTGTACAACACCACCCCGGGTTTGGTTCTAAATGTCTATTGTTATAATGATCATGGAGATGTTTTCCCGAATATCCTGCAGGAATCTGTTCCTCTCAACCAGTGGAGCGTTATCTCGGTTCCAATGAATCAGCTCGATCCGAATAACTATGTCATCGATCGTATTTGCATTCAAAACTACACACCGTCCAGCTCGAGTTACTATCTCGACAACATCCTCTTCGTGACCGCCGTGCCGCTCCCATCAGCTCCGTCGCCCGTTTCTCCGGCCAACGGACTGACCGTGCAGGTGTTCCCCGTGACGTTGTCGTGGACCATATCAGCCAACGCGTCAAACTATTATCTCCAGGTTGCAACGGACTCTCTCTTTGGCTCAATTATCTACTCGGATTCAACCTTAGCGACGACTTCAGGGCAGCTGCCGGCACTGACGAGTTACACATATTATTACTGGAGGGTGAGCGGAGTAAATATCGGCGGACGCGGACCCTGGTCTTCGACATCGATGTTCCGGTTTGTGACCTACACCCACTGGGATATGGTTTCACTCCCGCTGCGGGCGAACGATCCGCGGAGTCATTCGGTCTATCCGACGGCAATTTCCGAAGCGTTTGATTACACGCCGGCGGGATACATTATCGTCGACACGCTGGTTCCGGGAAATGGTTACTGGATGAAGTTCGGGTCCGACGAGACCCTCGTAGCCACCGGCCCCTCGATATTGGCGGATACCATCGACATCACGGCTGGATGGAATCTGATTGGCTCCATCAGCGTGCCGATAGATGTAAATACTCTTGCATCAATTCCCCCTGGTATTACCATTTCGAATGTCTTTGGCTACAGTCCGGTCTACACGATTACAGATTCCATTCGACCGGGCCGCGGGTACTGGCTCCGGGCTTCCGCTGCCGCCAGGCTGATCCTTGCCGCTCCCTCACATGGCATCATGGCAGGAAGAGTGAGTTTCGAGACTCCACCCGATCTCCCGCCGCCTCCGCCTGCAGAGAGTGGAACCATTCGCCCGATCCCGAGATCATTCGCGCTCGATCAGAATTATCCAAACCCCTTCAATCCCTCAACGGTCATCTCCTTTGCCATACCAACGGAGACATTTGTTTCCCTCAAGATTTATGATGTCCTGGGGAATGAAGTCGCAACCGTGGTCAATGAACGGCGTCCCGCAGGCTATTATCACGAGCGGTTTTCTCCAAGGTCCCTCGCATCGGGATTATATTTTTATCGTCTTGCCACCTCGAATTTTATGAAGGTGGAAAAAATGCTGTATCTCAAGTGAAAATGCCGGACATGTCCGGGCAACTCACACGTTCGCTTCTCTCAAAACTCTGATCGACTTCCGGTCTCTTCCCTTCGTGCCGCTCTGCCAAACCCTGTCTCAGCAAATTGGATTACTGCCGGGTTTTGAGTACATTTTGCCTCGTTTGAAGACGCAGCGTTCCTTTGCATAATAGCAGGCCTCCGGGCGCGAACTCCGGCGGGGCATAACTCGGTTGATGATGATATCACGAATAAAGAACCTTCTTCGAAATTCGCTCAAACCCGAACAGCGAGACCGGCTTCTCGCATACCAGGGACTTCATTTTCGCTGGATTCAGCACTGCGTCTTTCGTCTGTTGTTCGGAAAGAACCTCAGGGCGCTGGCATCCGTTTATTCTACCGATAAGTGGAATGTTCACTGGTATGCTCAATACTACCAGCGGCATTTCCAGCCGCTGCGCCGGAGGAGATTGAAGCTCCTGGAAATCGGGATCGGCGGGTGGGATAACCCCCTCCGGGGTGGCGGCTCGCTGAGAATGTGGAGAACGTTTTTCTTCAGAAGCAGAATTTACGGGATCGATATCGAGGATAAGTCCCCCCACAACGAGCGGCGCATACGAACCTTCAGGGGTTCACAGGTGGATGAGGCATTTCTGGAGAAAGTTCTGGGGGAGATTGGAGAGCCGGATATCATCATTGATGACGGGAGTCATATGAACGAACACGTCATCAGATCATTTGAGTTTCTCTTTCCCCGTTTGCGCGAGCCGGGCATTTATGTCATCGAAGATACTCAAACGGCGTACTGGCCCGCCTTCGGCGGATCGAGCAGCAATTTGAATGATCGCTCCACAAGCATGGGATATTTCAAAAAATTCATCGATGGAATTAATTATACAGAATTCGACTCTCCCGGCTACACACCTTCCTATTACGACCAGCACATCACTTCGATACATTTTTACCACAACGTAATTTTCATCTACAAAGGAAAAAACGATAAGAGTCAACGAGTCTGATTGTCTCATGACTCCGTTCATTTTTTGTGGATTGTAAAGAGGGGAGAAGGTGCCAGGAAGTGGGCTACCTCTGTCCGAAACTCTGCAGCTTGTTGTGGAGGGTCTTCCTGCTCATCCCGAGAATTTTTGCCGTCTTTGCCTTGTTGTTGCCCGATGACGCAAGCGTTCTGAGGATGAGCATCCGTTCGGCTTCCCGCGCCGAGCTGCCGATCGGTATGGTAATGGAATGCTGCGATGGTGCCTGCCGGTGAATCCGCTCGGGAAGATATTGCGGGGTGATTTCGTCGTGAGGGCAGATGACGAGTGCCCGCTCTACGACGTTCCGGATTTCCCGGACATTTCCGGGCCAGTCGTAACTGCAGAGCATGGTGAGTGATTCTTCGGTGAATTGCTGCCTCGGCTTGCCGTATTTTACCGCGAAGAGGGAGAGGAAATGGTCCACGAGAAGCGGAATATCTTCCTTCCGCTCACGAAGAGGCGGAATGAAAATTTCGATCACGCTTAAACGGTAGTACAGATCTTCACGCAATTCCTTCGACTTCAGAGCGGCGGAGATATTCTTGTTTGTAGCGGCGATCATCCTCACATCAACACGCACTTCTTCCTTTCCCCCCAGCCGCCGGAATTTTTGCGTTTCGATCGCCCGCAGAAGCTTCGCCTGCGTTTCAGGACTCATCTCTGCGATTTCATCGAACAGAAGAGTGCCCCCGTTCGCAAGCTCGAAGCAGCCCGCTTTCTTTGCAAGCGCCCCTGTGAACGCGCCTTTTTCATGACCGAAGAGTTCATTCTCAATGACGTCTTTCGGTAAGGATGCGCAGTTCAACGCCACGAACGGCTTTTGCCCGCGGTTGCTCTGCTGGTGAATAAGCCGGACAACAACTTCCTTTCCGGTCCCGCTTTCTCCCGTTATCAGGACGGGTGTCTGCGATTTCGCAACAAGATTGACCGCTGACCGGATTTCACAAATCGCAGAGCTCTGCCCCACGAGGACTGCATCCGCATCTTTGACGGCACCATCCGCCTCGGCGCTTCCCGGCCGGCCGAGCCCCTGCTCTCCGGCGGGGATGAAATTCGTAATTGCCTCAACGACACGCGGGGTGGCCGAATTTCCAATGAGGTAATCCGAGATCCCGCGCTTCATCGCTTCGACGGCTTCTTCAACCGTCCCCTTCTGTACGCTCAGGATCACCTTCATCGACGGGAAATGCTGACGCAGGTAGGCAACGGCCTTAAGAATCTCTTTCGTTGACTGTGAGCACCGGACAACGCACAGGGGGAGCTGTTCCGCCTGAAGATGGTCTTCTGCCTCGGCAATCGAGTGTTTCTCAACGATGCCGATCCCCTCGGCGCGGAGTTTCTCGAAGAGCTTGCGGTTCAGCTCGCCGTCGATTCGTATGAAGAGGATGGAATTCATCGTGCGTGGAATCTCATAACGTGTGTTGTCGGCGGAGTTTCCTTCCCGGACAGAGTGAATGCTCTGCCCGATGTCCTGACACCTGAGGACTGGAGAAAATTCTTCATGTTGGAATCGAAAGATGCAAGTTCCTCTCGTCAATGTCAAGTACGCCTGACGAGTTGAGGCATTTTCCGGTGGTGCTGATGAAACGCCCATATCGAGGAGCACTTTGGAATTCAAACGCCGAACGTGTATATTAAAACTATCAGCAGTTCAAGCGCATTCCTCAAATCCCGGTTGCGGCTCCCTCCGCTCTTCAGCATAAAGTATCCGAGTTCCAGGCACTCTTACCATTTCATGAAAGGAAAAATTCCATGCGAAGGATTGTGCACATTCTTGTCTTCACGATGATCGCGATCTCCCCGATACTTCGCGTTGCCGCTCAGCCCGAACACCGCGATCGCGGAAAATTTGTTGAACCGAAAAATGAATTTCTCGACTCTGCCCGCAAGGCGCTCGATGCGTTTTCCAAGAAGGATATCCCGCCGAAGAAACGGTACATTGTCGACTTCAGCGGCATCAACGCGCCGGCTTCACCTGCCGACTTCACCTCGTACTGGCATAATAAACCGGTCTCCCAGGCACTCTCCGGCATGTGCTGGTGCTTCTCCACCACCTCATTTCTTGAGTCTGAAATTTACCGGCTTTCCAAACGCGAGATCAAGCTCTCGGAATTATACACCGTCTACTGGGAGTATGTGGAAAAAGCCCGCCGGTTTGTGACCGAACGCGGCAATTCCGTTTTTGGTGAGGGATCGGAAGCGAATGCCGTGACGAGGATCTGGAAAAAATACGGCATCGTCCCGGAGGAAAGCTATACCGGACTCAAGAACGGACAGCCGTTCCATGATCACGGCAAGCTCTTTGAGGAGATGTCGGCGTATCTGCAATCCGTGAAATCCCAAAATGTCTGGAATGAGGATGAAGTCACGGCCACCATCAAATCGATACTCAATCATTACATCGGCGAGCCCCCGAAGAGCGTGGAAGTCGACGGTAAACAGCTTACACCGCACGAGTATCTCCAGAAAGTCGTGAAGCTGAATCTCGACGATTATGTTGCGGTGATCTCACTCCTCGAAAAACCGTACAACACATACGTCGAGTACGAAGTGGGAGACAACTGGTGGCACAGCGCGGAGTATCTTAATGTTCCCCTCGATGCATATACGAATGCGGTCAAGAAAGCCATCCGGAACGGTTACACGATGGCGATCTTCGGTGATGTGTCGGAAGCCGGAATCGACGGCCATGCGGGACTCGCAGTCATTCCGAGCTTTGACATACCGGCAAATGCAATTGACGAGTACGCACGGGAGTTCCGGTTCAGCAACGGGACGACAGGCGATGACCACGGCATCCACCTTGTAGGATATACACAAAAGGACGGACTGGACTGGTACCTGATCAAAGATTCTGGTTCCGGGTCGAGAAACAACAATCATCCGGGGTATTATTTCTTCCGTGAGGATTTCGTAAAATTGAAGATGCTCGGCTTCATGATCCATAAGGATGCGATCAGGGATCTGATGAATGTGAGTTCGAAGTGATGAATTTTGATGCGTCCGATTGCATTCTGCAACTTCGGTAAGTATTTGTTTGTCTAAAGGATAGCTGAAGTTCCGCTGGCGGGGTTGCAATTTGCAATCCTCGCCTGCGGAACATGTTTGATTCCGACCGAAGTCCGGGGAGTTGGCGTTGGCACCGTTCTTGTAATTCTTCGTTCGGACAATCAACAGCCAGGAGGATCCAATGAAGACAAGAGACATTCTTTTCGCCGCCGCATTTCTTTCCTGTTTTCTTACATCAGTCCTTGACGCACAACCCCTGAAGCAACAGGTTCCGAAGAAGCCGGCCTGGCCTGACCGGATGCCTGTCGTTGTGGGCGATACAACACTTGATCGTCATATGCCAGTGTATACGCCGGATTTTGTGCCGGTTGATAAACAGCCGGTACCCCTATCCAGTGTGAATCCGGTTTATCCTGACTCGGCGCGTCGAGCTGGAATCGAGGGAACCGTTTGGGTGAAGGCGCTCGTCGATACCGACGGCGCGGTGAAGAAAGCCGTCGTGATGAGAAGTGATAATCAAATCTTTGATACTGCGGCCATCGACGCAATCATGAAATGGAAATTTACTCCGGCAATCGATAAAGGGAAATTTGTACGGGTGTGGGTAATGGTTCCGTTTCATTTCAAGCTGTGACCGCGGAAATAATTCGTGGCATATCGAGCCGATGCCGATGCACTTCCCAGAGTGAGAGGGGTCCGCTTTCTCATTTTCGAAATGTGAGAGACCGGACCCTTTCATCCCTGAGAAGAATTTCATATCAGAGGATTAGCCCCTGCTTCTTTTTCGCCACTTTGACCCTATCTCCTAAATCATCCCTCAATCCCGATGGAATTTGAAGTATGCTCTTTGGCACGATGATTGACGGATTGAAATTGTCGCGGTGTTTCTGATTAGTCGACGGAAGGAGTCCACTGTGCAAACGGGAAGAAATGATGAACAGGAAACTCGGGGTGTCGGCGCAGCAGATGAAGAAGAGGTTATCGCCGAAGCGATCCGCCGGGAAACGTTTATGTCGGATTTTTACAGATATATTCTTGATAAAATCGGTTATGATGTACAGCCCATTATCGCACAAATGATCGATGAGCAGCAAAAGAGAATTCAACTATTGGAACGCGTCCAGTTTGATATACATGAGCGGCGGGAGCTCACAGGTTCCATCGCTGATTGAAAAAATGGTGGTATGATGCAGCTTCGTTCTGGAAATCAGATGATCGCGGAGGGTGCCGTGTACGCCGGCTGCCGGTTTTTTGCCGGTTATCCGATTACACCCGCATCAGGCATTTACAAGTCGATGATCGAGCTTCTGCAGCAGCGCGGTGATCTTGCGCTGAGCTCTCCCGACGAAATTTCCGCTCTTGCATATTGTGTCGGTGCATCCATGCGCGGCGTGAAAGCAATGACCGCCACCTCGGGACCCGGATGGGCGCTGATGATCGAAACGCTCCAGTATGCGTTGATGACCGAAACACCGGTCGTGATCGCCCTCGTGCAGCGGCTCGGACCCAGCACCGGAGGGGCGACACAGGGAGCGCAGGGAGATATCCTTCTTTCAGAATTCTGTACAAGCGGAGGTTACACACTGCCGGTGTTTGCACCGAGTACTCCCGCGGAATCCTTTGAGCTGACCGTCCACGCGTTTAACTGTGCCGAGTTGCTCAGGATGCCGGTGATCCTCCTGACGGACAAGGAAGTTGGTATGACCACAGAAACGGTGGATTATGGGCGTCTCGATCTGAAAGATTGTATCGACCGCAGTCAGGTTACGGGTGGCCGAAAGAACGGAGATCTCAAGACGTATGCATTCTCTTCGCTTGGCGATGTTCCCCTCTTTGCCCCGGTCGGAGAAGAATTCAAGGTCACCGCTACCGGCTCTGCGCACAACAAAGCCGGCGAGCTAAAGAAAAATGATGCGGAAACACTCGAGGTTCTGCACCACCTCGAGGCAAAAGTCACCGAACGCAAGAGTGATCTGACGGTGATCAAGAGCGATTGTGCGCATGATGCGGAAACGCTCGTGATCAGTTTCGGCATCACGGCAAGAGCCATGAAATCCGCCGTCAGGATTGCACGTGAGCAGGGTAAGAAAGTGTCTTCGCTGAACCTGCTGACGCTTTTTCCCATCCCGGAAGCTCAGATCCTGAATGCTGCACGAGGTGTACGACGCATTGTAATCGCTGAAGAAAATCTCAACGGACAGTACCGGATGCTCCTCGGATCACTGCTGAAGGGATATGATGTTGTGGGGGTGAACAAGATCGGCTCAATGATCACGCCGGATGAAATCCTCAGGGTGATATGATGGAACTCGACACCTCTCCCACAACATTCTTAACCGAGCCGTGCGCGATGCCCTTCTGCAAAGGATGCGGCCATTCCCATGTCATCCGAAAACTCAACGATGCTCTCGTGAAACTGCAGCTCGACCCGGCAAAAGTGAACCTCGTTAGCGATATCGGCTGCATCGGGCTGGCGGATGCGTTATTTGAGCTTCCCCATTCGGTTCACACAACGCACGGAAGATCGACGGCATTTGCCACCGGCATCGAGCTTGCCGACAGCGTCCTCCGGGATTCCAATCTCAAGACTGTTGTGCTCATCGGTGATGGCGGCGCGATGATCGGTCTCCTCCATCTTGTCAACGCCGCATTGTTGAATGTGGATGTGACAGTCCTCCTGTGCAATAATTTTCTCTTCGGCATGACGGGCGGGCAAAACTCGGCATTTTCTCCGCTCGAATTTATCACCCCGACAACACCCAGGGGAAATCTCATCCCTCCGATCGACCTCTGCCGCGTAGTCGAAGATGCGCATGCAGGGTTTGTTGCGCGAGAGCTTGCAACGGATCATGATCTCGCAGGTGTTATTGTCGATGCGATCGCACATCCCGGGTTCTCACTCGTCGAGATCGTCGAGCTGTGCACGGAGCATGGTACGTCGCGTAATGAGATTTCCGGGAAAGCCCTTCGAGAGATCATCGAACGCTCCGGACAGCGGTTCGGCATGCTGAAGCGCTCGACCGAACGGCCGGAATTCGGTGATGCTTATCGGAGAAAATTTCCCCAGGTGGAAATTTCGTGGTCAGCTCCCGCCGGGTCTGCTGTTATTGCACAAAGCGCACATACACTCCGGAATCAGATGGGGCTGGTCATAGCTGGGAGTGCGGGTGAACGCGTCCAGACGGCGGCCGGCATCCTCTGTGAAGCTGCTGCTCGTTCAGGCCTTTATGCCTCACAAAAGAATGATAATCCGGTTACGCAAGGCTCCGGGTTTTCGCTGTCCGAGGTCTGTCTCGGTCGGGAAGAAATCGAATATACCGGCATCGAACATCCTGATGCCGTCGTGGTCGTCTCTGCGGACGGGCTCTCAGAGCTCACCGACAAGCGGCTCTTCGAACGGCTAAAGCCGGAGTCGACGCTCCTGATTGATGCGTCACTGACGGTGCCCGAAAGTGCGGCAACCGTCATTTCCCTTCCTTTTCGTTCTCTCTGTGGCCCGGGGAAGGCAGCATCCGGGGCAGTCGCATGTTATCTTGAAAAGATCCACATCATCTCCCCCGAACTCTATTCCGATCTTCTTGCGAAGAAATCAAAATCACAGGAACCATTCTTCACGGCAAAATTTCTTGAAGCGGTAAGATCTGCAGTGATCTCGTAGAGTTCCCAGAAGAAATTCGATTCAATCCGTTCTCCATCCCGTTTCGGGATTTTTCATCTGGCCATGTTTCTGAATTGCGCCGGAAAAACTCCTTGAGTATATTTCCCTCGTGAAGCACAACGAACACATCGCGGACGTTCATCCAGCCTTCTCAGCGGGAAAACGGTGCCTCTTTCTGTCTGTTCTCGTTCTTGCCCCATTGCTTATCCTGGGTGCCGCGGAAGTGGTTCTCCGCTGGGCGAATTATGGGGGGGACCTCCGGCTTGTTGTGAAGCGTTCTATCAATGGGAAGAATTATTATTGCCTCAACAGATCGGTGGGAAGGAGATATTTTGATCAGGAGGGAATTCAGATTCCGGAAGCCATCGAGGATGATCTCTTCGAAATTGAAAAAGCACCCAATACAAAACGGATCTTCATGCTTGGCGAATCCACGATGGCGGGATTTCCGTACGACTACAACGCCACGGCTCCGCGGCTCCTGCAGGACCGGCTCCGGCGCCTTCTTCCCCAGTACAACATCGAAGTTGTCAACGCCGGACTATCGGCGATCAACAGTTATACCGTCCTCGATTTCATCAGGGAACTGAATGACTATCAGCCGGATCCCTATATTATGTACCTCGGGCATAACGAGTTTTATGGTGCATCCGGGATCGGGTCAACACAATTTGCCGGCGGGTCGAGATGGCTGATTAACCTGTCAAATTCGCTGATGCACTTCCGCCTCTACCGCCTGATGAGAGATGGAATGACGTACGTCAGCCGCGTCGTTCATCGGCCGGAGATTTCCAGAGGCAACTCATTGATGGAGAATGTTGTCCGGGAAAAAGTGATCCTGTGCAACAGTGACGAGTATAAGAAGGGGAGGGATGTCTTTCGGAAGAACCTGGAAGACATCCTCTCTGCGGCCGCGGGGGAACATGTTCCGGTCATTCTCAGTACACTTGTCAGCAATCTGCGCGACCAGCCGCCGTTCATTCCGATGTTTTCGCCGATGACCGGGGATTCCGCAGAACGACAGTGGATGGGTGCGGACTCCGTCGGAAAATTCCTGATGGAAAAGGGGCGGTTCGAAGAGGCCGCCGGTGATTTCCGTCGGGCAATTGATATGGATTCCCTTCAGGCAGAAGCACATTACAACCTGGCTCGATGTCTCGATACCCTCGGCGAATATCCCGCGGCCCTCGCAGAATACCGTGCGGCCAGGGATTTTGATGGATTGCGCTTTCGTGCAACAACGGAGTTCAATGATGTCATCAGGTCGGTAGCGGAAGGCAATCATGCGCGGGTCGCGGATGTCGAGCGGGTATTTGCCGAAGCGTCGCCTCACAGCATTATCGGACAGGCGTTGATCCTGGAACACCTGCATCCAAACTTCGACGGCTATTTTCTCATGGCGAAGACATTCTTCCGGAGCATTGTGGACAATCACCTTCTTGTTCCCGATGATGCCTGGAACTGGAACAATGACGTGAGCGACAGCTCATACCGGAAGCTCTCGGGTGTGACTGACTTTACAGTTGAGACCGCCAGAATCCGGGTCTTCCAGCTTGTCCATGCATGGCCGTTCAGCACCGCACAAACTCCCGAGAGATTCATTCCGCGAGACCGAATTCAGGAACTTGCAGTGTCCTACCTCCAGAAAAAAATTCCATGGTCATCTGCTCATTACCGGTGCGCAGAATGGTTTGCATCGCAGAATGATTTTGAAAGAGCAAGAGCAGAATATTTTGCCGTGAGCAAGGTCCTTTGGTACTGGTATTATCCCTATTTGCTGACCGGTGACATGGACAATCTCCTTCATCGGCGGGAGGATGCAGAGGAAATGTACGAAAAAGGCCTTCGGGCAAAGGAATCTCCGTACGTCTATGTGCATCTTGGTAATCTCTATGATGAGGAAGGAAGAACGGATGAAGCGATCCACGCCTTCAATGAGGCATCTGAGTGTGAGGCACGAGTGCAGGAGTTTCTTGATAAGAACCAGCGGTCGATGCTTCGCTTCTATCTCGCCAGTGCCTACCGGAAATTGGGAAAGGCCGATCTTGCCCGTCAAAATCTGGAAATTGCACTTCAGCTCGATCCCAGGAATTCCAATGCGCAGCAGTTACTCGACACCCTGAAATGATCTGATCGTTCAAGCATCTTCTCCCGCATCAAAATAAAAAATGCCGGGCTTTATGGCCCGGCATTCTGCTTGAATGAGATTCCTGACACACTATTTCTTGTTCGGGAAGTCGGGGATTGGTGGAATCGTCTTTTCCTGTGTCTTGAGCTCGTCAAGAATCACTTCGATTGCCTTGTTGAGCTGTTCATCGATACCGGAATACTCCTTTGCCGGATCGTTGTCGACGACAATATCGGGGTCCACGCCGTGTCCTTCAATGACCCAGCCTTTGCCGGTTGCATCGTACGGTGCAAATTCGGGTTTGAAGAGATATCCGCCGTCGACGAGCGGGAGCGTTCCCCTGATACCGATGACGCCGCCCCATGTTCTCTTGCCGATGAGTTTCCCCAGGTCGTATTTCTTGAAGCGATACGGGAAGATGTCGCCGTCTGAAGCTGCGAACTCATCAATGAGGCAGACCTTCGGACCCCAGATCATTTCGGCCGGATTGGTTGTGGGAGCAGCATTGCGGGCCATATCGATCATCGCGATTTCCCGCCGGAGCCGCTCAATGACCAGCTGCGAGACGAAGCCTCCTCCGTTCCCGCGGACATCAATGATGATTGCTTTTTTCTTCAGCTGCGGATAAAAGTGCTTGACAAATTCATTCAATCCGTGCTCACCCATATCGGGAATATGCACATAGCCGACCTTTCCGTTCGTTGCCACGTCGACTTTGTGGATATTGTTTTCAACCCAATTATAGTAGTACAGTTCCGATTCGTCGCCGATCGGGATAACCGTCACTTCGCGGCCGCCCTTTTCGGAAGGCTGTGAGTTGAGAGTCAGCCGGACCTGCTTACCCACGGTGTTGACGAGCGACTCATAGATATTCGTCATCGTGTTGGTCGGTTTTCCGTTTACCGCGACGATGTAGTCTCCTTCTTTTGCATTGACCCCGATTTCCGTGAGCGGGCTGCGCACGGCTTTATCCCAGTTCTCACCTTTGAGGATCTTCTTGATAACGTAGAATTTCGAAGCCGGATCCTGCTCAAGCTGCGCACCGAGAAGACCGAGAGGGATTCGGTCGACTTTTGGTTCGTCTCCGCCACCGACATACGTGTGACTGTTGCTCAGTTCGCCGATGATTTCACCGAGGATGTAGGTGAGATCTGCACGTGTATTCACGAAGGCGACCAGTGGTTCATACTTCTTGCGCACGCCGTCCCAGTCTACACCGTTCATGGTCGGCGAATAGAAGAAGTCGCGCATCTGTCTCCAGCAATCTTCGTAAATGTCTTTCCATTCCTGATGCCGGTCGAGCGTGACTTCCATACCCGAAAGATCAAGCCGTTCCTTCAGTTCAAGATGTGCCTTTGGGACGTCGATGATATAAAATGCGCGGTTGTTTCCGATGAGGACTTTTTTCTGATCCGCGGAGAATTCGTAGCCGTCGGCATCTCCGAGGCCGGTTTCCTTCAGCTCGGCGCAATCATACATCATGAGCTGCGATTTTTCATCTTTCGATCCGTGGCGCGAATAGTAGAGCGTATTTCCGATCGAGACGAGGTGCCCGTACGATGAAGGATCGATCGGTAACGCGGCAATCCGGTCTTTCAGACCGTCAACATCGACTTTCACCTGTACTGCAGCTTCCTTCTTCTCTTTCTTCTCTTCCTTCTTTTCTTCCTTGACCTCGCCGGATTTTTCCTTCTCAGCAGCGATGGTAACCTCGTCGCTCTTTGGTTTGAACGGCGACTCTGCCGATTTTGTCAGTGTTACCAGATAAATTCGCTGCATGTCGTGATAGGACTGATCGAACTCCGTCTCGCTGAACGACGGGTTGAAATCACGGCTCGAAACGAAGAAGAGGTACTTGCCGTCGGAACTGAATGCGGGGTCGCCGCAGGCAAACCATCCGTCGGTGACCTGGGTTGTTTTCCCTGACTCCAGCGAATACAGGTAGATATTGTTCATTGCCTGTACTTCATTCTTCGCGTAGGCGATCCATTTGCTGTCGGGGGACCAGATATAATCGCTGAATTCGAACCCTTGGGCTTGTGCGACCTCGGTGATTGCCTTCGTGTCGACGTCAACATATCTCAACCGGAGTTTCTTATCGGCCCAGAGAATCTTCCTGCTGTCGGGAGACCAGTAGATCTGGAACTTGTAGGTCGTCTCACCTTTGGTGAGCTGAACCGGAGGAGTGCTCCCGTCCTGTGCTTCGATGTAAATCTCACCTTCTCCGCTGGCGTCGGAGATAAAGGCGATCCATTTTCCGTCGGGAGACCATTTGGAATCGCGTTCATGAACGCCGGGAGTCTCGGTGAGATTTCGCGTTGCGCCATATTTTGCCGGCACGGTGAACACATCACCGCGGGCGCCAAAGAGTGCCCGCTTTCCGTCAGGCGAGATCTCATAATTTGTTACCTGGTCGGAGACCTTCATAATCCCACCCCTTCCGCCGACCTCATCATCGTCGATCATGATCGAAACTTTTTCCGTCTTTTCCGTCGCCAGATCAAATCTGTAAATATACCCGCCGTTCTCGAAGACGATTGCATTGTCGCCGAGCGAAGGGAACTTCACATCGAAATCGGTAAATGTCGTCAGCTGGCGCGTCTCTTTTGTTCCGAGATCATACACATATAGATTGAACCGCTTGACAGAATCCCGATCCGAAAGGAAATAAATCTTGTTGCCGCTCCACATCGGTATGATATCGCCTGCCGGATTGTTGGTGATGTCTTCGGTCTTCTTCGTGGCAAAATCGTAAATCCAGACGTCGTCCGACAAGCCGCCGCGATAACGTTTCCATGTCCTGAACTCGCGGAAGATCCGGTTGTAGACTAGCTGCTTGTCATCGGGAGAGTATGAGCAGAAGCCGCCGCGGGGAAGAGGGAGCTCTTCGGGAAGTCCTCCATCGACAGATGCGAGGTAGAGCTTGCCTTTGAAATCATCCCATTCCTTCATGCGTGAACGGAAGATGACGTGCCTGTCATCGTGTTTCCATCCCATGACGAGGTTGTTCGGTCCCATACGGTCGGAGACGTCATCGCGTCCAAGCGTGGGTGTATAGGTGAGTCGTTTCGGAATCCCGCCGTCGGAAGGGATGAGATACACCTCGGTGTTTCCGTCGTACTGGCCGGTGAATGCAATCCACTTGCCGTCATGCGAAAATCGCGGGAACATTTCGTACCCGTTGGAATTGGTGAGCTTGCGCGCAATGCCCCCGGTAGAGGGAACGGTATACAAATCTCCCGCATACGAAAAGGCGATCTGGTTGCCGTGAATATCGGGGAAGCGGAGCAGCCGTGCTTCCTGCTGTCCCTGCGCGGCGGCGGCAGCCATCAAAAATACCACTGTGATGGAAAGGAAATATTTCATTGCGATACTCCGATGTTGTTATGAGATGGTGAGAAGAAGGAAGTAACCGCTTATCAGTTTGTATACGAATATGACGACCGAAAGTTAGTAATTTTGGAGGAAAAATGTCGTTGTCGGTTGAGCCGGGACGATCCGAGTTGTTGAAATTGGCCCGGTTTTTGAGGATTGAAGGGGCTCTCAAAGGAATCGCGGGACCCGAATATTCGGTTCGCAGGGAAGCTTGACTCCAACCGATTGATTCTCCGGCAGAGATTGGCTACATTTCTTCCGGTGTACCATCGGGAGATCCATCACCTCACCGGATTTTTTGGTTCTTCGATCAATCTGCGATCAACTCAAGAAATTCATTCTGAAACGATCAGGAAGGAACCTCGAAAATGAAAGAGAAAGGATTTTTCAGCGGAGTATATGGGATGGGATTTATTGGAGCGGCAATTTATTTTGTTCAACATTCTGCGACGTTTTGGGAAGGAGTCTTTGGTGTTATCAAGGCGTTGTTCTGGCCCGCGACGTTGATGTATAAACTCCTCGACTGGCTCAAGATGTAAAGCCGATAGAATGACGACGTTCGCACCGCACCGCCATGGAAAACGGCAGTAGAACATGCGCGAGATCATAGAAGCCCTGACCGATGAACAGATATCCGCCGTCCGGATTCTCTTCCGGGAATACGCCGATTCGATCAATCTCGATTTGTGTTTTGAAGGATTTGAGACGGAGCTCGACGAACTGCCTGGTATGTACGCACCTGATCAGGGAGGACTATTCCTGGCAACGTTAGACGGTGCACCTGCAGGGTGTGTCGCTGTTCGGCCGCTGGAACCTCCCGATATAGCAGAACTGAAGCGGCTCTATGTTCGTCCCTCGGCGCGGAAACACGGATTAGGGGAGGCACTTACCAGGCGCGCAATTGAACGTGCCCGGGAAAGAGGATACCGCCGGATGCGGCTCGATTCCCTTCCCTCGATGGCAGACGCCCAACGGCTTTACCGTGAGTTAGGATTCAGGGATATCCAGCCGTACAAATATAATCCCGTTTCCGGGGTGACGTATATGGAACTGGACCTCAACGGGCGGCCGGTCTTGTGAAAAATTCATTTGACGAATTGCAGTTCTGACCCTCACATCCGAAGGAATTTTTGTATGAATGCCCACGGCACCTACGCAGTGAAAAGCTGGGATGAAAAAACCTATGACCAGGTCTCGCCAAAATCGAAACTGACGAAAGCCACCGTTGAATATGAGTTCACGGGGGAGATTGCGGGAAAGGGAATGGTCGAGTATCTGATGTTCTACGACTACTCAGACCCGAACGACCCGCACAAGTCATCGGCAAGCTATATCGGTTTGATGAAATTTACCGGCCTCATCTCCGGCCGGGAGGGCGGGTTTATGATGCAGGACAGCGGGACGTTCAGGAACGGCGTCGCTTCATCTACACTTGCCATTCTCCTGAATTCCGGCTCGGGCGCACTGAAGGGGATACGCGGAACGGGCAGGTATCGTGCTTCTCAGCAGCGGCTCGAGTTTGAGCTTGATTACGATTTCTCAATCTGAATGCCGTTTGATCTTGTCAGGTTCAACCCGCACGCTGTTTATGGGTTGAGCCAGTACGCAATCTTCATCAGAAAAATGTTGTCCGGCTGTGAATTGAAGAGTTTTGAAAAATTGTGATTGAATTCGATGTCCCCGGGATTCAGATCATTTTCGCGGGTCTGTGTCCAGACAAGATAGAACGTTGAACCGGGCGTAAATTCCCACCGTAACACCGCATCTCCCCGTATGGATTTTACATTGAAATCCGGATCGCCGAATGAAAGAGGAGCGGCAGGGCCACCACCATCAGGGTCGACAGTGTAAGTTGATGACGATGCATCATACGAAATCGTCGATCCGTCTCTTCCGTAATTGTTGAAGTCATAGCTCCCTGCACGCGCAAGTTCCTTGAAGTTGGAAAACCGTGCAGCGGATAGGAGAGGTTGAGCATATACTTGCAGGCTGAGTGTTGGAGTAAATGCCCAGTTGAGCCGGATTCCCGCGACCCATTGTTTTTGGTCCATTGCCCCGAAAACGTATCTGGTCCCGAATGTCGAAGTGGCGGTCGGATCGGCAAACGCTCCCACCCACTGCGAATTCTCCCAGTCACCGTCAAATTCCGGAGTGAAGATCACTTCGATGTTCGACGCAGGTTTCCAGTCGAGACTTAAGTTGATGTAATATGTCGTCTGGTAGGCCGACTGGTAGCTGTCGAAATTAATCCCGGGAATGAACGTCTTGCGGCTGTCCCCGGAGAGCCACCAGGAAATTTCATATCCGAGCGGGTTGATGGTTTTCGGACCACCCCGTGTGCGGTGGTCGCTGATCGCCTGCGGGTTGTAAGCATACGCATAACCAAACTCGTAGAAATTTGGGAAGACGATATCGCTGTTCTGCCAGATTCCCTGCCAGGTGACGTCACCCCCGAAGTCGTATGACCGGAAAAGCGCGGCAGACAGCGTGAGACTCTGGTACCATGATGTCGGTACGGTCCAGCTGTACCTCGCCCCGGCATGGCTGTTGATCACGTCGGTCCTCCACTGAAATCCCATATCGTCCACATCAAATCCTGGAGAGATGACGCCGAGCGATCCGTTCACGGTGAAGTTGCCTTTCTGTTTCGTGAGAAAGATCCGGCCGGCATAACCTGAGAGAGATGTTGTACCACTGTCAAGATGGACGTATGGAACATCGGGGCGCTGGTAGTAGTGTTCAGCATCCTCTCGGAGTGAAAAGATCCTGCTTGCCGTCCCGGTGACGTTTGTTCCCGCAGTCCAGAGTGTCACGACCCATGTCTTGCTGTCGTCAAGCGATGTCCAGCCGTCGATTCCTCCCATCAGCGCATTTTTGTTGATCTGATCTTCCATAAGCGGGTCGCTGAAATCACGCTGGGTGAATGTCGACATCATGCCGATTCCCTGTCGTCCTTCGTTAAGCTCCTTTTGTGCGCGCGCGACGCCGTAATACGTAAGAGGTTCAACCTCTGCGCTGGAACGGACCCCCGCCGAATCAACATCTGCCATCTCCCTTGCCGTGAGAGCGCTGATTGCTCCAATGCTCCAGTTATCACCGGCCTTGCCGGAGAGCTTCGCGGCGCCGAGAATGTTCGTCCCGGAAGGAATATCGACATAGGTCGCATTCGATACGCTTCCCTGCGGAGCTCTTCCTATTCTTCGGCTGTAGAAGAACGTAGGACTCGACCAGTTAAAGCTCCAGTTATTGCTCGCTCCTCCCGACCCGAAATCGAATATGTTCGATCCCTCAAGAAAAAATGGACGCTTCTCATTGTAATATGTCTCGACATCACTCAGGTTGACGACGGCAGGATCGACTTCAACCTGGCCGAAATCGGGGTTGATTGCCCCATCCAGCGTCAGATTGCTGCCGAGCCCCATTTTGAAATCGGCACCAAGGCCAGGAGAGTATCTCGAGCCGGTATGATACGGATCTCCGATGTCGTGAGGAGCATATTCTGCTTTGCCGGTGATGTAGGGCATCACCTCGAGGCGTCGCGGAGGGACGATATTTTCCACTCCTGTCAGGTCCACGAACCGCGAGACGAATCCTGATCCGTTCTTCGGTGTGAAGGTGACGTAATCATTTTCATTGAGCCGCGCAATAATCCGCTTGAAGTCGACTGCCCAGTGGTACCCGTCACCTTGTTCGAACCGGATTTGCGAATACGGGATGCGCATCTCAGCAGTCCATCCCTGCGCGTCGATGTGCACTTTGCCTTCCCATATCCCGTCCCATGAATCGTCGTTCCAGTCGTCGTTATAGAGGACCCCGTCGTACATGGTTCCCGCAGCGTTGATGCCGAAATAAAAGCCCGATCGCTTGTCGTGATAGCCGTCGATGTAGAACGTGAATGCGTCCGCGGTTATCATGGCGTCTTTCCTGGCAAGCCGCTGTTCGATCGAATCGGGTGAGGCATCATACATTCTCGCACCGATATAGAGCGAACCGTCGTCGTATCCCACCCAGATTTCGGTGCGTTGTGAAGGGGGAACATTTTCGATGGGATCGCGCTGTATGAATCGCGTGAATCCTGGCATTTGATAGAGTTGTTCGGAAAGAATGCCGTCGATCGTAATCGGTTCGGTAACCCGGACGGCGTGAATGGAAATCGGTGGGGGAGCATCCGGCGGATCTGCGAGTGCATGAGTCTGGAGAAACAGAACTCCAAGGTAAAACAGTGATCGTCCTCTCGACATTCGATAATCTCCTTGGCGTACAGTTTTTTCTGATCAGAGCGATCACACCGATGTGCCGCGACGTGAAAAAATGAACGCTGTTGATTAGACGACGAAACTCAATAAAGGGTTGCGGGGATATCCTTGCCGGGGAAGGTGTTGCTGTTCGAATTCTTGCATGAAATTGAGGGAAATGGCCTGGATTACCAATGCAGACTCGTACGAGTTTAATTCTCGTGGATTTTGATGATGCGGAGTACCTCTTTTCTCTTAAATCTTCCTGTCTTTCGCCATGTGCGCATTGTGAACGATCTTGCTGAATTTCTCGTCGATATGGTTGTTAAACCACTCGTCGAGCACCGACCGCTTGAACCGCCATTCCTTTCCGATTTTCGCCGCGGGAATTTTCTTCTCCTGGGCCCAAGTGTAGATCGTCTGCGGCTTGAGTTTCAGGTAGGCGGCAACCTCTTCGAGCGTCATAATCTCATCGTTTACCACGCAGTCTTACCTTTCCTTTGTTGTGTCAAAGAACATTGGGGTTTGATTGTCTGTTACACGCGGTTTCTGTGATTCCGCTGCCGGTCGAATGAGCTGCTCGAATGAGTAGATCACTGCTGTATAAAAATTCCCCTCATACGATCTGAAAAGAGCATATGGCTTGTCCCGTTCAGCAAGGAATGGCCTGAGATTCCAGGCGAGCTGAACTGCAACGAATGCCAGAATGATTACCCAGAACCGGAATACGGTCACCCCGGTCTTAGGATAGATGTTCTTCTTGTCGCATGAATACGTCAATGCATCCAATACCATCTTCATACCAAAAAGTCCCGCAAGTGTGAAGATCGCAACATGCAGGAGCTGGAGAAAATGGTAGTTCCCCCCGGTGAGAACGAAGAACACCACAATCGGGGTGAACGATACCATGATCCCGCTGGCCAGAACGAAACCTGCCATTATTACTGCGGTCATTTGCAGGAGTTTCATTTTGGATCCGAGTATGAACTGCAGGAGAAAAAATGCGGGGTAGCAGATGATGAGTGAGAGCGCGAATAGTGCGGGAACTTTGACTGCTGCCGTGACAGCTTGAAGGACTCCGCTGTATGCACCCATAACAAGCCCGTAAAAGAAGGTCAGTCCGATGAAGATGGCCAAGAGCCGGATGATCCGACTTCCGATCTGTGTTTCGTTGACGATTGCATCAAAATATGCTTCTGTGTTCTGGAGGTTTGGGATGAGGGAAGCGAGATTGAACTTTTCATGATCCATGATAGAGTTCCTTTCTCGGAAAGTGGGAGTTCTACAGGAAGGTAATTATTAATTACTGCTTTGTCAAGCCTTTTATTGTTTATTACTGTTTGATAATTCACCCTATACGTGAAATCCCGGAATGTGAGTGAATTCCATGGATTTTGCTTTCCCGGACCACTGATGGAAATCGGGGTTGGTTGCCTTCATGTGGGACTGATGGGGAGAACACCCGCGTACACTATTACGAGAAACGATTTTGAAGCGACGAACGTGCCGATGCGGCAAATTGATGATCAGTCGTTTCTCAGCGCTTCCACCGGATCAACGCGTGCGGCTCGCGAGGCAGGATAGAGCCCGGCAAGGACAGCCACTCCCGTCCCGACGGCCAGAGCAACCAGAACAAGCCAGATCGGGAGTGAAAAAAGCTCAACTTCGGGTATGCCCTGCCTCCTCATATAAATGTGTGCGATAATCGTGACAATGCGGGTGATGATCCATCCCGAGATGATGCCGAATGAAGAGCCGATCAGGCCGATTGTGCCGGATTCTGCCAGAAAAAGAAGGCGGATCTCTGATTCATCTGCGCCAAGAGATTTGAAGATTCCGATCTCGCGCTTTCGTTCCAGGAGTGACATTGCCATGGTGTTCACAATGCCGAGTGAGGCGGTCAGCAGCGCCAGCAGTCCCACGGCGCCAAGCGCCAGGTCGAGATAGACAAATGCTTTCTGTATCTGGTCGAACTCTGCCGCAAAGCTGAATGTCCGGAATCCCTGCGCCTCGATCGAATCCTTGATCGTTGCATAGAATACGTGGGGGTCGAAATTGATCGTCACCTGGGAAAACGACTTGCCCGACCTGTCGTCCGCGCTCTGGAAGAGATTTCCCGAGCTCATGGCCGTGAAGAGATCGGCGGGGTTTCCGCTGAAGCCGCTTGTCGTGAAGCGCTCTCCTGTCTTGAACGGAATAATGACCGGTTCCATGCGCATGCGTCCCATGCGTTCCGATTCGACGACGCCGCAGATCGTGAGCGTATCGCTCACCGTCCGGCGGGCATTCAGGAATCCGGAAACAAACCGCCGCACCGCTTCGTTAGCTTCGGTCCGGAGAGTCGTTCGCAGATAGTTGTCGTCATTGAGGAGGGAATCCAGCTGAATCCGTCGCACTCTGTCAATGATCGATTCCCCCTTGTCAACCAGGAGATGGCGGAGCGCGCTGTCGATGGTGGAAACCTGCATCGATACAATGAGCTGCTTTCCGATTACCGACTCAGCATTGTCGATCCCGGCGTTTTTCAGCAGCTCGCCGGAGATCAGAGCCGACCTTGAGCTGTCGCCTTCGAAGATTTTTCCGGCTCGAATCTGGGAAAAAAGCTTGGTCTGCATCGCGGCATGAGAAAGCGATTGTGCGCGGGATTCGAGAGTAGTATCTCCGATCCGGACATGCACGACGAACGGGTCATAGGGATATACAAGGAGGACGCCGGGAATTCGCTCGAAACGGCTCAGGGCGGTGAGATCGAGTTTCGGTTCTCCGAACGACTGGGGTTCGTTCGGACGGTGTTGCGGAAACACCTGCATTGTCGTGAGGAGGCCGAGCTCATTGAACTGCTTGTCCACGTTTTCCTGAGTTCCGGTGCCGAACGAAACCATCGACACAAATGCCGCGATGGCAATGACAATCCCTGCGACGGTGAGAATGGTACGGAGTTTCATCCGCCAGAGGTTTCCGGCCGGAATCGAGATAAAATCCCGCACAGTCATGTTCGCGGACCTTTCTGCGGCATTCCCTCGTCGTCCCCTGTCATTTTCCCGTATTGCATCCTCGCGATACGATGTGAGTATGCGTTTGCCATCTCCAAATTGTGGGTTACCATGACAACTGTCAGCCCGCTGTGGTTCAATTGCCGGAGAAGCTCGGCAATCTGCATGGAATTCTCGTAATCGAGGTTTCCTGTCGGCTCGTCGGCGAAAAGGATCGAGGGTTTTTTCACGATAGCGCGGGCAACAGCGACGCGCTGCTGTTCGCCGCCGGAGAGATCGGCGGGCCTGTGCGAAACCCGGTCTGCGAGCCCGAGCTGTCCGAGAATTGCGAGCGCAGCGGTGCGTCGCTCTTTCTGAGGCACGTCATTGAACACAAGTGCCGTTTCGACATTCTGCAGAGCCGTATAATGCGCGATAAGATTGAATGATTGAAAAATCATCCCAACCTGGCATGCACGATAGCGGGAGAGCTCTTTTCGTGACATCACCGAGAGCCGGCGATCACCGATCTGCACGAACCCCGAGGTTGGTGTATCGAGCCCTGCAAGAAGATTCAGAAGCGTGGACTTGCCCGATCCTGACGCACCCACGATGCCGAGAAATTCGCCTCTTCCAACATCGAGGGTAACGCCGGCCAGAGCATGAACAGTTTGTGGGCCCCGCTTATAGAAGCGACAGAGATCAACAGCGCGCAGCCAGGGTTCTGATGTCATGAATTGCGGTGTGGTTGGGTCTATTCATCTCACCAGTTGGGAATATAGCATTTTTTCTCTCCCGATCCTTGAATTTCCTCATTTTGCCCGGCTTCAGAGGATGCCATTACGACTGATGTTGCATCGATGCATTCCGTTCTGTATATTCGTGCCATCAGTTTTTGGCTGGTTCTTTGAAACCCTAAGCAGTTGGACTGCGAAGGGTTTTTTCATTTTGTCGGTAAACGTTCAAGCTGATTCACTCCTTCGTCCGGCAGAGGGTTGGTAAATGCCGGAAGGTGCAGGGCATGCGACTGTACAAGAGTATGTTCCACAACAGTATTAGGGAATGATCTATCTCTCGACGCGATTGCGGAATCTGTGGTTCCTCATCAGTCGGGCACATTTTTCCTTGCTCCTCAGAAAAATCGCCACACGTATTTATTCCAACAGATACTCGTACGGTCTTCGGCGAGACCTTCGTAACTCCATAGGTCTTCCCGAGGAGCCGTTCGCCCTTACGATTCGTCCCCTGACGCCGGTTGAAGTTTCCACCCTCCTCGAGGTCTACAGGTCAGAAGAGGATCCGAACTTCGATTTGGAAATCATCGACCGCATGGAGCACGTTCATGCGGACATCCCCACCTGTTATGGCGCATTCAACGAGGAGGGCGACCTGGTCTTCATTCAGTGGCTCATGGGTCCGGACCAAAACGAGAGGATCCAGTCATACTTCAATAGTATCTATCCGGTTCTTGCCGAGGGAGAAGCGCTTCTCGAAAATGCCCTGACTCTCAATGGATACCGCGGTCACGGTGTCATGGGTGCGGCGGTAGCCCGTATTGCCGAAATCGGAAAGACTCGAGGAGTCCATACCGTAATCACGTTTGTTGCGGAGGAAAATGAACCATCGTTGAGAGGGTGCCGGCGGGCCGGGTTTTTACCCTATCTCCTTCGTCACGAACGGTGGGTCATGTTCCGGAGAAAGCTCGAGTTCACCAAGCTCTCAGGGCACTCCGGCTGGCCTGCCGAGTTTCTGGATTAGCCGAATTCCAAATTTTCCCGATCTATCGAGCGGCCATCCGGATTCCTGCGGGAGAGAAAAACCGGTCACTCAGCTTTTCGAAATTCCCGCGGATGTTTTTCCCGGAGTTCTTCCAGTAGCTCAACGGCTGACTGTTGCATTTCGCAATCCATGCCGATATGGTTCGGGAGCCAGAGTGCCCTCTGAAATTCCACGAATGCCTCTTCGTCCCTGTCCTGCAGCATGTACACTTTTGCGAGCTCGAAATGATTGCGGATAACTTCCGGTGCAAGCCCGATGGCCTTCCTGAACGCTGCTTCCGATTCTTCATAGCCGCCGTCGGGGAGGCCGCCGAGGAAAAGACCTGCCAGGCGGCGCTCGAGCCAGGAGACATCGCCGAGTGCTTTGTAAAATGATCCCAGGATGGAATAGGCAAGAGCGTTTTTCGGATTGAGCTCGAGAGCGCGATCGATCTCTTTCTTCACCGTTCGGCAGAGCTGAATCTTCGTCTTTCCGCCCTCATACATCGCAATGTTGCCGATTGACGCTGCAAGCCATGTGTGCCCCTCGGAGCTCAGTGAATCGGCATTGACCGATCCTGCCGCAAATCCCTCTGCCTCCGTATAATACCTGATCCGCTCCGAATGAGGTGCGATATCGCCAGCGCAAACCCACGATCGGGCAAGTTTCCAGAGAATGAGGGCGGAGTCGCTGGAAGACGTGAGAAGTGAGTCGTAGATCGTGATCGACCGGTCGTAATTCATCGCGCCGAACTCGGCTTCTGCGGTATCCGCCCACGAAGGCGGTGCAGTCGTGTCCTGTGAAAGGATTAGGACGAGTGCAATGTTGACGAGGGCGGTCAAGCGGGATTCAGGAAGAATGAGATGTTGACGCGATCAATTCCGCTTTTGGGAAAAAGGTTCCGGAGAATGCATTGTGGGAGTTCTGAGTCGGATACTGCAGAATAACGGGATAAAATTTCGGAATCGTTCCGTCCATGAGATCCAATATAGACAGAAATCATTTCCGGGCAAAGTTGTGGTGAGTCAGGTGGTAAGAGGCAGAGGAGCTGTTCAGGAGTATCAAAAAAAGAACCCCGGGAAACTCGTTCTTTCCCGGGGATTAGGATGACACCACTCAGACCGGTTCCAATTTACGATTTACAATTTGCAATGTCTGTGCTGCCCCGTCAGGATTCGAACCTGAACTACCTTGATCCAGAGTCAAGTGTGTTGCCAATTACACCACGGGGCAATGCTGCAGGTACTTCACTTGGAAGCTCTATGCGCCTCCGGTCGGCCCGCTTCAAACACGAAAATACGAAAATTTATTCTGTTCTGCAATAGTCTCCATCCTGTGATCAGATCCGTTTTTTTCCCCCGATTGACTTTGGTAAGCCCATTTCGTATACTCTAACCTGATTTTTGTGCAGACACATTCTATTCACGCTGCCGCAGAGGTGAATGCGTATTTATCGGACGGAGTCTTCACTCCAATCGCTTTAGACCTCCCCGTACGCTCCTGTCATGGATAGCCCCGAAGACGAACATCCATCAGTTGGTATTGTTGAAGATTTGAGCGAGCGCCTCAAGCGGATACTCTTGGGAGCTCCGCGAAGCGTTAAAGATCCAACCATATTTCATAAAATCTCCCTTATCGCGTTTCTGGCATGGGTGGGTCTCGGTGCGGATGGTCTTTCTTCATCCGCCTACGGACCTGACGAAGCGATGCGGGCGGTTGGCTCGCACACGTACCTGGCGGTCGGTCTTGCACTGGCCACCGCATTTACAGTCTTCATTATTTCCTACGCTTATTCCCGCATCGTTGAGCATTTTCCTTTCGGCGGAGGCGGATACGTTGTTGCAAGTCGGCTCCTGGGCCCGAAGTTCGGTGTTCTGTCGGGATCTGCACTCCTTGTGGATTATGTTCTGACTATCAGCGTTTCCATTGCAAGCGGTGTCGATCAGGTGTTCAGCTTTCTGGGACCCGGAGTCGTCCCTCTCAAAATGGTTGTCGTTATCAGTGTCATCGTGATGCTCACGATTCTCAACCTTCGCGGTGTAAAGGAATCTGTCACTGTGCTGATGCCGATCTTCGCGGTGTTTATCCTAGCGCATACAGTGCTCATTCTCGGCGGGGTGGCGAATCATTTTTTCGAGACGGGCCGGGTTGCAAACGATATCAGCTCCGGATTTCGGACGGATCTTACAACACTGGGTGCCATGGGAGTATTCGCCATCTTCATCAGGGCGTATTCCATGGGTGCGGGAACATACACCGGAATCGAGGCAGTAAGCAATGGTATACAGATCATGCGAGAACCGAAAGTTGCGACCGCCCAGCGTACGATGGTGTACATAGCCGTCTCGCTCTCTATCACTGCGGGAGGTATTCTCGTTCTCTATCTTCTATATCATGTGATCCCGGTTGAAGGCAAGACCATGAACGCGGTTCTCCTGGAGAATTTTGCGGGCAGCTGGGTCATCGGCTCTCTTCCCGTCGGAAGTATGTTCGTTATTCTCACACTCGTGTCCGAAGCGGCGCTTCTCTTCGTTGCCGCTCAAACCGGTTTTATTGATGGCCCGCGCGTCATGTCGAACATGGCACTCGATTCGTGGCTCCCGCATCGGTTTAGCACCCTTTCCGACCGGCTCACGATGCAGAACGGGGTAATCCTCATTTCCGGGGCTGCGATTCTCGTCCTCTATATTACGCATGGCGATACGGCAACGCTCGTACTGATGTATTCGATAAACGTCTTCCTGACATTCTCGCTTTCCGAAATGGGAATGGTGCGATACTGGGTTCAAAACAGAAAAAAATACCCGGATTGGTCGCGCCATATTATCATTCATCTGATAGGGCTCGTTCTCTGTCTTTCAATCCTGCTCGTCAACGTGTACGAAAAACTGGGTCAGGGAGGATGGGTGACACTCACGGTCACCTCGATCCTCGTAGCATTCTGCTTTCTGATACGAAGGCATTATGTCCGTGTCAGGGCTAATCTCAATCGTCTCGATGAAATCCTGAGTGATATTCCTCTTCCGGAGACCACTTCCCCGGTGCCGGTGGATCCGCGGGCGCCGACGGCGGCGCTTTTCGTCAATTCGTTCAGCGGTCTTGGCATCCACTCCTTCCTGAACATCCAGAAACAGTTTCCTTCTCATTTTAAGAACTTTATTTTCATCTCCGTGAATGTCGTGGATGCCGGCAGCCTGAAGGGTTTGAACGATATGAACGAAGCACTGAGGCAGACCGAGGAAGGACTGCAGAAATATGTGAGCATGGCAAACAAACTCGGCTTTGCTGCCACGTTTCGGATGGGAGTCGGGACAGACATCATCGATGAGGCCGCAAAAATCACACAAAATGTCCACAAGGAATTTCCCCAGGCGGTCTTCTTTACGAGTAAGCTTGTCTTCCAGAAAGAACGCTGGTACCAACGGTTTCTTCACAATGAAACGGCCAATCAGCTCCAGCGCAAGCTGCAGTTCGACGGTTTGAACATGATGGTTCTTCCGATCAGGGTTTTCGAAAAGTCCTGATCGTTCAGATCAGGACTTTTTCTTCTTTTTTTCCTCCCAAAAACCAGTTTTCCATCCAGAGAGAGTGTTTGACTTTGCACGTATTATTTCATAAGTTTTGATGGCAAAGTATCGATTTCCGTCTATGATGAGGAGTTGAATGGAATCATTGCTTGAATCACCAGCAAGCAAGACCGAAAAAATTGAGTTACGCAAGAAGCTCTACGAGCGGCAGGGGAAATCATACTATCGAACAGACAAGCCCGATGTTCTCATCCAGGAATTTTTCTCGCAGGATCACCAAAACGATAAGAAGCGCCCCAGAAACAGTGAGATGGAGAGCTTAAGGAATACCATCTCCTCGTACCTGTTCGAATATCTCGAAGAATACCGGATTGCCACACACTACATCAGGAAAATTTCTGATACGGAAATGATGGTGAAACCGACGGATGCCATTCCCGTACAGGTGAGGGTATTCAATGTTGATGATGGATCGATTGCGGAGCGGTTCCAGGGCGCGAAGGGGTCAAATTTCGAATTTCCAATCATCGAACATTATTACAGTTCGGGCGGTCTCTCTCCGTGGATGAACGAGTATCATGTGTATGCTCTCGGTGTGGCGACACCCGAGGAATTCAAGCAGATGAACCGGATTGCATCGAAGGCCAATGCGGTCATCCGTGGATTATGCGAACGACGGCAGCTTGGGCTGGCGAAAGCGGGGTTTGCGTTTGGCCGCTTGAAGGGTCAGGTCGTCCTGATCGATGAGCTCTCGCCACAGACATGCACGTTTCTTGATCACACCGCGGCGCCGGTACCCCCGGATTCCGGTACTGCCGTTTCGAAATTGTGTGATCGCCTGATGATGAAGGTCTAACGGGTGTATACCTGGCCATGATCACGGAATACGGGGTCGGTACGGTGAAGATTGTGCTTCTCTGCGCCGCAGTTGTGGTCCTTGCAGTCTTTTACTTTCTCGAAGATGCATTCGTTCAGTATACCGTTCTTATCATCTGCGTCTGTTGCTCTCTCCTCGTCCTCAATTTTTTCCGGGATCCCGACCGCCAGACGCCCATCACGGACAATTGTGTTATCGCTCCCGCAGACGGAAAGGTGGTCCTGATCAAGGATCTCGTGGAACGGGAGTATCTGAAATGTCCCGCGATTCAGGTAAGCATCTTTATGTCCCCCCTCAATGTGCATGTCAACCGTTTTCCGATTTCAGGCGTTGTGGAGTATTTCCAGCATATACAGGGTGAGCATCTTGTGGCATTTGCGGAAAAGTCCTCGACCGGCAACGAGCGGACGCAAATCGGCATTGCGGGGTACGGGTACAAAATCATGATCAGGCAGATTGCCGGGGCAGTCGCTCGCCGCATTGTAGCGAATGTCGGCGAGGGGCAGGAGGCAACTCGCGGCGAGAGATTCGGGATGATCAAATTCGGCTCACGAGTTGATGTGTTGATGCCGAAGCCGACAACTCTCGCAGTGCATCTGCACGATCGCGTCACAGCGGGTGAGACAATCCTCGGGTATTATGTTCCCGCCGGCATAACTGAAAAAGGAATCGTTTCATGAAAATTACCAGAGCAGTCGTTCCGAGTCTCTTCACCGTTCTCAATATCTTCTCGGGATTCCGGTCGATTATTCATACCGCACAGGGAGACTATGTGCTTGCATCATGGTTCATTATCCTTGCGGCGATTTTCGATGTTCTCGACGGGATCATGGCAAGGATCACCAAATCTTCCAGCGGATTCGGCGTAGAATTTGATTCTCTTTCCGATGTCGTGTCATTCGGCGCGGCGCCATCGTTTCTCGTGTACTCCGTTTTTCTCCATACGATGGAGGGCATTGGTATGCTCGTAAGTGCGATGCCGCTGATTCTCGGTGCGCTCCGCCTGGCACGCTTCAACACGCAGCTGGTCGGGTACGACAAGGAGTATTTCCGTGGGTTGCCGATTCCTGCGACCGCGGTAACAATCGGTGCGTTCGTTCTCCAGAACCTGCAGGAGGGCAACACCCTTACCGGCCTGCCGGCAGCGCTTCTTGCACCGATGGTGGTGGTCCTGTCGATTCTTATGGTGAGCACCATCAAGTATGACACCGTTCCGAAGTTTTCTCGCCGTGGAATTAAACAGCATCCCCTGCGATTTACGGTGGGGATCATCGGCATTACGGCGATTGCAGTGACCGCCGGTCAGGCGCTTTTTCCGTTCTTCCTCTTTTATATTGCCACGGGTCCGATGAGAACCATTGTGCAGGTGATCCGCTATGCGCTGCACCCTGAGTTGAAGCAGCTTGATGAGAAGGAAGCGGAGATCAGCAGTATCGACATTTAGTGTATGGCGCTGTACCTCGCAAAGATTACCGTGACGCTGAGAAAATCGATTCTCGATCCGCAGGGAAAGGCGGTGCATCATGCCCTCGGGAGTCTGGGTATGACTGCTGTCGACGACGTGCGACTCGGGAAGTATGTGGAGATGAAAGTGAACGGTTCAACACGTGAAGAAGCCGAGCAGTTGACCCGCCAAGCGTGTTCGCGGCTCCTGGCAAATCCTGTCATGGAAGATTTTCAGTTCACCCTGGAGAAAGTGTAAGAGATGTCCTCCCCGAAATTCGGCGTTGTGGTATTCCCGGGATCGAACTGCGATCATGACGCGTATGACGTTCTCAAACGCGTCATGCATCAGGACACGAGGTTCCTCTGGCATAAGGAGACATCGCTCCAGAATGTTGACTGCGTGATACTCCCGGGCGGGTTTTCGTACGGCGACTATCTGCGATGCGGTGCCATTGCGCGATTCTCTCCCATTATGAACGAGGTTATCGCATTTGCAAAAGCCGGCGGAACGCTCATCGGGATCTGCAACGGATTTCAGGTGTTGTGTGAAGCAGGATTGCTCCCGGGTGTACTGCTCCGGAATGAAAGCCTCACGTTTGCCTGCGAGTTTGTCCATGTTCGTGTGGAGAATACCGGAACCCGCTTTACGTCTGCATGCACCCGCGGTGAGGTTCTGCGAATTCCAATTGCTCATGGAGAAGGGAATTTTTATGCTGACGACGAAACCATCCGGCAGCTTGAAGACGAAGGGCAGATCATCTTCCGGTATACTGACGCCCGTGGAAAGGTGACTCCTCAGTCCAATCCCAACGGATCATTACACAACATTGCCGGAATTCTGAACCGGGCGGGAAATGTGATGGGGCTTATGCCGCATCCCGAACGTGCCGCGGATCCCGAGACGGGCCCGACGGACGGGCAAAAGATCTTCCAGTCATTAATTCATAATGTGCTCAAGGATTCGTATATTTATGATCACGATGTCATAGAAAGGAGTTAACGATGTTTGGGAACTTAGGAACGCCGGAAATACTTGTAATTGCGCTCGTTGTGCTTGTCTTGTTCGGTTCCAAGCGAATCCCCGAATTCATGCAGGGTTTGGGTAAAGGGGTTCGTGAATTCCGCAAGGCCGCCCGCGATATCCAGGACGAAATCGAAAAACCGGCGGATCAGAAGAAGATCGAGCAAAAATAGCCCGCGATGCCTTCTCTTGCCGGGCTCCGTCCGGTGATGAGGGGGAATTCTCTGCCTGCCCGGTTCGGCCCGTCCTCGCGACGGTGATCATCCACCCGCTGTCATCTGGAGAACATGCCACTGAACGATTTTGCCACTTTCCGGAAACGCATTGCAGCCGGAGAGACAACCTGTTCAAAGACCCTCGAGGTGCTTCTGTCAGAAATCGACCGCAAGCAGCGGCTGAACGCATTCCTCGATGTCTTCTCCGAACCGGCTCGAAAGTGTTCGGTGGAGGTCGACAGCAAGTTGAGGCGGGGAACGGCAGGGCCGCTCGCCGGGATGTTCGTTGCTGTAAAGGATAGTATTGCCATGAAAGACCGCACACTCACGTGTGGTTCGAGAATGCTTCAGTCGTACATTTCGCCCTACGATGCTACTGTCGTCAGGCGCCTGGTGGATGCCGATGCAATCATTATTGGTAAGACGAACATGGACGAATTTGCGATGGGGTCATCGAATGAAAATTCCGCGTATGGTCCTGTCCGGAATCCGGTCGACGAACAGGTCGTTCCCGGTGGTTCAAGCGGTGGATCGGCGGTGGCAGTAGCTGCGGGACTCTCCATGACTGCCCTGGGAACAGACACCGGCGGATCGGTGCGTCAGCCCGCCGCAATGTGCGGGGTGGTCGGGCTCAAGCCGACGTACGGGCGCGTCTCGCGATACGGTCTGGTCGCATTTGCTTCTTCCTTCGATCAGGTTGGAGTGTTCGGCTCGACGGTGTACGATACGGCGTCTGTTCTGAGTGTGATCGCCGGTCACGATCCGTCTGATTCCACTTCGGTGTCAACTCCCGTGCCGAATTACCTGAATTCACTCGATGGAAATGTGCGGGGAATCCGAATCGGTTTACCGAAAGAATACTTCACAGCCTCACTCTCCTCGGAGATTGCCGGTGCGATATCGAAAAAGGTCGATGTCCTGCGTTCGAACGGCGCGCTCGTGAAGGAAATTTCCCTTCCGCATACGGAATATACGATTGCGGCGTACTATGTGCTGACAACGGCGGAAGCTTCTTCTAACCTGGCCCGATTCGACGGGGCGAGGTATGGTGAGCGGGCTCCGGGCGTCCGCGACCTGGAAGAGCTCTACGTCGAATCGAGAAGCAGGGGGTTCGGCAGAGAGGTCAAACGCCGAATCATGCTTGGGACCTATGTTTTGTCCGCCGGATATTATGATGCCTACTATCTGCAAGGTCAGAAAATCCGGCGCCTCATCCGGAATGATTTTGTGAACGCCTTTCAGGAGGTGGACTGTATTCTCACGCCAACTTCTCCCGGCACAGCGTTTCGCCTTGGGGAAAAGCTGTCTGATCCGTTGCAAATGTATCTTTCTGATGTGTACACGGTCTCGGCGAATCTCGCAGGTATTCCGGGAATCAGTATTCCCTGCGGAAAAGACGGGAGGGGGCTTCCGATAGGTCTTCAGCTGCTCGGCAACTCATTTGATGAGCAAACCATTTTCAGGGTCGGGCATGTTGTGGAACAATCGTAGCTTTCTGGGATGAATCCCGGAGCGCTGCGCAATTACATCACTCTCACAATGAAACTATATGAGTATACTTGTCGATAAGAAAACCCGTCTCGTGGTCCAGGGGATCACCGGCGGGGAGGGAACATTTCACACCCAGCAGATGATCGCTTACGGTACCAACGTCGTTGCCGGTGTGACACCGGGAAAAGGCGGCATGAAGTATACCGGGAACGATCAGTATCAGTTCAAGAAGCCGGTTCCGGTATTCAACACTGTCGCCGATGCTGTACGGGAAGAGGGTGCGAATACTTCGGTGATTTTTGTCCCGGCCGCCTATGCCGCCGAGGCAGTCATGGAAGCCGCGTCCTCGGGTGTAAAGCTCATTGTCACCATCACCGAGGGAATTCCGGCTCGCGATATGGTCAGGGTTTACGAGTATCTTCAGCGTACCGGTGTGCGCATGATAGGACCGAACTGCCCGGGGATCATTACTCCCGGCCAGTGCAAGATCGGCATCATGCCGGGATTCATTCACAGAGCTGGCAAGGTGGGGGTCATCTCGCGCAGCGGAACACTTACGTATGAAGCCGTGTGGCAGGTGACGGAGCTCGGTTTGGGGCAGTCGACGTGTATCGGTATCGGCGGCGATCCTGTCGTGGGGACGAGATTTATCGATGCACTGAGACTCTTTAAGGATGATGATGGAACGGATGCCGTCATCATGATCGGTGAGATTGGCGGCACCGCTGAGGAGGAAGCTGCAGAATATGTGAAGAAGAATTTCGACAAGCCCGTCATCGGATTTATTGCCGGCAGAACGGCGCCCCCCGGCAGGCGCATGGGCCATGCCGGAGCAATCATCTCCGGCGGAAAAGGTACGGCAGCGGAGAAAATGGCCGCGATGAAGAAGGCCGGAATCCATGTGGTTGACAGCCCGGCGATGATTGGTGCGATGGTTGCAAAGGTGCTTCCGGGAAAAGGGAAGCGGACTTCAATTCCCATGGGTCACTCGAAGCGCACCCTTTCTGGAAAGAAAAGGAAGGCGCGAAAATAGATGGTTTTTGCGGAACCGATATCATGAAGCATTCCCCCGGATTCCTCAGACTTGTCGATGACGCGAAGAGCCGCGTCAAGCAGACAACCCCGGAAGAAGTTCATACCCGCATCGGGAACGGTGAACGGATTCATCTTGTGGATACACGGGAGGATCATGAGTGGGAGCGTGGTCATATCCGGGGAGCGGTTCACCTCGGCAAAGGAATCATCGAACGCGATATCGAGACTTCGATCCCGGACAAAAACTCGGAAATTATTCTCTACTGCGGAGGCGGTTTTCGATCGGCGCTTGTAGCAGATAATCTGCAGAAGATGGGATATACGAACGTCATCTCCATGGACGGCGGATGGAGGAAGTGGCAGGCGCTCGGATATCCTACGGATGTACCTCTCAACAAGTAAATTCCCAAAAACCCACTGGAGTTACAGGTGATTGAAAGAACACTGGCAATTCTCAAACCCGACTGCGTGAGGAAGAAACTCGAAGGTGAAGTGATTTCGAGAATACAGAAGGCGGGATTCAGGATCATCTCGTTCAAGAAAATCCGGCTTACGAAAGAGGCAGCAGGCGGATTCTATGCAGTGCATAAGGGCCGGCCATTCTACGACGGCCTCGTGGAGTTCATGAGTTCGGGCCCATGCGTCCCGATCGCTCTTGAAAAAGAAAATGCAGTTGCGGACTTCCGAACTCTTATCGGAGCAACCGATCCGAAGGATGCCGCCGCCGGCACAATCAGAAAGCTCTACGCCGACAACAAAGGAGAAAACATTGTGCATGGATCCGATTCTGCTGAAAACGGGCGGATCGAAATTGCATTCTTCTTTTCGACGAAGGAATTGATCGCCGGATCTTGATGCACTGGCTCTGATCTCGCACGGAGAGTGGTCCAGGACCGTTCGTTATTTCCCGGCTTCCCGCTGTCTTCGTGCTTCGAAAAGGAACACCGCACTGGCGCTTGCGACGTTGAGTGAATCGATGCTCTTCATCATGGGGATACCAACAAGATCGTTGGCGACATGCAGAATCCTTTCCGATATCCCTTCACCCTCATTTCCCAGGACGATGCAGACATTCCCGGAAAATCTGCAACTGTAGATTGTCGAATTCCCCCGCGGATGGGCCGCAACGATTCGGGTTGAGTACTCCTGGTGCAGCCGGAGTAGTGATGCTGCGAGGTTTTCTGTTGCAGCCACGGGAAGCGAAAAGACAGTTCCCATCGAATTCCGGACCGCGCGCCGGAGATACGGACTGCTCGACGATTCCCCGACGAGCACGCCGTCCACGCCAAATGCCGCACAGTTCCTGACGATCAGTCCCACGTTTTCGGCGTTTACCAGCCTATCGAGTGCAACAAGAAGAAAGGGCTGCCGGAGAGTACACACCATCTCTGCCGGAGAGACGGGTGCCGGAACTTTTCCGACAGCCATGATGCCCTGGTGAAGGTTGTAACCGACAATCGATTCGACGAGTCTCTTTTCTGCAATATACACTGGGATGGGCTCGTTTCCTGCGATTTCTCCGGAATGAATCCGATGTTCCGGGAAGAGTGCATCAGACCACTCTCGCGTCATGAGAAAAGAAATGAGCGGGAGTCCGGATTCCATAAGCCGCCGCACGACTTTCTCGCCTTCAGCGACAAAAATTCCCGCATTGATATGATCGGCATGCCTTCTGAGTGTGCGATAGGGTTGGAGCTCGGGGAGGTCGAGAGTTGTGACGGTGATGCGTTGAATCATCTGGTCCATAGTATCGGTTGATCGATACCGAAGATAGCCCGATACCGAATCATAATCAACCGGAAGTGCAACATTGAGTTTCTGGTGAGAACTCTGTACTTTATTCCGTGAAGATTATTCTGCAGATCGAGTATGGTGCATCAACTGAATGATCGGGAAACGTGAAATGAAAATTATTATTGCGGGCGGATCCGGCTTCATTGGCTCTGCGTTGACCCGTAAAATCATCGAAAAAGGAGGGAGCGTTACCATTTTGACGCGAAATCCTGAGTCGGTGGCTTCTCCCTGGTCTGACAGGATAGACACAAAGGCATGGGATGCAAAGACGATAGGTCCGTGGGCCGGATCACTTGAAGGGGCCGATGCAGTAATTAACCTCGTGGGAGAATCCATTGGCGGAAAACGTTGGAGCAGTAGGCAAAAATCGATCCTCCTGTCGAGCCGCGTCGATGCCACAAACGTGCTTGTTGAGGCGATGCGTTCTGGCAAACGCCGGCCCCGAGTTTTCGTCAGCGCCTCGGCCGTTGGATACTATGGAAATCCGGAGGAGGGTGAAGTAACCGAAGATGCGAAGCCGGGAACGGATTTCCTTGCCGGCTTGTGCCAGACATGGGAACAGTCTGCTGCCGGCGCACGTGAACTCGGAATCAGGGTGGTTATTCCCCGGATCGGCATTGTTCTCGGCAAAACCGGCGGCGCACTTCCGCGGATGCTTCTTGCATTCCGGCTGTTTGCCGGAGGTCCGCTCGGATCGGGCAGGCAGTGGTTTCCGTGGGTTCATCACGATGATCTTGCAGAGGCCATCTCGTTCGCGGTCACGAACGAACATCTTGAGGGTCCCGTGAATGTGGCTGCGCCGGGGATTGTCCGGATGAAGGAATTCTGCGGAGTTCTGGGGCGCGTTCTTCATCGACCGAGCTGGGCACCGGTGCCTGCACTCATCTTGCGCCTCGGGCTTGGAGAAATGTCGAGCATAGTACTGACCGGACAGCGAGTCATACCCGGGAAACTTCTCGAGACGCACTTCGCATTCAGATATCCGCAGCTCGGGAGCGCTCTCGAGAACATTCTCCAGGCACGAAAATAGGAATCCCTCAGCATTTGCTTCACGATCATTCCACCTGATTGCATGGCGTGCGCTCATTTCGTATATTTCCATTCCCTTCAGATTCTGATCTTCAATACACACAACAAGAGGAGCTGAACGTGAAACGAATCTTCATCATGATGATCCTTGTGAGCTGTTCGCTGACCGCGTATTCCCAGGAAGGGAAGACCCCCGAAGATATTCAACGGGATAAAGCCAATCAGGACCGTGCTGCGAAATCAAATCTCGATACGGTCAAGACCTATGGATGGAAACATAGCATGGTAACGGGACTCAATCTTACGCAGGTTTCGTTCAAGGACTGGGTGGGCGGCGGCGAAAATGCTCTTGCTTATACCGTCTGGCTGAAAGGTGAATCCGTCCAGGAGCTGGAACAAACAGAATGGTCAAATTCCTATTCATTCGATTTTGGACAAACACGCGTCGGATCCCAGGGACTTCGAAAAACGGATGATGATATCTATCTGCAGACGCTTCTCATCTATAAGCTTGGTTCAAATATCAATCCGTACGTTTCGGCCACTCTGCGCACGCAGTTTGCCACAGGATACAATTATACCGATACTGCCGACATTTCGATCTCCAAATTTTTTGATCCCGCGTACCTGACGCAGAGTGCCGGTGTTGCATTCCAGCCGATTCCTGAAATCACCACGCGGTTGGGTGCGGGAGTCCGCGAAATCGTCACGTCACAATATCCTCAGTATGCCGATGATCCCACAACACCGGAAATCGAAAAGGTAAAAGCCCAGGGTGGATTGGAATCAGTCACCGACGTCAAGTGGGATTTTGCCGATAATATGACGTATGCCGGTAAGCTCGAGATGTTCGACGCATTCAAACATATGGATCAGATCATCGTCCGGAGTGACAACACGGTTTCCGCGAAGGTCAACAAGTACGTGAGCGTCAATTTTAATGTGCAGATCATTAATGACGTGAGCGTCTCTCCGCTGACACAAATCAAGGAATCGCTGGCGCTTGGCATCAGCTACATTCTTCTCTAACACTCTTCCGGGCAACCCCGGGATGGGATCATCAAATACACACAACGAAAGGATTGAATCATGTCGATGATGAAGGAATTCAGAGAATTTGCCATGAAGGGGAGTGTTGTCGATCTTGCAGTCGGGGTCATCATCGGCGCTGCGTTCGGGAAGATTGTAAGCTCGCTCGTGAACGATATCCTCATGCCGCCGATTGGCTTGCTCCTTGGCGGTCTCGACTTCAGCGGATTTGTCGTGACACTGAAGGAAGCGGCGGGAAGCGCCCCGGCAGTCGTTATCCGGTACGGGACGTTCGTGAATGCGTTCATCGATTTCCTGATTGTTGCATTCTGTATTTTCATGGTAATCCGCGGTATGAATGCTCTGCGGAGGAAGGAAGCAGAGCCGACGTCGATGGCGGCACCTACAACCAAGGAATGTCCGGAATGCCGGATGACAATCCCGGTCGGTGCCAAACGCTGCGGGTATTGTACCGTGGTTCTCACGAAGTCGTAATTTAAGAAGGAGGCGTCACCATGACTTATCGCAAGCTTTGCGGCATGTCGAGCGTTCTGCTTAGTGTGCTGCTCGCGGGATCAATTCTGACATCGTGCAGTACCGTCCCTCTCACCGGCAGACGGCAGCTGAATCTCATCCCGAGCTCCGAAATGCTGTCGATGAGCTCGGATCAATATGGTCAGTTCCTGAAATCCAACAAGATCAGTGCCGACGTCAAAGGAACCCAGATGGTTCAAAACGTCGGTCGAAGAATCCAGAGCGCGGTTGAGCGGTACGTCGCCCAGAACAATATGAGCGACAAGCTGTCCGGTTATCAATGGGAATTCAATCTCGTGGAGAGCAAGGAAGTCAATGCGTGGTGCATGCCCGGCGGCAAGGTGGTAGTCTATACCGGCATCCTCCCTGTGGCGAAAGATGAACAGGGACTTGCCGTGGTGCTCGGACATGAGATTGCTCATGCAATTGCCGAGCACGGCAATGAGCGGATGAGCCAGCAGCTGATCGTACAATACGGCGGAGTGGCATTATCACAGCTTTTGCAAGACAAGCCGCAGGAAACTCAGCAGCTCTGGATGTCGGCATTCGGCGTCGGAGCGCAGTATGGTGCTCTCCTTCCGTTCAGCCGAACGCAGGAGAGTGAGGCAGATCATCTCGGGCTGATCTTCATGGCTATGGCTGGATACGATCCCCGCGGGGCAGTCGATTTCTGGCAGCGTATGACAGCCGAGGCGGGCGGAAGTGCTCCGCCGGAACTTCTGAGCGACCATCCCTCCGATGCTACCCGGGTCGCTGCAATTCAGCAGGAGTTACCTGAAGCATTGAAATATTACACGCCGAAGAAGTAATCCTGTTGTCTGAATACGGTGTCCCGCCGTCAGCGTACCAATGACCAGAGCCGCAATTCCACTCAGAGTGGGGATCAGTATGTGCCTGCTCGGAGAAAAAGTCCGCTTCGATGCCGGCCATAAGAAAGACCGGTTCATTACCGATGTTCTCGGAGCGTATTTCGAGTGGGTGCCTGTCTGCCCCGAACTCGATGTAGGAATGGGAGTTCCGCGTGAGCCGGTACGGCTCGTCGGGTCCGCGGAAAGCCCCAGAATGATAGCGATTGAAAGCGGCTCGGATTGGACTCTGCGCATGCAGGAGTACTCGCAGAGAAAGGTCCGATGGCTTTCAAAGCAGAATCTCTCCGGGTTTATCCTGAAGAGCGCATCGCCGAGCTGCGGAATGGAACGAGTGAAGGTCTACGGTACGAAGGGAGTCCCGGCGAAAAACGGGAGAGGGCTCTTTGCCTCGTCGGTAATGAATTCGCTCACCCATCTTCCGGTGGAAGAAGAAGGGCGGTTGCAGGATCCTGGCATTCGGGATAATTTCATTGAGAGAGTGTTTGCATTCCACCGGCTCCGGCACCTTCAATCATTTTTCTCACGTAAGGAGCTTGTTGCATTTCACACAGCGCACAAGTTTCTTCTCCTCTCGCACAGTCCATCACACTACCGGCAGCTGGGGAAACTTGTCGCGCATTCCAAAATATACTCCCGATCAACGCTCTGCGAGAACTATGCGGCGCTGTTCATGGAAACTCTCCGCATCAGGACCACGGTGAAGAAACACGTGAACGTGCTTCAACATATCTTTGGATTTCTGAAGAACTCTCTCAGCGGTAAATCCAAATCAGACATTCTTGCGGTCATTGAGGATTATCGTCGAGGAATCATCCCTCTCATCGTCCCGGTGACGCTCCTCGATCATCATGTCCGCACGAACGATATTCCCTACATCAAGGATCAAATCTATCTGCATCCTCACCCCAGAGAGCTGATGCTGCGCAATCACGTCTGACTGGGTTTGGAGCCGGTCTACTTTCCGAACTCCTCCGGATTCACCAGCTTGTAGATTGTCGCAGCAACGGCGCCACCCGCAAAATTCGCGACGAGGAAAATCCAGATGTTGCCAATGGTGCTGAATCCCATCGTTGTGATACCGACGGCTACTGCCGGATTGTAGGCACCTCCAGAGATGCCGCCGCCCGCAAAAGCACCTGCGAGCACCGTGAAGCCGATTGCCAGCCCAAAATATGAGTTGCCCGAACTCTTCGCGGATGTTGCAACATTCAGAACGACAAAACAGAGGGCAAAGGTGAACAGAAACTCATTCAGAAGCGCCTTCGGTATGTCGGGATTGAGCGGTGTGACGGCGGAATTCGGTTTATAGAAATTCACAATGAGTGCCGCCACCAGACCCGCAATGATTTGAGCAGTCCAGTATGGGACCAGATCCTTCGTAGGGAGCTTCCCGCGCATCCAGACTGCCAGGGAGACCGCAGGGTTGTAGTGTCCACCGGAAATCGGACCTCCCGCGTAGACCATCACCATGAGAACGGAACCGATGGCGATTGGAGCTAATCCCGCACCACCCCAGTCGATCACCGCGAGACCGACGACAAGCACGAGAAAAAATGTGCCGATAAATTCAACAATATAGTTCTTCATGAATGGTTCTCCTCATCTGTTGATTGAAAATTTCGTGCAATATACCTGTTTGCCGGGAACTATTCAATATCTGCAGGAAGCATTGGAAACCCCTCCAAAAACTCCTATATTGGCATCATCGAAAAAGTATCCGGAATTATGAAGTGACCCTATGGCGCTGAGCAAATGGAAGCGACTCAGGATGGAATTTGAACTGAAGAACCCCTGGTGGACCTATCGAAAGGATTCCGTCGAGCTTCCTTCAGGAAAGAACGGTGAATATCATTATGTCCACGTGATCGGGTCGAGTATGATCCTTCCGGTCCGGGAGGATGGAAAGATCGTCCTCGTCAATCAATACCGGTATCTTCTCGATCGGGAAAGCCTCGAATTTCCCTGCGGCGGTGTAAAGGAAGGATCGACATACGAAGAGACCGCGCATGAGGAACTGCAACAGGAGACGGGATTTCAGGCGCGGGAGCTCCGGCTTGCCGGCGAGTTCAATCCGTACAATGGGGTCACCGATGAGCTCTGTCGTGTATATATAGCCCGCGATTTGCATCCTGCAGAATCCCGGGCCGATGATACGGAAGAATTCGAGTATCGGTATTGTTCTCCCCGGGAAGTCGAGGATCTGATTTCAACGGGAACCATATGGGATGGTATGTCACTGGCCGCCTGGTCACTTGTCAGGAAGAAGCTCGAATGAGTTTCCGATGCTTCACGCCGGGCAAGCGGAGAGTCCGCCCAGCATATCGCCGCTCGGGCATTTGCCTCATAGCGTTTGTCGTCGCTCTTTCCACCTGTACCTTTGCACAAAGGGTAAAGATCGGAGCGGAAGTTCTTCTGGAGAAGTATCTCGATTCACTCGCGGGGAAGCGTGTGGGTATCATCTGCAATCAGACTTCGGTTCTTCCGGGTGGTGTCCATCTCGTGGACACGCTTCTGCGCCGGGGGGTTCATATCACCGCGTTGTTTGCCCCCGAACATGGTATCCGCGGAACCGTAGCGGCGGGTGGACAGGTTTCCAACGATGTCGACCCTGCAACTGGGATCAGGATCTATTCGTTGTACGGCGGTACCCGTAAACCTTCCACGCAGGCTCTCGAGAATGTGGATGTTCTGGTCTTCGATATCCAGGATGTCGGTGCACGCTTCTATACGTATGCAACGACAATGGCATACGCAATGCAGGCGGCGGCAGAGAACGGGAAGAAATTCATCGTTCTGGACAGGCCAAATCCCATCAATGGTGTCGATCTGGAGGGTCCGGTGCTCGATCTCACATTGATTTCGTTCGTCAGTTATTTCCCGATTCCAGTCCGCCATGGTTTAACCATCGGAGAGCTTGCGAAAATGACGGCGGGTGAAGGGTTCATTAATCCTTCAACGGTTGATCTCATGGTGGTTCCCATGGAAGGATGGAAGCGCTCGATGTGGTATGATCAGACCGGCTTGCCCTGGGTAGCGCCTTCACCCAATATGAAAACCCTCGCAACTGCCACCGTCTATCCGGGTACGTGTCTCCTCGAGTCGACGAATATTTCGGAAGGGCGTGGGACCAGAACACCATTCGAGCTGATCGGCGCGCCGGGATTGAAAGCAGGAAAACTCATTCAGCGTCTTGACTCGTTACATCTACCCGGAGTGAAATTTTCTCAAATGGAATTCACCCCCCGGGCAGATTCGGCCGCGGACCCGAATCCAAAATATGCGGGTAAGCGTTGTGAGGGTGTTTACCTTCACGTGACGAACCGATCCATTTTCAAACCGGTGCTCACCGGTATCATGATCGTTGACATCGTGCACCAGCTCCATTCCCGGAGGTTTGAAATCAAGCAGGGGCTTTTTGATCATCTCATCGGAGATGCCCTTGTGAGCGACAGATTGATGAAAGGAACTCTTGATCTTCACATCCTTGATCTCTTCAAATCCCAGATGTCGGAATACCGTACCATCAGGAAAAAGTATCTCCTGTATCCTTGACGGACGCCGGGAATCTTCCAGATCGAATTTGTGCCCTTCTTTGACAAATTGGAGTTTTTTCATTATATTTTGAGCCACTTATCGTTTTTGGAGTGGCGGTTTTAGACGATGTCGCCGGAAAATGTTCGTGAACGCAAACAGAAACGCCGGTACACATTTATTGTTGTACCGGATGCAAAATCGCAGGAAACCCGGACAGTTTCGGCTTCGCTGCTCACGCTCATTGCGACCGTGCTTGCGGTCCTGATTGTCGTCGTTGCTTCGATCCTGGCAATAATCATTTATACTCCGGTGGGTATTCATCTTCCGATCTCGAACCCGGAGCTGACGCGCCAGTATGGAAGACAACTCGCAGGCATTCAGACACAAATTCGAGGGTTGATGGAAGAAGTTTCCACATTGCGTGAATACAATGTGAAGCTTCGGAAAGCGATGGGAGAAGATGTGGCGGGGAAGGATACCGTGCAGAACGCGGGATCCCCGGATTCGTCGATTGCGCTCCCGCCATTGTCCGACGAAGCGACGGGGCAGGAAGCACATGATGTACAGGAAGTATCGCCTCGTACAGGCGGACAGGTTGCCACAGTATTTCAGCCGGAACATGGAAGCGGTTTACGGCAGGAAATGCTGAAGCAGTTTCCACTGACGATGCCGGCTTCAGGATTCGTCAGCGGCGTGTTCCAGCCGGAACGATCCCATTACGGAATCGACGTTGCGGGAAAACTCGGATCTCCGGTTGTATCAGGTGCGGATGGAACAATTGTGTTTGCCGGCTGGACTCCCGACGACGGATTCACGATCATGGTCGCACACGACAACGGATTTATTACGGTTTATAAGCACAACGCATCACTCCTGAAGAGTGCGGGAGAGAACGTACATCGGGGCGAGATGATCGCCCTGCTGGGGAATACGGGTAGAACAAGCTCCGGTCCTCACCTCCATTTTGAAGTGTGGAAGGACGGCATTGCCGAGGACCCAAACAATTATCTCTTAAGCAATCCTTAGACGCTATGGCCGGAAAAATGGAAATTGCGACTGAGCTCAATCTGATTGCCGCCGGAACGGTCTTCGACGGGAAACTGCGGACACCGGGAAGTATCCGCATCGACGGAAAAATCACCGGAGAAGTTACCGCTGCACAGAATGTTTCTCTTGGTAGCGGAGGGGATATTGAAGGAAATATTTCGGCGAAAAATGTGACGATCGGCGGGAGAATTCGCGGTATGATCGTCGCTCAGGAAAAGCTCGTATTTGAATCAAAGGCGGTTGTGCGCGGCGATATCCGCGCTGCCAAGCTTGTGGTAGATGAGGGGGCGGTGTTCGACGGAAAGTGCGTGATGGGAGAACATGTGCCTGCTCCGCCGATTCCGAAACCGGAGCAGCCTCCGTCGGAAAAACACTGAATCGCCATGTCGAACCCGTCATCATCGGATGATGAATCGGGCTCCTCGCGGTTCGCTAACGCAATTCGTTCCGCTGCACCACTGCTCAATGCCGGAATCCAGATGGCGTTTGCCATTGTTATCTTTCTTTTCCTCGGTCGTTGGCTTGACGGCCGGTGGAATACTACTCCCTGGTTAATGCTCGTAGGCGGTTTTCTTGGTGCAGGAGGCGGTTTGTACAGCTTCATCAAAACTGCCCTGGCAATAAATTCGAAAGAAGCAAAGATGAAAGACTCGAAGGAAAAATGAAGTTTGACTGGACATTCCCGAAACGTGTCCTGTTGACGGTCGCCACGATCGCAGTCGTCAGCAGCTACCCGCTGATTCGTCTCGGTACGATACCGATCATCGTGGCGGCAGCTGTCGGTGCGTTCCTGATGACAATCAATGTGCTGGTGGGGTTTCTGGCGATCGAGTATTCTTTCCGGAAGTCCTTT
>Ga0335079_10000239_pt1 | contig 64300 bp, 64 predicted proteins | sample Lox_Sample_33_FD_206719 | JGI IMG/M metagenome (GOLD analysis project Ga0335079, IMG submission 206719) | Soil microbial communities from Loxahatchee National Wildlife Refuge, Florida, United States - Lox_Sample_3.3 | ecosystem: Environmental > Terrestrial > Soil > Wetlands | place: USA...
CGAAGCGAGGCAGCGCTTGTTGCGGTGAGGCGCGTCCTCAAACGCTCCGCGCAAGCCGCATGATCGCAAGCGCGAGCGCCTGCGCGCGCGGCACCATCGTTTCTATTTCCATAAATTCTTCGGGCGAATGGGCGCGCCCGCCGACCGGTCCTACGCCGCAGATGGTCGGAACGCCGGTGGCGGCGGCAAAGCCCGAATCGGCGCAACCGCCGGTGAAGACAGCGGACACTTCGTGGCCAAGCGCACGCGTGCAGGCGGCATAGTGCTGATAGAGCTGCTTGCCGGCATCGGTTTCGACCAGCGGCAGAAACTCGCCGGAAATTTCAAGCTTGGTGTGCGTACCGGGCACGTAGGACTTCGCCATGATGGCCTCGACCTTTGCCATCATGGCATCACGATCGGCCGGCGTTATGAAACGCAGGTCGACCTCGCCGTAGGCCGACGGCGCAACCGTATTGACGGTCTGCCCGCCCGAGACGATGCCGACATTCAGCGTGATGCCCTTGGGGATGTCGGTCAGCGCATGGAGCGCGAGCGTCTTGTGCGCGAGTTCGCCGATCGCGCTGATGCCCTGCTCGATGTTGGCGCCGGAATGCGCCGCCCGGCCGGTGATATGGAACCGCATGAACACGCCGCCCTTGCGGCCGGTAACGACTGCGCCTCCGGGACGGCCGGGCTCGGCGTTGAACACGACGCGCGCCGCGCGGGCATATTTCTCGATGATTGCACGCGAAAAGGGGGAGCCGATCTCCTCGTCGCCCGTGAACAAGGCGGTGACGGCCGGAGCGCCGGCGGATTGCTTCATAGCCGCGAGCACAAAGCAATTCATCACCAGGCCCGCCTTCATGTCGGCGACACCCGGTCCATAGGCCCGCGGCCCCTCGACACGAAATGGCCGCCGCGCCACCTCGCCTGTGGGGAAAACGGTGTCGCGATGGCCCATCAGCAGTACCGCGCGGTTTGAGCCGTCGCCCACTGTCGCACCGATGGCATCACCGAAACGCTCGTCCGGCGTCACATCGGGGGTAATTCCGGCCTGGGAGAGAAAATCGCAGATGTGCGCGCCAACCGCATCCACGCCCGGCTTGTCGTAACTGTTGCTGTCGGTATTCACCAAGGCTTCAAGCAGTGCGAGCATCGCGCCGCGTTGCTGCGCGAGCCAATCGAGCACCGGGCGTTCCCCGTTCATGACCGTCATGGCGCATCCCTGCGCGTTCCTTGCGCTATCCGAGCATAGCAGCAGTTTTCGTGAATCGCGCTGGCCGCGACTAGCGCGGGGCGGGGAAGGCCTTCGGGGCCGGGCTGATGATCTCGCCGCCGGTCGAGGTGACGCGCATGACCGCAAGCCCGCGCTCGTTGGTGCCGTCGGAACGGAAGCGGAAAATTCCATCGACACCGGCAAAGCCTGCGCTGTTGGTCAGCACTTCGGGCGAGAACCGCTGGGCACCTTGCGTCTTCGCCAATGCGATCACCAGCGTGACGGCATCGTATGACAGCGTCGCCGCTCGGGCCGGGTCTTGATTGTAGCGGGCACGGTAGCGGCCGGCGAAAGCGCGGAATCCGGTGGAGTCGGGCGCGGCGTACCATCCGCCCTGCAACGCAGGATCGGAGAAGATGCGCGGATCGTCCCACAGACCGGTGCCAAGCAGTTGCAGCCGTTTGACGTTCACCCCGCTGCGGGTGAGCGCCTGCACCACGGCGGGGACGCCCTCGCTGCCGTCGGGAATGAACAGCGCGTCGACGCGGCTCGCGGCCTGCGCGACCGGGCCGACGGCCCCCTGAATCTTTGTGACGTCGAGCGGATAGCGCGCGAGCGCGACGATGCGGCCGCCCTTGCGCGGCACGATCTGCTTGAAGGCCGCTTCGACCACGGTGCCATAGGCATTGTCCGGCAGCAGCGCGGCAAACGAACGTTTGCCGTTGACCACCGCCTGGGTGACGATCCGCTCGACGTCGGATTCCGGCAAGAAACTCAGCAGAAAAACGCCGCTCGCGGCGACGTCGATGTTGGTGGAAAACGCGATCACCGGAATGTTCTTGTTGCGCGCAACCTGCGCAACGCCGCTCACCGAATGACCGAACAACGGCCCGAGGATGATCTCGGCGCCTTCGTCGACCGCCTGCTGGGCGGCGGCTAGCGAGCCTTGCTGGGTGCCGGCATCGTCCTTGACGAGCAGCTTGATGTTCTGGCCGTCGCGCTCGGCGAGCGCGAGTTCGGCGGCATTCTTCATCGATTGCGCGGCGATGCCGGCATTGCCGCTGGCCGACAACGGCAGGATCAATGCGACCTTGATCTGGCCAGTGCCGATTTCGCTCGACTGCGTGTTGCCGGGCGGCTGGCCTTCACCGGGCGGCTTCTCGTTAAACAGGCCCTCGGTTCCGGAACAGGCCGCGAGCAGCGCCAAGGCTCCCGCCGCCAGCGCGCCAAGCCAGAGGCGGCGTGAATTGTTCATAGGCAAATTCTGTTGGAGCCCGCGGACCATGCCCTCTCCTTGGCGGCGACTTGGTGGTCGACGCCAGTCCATGCAGACAATCAGGCATATTGTCGGCGAATGGTTAACCAAATGGAAAGGATAATGAATTGACCAACGCGGATGACGCGCGCCGGCCACGCCGCTAAAGTGTCGGAATGCGGGAAAATCACGAGATCGCGCACCGCAGCCGGCCGGAACGCCACAAGAGCGTGCGGCGATTTGCCATTGCCGGAAACGAGGTCGAAGCGTCGCCGCTCGCGAGCGGGTTGCACCTTGTTGCCACCCCGATCGGGAACCTGCGCGACATTACGCTCCGTGCGCTCGAGGTTCTGGCCAGCGCCGACGTCATCGCCTGCGAAGATACCCGCGTCACCCGCAAGCTGCTCGATCACTATGCGATCGCAACGCCCCTCACGCCCTACCATGAGCACAATGCGGCGGCGGCACGGCCGAAGCTCTTGGCGCGGCTGGCCGCAGGAGAAAGCGTCGCGCTGGTGTCGGACGCCGGCACGCCGCTCATATCCGATCCGGGATTCAAGCTCGTACGCGCCGCGCGCGAGGCCGGCCACATGGTGACAGCCGTGCCCGGGGCATCGGCCGCGCTGGCGGCGCTGATCGTTGCCGGTTTGCCGAGCGATCGATTTTTCTTCGAAGGTTTTTTACCCGCGAAGGAAGGCCAGCGGCGTGCGCGGATCGCGGAGCTTGCACGGATTCCCGCGACGCTCGTGCTGTTCGAGAGCGGACCGCGGCTTTCGCGCACGCTTGCCGATCTTGCCGCCGGATTGGGTGCACGCGAAGCGGCGATCTGCCGCGAGCTGACGAAGATTCATGAAGAAGTGCGGCATGGCGAGCTTGCGCAGCTCGCCCACGACTATGCGAACGGCGCCGAAACGCGCGGCGAGATCGTCATCGTCATCGCCCCGCCGTCCGCCGAAGCCGGCGCGGTCGACGCCGATACGATCGACGCGCTGCTGCGGCGCGCGCTCGATCGCGCATCGGTCAAGGATGCGGTCGGCGAAATCGCCGCCGCAACCGGGCGGCCGCGACGCGAAATCTATCAGCGCGCGCTCGCGCTCAAACAGTAGACCGACGATGACGCGACGCATCGATCATCCCGGTCCGCGACGGATGGTGCCGCGCGCCGAGCGGCAGATCGCCTTCCGGCTTGGGCTTTCGGCGGAAAGCCGCGCGGCGACGTTTCTCATGGCCAAGGGCTATCGTATCGTGGCGCGGCGCTGGAAAAGCTCGGTCGGCGAAGTCGACATCGTGGCGCGGCGAAAACAGGTGCTGGTGTTCGTCGAAGTCAAGGCGCGCGAGCGGCTCGACGACGCGGCCGAATGCCTGACGCCGCGCCAACAGCGGCGGATAGCGGCGGCGGCCTGGCTTTCCGAGCATCCCGAGGATGCGGGCAGCGATATTCGCTTCGACGCGGTGCTGGTTGCGCCGAGGCGTCTGCCGCGTCATATCCAGGCAGCGTTCGATGCCGGAGCTTGAAGCATAAGATGTTAATCGCTCGATTTGGCTGTTTCCTCTGGCCGGCAGACCTGCCAATAGACCACGTGACATGACGCTTTCCATCGCGGTGCAAATGGACCCGATCGAGCGGATCAATATCCGCGGCGATTCGACGTTCGCGTTGCTGCTGGAGGCGCAGGCGCGCAAGCACACGCTCAGCTACTACACGCCCGACCGGCTGGCGCTCGAAGGGGCGCGGCTCGCCGCCACCGTGCAGGCGCTTACGGTTCGCGACAAAGAGGGCGATCATTTCACGCTCGGCGACCGCAAGCGCGTCGAGCTTTCGACGTTCGACGTGGTGCTGATGCGGCAGGATCCGCCGTTCGATCTTGCCTATATCACCGCAACCCATCTGCTCGAACGCATTCATCCGAAGACGCTCGTGATCAACGACCCGGCGCAGGTGCGCAACGCGCCGGAAAAGATGTTCGTGATGGAATTTCCCGAGTTGATGCCGCCGACGCTGATCACGCGCGATCTCGCGGAGATCAAGGCGTTTCGCAAACAGCACGGCGACATCGTGATGAAGCCGCTCTACGGCAAAGGCGGCGAAGCGGTATTTCATGTCGGCACGACGGATCTCAATTTCGGCTCGCTCTATGACCTGTTTGCGGCGACCTTTCGGGAGGCCTGGGTGGTGCAGAAGTTCCTGCCGGCGGTGAAAGACGGCGACAAGCGCATCATTTTGGTCGACGGCGAGTTCGCCGGTGCGGTCAACCGCGTGCCGGCGCCGGACGATCTGCGCTCCAACATGGTGCGCGGCGGAGTGCCGAAGGCCACCGAACTCACTGCACGCGAGCAGAAAATCTGCAAGACGATCGGCCCGGCGCTGCGCGAGCGCGGGCTTTTGTTCGTCGGCATCGACGTGATCGACGGCTACCTCACCGAGATCAACGTCACCTCCCCGACCGGCATCCGCGCGATCAAGAACGTGGGCGGGCCGGACATCGCGGCGATGATTCTGGACAGGATCGAAGCGAAGCGGCGCTGATCGACTGCCTACGGCTGGCGGCGCTCGAGCGCGGCGCGGTCCCATTTCGCGAGATCGGCGGCTGCCGCGTAGGTCTCCTGCAAAAAGCCGAGCAATAGTCCGTCAGGATCGGAGGCCGCGCGCACGGCATCGTAGGGCAGAATGAATTGCCCGACATTCTCGTCGTAGAAGCCGCCGGGCGTTTTCACAGCAGAGTCGCCGTAACCCGCCGGCTCGGGATAGGCATAGACGTAATAGGCCGCGCGGCCATAGCCGCCGTTGCCCGGCCAGAAGCCGCACGAACTCACTTCGTGCGAATAGGCTTCCGCCATCACCCAGGCTGCCACGTTGGGCGTGACACCGGTCGGCGGCGGCGCGGTGCGTCCGGAAAAACGTGTCACGGCAAGATCGAAGCTGCCCCAGAAGAAATGCACGGGGCTCGCTTTGCCGAGAAATCGCGTGCGAAAAATTTCGAACAGACGGTTCGACTGCTGCAGCGCGCGCAGAAAATGATTGGCGTATTCCGGATCGTATTGCGCGTTAGCGAAATCCTGTTCGAACGGCACGGCGCCTTCGATCTCGCACGGCATGGTCCAGATGTGAACGTCGATGCCGAGGCGGCGCAATCGCTCCATCACGAGGCGATAAAAATCGGCGACAGCCATGGCTCTAAGCGCAAAGGTCTCGCTCTTGCCGTCGCTGGTTTCGATCCGCAGCGTGTGATCGATGAAATCGAACTGAATGCGAAAAGATTTCCGCCCGTAACAGACCGTCGGCGTGGTCAGCCCGCGCGGGGTTACGCGGAAGGTGACGTTCCACCAATGATTGACCAGCGGCGTCAGCGCGAGCTGCACCTTGCCTACGACCTGGGTCCAGCGGTGCAGGGTCTCGCAGGTCTCGCGCCAGGCCGAGAAGGGCAAATCCGGCCAATCGGCATTTTCTGTCATGCGGGCCGAATGGTAGCACCCCGTCGACCCTGCCAGAGCGCCGGAAGAGCGATAGGCCATTGGCTCATCCGGTCCGATTTGCCGGCGCGGTCATTGGCGTGAAGGCTGGATTATTCGGTCCTTTGTTCACTAATTGTTCTTGCTGAGCATCGCCTTCTCCGCTACCCTGCCGTGTGGCGGGAGGGGCCATGGTCCAGCGTGTCACCACGGTTGCGTTCGAGGGGATCGAGGCGCGCGCCGTCGACGTGCAAGTTCAGGTCGCGCCCGGGCTGCCGGCCTTCAACATCGTCGGCCTGCCTGACAAAGCGGTTTCGGAAGCCAAGGAACGCGTGCGCGCGGCACTGGTGGCTTCCGGGCTCGCGCTGCCGGCGCGGCGCATCACCGTCAACCTGGCGCCGGCCGACTTGCCGAAGGAAGGCAGCCATTACGATCTGCCGATCGCGCTCGGCCTGATGGCGGCGATCGGCGCCATTCCGCACGACGCGCTTTCGGGTTTCACCGTATTGGGCGAACTCGGGCTCGACGGCTCGATCGCGGCGGTCGCGGGCGTGCTGCCGTCCGCGATCAGCGCGAACGGGCGCGGCGAAGGATTGATCTGTCCGGCGGCGTGCGGACCGGAAGCCGCGTGGGCGAGCCCCGAGATGGACATCACCGCGGCCGGATCGCTTATCCAGCTCGCCAATCATTTCAAGGGCACGCAGGTGCTGGCGCGGCCGAAAGCGGGCATCCGCGAAGTCACCGGCAGCACGCTCGATCTCGCCGACATCAAGGGACAGGAAAGCGCCAAGCGCGCGCTCGAAGTGGCGGCGGCCGGCGGACACAATTTGCTCATGGTCGGCCCGCCCGGCGCCGGCAAGTCGATGCTGGCGGCGCGCTTGCCGTCGATCCTGCCGACGCTGTCGCCGGCGGAATTGCTGGAAGTGTCGATGATCGCGTCGGTCGCAGGCGAGATCGCCGACGGCGCGCTCACCAACCAGCGGCCGTTCCGCTGCCCGCATCATTCCGCCTCGATGCCGGCACTGGTCGGCGGCGGCTTACGCGCGCGGCCGGGCGAAGTGTCGCTCGCGCACAACGGCGTGCTGTTTCTCGACGAATTGCCGGAGTTCGAGCCGCGCGTGCTCGATGCGCTGCGCCAACCGCTGGAGACGGCGGAAGTGGTGATCGCGCGCGCCAATCACCGCGTCACCTACCCTGCCCGCTTCATGCTGGTGGCGGCGATGAATCCCTGCCGTTGCGGGCGCGCGAACGATCCGGGCTTTGCCTGCCGGCGCGGACCGAACACGCGCTGTTCGGCGGAATATCAGACGCGGATTTCCGGGCCATTGCTCGACCGGATCGATCTCACCATCGAAGTGCCGGCGGTGACGGCGTCCGATCTGATCCTGCCGCCGCCGACGGAAGGCAGCCGCGAGGTCGCCGCGCGCGTGGCGCGCGCCCGCGCGCTGGCCGAGGAACGCTATGCGGCGCTCGGCCTGAAAGGCGTGCGCACCAATGCGGCCGCACAAGGCCCGGTGCTGGAGGAGATCGCGCGACCGGAAGCGAACGGGCTCACGCTCCTGCGCGATGCCGCCGACGCCATGCGGCTTTCGGCGCGCGGCTATCACCGCGTGCTGCGCGTTGCCCGCACGCTGGCCGATCTCGACGGCGCCGAGAAGGTCGGCCGCGTGCATGTGGCCGAGGCGCTCTCCTACCGTGCATTCGTCGACGAAATTCGCCGCGCGGCGTGACTTGCCGCGGTTCGATCAGCTTAAGATAATGCTGGACGTTTAAACACCTTCGCGGTCAGCGCGACGGTGCGTCGGTCGGAACCGCGAGGTATCGCCATGGACATGAGCGTCAGCATTCCCAAGGCCCGCGAGCCGGATAGGCCTATAGCCACAGACGCGCGGCCGGCAGCGCCGAATGCGAGCGATCTCGAAATCTGGCTGCAAAAAGTCGAAGCCATGGGCGAACTCAAGCGCATCACCGCGGAGGTCGACCCGAATCTCGAGGCCGCGACCATCACCTACCTGGTCGGCCAGGAGAAAAGTCCGGCGCTGTTGTTCGAGAACATCAAGGGCCATCCCGGCCACAAGGCGCTCTACAACATGATCGGCTGCAATCTCTCGCGCTTCTGCCTGATGATCGGCGAAAAGCCGGTCGATCATCCATTGCAGGCGGTACAGGCGTTGCAGAAGAAACTCGGCCGCAAAATGCCGCCGAAGGAAGTCCCCCTTGCCGCTGCGATCTGCAACCAGAACATCGTCAACGGCGACGCGATCGACATCCGGAAATTCCCGGCGCAACGCATGTGGCCGCTCGACGGCGGCCTCTATCTCGGCACCGGCGACGCGGTGATCACCAAGGATCCCGAGAGCGGGCGCGTCAACGTCGGTTGCTACCGGATGATGATCAAGGGGCCGCGCGAGATCGGCATCTACACGTCGCCCGGCAAGGACGCCGGACTCGACCGCGAGAAATGGCACAGACAAGGCAAGCCGATGCCGGTCGCGGCGGCCTACGGGATCGATCCACTGCTGTTTCTGGTGGCGGCCACGACGCTGCCGAAGACCGAAAACGAATACGAATATTATTCCGGCATCAACGGCGCGCCGATCGAAGTGTTCACGTCCGATCTCACCGGCCTGCCGCTGCCGGCGCGCGCGGAAATCATCATCGAAGGACACGTCTATCCGGACGAGACATTCGCCGAGGGGCCGTTCGGCGAGTTCACCGGCTATTACGGCCGGCCGAGCGGGACCACGCCCTATATGCGGGTCGAGCGCGTGCGCTATCGCAACAACCCGACGCTGACCTGCGCACTGATGGCGGACGGAGCCGCGAACGAATGCGGCCTGTTCTGGGCGGCGCTGCGGTCCGCCGGCATCTGGGCCGATCTGCAGAAGCTCGGCGTGCCGGGCATCCAGGGCGTCTGGTCGATCCCGGAAGCCGCCGGCTGGGGCATGACGGTGGTCTCGATCAAGCAGATGTACGCCGGCCATGCCGCGCAGGTCATGGCGCTCGCCGCGCAATGCACCGCCGGCGCCTATTTCGGCAAATACGTGATCGTGGTCGACGACGACATCGATCCGTCGAACGTCGGCCAAGTCTTATGGGCGATGGCGACGCGCTCGAGGCCGGCGCAATCGATCGACATCCTGCGCGAGACCTGGAGCACGTTCCTCGACCCGAGCCTGAACCCGCCGGAAATCCGGCCCTGGGGCTCGAAGGCGCTGATCAACGCCTGCATGGATTTCAAATTCATCAAATCATTCTCGCCACGCACCAAGCTCGACAAAGATACCTACGAGCAGGTGGTGGCGCGTTGGCAGGAGCTCGGGTTCGCCGGCAAGCCGCCGGTCGTGTCGATATTCGAGGACAAGAGCCAGTCAGCAAAAATCGACTGAGGTAAACTACGGATGCGCGCCGCTCACCGGCAATTCTGGTTGGTGTAGGTCCAGGTGACGTTGGCGAGCACAATGCCCTGCTTGCAATAATGGTTGCGGTTGACCCTGATGCCGGTCACGGTAATGGCGCGGGTGCCGATGTCCGGCCGCTGCCGCGCATCGGTGATGTTGTAAGTCATGTTATCGGCGCCGCGGATTATGATGCATTTCGGCGCAATGCCATTGATCGGACATCCGGTCACGGTGACCCGCTGCTGCGCGTTCGCGGTCGCGGCGCCCGCGATGACAAGCGCTGCGACGATGGTGGTTCTGCTCATCACTGGACGCCTCCCTCAACGTGATTTGTTCGTGGCTAGCCGATATTCGTGGCGAAGATATGCTTAAGCCGCGGTGAATGACGGCATCAGCGGTTCCCGCGCCAATGCCGATTTTTCAAATTCGACCATTTCCATTAGCCGGGCGTCAACCGTGCGCCTATGGGGTTGGCAATGAAAGGAGAATTGTAAGATTCGACGGCGAGAATCCACCTGACAATTCTGGCAAAAGCAGCGCGGTGCAGGGCGGCTCCGCAGTCTGCCGAACAGGGGGACTGATGTCGACGCGGAGCCGTCAAGACAACACTCGCTGGCTGCGCAAATATTTCCTGCTCGGCGGACGCACGCTCGTTGTCGCCTTGCGCTGGACTTTTCTTGCGCTCGGCGCGGTCACGGCGTCAGCTGTCCTGTTCGTGCATCTCTACGCGGTCGACGAAGAGATCTATGACCCGTCGCTGTTCGCGATCGGCGTCGGCGGATTATTCGCGGCGTCATGCGGAGTGATGCTGCTGATGATCGTGGCGTTGCGGCGCCGACGCGCCGAACTTGTGCACAGCCAGGAACGGTGCGAGCAACTGGCCGATCAGAATTGGGAGCTGCAGGAAGCGGCAGAGCTTTCGAAAAGCCTGCTTGAGACGCAAGGCGACGTGATCGTTCGGCGCGACGCAGAAGGCTGCATCACCTACGTCAACGATGCGTACTGCGCGCTCGCCGGACTGCCGCGCGGCGCATTGCTCGGCAATCCGGGCAAGCTCGACGTGATCGAGCAAGGCTCGTCCACGTCGCTGCCGGACGGCACGCGCGTGAACGATCAAAAGATCATGACCGAGGACGGCCCGCGCTGGATCGCCTGGCGCGAGGCGATGGTGCGCGTGGAAGCCGACGACTGCACCGAGGTGCAGAGTGTGGGGCGCGATATCACCGACCGGGTCGAGGCCGAGCACGCGCTCGCGGTCGCGCGCGACGCGGCGGAAGCGGCCAACCGCGCCAAGTCGCGCTTCCTCGCCATGGTCAGCCACGAAATCCGCACTCCGCTCAACGGCATTCTCGGCATGGCCGATCTCCTGCTCGATACGCAGCTCACCGCCGAGCAGACCGCGTATGTGCGTGCGGCGAAAACTTCCGGTGATAATCTGCTTTCGCTGATTGCGGAAATTCTCGACTTCTCCAAGATCGAGGCGGGGAAGCTCGAAATGTCGGAACGTCCGTTCAACCTCATTGCGCTCGTCGAAGAGGTGGTTGAATTGCTTGGGCCGCGCGCGCAAGCCAAGGGCCTCGAGATCGCCTCCGACGTGGATGAGCGATTGCCGGGTTGGGTTGTCGGCGACGACGCGCGCTTAAGGCAGGTGCTACTGAATCTCGCCGGCAACGCGATAAAATTCACCGAGGTGGGCGGGGTCAGCGTCATCGTCGAAGCCGGAACCGAGCCGGACCAAACGATATTCACCGTGCGGGACTCCGGCATCGGCATCCTGCCCGACCAGCAGGCGCGCATCTTCCTCGAATTCGAGCAAGCCGATTCCGGCTCGACCCGCAAGTTCGGCGGCACAGGGCTCGGGCTCGCGATCTCCAAACGGATCGTCGAACGCATGGGCGGAAGCATCGCGGTCGAGAGCGTGCCGGGCCAGGGCGCAACATTCCGCGTTGCCTTGCCGCTTCGGCGCGCCGAGAAGGACGAGACCGCATTCGTCGCGCCTAGGCTCAACGGAGCCAATGTCCTCATCATCGCGCCGGCCTCGGTCACGGCGTGCCTCGTGACGCGACAATTGACGCGTTGGGGGGCGAACGTCCTGATCGCACCGGACAATCTCGCCACCAAGCTGATTGGCGAGCGACGCTGGGACACCGTGATCGTCGATCACGCGATCGGAGCCAACGCGTGCGCATCGTTCGTTGCCGCGGTCGGCGGCCAGATTTTTCGTCGCATCGTCCTGATTACGCCGAGCGAGCGGAATGGACTTGCAGCGCTGAAAGAGGCCGGGTTCACAGGCTATCTGGTCAAGCCGGCGCGAGCGTCTTCGCTCAAGACGCAACTGGTCGCCAGCAACACGTTCGAGGGGGCGGCGCTTGCCGAGGCGACCCTGATCGGCGCACAGGCCGATACGAGCGACATCACAACGGGAAAAAAACTCAACGTGTTGGTCGCCGAGGATAACGAGATCAACGCACTGCTGGCGCGTTCGCTGCTTAGCAAGCTCGGCCATCGGCCTACCACGGCCGCGAACGGCACGGCGGCGCTGGAAGCCTGGCAGGCCGCGCGCGCGGCGGGCACTCCGCATGATCTGGTACTGATGGATCTCCACATGCCCGGGATCGACGGGCTCGAAGCGGCACGGCGGATCCGCTCGGCAGAGGCGGATTCTTCGCGGCGCACACCAATCATCGCGCTCACCGCCAACGCCTTTGCCGAGGACCGCGAAGCCTGCCTTGCGGCCGGCATGGACGGCTTCCTGGTCAAACCGCTCGACCGGGAACAGCTCTTGTCGATACTGAACTCGTTGTCGAAATCGGCTAGGCTGGCCGCTTAATCACCGTTGGTGCCTATTGTCATAATTCCGCAGCAAGCTCATGCTTTGCAGGGTGCCTGGTAGGCTGGTACGAATCATCTGATAGTGCGTCGCTCGACCGGGGACAGCCACACTGGAGGACTGATTGGTGATGCTTAGCCGTACTCCGGCCACCTCGCCACGACGTCTGTTGCGAGGATTCTGGCCGGCGCGAAAGTCAGTCGCGGGACTGCTGCGTGCGTATGGCGGGATCGCGGTCAATCGGGGACGAATGAGGCATCCCGGAACGCTGGGATGGCTCGGTCCTCTGGAAGTTCGGCTCGCGCAAACGGCCGCCGAGGTGCGGCGCGCACAGAAATTGCGCTATCGGGTTTTCTACAAGGAAGGCCATGCGCTTGCCGACGCGAAGACCAAACTTGCGCGGCGCGACATCGACGCATTCGACCCGCTTTGTGATCACCTCCTGGTGCTCGACCATGCCGCAACGATCAAACGGTTGCGCCAGAAACCGGCGGTGGTCGGCACCTATCGGCTGCTGCCGCAAGATGTGGCGCGCCTGCACGGCGGCTTCTACAGCGAAAACGAATTCGACATCCGCGCCTTGACGGCGCGACATCCGAAATCGAGGTTCCTCGAGCTTGGCCGCTCCTGCGTGCTCGCGCCCTATCGCAACAAGCGCACGCTCGAACTGTTGTGGCACGGCATCGGCGGCTACGTGAAGCTGATGCAGCCGGATGTGCTGATCGGTTGCGCCAGCCTTGAGGGCACCGATCCCAATGCACTCAAGTTGCTGTTGTCATACCTGCACCACTTCGCGAGGGCGCCGGAAGTCTGGCGCACGAGAGCGCTGCCGCACCGCTATGTCGAGATGAACCGGATGCCGAAAGAGGCGATCGATCCGAAAGCCGCGTTGCGCGCTATGCCGCCGCTGATCAAAGGCTACCTGCGGCTTGGCGCCTACATCGGCGAGGGCGCGGTGATCGATTATCAGTTCGGCACGACCGATGTGCTGATTATTCTGCCGATGCAAGACGTCAAGCCGCGCTATCTCGCGCATTTCCTGCCGAACGGATCGAGCGAAGCCGCGTAGAACTTTCCGAGCGTGGGCTGATCCGAAAACCGGTTCCCAATTTTCGGGATCGCTTTAAAGCCGCCGCATCGCGACTTCTTCCACCAGGTGGCTCTCGCCCTTTTTGAGGATGAGATCGGCGCGCTGGCGCGTGGGTAGAATGTTTTCGTGCAGATTGACGAGATTGATGCGCGACCAGATCGAGGTCGCGGTGGCGATCGCGTCAGCGTCCGAGAGCCGCGAGTAGCGATGGAAGTACGATTTCGGGTCGGCAAAGGCGGTGCCGCGCAGCGCCAGGAAGCGACTGACGTACCAGTTCTTGAGCACGTTCTCGTCGGCATCGAGATAAAGCGAGAAATCGAAGAAATCCGAGACGAAGGGTATCGCCTTGCCGTCCTTCGGCAGCCGGCCGGTCTGCAGCACGTTCAGGCCCTCGACAATGAGAATGTCCGGCCGGTCGATCTCGATCGAGACGTTGGGCATCACGTCGTAGATCAGGTGCGAGTAGACCGGCGCGCGCACCGGGCGCCGGCCGGCCTTGATGTCGGAGAGAAAACGCAGCAACGCCGGCAGGTCGTAGCTCTCGGGGAAGCCCTTCTTTTCCATGAGGTGCTCGCGTTCGAGCACGGCATTGGGGAACAGGAATCCGTCGGTGGTGATCAGATCGACCTTGGGCACGTTGGGCCAGCGCGCGAGCAGCGCCTGCAGCACGCGCGCGGTGGTGGATTTGCCGACCGCGACCGAGCCGGCGACGCCGATGATGTAGGGCATCTTGGCATCCTCGGTGCCGAGGAAGCGCTGCTGCGCATTGTGCAGGCGCTGGGTCGCGGCGACGTAGAGCGAGAGCAGGCGCGAGAGCGGCAGATAGATTTCCTCGACTTCCGCCATATCGAGCCGATCATGCACCGAACGCAATTGCGCAACTTCGGCCTGCTTGAGCGTCATCGGCGTGCCTTCGCGCAAGGCCGCCCATTCCGCGCGTGAGTAGATGCGGTAGGGCGAAAGTCCGTCGTCGATGCGCTGTTCCATTGGCCGTGCTCTTAAAGCCGTTCAACCGCCCTTACGCGCGGTCTTCTCGTCGAGGCCCGACTGGGTTACGCGCGCACCGAGCGCGGCTTCGACCTCGTCGAGCGTGACGCCGCGCGCCTGCAACACGACGAGCAAGTGATAGATCAGATCGGCGGTTTCGGCGATCAGCCGCTCGCGATCCTCGGCGATGGCGGCGATCGAGGTCTCGACCGCTTCTTCGCCGAGTTTCTTGGCGCAATGCGCCACGCCCTTGTCGAGCAGCTTGCGCGTGTAGGATTCCTCGGCATTGGCATGCGAGCGGCTCCGCACGCGTTGCTCAAGGTCATAGATCGTGAACTTGGCCATGGTGCGCTCCCATATCATCTCTTCCGGCCGCCGGGGAGATAAACTTGCGGCTTAGCCCTGCGTTCCGGCCCTTGCTTAAGGATCGAGCCGCATGGGCAGGCCGGCGCGAGCCATGTAGAGCTTCGCCTCCCGCACGCTGTATTCGCCGAAATGGAAAATCGAGGCCGCCAGCACGGCGGTGGCATGGCCCTCGCGGATGCCTTCAACCAGGTGATCCAGCGTGCCGACGCCGCCGGACGCGATCACCGGTACCGACACGCTATCGGCCACGGTGCGCGTGAGCGGGATGTCGAAGCCCTGCCGGGTGCCGTCGCGATCCATGGAGGTGAGCAGGATCTCGCCGGCGCCAAGCGCCACCACCTCGCGCGCGTAATCGACCGCATCGATGCCGGTCGGATGGCGGCCGCCGTGGGTGAAAATCTCCCAGCGGTCGCGCTCGCCGGGCTTGGAGACCTTCTTGGCGTCGATCGCGACCACGATGCACTGGTCGCCGAATTTTTCCGCCGCCTCCTGCACGAATTGACGCCGCGCGACCGCGGCGGTGTTGATCGAGACCTTGTCGGCGCCGGAGGTGAGCAGGTTGCGAATGTCGTCGATGGTGCGTACGCCGCCACCAACGGTGAGCGGCATGAAACAGGCCTCAGCGGTGCGGCGGACGACATCGAGAATGATGCCGCGGTTCTCATGGCTCGCGGTGATGTCGAGGAACGTCAACTCATCGGCGCCGGCCGCGTCGTAGGCGATGGCGGCTTCCACCGGATCGCCGGCGTCGCGCAGGTTGACGAAATTGACGCCCTTGACGACGCGGCCGTCCTTCACGTCGAGGCAGGGAATGACGCGGACCTTGAACATGGCATTACTTCCGCCGCGCCGCGCGGATGATCTTCAGCGCCTCGGCGGCATCGAGCCGTCCGTCATAGAGCGCGCGGCCGACGATGGCGCCTTCGAGTTTTTGCGCGCGCGGCTCGGTCAGCTGCTTCACGTCGTCGATCGAGGCAAGGCCGCCGGAGGCGATGACCGGTATCGATATCGCATCGGCGAGCGCGATGGTGGCATCGAGGTTGAGGCCTTTCAGCATGCCGTCGCGCGAAACGTCGGTATAGATGATGGCGGCCACGCCGGCATCCTCGAAGCGTCTGGCGATTTCGAGCGCGCTGAGCTCGGCTGTTGCGGCCCAGCCCTCGACAGCAACCTCGCCGTCGCGGGCGTCGAGCCCGACCGCGACGCGCTTGGGAAATTTTCGCGCGGCTTCCTTCACCAGCGCAGGGTCGCGCACGGCAGCGGTGCCGATGATGACGCGGTTGACGCCTTTCTCCAGCCAGCCTTCGACGGTCGCCATGTCGCGGATGCCGCCGCCGAGCTGCACGCACAGGCCTACAGTCTCCAAAATGCGCTCGACCGCCGCTCCGTTCATCGGTTTACCGGCAAACGCGCCGTCGAGATCGACCACGTGCAGATGGCGAAAGCCCTCGCTTTCGAAGGTGTGTGCCTGCGCCGCAGGGTCGCGGTTGAACACGGTCGCGCGGGCGGGGTCGCCCTGCTGCAACCGCACGCACAGGCCGTCTTTCAGATCGATGGCGGGAAACAAAATCACGGGTGTCTTTCTACGCTGTCGGCCAGTGGCCCAGTCGGCGTTTCGTCGTTCAAAGGCTCATGGCTTCCATTTGAGAAAATTCGCGATCAAGGCAAGGCCCAAGCGCTGGCTTTTCTCCGGGTGAAACTGCGTGCCCACCGCGCTGTCGTGCCCGACCACCGCGGTGATCGGGCCGCCGTATTCGGCCGCGGCCACAAGGTCCGCACGATCGGCGACATTGAGGTTGTAGGAATGCACGAAATAGGCATGCAGGCCGTCTTTGCCAAGCGGGATGCCGTCGAGCAGCGGGTGGCGGATTTTTTCGATCAGCGTATTCCAGCCCATGTGGGGGATTTTAAGATTCGGATCGGAGGGAACGATCTTGTCGACCTCGCCGCGAATCCAGCCCAAGCCTGCGGTGACCTCGTATTCGCGGCCGCGCTCGGCCATGAGCTGCATGCCGACGCAGATGCCGAGGAACGGCCGGCCCTTGCCGCGAACGGTTTCGTTCAGCGCCGCCACCATGCCGGGCAATGCGTCGAGACCGCGGCGGCAATCCGCGAAAGCGCCGACGCCCGGCAATACGACGCGATCGGCGCGGCGGATGGCCTCGGGATCGCGTGTCACGATAATCGGCTGGTCATGCCCGCTCTCGCGCGCCGCGCGCTCAAAAGCCTTGGCCGCCGAATGCAGATTGCCGGAGCCATAGTCGACGATTGCGACGCTCATTGCCGCGACTGGGGTTCGGGGAACAATCCGACAATGTCGGAAGGAGCGTGCGGCGCGCGCGTGGGCGCGGACGGAGACGGAGGCGGTGACGGCGGCGACGGCGGCTGGGGCGGGCGCGGCGTGCTGGTCCTCGCCATCTGCTCCACCCAGGCGTCGAAGAAACGCCGCTCGGCGATTTCGTAATTGTTGCCGGCCACGACGCTGAGCTGGTCCCAGCCGTTGCGGTTGAGAGTCCGGCGCCGGATCGTTCCCGCTTCAAGCCCGACCAGCAGATGGAACAGGAAGAAAACACCAATATACGCGAGCGCCGGCGAGCGGAGCGACCAGAGTGCAAACTGCAGAACCACGACGGCCGCGACATAGAGCACCAGCGCAAGCCAAAGCCTTCTGGCCAGAAGCCAGAGCGGCCCGAAAACAAAAGCCCAGAAATAAAAGCCATCGCGAACGAAGACGAAGCGCTCCGGATTGGGCGAGGGTTCGTCCGCGCGCGGCGGCGGTTCATGCACCGTGTAGATCGTCATGCGCGTACTTTAACAACGAATCAGCCATTTTGGGACGATGGATTTATCCGCCCAGCATGCCCTTGGTGGAGGGCACTTCGCCGGCGGCGCGCGGATCGATCGCGAGGGCGGCACGCAGCGCGCGGGCGAGAGCCTTGAAGCAGGATTCGGCGATGTGATGGTCGTTGGTGCCGTAGAGCGTCTCGACGTGCAGCGTTATGCCCGCGTTCATGGCGAAGGCCTGGAACCATTCCTGCACCAGCTCGGTGTCGAAGGCGCCGACCTTGTCGCGCACGAAGGTCGACTTGAAGGCGAGAAACGGCCGGCCCGACACGTCGATGGCGGCGCGGGTGAGCGCTTCGTCCATCGGCACGTGCACGTCGGCATAGCGGGTGATGCCTTTCATGTCGCCGAGCGCCTGCTTGACCGCCTGGCCGAGCGCGATGCCGACATCTTCCGTCGTGTGGTGATGATCGATGTGCAGGTCGCCCTTGGCGGCGACCGTGATGTCGATGCGCGAGTGGCGCGCGAGCAGGTCAAGCATGTGATCGAGGAAGCCGATACCGGTCGAAATCGACGAGCGGCCCTTGCCGTCGAGATCGATCGAGACCTCGATGTCGGTTTCCTTGGTGGTGCGCTTGACCGACGCACGCCGCGATTTAACGGGCGTTTGGCTCCGGCGTTTCGCTCCTGCACTGCGTTTCCGGGCACGCGCCATCGGAATTGCCTTTCAGCTTCAATCAGTGCCGTTCTAACAGGGGATTTCCGGATTCGCTACGGCGTTTGCATTTATAGCGAGCGATCCTTAAATTTTTGCAGGCTTCCAAGAGGGGCAGATGCAAAACGCGCAAAACGAGGTCTGGCACGGCACGACGATCCTTACCGTCCGCAAGGGTGGGGTGGCGGTCATAGGCGGCGACGGCCAGGTGTCGATCGGGCAAACGATCATCAAATCGAATGCCAGCAAGGTGCGCCGGCTCGGCAAGGGCGACGTGATCGGCGGATTTGCCGGCGCCACGGCGGACGCGTTCACGCTGTTCGAGCGGCTTGAAGCCAAGCTCGAGCAATATCCCGGGCAGCTCAAGCGCGCGGCGGTCGAGCTGGCCAAAGACTGGCGCACGGATCGTTATCTGCGCCGGCTCGAAGCCATGATGATCGTCGCCGACAAGGACATTTCGCTCGTGCTCACCGGCACCGGCGACGTACTCGATCCCGAAAACGGCGTCATGGGCATCGGCTCGGGCGGCAACTACGCACTCGCCGCGGCGCGCGCGCTGCTCGACGGGCCGCTCGATGCGGAAGCGATCGTACGCAAGTCGCTCGACATCGCCGCCGACATTTGCGTCTACACCAACCGGACTATCACGATCGAGAAGCTTTGATGCTCGACGACGGGGACCTCGACGCGGCGACCAGCGCCGGGATCGTGACGCAGCAACAGGCCGATGCGTTGCGGCAGTTTGCAGCCAATCGGCAGGCGCAGAGCGCCGTCGAACGGGTCGACGATGAGCGCTTCCGGTTCCTGAGCGGATTCAACGATGTCTTTTTCGCGGTCGGAATTGTGCTGTTCGGACTTGGACTGAGTTTCTTCGCTGTCCTGATACCCTTCGGAAACGTGATTGCGGCGGTGATCACATGGGCGCTTTCCGAGCTCGTTGTGCGTCGTTTGCGCCTCGTGTTGCCAGGGATTCTGCTCGCATGCGTCTTCTCGTACTTCGCCGTAGCCGCATTCAGTCATGATTGGCCGTGGCTCATCGCTCGGCTTGGGTTGCCATCAACGCTGGTACCGCGATTTGGATCACCATATTCTCCCGACGTTTATTTTTATCCGCCGGTCCTGCGGGCCAATGCGTTCGTGGTTTCCTGCGCTGCGACCTTATTTTACGCGCGCTTCAAATTGCCGTTTGCGCTGCTTCTGATCGCGGCGGGCCTTGTTGTCTTCGCGCAAGCGGGCGTCTGGTATTATTCCACATTGGGAATGTCATTCACATCAATCGTACTGTTGGTGAGCGGGCTGGCCGTTTTTGGCGCTGCGATGGCCTATGATCTTTCCGACCGCGATCGCGTCACGCGGCGCGCCGATTGCGCCTTCTGGCTGCATCTGCTGGCGGCACCGCTAATCGTGCATTCGCTTATTCAGCTGTTGGTGCCGAGCGTGATTTTCGGACAGCTCGCCACTTCGATGACGATCGGAGCGGCGTTGATTGTCGTCGGCGTTATAGCGGCTCTGACCATTGTCGCGCTGCTCATCGATCGGCGCGCGTTGTTTGTCTCCGCCTTGAGCTACCTGGGTATCGTGATCGGCTACACGATCACGTCCGCACGGGGAAATTGGCAAGGGTCGGAGAGTTTCGTCATTTTTTCCACCTTGTTGATCCTCGGCGCGCTGGTCTTAAGTCTGGGCGTAACCTGGCAACCGCTGCGGCGGGTGTTCATACGGCTATTCCCAACATCGCTGACGAACCGTCTTCCGCGTGTGGCGCCAGCATGAGCGACGTACCCGACGTCGTTCGCACACCTCTACGCAACTATGTGCTCGTCGGCTTGGCGCTCATCGGATTGCAAGCATTCATCCTCTACGCCATGGGCCGCGTCCCGATTTGCACGTGCGGCACGATCAAGCTCTGGTACGATGTGGTGCAGAGCGCGGAGAATTCCCAGCAGATTTTCGATTGGTATTCGTTCTCGCACGTGCTGCACGGCTTTGGATTTTACTGTCTCGCGTGGCTGGCGCTGCCGCGCGCGCCGTGGGGCTTGCGACTCGTGCTCGCTGTTGCGGGGGAGGCAGCATGGGAGGTGTTCGAAAACACCGATTTCATCATCAACCGCTATCGTTCCGAAACCATGTCAATGCACTACTATGGCGACAGCATCATAAACTCGGTTGGCGATACGGTGGCCATGGTTTTCGGCTTCCTCTTGGCGAGCCGGCTTCCCGTGATCGCGATCATCGCCCTGATCGCGATCATCGAAATCGGGCTCGCCTGGTGGATCCGCGACAATCTCACGCTCAACATCGTCATGCTGATCCACCCCATCGAGGCGATTCGCGATTGGCAGGCCGCCGCGCCATTGCATTAGCACGCGCATCCGCCAATATATCCAGCGCATGAATGACTTCTCCCCCCGTGAAATCGTCTCCGAGCTCGATCGGTTCATCATCGGCCAGAGCGATGCCAAGCGCGCGGTCGCGATCGCGCTGCGCAACCGCTGGCGGCGTCTGAAACTCGACGACAAGTTGCGCGAGGAGGTGCTGCCGAAAAACATCCTGATGATCGGGCCGACCGGCGTCGGCAAGACCGAGATATCGCGCCGGCTGGCGCGGCTTGCGGGCGCGCCGTTCATCAAGGTGGAGGCAACCAAGTTCACGGAAGTCGGCTATGTGGGCCGCGATGTCGAGCAGATCGTGCGCGACCTGCTTGAAATCGCCATTGCGCAGATGCGCGAGCGAAAGCGCAAGGACGTGCAGGCGCGCGCCGAGCTGGCCGCCGAGGAGCGGGTCGTCGATGCGCTGGTGGGAGCGAATGCCAGCGCCAGCACCAAGGACACATTCCGCAAAAAGCTGCGCGCGGGCGAGCTCGACGACAAGGAGATCGAAATCGAAGTGCAGGCTTCGGGCGGAATGCCGATGTTCGAAATCCCCGGCATGCCGGGCGCGCAAATGGGCGCGATCTCGATCGGCGACATCTTCGGCAAGCTCGGTGGGCGCAGCAAGACACGGCGCGTCACCGTACGCGAGTCGCACGAAATCCTGGTCAACGAGGAATCCGACAAGCTGCTCGACCAGGATCAGCTGGTGCAGGAGGCGATCCGGGCGGTGGAAAGCAACGGCATCGTATTCCTCGATGAAATCGACAAGATTACCGCGCGCGACGGCCGCATCGGCGGCGATGTGTCGCGCGAGGGCGTGCAGCGCGATCTGTTGCCGCTGATCGAAGGCACGACGGTTTCGACCAAGCACGGCTCGGTCAAGACCGACCACATCCTGTTCATCGCGTCCGGCGCTTTTCATCTTTCCAAGCCGTCGGACTTGTTGCCCGAGCTGCAAGGGCGGCTGCCGATCCGCGTCGAGCTTAAACCGCTGACGCGCGACGACTTCCGCCGCATTCTCACCGAGCCCGAAGCGTCGCTGATCAAGCAATATATCGCGCTGATGGCAACCGAAGGGGTGACTCTCGACTTCACCAAAGACGCGATCGACGCGATCGCGGACGTGGCGGTTGCAGTCAATTCCAGCATCGAGAATATCGGCGCGCGCCGGCTGCAGACCGTGATGGAGCGAGTGCTGGACGAGATTTCATTCGCCGCCACCGACCGCGCCGGCGAGACGGTGAAGGTCGACGCCGAATATGTGCGCAAGAACGTCGGCGATCTCGCCAAGAACGCGGACCTGAGCCGGTTCATTCTTTAGGGCACACTCGTCATTCCGGGACGGAATGACGAGCGAGACAAGTCGAAAAGCTCAATTCGCTCTTCGCACCCGCACGTACAGCGCGCCCGCGCCGCCGTGGCCAACGTGGGCTTCCTCGAAACCGACGATCAGCGAGCGGAATTCGGGCAGGCGAAGCCAAAGCGGCACTTGACGCTTGAGCACGCCGCGCTCGCCCTGCGCAGCACGCGCGCCCTTGCCGGTGATGACCAGCACATTCCTTGCAGCGCGATTTTGCGCGCCGCGCAAAAAACGCAACAGCGCCATGTGCGCCTCAGCCTGGGTGAGACCGTGCAGATCGAGCCTGCCGTCGAGGCTTTCGGTGCCACGGGCGAGGCGTTGCTTCATCCTCCGCCCGAGCGGCGCAAGCGACGGGGCCGGTGCCGCCTTCACGGGAGCGCTGACGAGCCCTAACGGCTTGGCTTTCGGCAGCGGCTTCGGCGCAAGGCCGGTGTTCGCGGAATCATCGGGTATAGAGGTCACTCGAGCCCGCAACGGCTTGATCGAGCGGGCAACGTCTTGCCACAGCGCGTGCTCGTCGTCGCGGAGCGGCCGCCCCGGCGCGCGGCTCATTGCACGTTCTCGGGAACCTGAAATTGCTCTGTCTTGCGGGCGCTGCTGGATTGTTTGCGGTGCTCGGTGGCCGGCTTTTGTCCGGCGGGCGGAGCAGAGAGCGGCGCCTTGTGCTCAGGTTCGGATTTGGATTCGGGCTTTGGTTCGGATTTTGGTTCAGCTTTTGGTTCATTGTTGAGCTTGTCCGACGTGGCCTCCGGCTTTTCCTCGACTTTGGCGAATGCTGGCCGCGGGCGCGGCAGCGGCGTGTGGGCAGCCGCCACAACGGGATCGATATCGCGCGGGATCAGCATGGTGAACTGGCCCGGATGGCGGATGCGTCCAGCCACGTGCGCCGGTTCTTCGCCTGCGCCGAAATAGAGGTCGGCGCGGGCGGGCCCCAGGATTGCGCCGCCGGTGTCCTGCGCCACCATGAGGCGGTTGAATTTCGTGAGGGTTTTTTCGTTTTCGATCGGCAGTTCCGCGTTGATGAAGAACGGCGTGCCGTACACGTGGATAAATTTGTCGACCGCGATCGAGCGGCCGGGCGTGAGGCTCACGCCTTGCGCCCCGACCGGCTCGTCCTGATCGCCGAGATCGGTTTCGCGGAAGAACACAAAGGACTTGTTGCGGCGGCGCAGTTCCTTGCCCTCCGCCGGATTGGCCGCCATCCATTCGCGGATACGGTCCATCGACATCTCGTCCCGCGGCACGAGGCTACGCTCGATCAGGATGCGGCCGATCGGCGTATAGGGCCAGCCGTTGCTGCTGTCGTAATTGATGCGCAGGATTTTGCCGTCGGGTAGCCGGACGCGCGCAGAGCCCTGAATCTGGGCGAAGAACAGATCGGTCGGGTCCTTGAGATAACAAATTTCAAGATTGCGGCCGGCCAGCGCACCATCCTCGATGGCGGCGCGGTCGTAGAAGAAACCGGTGTCGCGATGGGCAAACCGGCGCCAACGCTTGTGACCATCCGCCTCGGTTTTCTTGAGCGGCGTGCGAAGCGAAAGATTGGGCGGCGTACGGTAGATCGGCACGTTGAATTCTTCGCTGGCCACACGGGAGCCCACGATGATCGGCTCGTAATAGCCGGTGAGAAATCCTTTGTCCTCGCCGAGCGGCGCGATGCGCATTGGACGGAAATTCTGCTCGAAGAATGTCCGCGCCGCATCTTCGCTGCGCGGATGCACGGCAAGCGCGCGGCGGCAAACCGACTGAAGCGCGCCATAAAACAAACTATTGTCGCGGCCGGGCGGCGTGCCGCGAACCATGACCTTGCAACTGTTGAGGAAGGTTCCGAATGCGGCGACGTGGTCGTCGGCATCCCAGCCGCTCATCTCGGACCAGTTCACGGTTTCGAGTTGCGCGTTGGCGATGATCAGCGGCGCGCGCTCATCGGCGGACACGCTCGCAGCGGCGAGGAGCCCCAGCGCTCCCGCGAGGCTCAAGCAGCCAGCTTGAATAGACCATCGAGATCCGTTCATTGTCCGGCTTCGGTGGCAATCAGCTTCCAGTTGGGATCGTTCGAAGATATGTCGCGCGCGAAGGTCCACACGTCGGTCACGTCGCTGACCCGATCCGGGCTGCCGTCAATGACCGTGCCTGATCGGTCGCGCGTGACCGTAATCAGTTGAGACACGAACCGGATCGTGATTTGCGCGGTCCGTGCCCGCATCTCGGCATTGGTGATATCGGCGGCGGAAATCGATACGAACCGGGTTTCGACAGTCTCGCCGCGGCTTTCGCGGCCCCGGATGGCCGATTCGAAGCCCTCGTAGACTTCGCGCGACAGCAGATTTTTCAAGGATCGACGGTCGCCGTTGGCGAAAGCCGTGACGATCATCTCGTAGGCGGCGCGGGCGCCGGCAATGAAATGTTTGGAATCGAAATTCTTGTCGGCCTGTGCGACGGTGTCGAGTCCGGCGGCGAGCGCCGAACCTTGCTCGGCAATACCCTTCCAGCGATCGACAGCGGGGGCCGCTTCTTCGGACTTCGGCGGCGCTGCATCGAGCGCGCGGCCGGGCAAGGCGACGACCTTGTCGTTACCGGCGCTGCGCACCGCATCGCGAGGCGAATAAGGATCATAGGGCGGCCGCTCCCGGCCCGTCCGTTGGCCGAGCACGCTGCGCAGTCGGAAAAAAATGTACACCAACAGCGCCAGGAAGATGACGGTATAAATATCAAACCACACGTTTCGCGTGCTCCCGACAATCGCAACCGGACAGGCGCTTTGAGCTTATCCTGGCACGATAACTGACCAGTTCCGTTGCTATCGTGTTGGCATACGACTTTGGCCAACCCGAGGCGCATCGAGAGACCGGCCGTACCTCGATGTAATTTAAACGATCCTGGCCGCTATTCCAACCACGCCAGGGCCGGAACAGGGGCCATGGTAAAGTGACTTCTATCCGTTTGGTCGTGTTACCACGCGGAGAAATCGTCGTTTTCATCTCCTTGTCGAACTCGCGGCTCGCACCGGGCGGCGGGATCACATTGGCGACAACGCAAGGGCCTCATCGGTTTTGCGGCCAGAACGGCAGGCTGGCGCCGTTGTTCCGCCATGTCTCCTAAAGCCGAATTACCGGCATGAGGGGTGAAATGGAGGCCAATCCCAATGATTTGTTGGTCATGTTGGGCCGATTCTGAGGTTGCTGCTTTTGGCGATCCGATGAAGCCATCGTGGGCGCTCCGTTTCATCTCAATTCTTGTCCCGCGGGAGGCGCTGTGTTAGCCACTGCGCCGTTCGACAGCGGCGCGCAGCATCAAGAGGATCTCAATGAGCATCACAAACGGTCCGGGCGGAGCAGCAGCCGGCCCGGCAGCCAATCAGCCGCAGGGCCTGATGCCGCAACTCAGCGTGCTCGCCCAATACATCAAGGACTTTTCGTTCGAAAATCCCAATGCCCCGAAATCGCTCGCGCCCGGTCAATCGCCCACGGTCAATCTGCAAATCAACGTCAACGCCAATCCGTTGCCCAATAACGAGTATGAAGTCGAGCTGAAGCTCGAGGGCAAGGCCGAGAGCGCCGGTTTGGTGATGTTCAGCTTCGATCTGTCGTTCGCCGGCATGTTCCGTATCCAGAATGTGCCGCAGGAAAGTCTGCATCCGCTGGTGCTGATCGAGTGCCCACGGCTGTTGTTTCCATTCGCGCGGGAAATCGTCGCCTCGGTGGTCCGGAGCGGCGGGTTCCCGCAGTTCTTGATCGAGCCGATCGATTTCGTGGCGCTTTATCGCCAGCGCATGGAACAGATGCAGCCGCAGCCTGCGATGCGAAGCCCGTAAGGGTCAGGCCTCGGCGGTCTCGTCCGCCGTTGACACGACAAGATAATCCTTCCACAGCGCACCCGTGCCGAGACTCGCAACGAAGTCGCGATGCGCGGCGCGGTCGGCTTCGGTGATACGCGGCACGAGCGGCAGCGGGCGTTCGCGGACAATTGCGCTGACGCCGCGCAGGTCGGCGACATTGATCGCGGCTTCCGCCAGGCCAAGCAGCGCCTGGCGCGCGCCGATCAGCTCCACATAGACCTCTGCGAGCAGCTCGGCATCAAGCAGCGCACCGTGTTTGGTGCGGCGCGAGTTGTCGATCTTGTAGCGCACGCACAGATCGTCGAGCCGGTTCGAGCTCCCCGGATGTTTGCGGCGCGCGAGCAGCAGCGTGTCGACGAGACGATCGCGCGGCAGCGGCGGCCGAGAGACACGCTCCAGTTCGGCGTTGAGGAAACTCAGATCGAATGCGGCATTGTGCGCGACCAGCGGATCATCACCGAGAAAAGCCATCAGTTCCTCGACGACAGCGGAGAACAACGGCTTGTCCGTCAAAAATTCGGCGCTCAGGCCGTGGACCGCGAAGGCCTCCTGCGGAACATCGCGTTCGGGATTGAGGTAACGATGGAAGGAGTTTCCGGTCGGAATGCGATTGAGCAGCTCGATGCAGCCGATCTCGACCAACCTGTGGCCAAGACCGGGTTCGAGACCGGTGGTCTCGGTGTCGAGCACGATTTCGCGCATCTTTTACCCATTCATCGCGCGGGCGAATCAGCGCCGGCGCTTCGGCATTTTGACGATTGCGGCGAGAATGTCTTGCACCTGGGCGCGGGCCGATTCGATGCCGCGTGAAGTATCCACTATAAAATCCGCCCGGCGACGCTTTTCATCATCGGGGACCTGGCGCGCGAGCAGCGTTTCGAGTTGTTCAGGCGCGATTCCTCGCTCCCGGGTGCGGGAACGCTGCACATCGGTGGGGGCCGTAACCACGACCACCGCATCGACCCGCTTCTCGCCAGCGGTTTCAAACAGGAGCGGAATATCAAGCACCACCGCCTGGGCGCCGGCCCGTTCGGCCTGGGCCAAAAAGCGCTCCTCGGCCTGTCGCACGAGCGGATGCACAATGGCTTCGAGCCGCCGCAACGCCGCGGCGTCGCCGGCAATGCGCGCCCCAAGCACCTTGCGGTCGACCTTGCCGCCCTCGGTGGTGCCCGGAAAAGCCGCTTCGATCGCGGCGGCGGCCTCGCCTTCGTAAAGGCTATGCACAGTCGCGTCGGCGTCATGCACCGGCACGCCGGCGTCCGCGAACAGTTTCGCGGTCGTGGTCTTCCCCATCGCAATGGAGCCGGTCAGGCCGAGCACGAACATGCCAACTCCTTGCCGTCTTCATTTTGCGAGGAAACCGCGCTCGCGCAACCAATGCAGCAGCGGGAACAACGGCAGTCCGAGAATGGTGAAATGGTCGCCTTCGATCTTCTCGAACAGTTGAATTCCGGGGCCTTCCAATTGATAGCAGCCGACACTCGCCAGCACGGCATCGCCCGCCGCTCTCATATACCGGTCCAGAAACGGTTCCGAGAAGTCGCGCATCGTCAAACGCGCGATGTCGCTGTGTTCGAACAGGATTTTGCCGCCACCTTGCACGACCGCGATGCCCGAATGGAGTGTGTGGGTCTTGCCGCGCAGCTCCAATAGCTGTTTGCGCGCGGCTTTTCGATCGGGTGCCTTGGAAAATCGGCGCTCGCCCAAAGCCAAAGTCTGGTCTGCCCCGAGCACGAAAACGACGTCTCGTTTGTTTGCCGCGACAGCGCGCGCCTTTTCACGGGCGAGCAATCTTGCAACTTCGCTCGCATCCTTCACGCCTGACTGCGCTTCCAATGCGCGCTCGTCGATATCCGCAGGCTCGGCAGTCGCTTCGATGCCGGCGGCATTGAGCAGCGCAAGGCGTATCGCGCTCTTGGATGCGAGCACCAGAGGATAAGGCGATTTCCAGAGCGGCATTTTTCAACTTGCCGGCAGTCGGCGTCGATCCGCAAGCAGCGACATCACGGCGGCCGCGGTTTCCTCGATCGAGCGACGCGTCACGTCGATGCTGGGCCAATTGTGCTTGCCGCATAGCTTGCGCGAGAAGGCGAGCTCCTCGGCCACCGACTGCCTGTCGATATACTGGTCGGCGTCGTGCTCGGCTCTCAGACCCAACAGACGATTTTGCCTGATCTGCACGATGCGCTCCGGACTCGCGTAAAGCCCGACCACCAGCGGCTGGCTCAGATGCTCGAGCTGCGACGGCACCGGTACGCCCGGCACCAGCGGCACGTTCGCGGTTTTGACGCCACGATTGGCAAGATAGATAGATGTCGGAGTTTTCGATGTGCGCGAAACGCCGACAAGTACGACATCGGCTTCTTCAAGTCCTTCGGTGTGCTGACCATCATCATGCATCATGGTGTAATTGAGCGCGTCGATGCGCTTGAAATATTCGGCGTTGAGCGTGTGTTGCGCGCCAACGCGATGCTTCTGTTCGCCGCCGAGGTAAGAATGAAACAATCCCAGCACCGGGCCGAGAATGGACAAATACGGCAGCCCCAGCGATTTGCATTTCTTTTCTAACCGCTTCGACAGTTCGTCGTCGAGCAGGGTGTAAAGCACAATCCCAGGAAATTCCTCGATCTCGGAAAGAACGCGATCAAGCTGCTTTTGCGTGCGAACAAGCGGGTGCATGTGCTCGACCGGCGACATGCTGGTGTATTGCGCCGCTGCCGCACGCGCAACCGTCAGCAGCGTTTCACCGGTGGCGTCGGAAATCAGATGAAGATGGAAATAGCTTCCGCTGCGGGAGGTCATCTGGGCCGGTATAAACTGTTGATCACTGGGGAGGAGGCCATGGCTTTTCCATCCTTGCAAGCACCGCTACTGAATATGGCGACTAAGCGTCCACATTGCAGAGTGCGGGAGATGGCGGTTCAGCTGTAACCGCACAGGGAGATCTTAAGAAAACAGAGTTGGACACAGGCTGGGTATATGTATCAAGTTATTGAAATATAATATATATTTATCATCCTCCCATTTCACATTCAATCGCCAGAATAACGGGGACAGCGCGCCTGCTGTGGAACTCGTGTGGGATACGAGTCATGAGTCCAGTTCGCCTGCCTAACAACTATAAAAATAGACTCTAGAAATTATTTGTTTGAGAAAGAGACGTGATCGCGACTCCTTCTCATAAACCCTTTTTGGATGCTCTCGACGGCAAACGTCAATCGACGCCACCTATTTGGATTATGCGTCAGGCCGGACGCTATCTGCCGGAATATCGGGAAGTTAGGGCAAAGGCTAACAGCGTTCTGGAGTTATGTTTTTCACCAAAACTTGCCGCTGAGGTGACGTTGCAACCGGTGCGGCGGTTCAATTTCGATGTGGCGATCTTGTTCTCGGATATTCTGGTCATTCCGCACGCACTTGGTCGATCCGTTTCCTTTGTGAGCGGCGAAGGGCCGCGGTTGGAGCCGATCGACGATCCGACCAGCATCGGAACAATGGATGGTGCGTTTGACGAGCAAATCCTCGCGCCGGTCTATGAAACGATCGCGCTGGTGAAAGGCATGCTGCCGGCGCAGGTGGGGTTTCTGGGATTTTGCGGCGCGCCGTGGACGGTCGCGACCTACATGATCGCAGGGCAAGGCACTCCCGACCAAGCACCGGCACGGCTGTTCGCCTACCGTCATCCGGAAGCTTTCGGGCGGCTGATTGATATCCTGGTCGAGGCCTCGGCGAAATACCTGGTGGCGCAATTGAAGGCCGGCGTCGAGGCCGTACAGATTTTCGATACTTGGGCCGGCGTGCTGCCGCCGGCGGAATTCGCACGCTGGTCGATTGCGCCGACGCAGAGAATTATCGCCGCAGTTCGCCGCGCGGTGCCGCAGGCGCGCGTAGTCGGGTTCCCGCGCGGTGCAGGCACCATGCTGGAACATTACACCGCCGCGCTGCCGCTCAATGCTGTCGGGCTCGATTGGACGATCGACCGTGAATTTGTCCGTGATCGGATCCAACCGCGCGTGGCGGTGCAGGGCAATCTCGATCCGCTCGTGCTGCTCGCGGGCGGATCGGCGCTCGAGCGCGAAATCGATGCGGTGCTTGCGGCGTTCGCGGGCGGGCCGTTCGTGTTCAACCTCGGGCACGGAATTCTGCCCGATACGCCGATCGCGCACGTGGAGCGTATGCTCAAGCGCGTGCGTGGATCCTGATCGAGGGGTGGCTAGTGGTGCTGCTCGCCGACGCCGAAATTAAACGGGAAGAGAAACGGCGGAGTTGAGGCGTTGGCGCTGGCATTTTGCTGTCGGCGCGCGATCTGATGCTGAGGCTTGCGCGGACCCTGCGCCTGGCAGAAATTTTCGACCGCAGTGGTGACGGCGCCGGCAACGAGTTCCTGATGCTCATGGCTCGCCATGACCAGCTCTTCATCGCGATTGATGATCGAACCGGCCTCGAACAGCACGGCGGGCATGCTGGTCGACATCAGCACGACCAGATTGTCGAACCGGTAAACGCCGGCTTCGGGATCGACCAGTTCGCGCTGTCGCTGGCCCATGAATTTTTCGACATAATGCGGCGTATATTGCATCCCCGCGGCCTTCAGCTGCAGGCCGAGCAGCCGCGCAAACTGCAGGCTCGCTTTGTAGTCGGGATTGTAGCGCGAGACGAAAATGGAATGGCCCTTGAAGCGGTCGCAGTAATTATGCGGCTTGCCCTCGTAGGTCCATTTTTCCAAGAACCTGTCCGGCACGGCATCGTGATGGATGGCGAGAAATAGATCGGCTGGATTGTGGCTGGCGTAATTTACCCGGCTGATGAGGCCGGCGATCGCCTTGCCGGGCGTGACCAGCAAGGTGGTTTTGACGAATCCCGCTTGGCGCAGTTTCTGCTCGATCGCTTGCGCGAGACTCAAGTTGAAGGTGTATTCGCCGACGCCGCGCGCGCTCAAAGCGCCGGGCACTTCGGCCGAGTGGCCGACATCGATGATGACGTGAAACTGCTCGCGGTCGCAGGTGGCGGCGGGGGTCTTGTTTTGCGCTTTCTCTTGGGCCTTTGCGGGCGTGGCCTGGACCGGGTCGCCCAGCACCGGTCGCGATGCGGCAAATCCAAACAGCAACGACGCTGCAAGAAGAGAAGCCACGCGCAGATGCGCAGGGTGAACCATTGAATACGCCCCTATCGAACGGTCGTCGTATCGATACTTCTGGCCCCGTCTGGAAGAATACTGGACAATCGAGGTATTCGCCAGCGGAAATGAAATAAGATGAAGCAAAGGTATACGCGCCGACTGCCGTCGTTTGGCATCATAATTTTGTCGTGCAACGACGAATTGTCACGCTGGCACAATGAGCTGTCATGCCTTAACGATTGACGTAACCGCACGCAGACCCTTTGCCGCGGTCAGCGAAAGAATTGGCCCGCATGTACGCTTGGGTGAAAGCCTTTCACATCATCGCCGTCATCGCCTGGATGGCGGGGATGCTCTATCTGCCGCGCCTGTTCGTCTATCACTGCGAGGCCGATCCGGGCTCGCGCCAGTCGGAAACCTTCAAGGTGATGGAACGCCGGTTGCTGAAGATCATCATCAACCCGGCGATGATTGCGACCTGGCTGCTTGGGCTGTGGCTCGCCTGGCAGGGTGCGCAATACCGGGACCATTGGTTGCAGGCAAAAGTCCTGCTGGTGTTGTTGCTGTCAGGGGTGCACGGCGTCTATGTGCGCTGCGTCAAAGATTTCGCCGCCGATCGGAGGCGGCATACGCAAAAATATTATCGGATTCTCAATGAGATACCGACGATCTTGCTAATCGCCGTCGTGATCCTGGCGGTGGTCAAGCCGTTCTAATATGAAACCATCCGGTTACGATTTAAACGCTTCGTGACCCGCCGCCCCTTGCGAAACAATCCTGCCTTCCGTATCTTCTCGTCATCCCACCGAACGTAGGCGGATGCATTTGGAGTCCCGGTCACGGCGTATCCGGACCGGACCGCGCATCGGGTCCCCGGCCTGAAACAGCCCACCCAAGACCTGCGATCACTCTCTCTCTCTTTTGCCGCCCGCGTCGATAGCGAAATCAGACGCCGCCGGTCTCTCCCTCAAGGATGTCCCGCATGCGGGAAATGAAGCTACAAGACCTCAAGTCAAAAACCCCCCAAGAACTTCTGGCCTTCGCCGAGGAACAGGAAATCGAAAACGCCAGCACCATGCGCAAGCAGGAGCTGATGTTCGCTATCCTGAAGCAACTCGCGACCAAGGAAATCGACATCGTCGGCGAAGGCGTGGTCGAAGTGTTGTCCGACGGTTTCGGATTTTTGCGTTCGCCTGAAGCCAATTATCTGCCCGGGCCTGACGACATTTACGTCTCGCCGTCGCAGATCCGCCGCTTCGCGCTGCGCACCGGCGACACGATCGACGGCCACATCCGCTCGCCGAAAGACGGCGAGCGCTATTTCGCGCTGCTGAAAGTGAACTCGATCAATTTCGAGGATCCGGAAAAAGCGCGGCACAAAGTCAATTTCGACAATCTAACGCCGCTCTATCCCGACGAGCGGCTGAAGATGGAACACGAGGACGCGACGAAGAAGGATTTATCCGCGCGTGTCATCGACATCGTGGCGCCGATCGGCAAGGGCCAACGCGCCTTGATCGTGTCGCCGCCGCGCACCGGCAAGACCGTGCTGCTGCAGAACATCGCGCATTCGATCACCTCCAATCATCCGGAATGTTATCTGATCGTGCTGCTCATCGATGAGCGGCCGGAGGAAGTCACCGATATGCAACGTTCGGTGAAGGGCGAGGTCGTGTCCTCGACCTTCGACGAGCCGGCGTCGCGCCACGTGGCGGTCGCCGAGATGGTGATCGAGAAGGCCAAGCGCCTGGTCGAGCACGGCCGCGACGTGGTGATCCTGCTCGATTCGATCACGCGACTCGGGCGCGCCTACAACACGGTCGTGCCGTCATCCGGCAAGGTGCTGACCGGCGGCGTCGACGCCAATGCGCTGCAGCGGCCGAAGCGGTTCTTCGGCGCCGCGCGCAATATCGAGGAAGGCGGCTCGCTTACCATCATCGCCACTGCGCTGATCGACACCGGCAGCCGCATGGACGAAGTGATTTTCGAAGAATTCAAGGGCACCGGCAATTCGGAACTGATCCTCGACCGGAAAGTGGCCGACAAGCGAACGTTCCCCGCCATGGACATCACGCGCTCGGGCACGCGCAAGGAAGAGCTGCTGGTGCCGCCGGATCAACTCAAGAAGATGTACGTGCTGCGGCGCATCTTGAATCCGATGGGCACGATGGACGCCATTGACTTCCTGCTCGACAAGTTGCGCAACACCAAGAGCAACGCCGAATTCTTCGAGTCGATGAATACGTGATGCGTGCGATCCACTTCGGATGTGTCAAAGGCGCCGCAACAATTGCTGCGGCGCTTTTGTTCGCTGTCTGGGCGAACGTGGCGAGCGCGCAAAAGCCGCTGACTATCCTGGGGTTGAAAATTCCAGACCGGGTCGGTGGCCTGCCGCACGGCAAAGTGCACGATTATGAATCGACCAACAAGGGACTGGGATATTCAATTCCATTCGAGTCGCGCGGGTGGTCGATCGATGTCTATCTCTATGACTTCGGCATGCGCTCGATCCCCGATGATCCGCAGGCCGAAGTGGTGACCAAACATTTGAAACAGGCCAAGGGTGATGTGTTCGAACTCGAACGGCGGGGTTATTACGCCGAGGTCGTGGACAAGGGTGACTACAACATCGCGCGCAAAGGTCGCACGCGATTCATATGCTCGACGTTCGGCTACATTCACAAACAGATGAACGCGAAGGTCGACAGCTATCTCTGTCTGACATCGTGGCACAATAAGTTCTTCAAGATCCGAATGACCACGCCGCAGTCCGCTACTTCCAATGCGGAAGCGACCAAATTCGTTGAAAGTTGGATCGACCTGCTCTGGCCGTCGTCATGATAGACGCTGGACGCCCGGACGGATCGCGGCAACGGCTTCATTGAGTTTTCCCGGATCGTTGACGGGCAGCGAGCAAGCCGCACCGATGCAGACATATGCCGCTGAACCGGAAGCGGCGGCGATTTTTTCGCGCGCCGGATGGGACGCGGCTAGCGCATCGGCCGATGGTGCGGCCAGCACGATACGCTCAGTGTAAGGCAACGCGCGGGCGGCGCCGAGCAATTTCTCGGCTGAAATCCCCTGCCCTGTGACCACGATCTCGGCGCCACGCAGGCGCAAATCGAGCGCATTGAGCAGCGCCACGTGGGCGAAGAGATTTTCCGAAGCGCCGGCGAGCACACCGTCGAACAATCGATCGGCCTGCGTGCGCCATCTGTCATCGCCGGCGAGCACCGCGAGGCGGACCAGATTCTGTGCGGCGATCGAATTGGGATTGGGCGTGGCGTCGTCGTAAGTGGCGGCAGGCCGCACGATCAGGCCTTCGGCGTCGTCGGCGGTGAGAAAATACCCGCCGTTGTGTGCATTGGCATAGTGGCGGTCGATCGCATGCTGCCAGGCGAGCGCGCGCTGCAGATAAGCGCCCTGCCCGGTCGCCTCGTAGAGCGCGAGCGCGGCGCGGATCATGGCGGCGAAATCCGACGCAAGCCCTGGATACAGCAGACGTCCTTCGCGCCAGGAATGGCCCAGGCGATCGCCCTTCGTCATCGCGCGTGCGATGAAATCGAAGGCGCGAGCGGCGAGATCAATCCATGTGGGTTCGCCGAGCGCGAGCGCGGCGTTGACGAGGGCCGCGATCATCAACCCGTTCCAGTCGGCGAGCACCTTGTCGTCGAGACCGGGACGGATGCGTTTTCCGCGCGCCACAAGCAGTCTTGCGCGCAGCGTGCCAAGCCTCGCTTCGTCTTGCGGGCTGCGCGCAAGTCCCGCGAGCCGGTTGAGGATGTTGTGGCCTTCGAAATTGCCGCCTTCGGTCACGTCGTAATGGCGGCAGAAGAACTCCGCATCGTCGCGCTCGAACAGGGTTGATATTTCGGCACGCGACCAGACGTAGAATTTACCCTCCACGCCTTCGGAGTCGGCATCGAGCGATGCGCAGAACGCACCCTCCTTGGTGGTCATCTCGCGCTTGAGCCATTCGACCGTTTCGCGGGCGCGCTGATGGAACAACGGATTGCGCGAGCGCTGGTGCGCTAGCGCAAGCAGCTCAAGCAGTTGCGCGTTGTCGTAAAGCATTTTCTCGAAATGAGGCACGAGCCAGCGCTCGTCGACCGAATAGCGCGAGAATCCGCCGCCGAGATGATCGTAGATGCCGCCTTCGCAAATGCGCTCGAGCGTGTGCTCGATGAGCTTGAAGAAACTCGCCGCGCTGCCGCGGGTGCCGGCGCGCCAGAGACATTCATACATTGCGGCATTGGGAAATTTCGGCGCCCCCCGCATGCCGCCGAGGACCGGATCGAAGGCGCCGGCCACCTGGCGCGCGAGCTGGTCGAGTTCGGCTGCGCCGATCACGATACGGCCTGCCGGGCGCGCCGTTTCGGCCAATCGCTGCATCAACGCGCTGCGGTTCTGGGCGATCTTGTCAGGCTCGTCACGAAAAATACGCGATACTTCGCGCAGAACGTCGACGAATGCGGGCCGGCCGTAGCGCGACGTCTTGGGAAAATAGGTTCCGCCCCACACCGGCTCGCCAGCGGGCGTCAAGAACATGGTCAGCGGCCAACCGCCCTGCTCGCCCAAGAGATGCAGCGCGTTCATGTAGATCTGATCGATATCCGGACGCTCCTCGCGATCGACTTTGATGTTGACGAACAGCTCGTTCATCACCGCGGCCGTGGCTTCGTCCTCGAAACTCTCGTGCGCCATGACGTGGCACCAATGGCAGGCGGCGTAGCCCACCGACAGCAAGATCGGTTTGCCGCTGTTTTTGGCTTCGGCGAGCGCTTCGGGCCCCCAGGGCCACCAGGCGACGGGGTTATGCTTGTGCTGCAGCAAATAGGGCGAGGTCTCGCGCGCGAGGCGGTTTTCGCGAGTCTGGTTAGAAGCCGACATGCCCATACCTATCGACGCCGGAGCGGCATGCACAAGGGCAGCGCGCCCCGTTACGGCCAATTATGTTGAACTGGCGTTGCCGGGGGTGCTATTTCGAACAGCGGCGATCGATGAAGCCCTCGTTCTGCATGCGATACATGCTGACCTCGCGCAAGGTCACATCCTTGCGATTGCAGAACGGTTTGAAGTTCTCAGGCAGCTCCTTGACCACTTTGTTGCAATGCGTGCCTTCGCGATTGCGATCTTCCGCACAAGCGCATGCGCCGACCGAGCGCATGTAGAGCTCGCGGCATTCCTTGAGAATGTTGGCGATGATCTGTTTGTCGCTCAGCGAGGTGTTGATCTGCTGGGCGAAGGGCGATGACACCGATATCAGATTTGCGATGAAGACGATGGCGAGGATGCGAGTCATTTCGTGGCGCTCGGGTATTTGCTGTGGTCTTGTCCCCAGCTGAACTGTATGCCTCTCAACGCGTCTTGTCTGCTGGAGTCCCGTTGCGGTCGAATGTCGCTGCCAATCGTTAACGTCTGAGTTGCGTCTTTGCGGCTCTCACATAGGTCATTCGCATTTCGCGCATGAAGGCTTCGCGCATGGCGGATTGCCGCTGCAAGCGAATCCTCGCATGGTCGCGTGATGGACGCTTCAATCACAATCATCATTGCTATGACTATCGTCACATACCTGCTTGCGGGTGCGGTCAAGGGCGTGATCGGGCTTGGGCTGCCGAGCATCGCGATCGGGATGTTGGCGCTTGTGATGCCGCCGGCGCAGGCGGCAACGATCATGGTGTTTCCGACGCTGATCACAAACATCTGGCAGATGCTGGTCGGACCCCATCTCGTGGAACTGCTGCGGCGGCATTGGATTCTATTGCTGGGCAGCGTGGCCGGCATCTGGCTCGGCGGCGGTATCCTGACGAGCGAAAATTCGCGCGCCGCGGCCTGCGGCCTTGGCATTACGCTTGTCATCTATGCGGCCTTGGGGTTGTTCGCAGTGCGGTTTTCGGTGCCGCGGCCATATGAGACATGGCTCTCGCCGCTGATAGGGCTTGCGACCGGACTGGTCGCGGGCGCTACGGGCGTGTTCATGATTCCGGCCGGACCCTATTATCAGGCGATTGGGCTCGACAAAGACGAGCTCGTGCAGATGCTGGGCTTGTCCTTCACGGTGGGGGTTGCGGCGCTGGCGGTGGTGCTTTGGCGCGCCGGCGTCATGCAAATCGGCAATGCGACGGGGTCGGCCCTGGCCGTGGTCCCCGCCCTCGCCGGCATGGCGATTGGCCAACGCATCCGCAGGCGCGCGAGCGCGGAAGCGTTCCGGCGCTATTTCTTTATCGGGATGCTGTTGTTGGGATTGCAGCAGGCGATCCGCAACCTGGTCTGAGTTGGCGGACCGTCGCCTCCAATCGAAAAGCTTTTGGTCTCTCGCTCGATCTGTTGATATTTAGCGGTGAACCTTCACCGCGATACGATCTTCGCCCTCTCCTCCGGCCGGCCGCCGGCCGCGATTGCGGTCGTGCGAATTAGCGGCCCGCGCGCTCGATTCGGACTCGAAACGATCGCCGGAGCGGTGCCGGAACCGCGCCAAGCACGGCTTGTGCGGGTGCGCGATCCGAAATCGGCCGAGGATATCGATGAAGCGCTGGCGCTGTGGTTCCCGGGCCCCAAGAGCGAAACCGGCGAGGATGTCGCTGAGCTGCAGCTTCACGGGGGGCGCGCGGTCGTTGCGAGCGTGCTGGCTGCGCTCGGCAAGCTCGAAGGGTTTCGCTTGGCGGAACCGGGCGAATTCACCCGCCGGGCGTTCGAGAACGGCCGGCTCGATCTGACCGCGGTCGAGGGCCTGGCCGACCTGATCTCTGCCGAAACCGAAGCCCAGCGGCGGCAGGCTTTTCGGCAGCTCAAGGGGCTTTTGGGCGATCGCGCGGAGGCTTGGCGGGCGCGGCTGATCAAGGCGCTGGCGCTGGTCGAGGCGCGCATCGATTTTTCCGACGAGGCCGACGTGCCGGAGGATCTGGTCGCTCCGGCCCTCAAGATTGCGCGTGATCTGCGTGAGGAGATTGGCGAGGCGCTTGCCGGTGCGGACCGTGGCGAACGGTTGAGGGAAGGGTTGGTGGTGGCTATCGCGGGTCCACCCAACGCCGGCAAATCGACCTTGCTCAATCGGATCGCGCGCCGTGAGGCGGCCATCGTATCAGCCATTCCCGGCACCACGCGGGATGTGATCGAGGTTCATCTCGATCTCGATGGCTATCCGGTTTCCCTGCTCGACACTGCCGGAATCCGAGAAAGCAATGACCCGGTGGAGCAGGAAGGGGTGAGACGGGCGCGGGCGCGGGCCGCCGAAGCTGACTTGGTGCTTTGGGTGGTCGAGCCTGGGTTTAAAGAGGCCATCGAATACCCTAGCGGGGCGGGACGGGGGCATGGTCCGGAGGTCTGGCTAATCCAGAACAAGGCTGACATTTCTTATCCAGTGTCGAACCTAATTAATAAAAGTGAATCAAAATATCAATTCACAAATATATATTCTATATCAGCATTGACTGGACAAAGAATGAATGAATTAATGAATAGGCTTTCTATCTACGCCGCCCGTTTTTTTGAGCCGAGTGAAGGTGCTTTGGTCACGAGGACGCGGCACAGGAGGACCCTGCAAGAGGCAGCAGAGGCCCTTGGTCGGGCATTGGCCAAAAATGTGGCCGGCCGGGAGGAAGTCATTGCAGAGGAATTCCGGCTGGCCAGTCGGGCCTTGGGCAGGCTCACGGGGAGGGTCGATGTTGAGGATATTCTAGACGTGATTTTCCGCGATTTTTGCATCGGCAAATAGCGAACCCTGAACGACAATACGACATTTGTTCCACGTGAAACGAACGTCTCGGCAAGCAGCATTAACGAATCGTTTTCCATCGGATGTTTCACGTGAAACAAGCTTTAATTCATTTTGACCGGTTTCTCCTCCTCCGTTAAAGCAGGCGCGCGGATTATCCCATGGATCGGCGATTCGATGTCATCGTGATTGGCGGCGGGCACGCTGGCTGCGAGGCGGCAGCGGTGGCGGCACGCATGGGGGCGGCTACGGCGCTGGTGACCCATCGATTCAGCACCGTTGGCGCCATGTCCTGCAATCCCGCCATCGGTGGGCTCGGGAAGGGCCATCTGGTGCGGGAAATCGACGCCCTCGACGGCCTGATGGGGCGCGTCGCAGATCGCGGCGGGATCCAGTTCCGCGTCCTCAATCGCCGCAAAGGGCCCGCCGTACGGGGGCCACGCGCTCAGGCAGACCGCAAGCTCTACGCGGCCGCCATGCAACAGGCGATCCGCGATACGGCCAATCTCAGTACGATCGAAGGCGAGGCGGACGATTTGGTGATCGACGGGGGGCGCATAACCGCGGTTCGCTTAGCGGATGGCCGCGTCTTTGGTGCCGGGGCGGTTGTTCTCACGACAGGGACATTCCTCCGGGGACTGATCCATATCGGAGAACAGAAGCTTCCTGCTGGCCGCGTGGGTGAGGCGCCAGCGCTCGGGCTTTCGCGCACACTGGAACGCATCGGGTTCGCGCTCGGTCGTTTGAAGACCGGAACACCGCCCCGGCTCGACGGCAAGACCATCGATTGGTCGAACCTTACGATGCAGCCCGGCGATGAGCCACCCGAGCCATTCTCCATGCTCACCGAGCGGATCGAGAACCCGCAAATTTCCTGCGGAATTACGCGCACGACTGCGGCGACCCATAAAATCATCCGTGAGAACGTGCATCGGTCGCCGATGTATTCGGGTCAGATCAAGAGCACCGGCCCGCGCTATTGTCCGTCGATCGAAGACAAGATCGTTCGGTTCGGTGAGCGCGACGGGCATCAAATTTTCCTTGAGCCCGAGGGGCTTGATGATTCAACCGTCTATCCAAATGGCATCTCGACCTCGCTGCCAGCCGATGTGCAGCTTGCGCTGGTCGCGACTATTCCAGGTCTCGAAAAGGCGAGGGTAATCCGGCCGGGTTACGCCATCGAGTACGATTACATCGATCCGCGCGAGCTCTATCCGACTTTGGAGACGAAGAAGATTCATGGTTTGTTCCTGGCGGGTCAGATCAACGGAACAACCGGATATGAGGAAGCCGCGGGACAGGGGCTGGTGGCGGGCTTGAATGCGTCCGCGCTGGCCGGAAACCGGGCGGCGATCACGTTCGATCGGTCCGAAGGCTATCTCGGAGTGATGATCGACGATCTGGTCACGCGTGGTGTGACCGAGCCGTACCGGATGTTCACGTCGCGTGCTGAATATCGTCTGACATTGCGCGCCGACAATGCCGATCAGCGGCTGACAGAAAAAGGCATTGCCATCGGTTGCGTCGGCAGCGAACGCGAGACGCATTTCCGCGCGAAAATGGCGACGCTTGCGAGGGCAAAAGAGCTCGCGCATGCGCGCTCGATCACGCCGAGCGAAGCGGAACGACATGGACTTTCGCTCAATCGTGACGGCGTGCGTCGTAGCGTGTTCGAGCTCTTGTCCTATCCGACGCTTTCGTTCGCGGATATCAGGCGCATCTGGCCGGAATTCGATTCGGTGCCGGAAACAATCGCCGCGCAACTCGAGATCGATGCCAAATATGCGGTGTATCTCGAACGGCAGGCCACCGATGTCATGGCCTATCGGCGCGACGAAAGCTTCGAACTGCCGGATGGGATCGATTACACGCGCATTCCTGGCCTGTCGAACGAACTGACGCAGAAATTGATATCGATTCGGCCCCGTACCATTGGCCAGGCGAGTCGGATCGACGGAATCACGCCCGTCGCGTTGACGCTTTTGGTCGCGCATGCGCGCCGGAGGAGTCGCAGCGTTGCTTGAAACGCAGCCCACCAGGCGAAACATGATTCGCTCCGCAGAAAAGATTTCGGCTGCAATGAACCTGCGCGTTGACCGCGACCGCGCGCTGCGCTTGACGCCAATATCCACCGAAACGGCGAAGCGGCTCGATACGTTCGTAGCGTTGCTGCTGCAATGGCAGGCGAAGATCAATCTCGTTGCGCCTTCGACGATCGAAGACATTTGGACGCGGCACATTGCGGATTCATTGCAGCTCATTGCGCTCGCGCCGACAGCAAAAATCTGGATCGATCTCGGATCCGGTGCGGGTTTTCCCGGGCTCGTGGTGGCGTGCGCATTGGCCGATGACAAGGACGTGTGCGTGCATCTGGTGGAAAGTAACGGCAAGAAAGCCGCGTTCTTGCGGGAGGCCGTGCGCGTGCTGGAGGTTCCGGCCGTGGTGCACGCGCGCCGCATCGAGGATTTCGTCGCGAGCTTTACCGAACCGGTCGATGTCGTGACCGCGCGGGCGCTCGCGCCGCTCGATGAACTCCTGGATTTGGCGGCGCCGCTCTGGAAAACAGGTGCAAAAGGTCTGTTTCTCAAGGGTCAAGATGTAGAGGCTGAATTGACCGAAGCATCCAAATGTTGGACCATCAATTCAACATTGGTGCCGAGCAAAACGAATCAGCACGGGCGCATCGTTGTTATTCAAAGTGCCATCAAGCGTGCCAAACAGTAGAGATTGTTTGACACCCAACAATCGATTCGGGTCCGTAAATGACGAACACCACAAACCTTTCCGGTGAATCAGGGTCTGCGGCTCTACCGCCGGAACCCGACGTGGTCGAATTCGCGCGTGCGGAGCCGGCGAAGCCACCGCGCGTGCTTGCCATCGCCAATCAAAAGGGCGGCGTCGGCAAGACCACGACGGCGATCAACCTCGGCACCGCGCTGGCGGCCATTGGAGAACGGGTGCTGGTGGTCGATCTCGATCCGCAGGGCAACGCTTCGACCGGTCTCGGCATCGATCGCCGCAACCGGCGTTGCTCGACCTATGACGTGCTGATCGGGGACGCGCCGTTGCGCGACGCGGTGGTGGCAACCGCGGTGCCGCGGCTTTCGATTGCGCCATCGACCATGGATCTATCGGGGCTCGAGCTTGAAATCGGTCAGGCACGCGACCGCGCCTATCGGTTGCGCACCGCCATCAGCGCGGTCAATACCGGCAAATCGGCCGGCATCAACGACTTTACCTATGCGCTGGTCGATTGTCCGCCGTCGCTCAACTTGATCACCGTCAACGCCATGGCGGCGGCGCATGCCATCCTGGTGCCGTTGCAATGCGAGTTCTTCGCGCTCGAGGGTTTGTCGCAGCTCCTGAAGACGGTCGATCAGGTCAAGGCCACGCTCAATCCCGGGCTGACGATCCACGGTATCGTGCTCACCATGTACGATGCGCGCAACAATCTCTCCGGCCAGGTGGTGGCCGATGTGCGCGGGTTCATGGGCGCGAAAGTGTACGACACCATCATTCCGCGCAACGTGCGGGTGTCGGAGGCGCCGTCCTACGGCAAGCCGGTGCTGGTGTACGATCTCAAATGCGTCGGCAGCGAAGCCTACCTGCGGCTGGCGACCGAGATCATCCAGCGCGAAAAAGAATTGCGCGCGAGCTGAGGCGGAGCAGGGATGGCGGACGACGCAGCACGATCGCGATTGGGGCGCGGCCTTGCGGCACTGATCGGCGACGAGGAAACGCAGAGCGTCGAGCGCACGCGCAGCCAGCGCCGCGTGCCGATCGAGTTCATCCGGCCCAATCCGAACAATCCGCGCCGCGTCTTTTCCGATGTCGAACTCGACGAGCTGGCGCAGTCGCTGCGCGAGCGCGGCATGATCCAGCCGATCGTGGTGCGGCCCGTGCCGGGCGCATCCGACTCTTACGAAATCATCGCGGGTGAGCGGCGCTGGCGCGCGGCGCAGCGCGCGAGCCTGCACGAGATTCCGATCGTCGTGCTCGATGTCAGCGACGGCGAGGCGCTGGAACTCGCGATCATCGAGAACGTGCAGCGCACCGATCTCAATCCGCTGGAAGAAGCGACCGGCTATCAGACGCTGGCCTCGCAGTTCAACCATTCGCAGGACGATATCGCTCAAATAGTCGGAAAAAGCCGGAGCCATATCGCCAATACGCTGCGGCTGCTGCGCCTGCCGGAAACCGTGAAAGCCTATATCAACGCGGGTAAACTGTCGGCGGGGCACGCGCGCGCGCTGGTCAATTTGCCGGATCCGGAGACGACGGCGCGCGATATCGTCGAGCGCGGGCTCAATGTGCGCGAGGTCGAGGCGATCGGGCAGGCGCGGGCGAAGGCTGCAGGCAAGAAAGTGCGCGCCCGCGTGCACAAGGATGCCGATACGATCGCGATGGAGAAGCGGGTATCGGACGCGCTGGGCTTGAGTGTCTCGGTCGATCATCGCGGCACGGGCGGCACCGTGCACATCAAGTATCGCGATCTCGATCAGCTCGATGAAATATTGCGGAGACTGTCACGGGAATAGCGAATTGCTTTCGTCCCGTTATTGCTTTCGCCGCGCCGACATTGAAATCGACAGCAATGCTCTTTCGGTCAGCGTTTCCGCCAGCGCAGGCTGGCGGCGTGCCTGCAAGGTGGCGGCGGCAAGGTCGGAGATCACAACGCCGAGGCGCGGCGCGGTCCAGCCGACGAGCGCGGACTCAACCAAGGATTTCCGACGAAAATGGACCGGCGGAATGAAACGGCCGAGCGCGGCTTCGGCATCCCTGCTCTCGTCGTAAGCGAGGCGCGCCCTGTGAAGCTGCAGCACATGGCGCAGTGCGGCTGAAAGGATCGTACCCGCCGATGTGCCGGCGGATATGGCCTTGGCGAACTGGGTTTCGACGTCCGCGGTGCGACCGGCGAAGGCTGCGTCGACGACCGCATCGAGCGCGAGCGTGGAGGCATCGGCCACAACGGCGAGCACGTCGTCGAGCGTGACGCGATCCTTGCCGTGGGTGTAGAGCGCGAGCTTGCGGATTTCATTGCGCGATGCGCGGCGGTCGCCGCCGATCAATGCAACGAGTGCGGTTCGCGCTTCGGGCGCGATGCTGAGAGCGGCCGCCTTCATTTCCTCGTCGATGAGCCGCGCAAGATCGCGCTCGCTGTCGGTGTAGCAGGGAATTACAGCGGCGGATTTCGCGCGCTCGCAGGCCGCGCGGAGCGGCGCGTTGCGCCGCAGATCGCCGGCCTCGATCACAACTCGACAGTCGGTGGGGGGCGCTTCAAGCAAAGTCTCGACGGCAGCGGTGAAGTTGCGGCCACCGGCCTTGACCAGGATGGCGCGGCGGGTACCGAACAGCGGTACGGTTTGCGCTTCCTCGATGAGGCGCGACGGCTCGGAGGCGAGCTCATCGCCCTCAAGCCGCGCCAGCGCGAAAGGATCGCGGGGGTCGTCGACGGACGCGTGAATGATCGCGTCGGTTCGCTCACGCACAAGGCCGGCGTCGGGGCCGAACACCAGCACGATCGGACGCTTTGCGTCAGGGCGCGCCACGAAGGCGTCGATGTCGGCGGCTTTGAGGGCGACCATGAGGCCGAAGAAAATTTATGCGCCGGCGACGAAGTACGAGGCCAGGCGCGAGCGGATCTGATCGGCGATGACTTTGGCGGCGCGGTTTTCGGCATCGCGCAAGCCGCGCGCCCGCGCGAAGCGCTGTTGCTGGCCGGGGATGTCGTAGGAGACGCGCGCAAAAGTCTGACCTTCGACGACCACCTTGCCGGACGCGATCTCGATCAAACTGTAGGTTACGTCGAGCCCGTAATTCTCCACGTCGGGTCGCGACGAGTAGATGTCGACGATGACCGATTGACGTGTCGAGGTCAGCTTGATCTTCAGCCGATGGGTGGGACTCGCGGGCTCCGCACCGCCATTGATGTCAAACAAAAGGGCGTTGCGGAGTTCGACACCGATACGGGCTTCCGGGCGGCCATTGGGCGCGTCGATCGGCACCACGTCGACCGCGCTCATCTTGTCGCGCATGCTTGGCCCGGCGGTGAGTGAACGCTCGCCGTAAAGCGGCTGGAAACATCCAGCCAAAAGTCCGGCAGCCACAAGCACGACACCGAGACGCGTGAAGCGCTTGATCGCCGTGCTGTGCCTAGACCACCACATTCACGATCCTATGCGGGACGATAATGATCTTTTTCGGGCGGTTGCCCTCCAAGGCTCGTTTTACCGCATCGTGCGCCAAAACGGCAGCCTCAATCTCGGGATTTTTTGCGACGCGGGAGACCGTTACCTCGGCCCGCTTCTTGCCGTTAACCTGGACCGGCAGCGTAACGGTGTCCTCCACCAGCAACGCCGCCTCGATCTGCGGCCAAGACGCGCTGGCGACCAGAGTCTGGTGCCCGAGGGCCGCCCAGCATTCCTCGGCCAGGTGCGGCATCATCGGATGGATCAGCCGCACCAGGATATCGGCGGCCTCGCGCGCCGCCCAAGCATAGTCGGATGTGACTTCGGCGGGGCTCTCGATCGAACCCAACGATGACTGCAGCGCGTTGGCGAATTCGTAGATGTGGGCGACGCAGACGTTGAAGTGCAGTTTTTCGATCGATTCGGAAACTTTAGCGAGCGCGCCGTGCGCGGCCTTGCGCAACGCGAGCGCCTTGTCGCCGAATGACGTCGGCCGCGGTGCGCTTTCCGCGCTTGCGATTTCGGCCGCCTCGCCGATCAGCCGCCATATGCGCTGAACGAAACGCCAGGCGCCTTGCACGCCCTGCTCGGTCCAGATCACCTCGCGTTCCGGCGGCGAGTCGGACAGCACGAGCCAGCGTGCGGTGTCGGCGCCGTAGTTCTGCACAATCTCGACGATGCCGACGGTATTGCGCTTCGACTTCGACATCTTCTCGAGCGGCCCGATCGTGACAGGCTCGCCGGTGGCGGCGACAGTCGCACGGCGCTTTTCGCCTTCAATGGTGACCTTCACATCGGCCGGTGTGATCCAGTCGCCGTCGGCTTTGCGGTAAGTTTCGTGCAACACCATGCCTTGCGTGAACAGTCCGGCAAACGGTTCGTCGCATCCGACATGGCCGGTTTTTCTCATCGCGCGCATGAAGAAACGGCTGTAGAGCAGATGCAGGATGGCGTGCTCGATGCCGCCGATATACTGGTCGACCGGAAGCCAGGCGTTGGCGGCGACGGGATCGGTCGGGGCGGTCTTGATCCACGGGTCGGTGAAGCGCGCAAAATACCAGGACGAATCCACGAAGGTGTCCATGGTGTCGGTTTCACGCCGCGCCTGCTTGCCGCATTGCGGGCAGGCGACGTTATTCCAGGTCGGGTGGCGGTCGAGAGGATTCCCCGGCCGGTCGAACTCGACGTCCTCGGGCAGCACGACAGGAAGATCTTTTTCCGGCACCGGCAAGGTACCGCAGCTGTCGCAATAGATCACCGGAATCGGGCAGCCCCAATAACGCTGACGCGAGATGCCCCAGTCGCGCAGGCGATAGCTGACGTGACGCTTGGCGATCGGCCGGTTGCCGCGGTTCTCGCGCTCGAGCCGCTTGGCGACTTCCTCCTTGGCTTCCGCGATGGTCATGCCGTCGAGGAAGCGTGAATTGATCATGCGGCCGTCGCCGTCATAGGCGGTGTCGGTGATGACGAAGCTTTTGGGGTCCTGCTCCGGCGGGCAGACGACGGGCGTATTGCCGAGTCCATATTTGTTGACGAAGTCGAGGTCGCGCTGGTCATGCGCCGGGCAGCCGAAGATTGCGCCGGTGCCGTATTCCATCAGAATGAAATTGGCCACGTAGACCGGCAACTTCCAATTCGGATCGAATGGATGAATTGCCTTCATCCCGGTGTCGAAACCGAACTTTTCCGCTTTGTCGATGATTTCCTGCGCGGTGCCGTGACGCTTGCATTCGGCGATGAATTCCTTGAGCGCAGGATTTTTTGCAGCTGCGGCGGTGGCCAGCGGATGGTCGGGCGAAAGTGCCATGAATTTCGCGCCGAACAGCGTGTCTTGCCGGGTGGTGAAGATTTCCAGTTCGCTTTCGCTGGCTGGCGTGGTTTTCGGATCGAGCGCGAAGCGAATCAGCAAGCCCTCGGAGCGGCCGATCCAGTTGCGCTGCATCAGCTGCACCTTCTCGGGCCAACGATCAAGTTTGTCGATGGCGGTGAGCAGATCCTCCGAATAGGCGGTGATCTTGAAAAACCACTGGGTCAGATCGCGCTGCTCGATGAGCGCGCCAGAGCGCCAGCCGCGGCCGTCGATCACCTGCTCGTTGGCAAGCACCGTCTGTTCCACGGGATCCCAGTTCACCTTCGACTGCTTGCGCTCGACCAGGCCGGCGCGCAGGAAATCGATGAACATTTTCTGCTGGTGCTTGTAATAGGCCGGATCGCAGGTCGCGATCTCGCGGCTCCAGTCGTAGGAAATGCCGATCGCCTTGAGGTCGGCCTTCATCAACGCGATGTTGCGTTCGGTCCAGACTCGCGGATGGATTTTGCGTTCGATCGCGGCATTTTCGGCGGGCAGCCCGAAGGCGTCCCAGCCCATGGGATGGAGGACATTGAAGCCCATGGCGCGCTTGTAGCGCGCGATCGCGTCGCCGATGGTGTAGTTGCGGGAGTGCCCGACGTGCAGGCTGCCCGACGGGTAGGGGAACATCTCCAGCACGTAATATTTCGGGCGCGGGTCGTCGTTGCGGGTCTTGAAGATGCCCCGCTCGTCCCAGATTTTCTGCCAGCGCGGCTCGGCTTCGCGGGCGTTGTAGCGGTCTGCAGGCATGATTTCTGTGAAACTTATCGGCCTCGAATGCGGCGCGACTTTAGCCATGAAAGACGCATGTGGGTCAACGGGCGTGCAATTCCCGGCCGTGGCCGATGATAGCCATAGAGGCTGGTTTTGGCTGCCTGCTTTGGCTAAATCCCCACCATGACGATTTCGACGCCTATGGCCGATTCGAATCTGGCGACCGTTCGGGCGGCGATCGCGCGTGCCTGCAAGGAGGCGGGGCGCGATCCGGCGGGCGTGACGCTGATCGCGATTTCGAAAACCTTCGGAGCCGACGCGATCGAGCCGGTGATCGCGGCGGGCCAGCGCGTGTTCGGCGAAAACCGCGTGCAGGAGGCCAAGGCGAAATGGCCGGCGTTGCAGGCGAAGTATCCCGGGCTCGCGCTGCACATGGTGGGTTCGCTGCAGTCGAACAAGGCGAAGGAGGCGGTGGCACTGTTCGACGCCATTCATTCGCTCGACCGGCAAAGCCTTGCCGAGGCGTTGGCGAAGGAAATCGCAAAGCAGAATCGCCGGCCGCTGCTGTTCGTAGAGGTCAACACGGGCGCGGAGCCGCAGAAGGCGGGTGTGCTGCCGCAGGACGTGGACGCGTTCGTGAAACGCTGCCGCGACGATTGGGGCCTCAGCATAGATGGTCTGATGTGCATTCCGCCGGTTGACGAAGCGCCGGCGCCGCATTTCGCGCTGACCGCGAAGATCGCGGCGCGCAACGATTTGAAATTTCTCTCGATGGGAATGAGCGCGGATTTTCCGATCGCGATCGCGATGGGCGCGACGCATGTACGGGTCGGCACCGCGATCTTCGGCGCGCGCCGATAGGCCGGAGTCAGCGAATCTCGATCCGGGTCTGCGGTCCCATTCGGGACAACAGCTTGCGCAGCGTGCCGTGCGCGAGCGCGACGCAGCCGGCGGTCGGGCCGAAATTATCGCGCGCCACATGCACGAAAACCGCGCTGCCGCGGCCGGCGATGCGCGGACGCGTATTGTGGTCAAGCTCGACGATGAAATCGTAAAGCCGGTCCGTGCGCATGAGGCGGTCGCCCTGCGACTTCTGCGGCACCCGGATTGGCTGATTGTAGTGACGGTCTTTCGGGTCCTCGCACCAGCCGTCGTCCAGGCGAATACGCCGGACCGGCAGGAAAGTTCGTGGTTGCGGCCAGCGATCGCCGCGCCACCAGAGTCGTACCAGACGGAAACATCCGCGCGGCGTGCCGCCGTCGCCTTCGCGTTTGTTGGCGATGATGCCGGAACGGCCGAGCGCGACCGGAACGGCGCGCCGTCCGATCAGCAGCCAGCCGCGCGAGCGTGTGCCGGGACGGGTGCGGACACGGACGATGTCAAGCGAAGACTTCCGCATGGCTTTACGACTATGGCAGGGTCACAAGGCGCTTGCAGTTTTACCCACGAATGCTCTACTTCGCGTGAATCCGCCAGGGTAGATTTGCCCCGTCGCGGTGTTTGTACATTGTGATTCGCAAGGGTTTCAGCGATGCCTAATTCCCGAAAAATCCTGATCGTTGACGACGATGAGGACCTGCGCAATTCGCTGGTCGAACAGCTTGCTTTGCATGATGAATTCGAAGCGGAAGCGGTCGAGAACGGCACCAAGGGCGTCGCTGCCGCCAAAGCCGGGCAGATCGATCTTGTGATCATGGACGTCGGCTTGCCGGACATCGACGGCCGCGAAGCCGTGCGCATTCTGCGCAAGAACGGGTTCAAGGCGCCGATCATCATGCTGACCGGGCACGACACCGATTCCGACACCATCCTCGGACTGGAATCCGGCGCGAACGACTACATCATCAAACCGTTCCGGTTCGCGGTGCTGCTCGCGCGCATCCGCGCGCAGCTGCGTCAGCACGAGGCGAGCGAAGACGCGGTCTTCATCATCGGACCCTACACGTTCCGGCCGAGCTCGAAAATTCTGCTCAGTCCGAAGGGCAGCAAGGTTCGCCTGACCGAGAAGGAAACCGCGATCCTGCGCTACCTCTATCGCGCCGGCCAGCAGCCGGTATCGCGCGAGACCCTGCTGCAGGAAGTCTGGGGCTATAATTCCGGCGTCACCACACATACGCTCGAAACACACATCTACCGGCTGCGGCAGAAGGTCGAGAAGGATGCGGCCAATCCCGCGCTGCTCGTGACCGACGTGGGCGGCTACAAGCTGGTACCGTAAGGATCGCAGGTGAGCATCGAGACCGACATCTCCCTGTTCGAGCGCGTGCCGACGTTGCGTCTGCTCGGCCGCGATGCGTTGCGCGTGCTCGCGATCGGTGCGGAGAGCCGCTATCTCGATGACGGCGATGTGCTGTTCAACGCCGGCGATCCGGCGGATGGCGGCTACATCATCCAGCAAGGCTCGTTCAGCCTCAGGTCGAGCAGTCCGAGCGAAACAGACCCGATGACGGCGGAGCCCGGCACGTTGCTCGGCGAGCTGGCGTTGCTGGTCGAGACGGTTCGGCCCGCAACCGCAATCGCGCGCGGGCCTTCGGCGGTGATCCGCATCTCGCGCAGCCTGTTCCTGAAGATGCTGGAAAGCTATCCCGAAGCGGCCGGCAATCTGCGGGAGGAAATTATCGTTCGCGCGGCGCAAACCGCAAAAGACATCGGAGCGGTGCGCGACAAACTCAATGCCGGCGAGGCAACGCGCTGAGCGTCACAGCTCGATTGTCGCCGTCACCGGCACGTGGTCGGAGGGGCGGTGCCAGCCGCGCGCCTCCTTGCTCACCGTCAGGGCGGAGAGCCGATCGGCGAGCGCCGGCGTGACCCAGATGTGGTCGAGGCGGCGGCCTTTGTCGGCGGCCTGCCAATCGGGCGAGCGGTAGCTCCACCAGGAATAAAGCTTCTCGGGTTCCGGCACGAAGGTGCGGGCGACATCGATCCAGTTTCCCGCCTTCTGCACAGCGGTGAGCTTTTCGCATTCGATCGGCGTGTGCGAGACGACTTTCAACAGCGCCTTGTGGCTCCAGACGTCGCACTCGAGCGGGGCGACGTTGAGATCGCCCACCGCAATGGAGCGCTGGCCGCCTTCGGGAAGCATGTGCGGGCACGCGCGCAACTCATCGAGGAAGCCGAGCTTGTGCGCGAATTTGGGATTGATTTCGGGGTCGGGCTCATCGCCGCCGGCCGGCACATAATAGTTATGGATGGTGAGCGGGTCGCGTAAACCGGCTTTTTCGCCAAGCACGATGCCGATGTGACGCGAGTCGGTCTTGCCGCAATAGTGCTTGAGCGCGGTGGTGTCGAACGGCAGGCGCGAAATCACCGCCACGCCGTGATAGCCTTTCTGACCGTTGAGCGCGACATGTTCGTAACCGAGGCGCTTGAAGCGCTTGAGCGGAAAACGGTCGTCGGGGCATTTGGTTTCCTGCAGGCAAAGCACGTCCGGGCGCGCGGCCTTGATGAACTTGGCCACGAGATCGATGCGCAGGCGAACCGAATTGATGTTCCAGGTGGTGATTTTCAGTTGCATGGAATGAACGCGAAATCTGCGCGCATCGGGGAGCGTGCGAAAGTGAATCGATCAAGGAGATCGTAGCGACAGGACCTCAGGCTCGCTAGCGCGCGTAGCGCGTGTAGTCGATGCGGAACAGCTCGGGGTCCGGCTTGGTGTTGGGATCGAGGTTGTACAGCGCAACGGTCGTGTCCTGACCCTGCGGATCGGTCACAACCCATTGTTTGAGCTGATAATCCTTCGCACCGAACATCAGCATGACGCGGTAGGTTCCGCGCGCGATCTGCCGCTCCTCGATGACGACGGTGGCAAAGACATCGTCGCCGTAGACCGCGACGATGTTGGAATCGCGCAACAGATCGATGTGATCGGCCAGCAGGAAACGCAACGGCGTCTGCGAAATCGGATAAAGATCCTGATTGGCGAGGTTGCGGTCGCGCACGGCGACCGATTTTCCGTCAGCGATAATTTCGACCGGGCTCGGCGCACTGTAATCGAACCGCACGCGGCCGGGTTTCATCAAATAGAACTCGCCTTCGGTGCGGCTGCCATCGGCGCCGACCTGCTTGAATTCGCCGACCAGCGTGCGCAAGTTCGACAACGAATTGCTGATGCGTTCAACCAGCATGACCTGCTTGGCGTTGAGCGTGGGCTGGCCCGGGCGCGGCGGCGAGGGCTGCGCGATCAGCGGGGCTGCCGGTTGCGCGGTCGGCGGCGGGGCGGTGGGCGCGCTCGTGACATCGGCCGGCGGCTGAGGTGTCGGCTTGGGCGGCGGAGCGGTCAATGTGAGCGGAGCGGTCCGCGGCTTCGCGGTCGCGGCCTTGGGCGCGGTCTTGGGTTTGGCAATCTTTGGTTTCGGCTTCACTACGGGCTTTGCGGGAACCGCGACCGGTGGAGGCGCCGTGGCTTCCGGCGCCGCTGACGGCGGCGGTTGCTGCGCGGCGGCGCTCGTCGCGAGCAGGAGGCCCGCGATCAGCGCGCCAAGAATTTTTACGCGAGGCGGAACAAGACCGTAACTGTCAACGCGGCTTGGGCTGGTTTCTTTCATCATGCGTTCGTGCATAGAGCCCGGCTGTGGCGATTTCACGGCTATATATCCTTAACGATCTTCCTGATTGTCGCCGCCAACCAGAATTTCGCGTTTCCCGGCGTGATTGGGCTGGCCGACGATGCCTTCGTCCTCCATGCGTTCCATGATCGAGGCGGCGCGGTTGTAGCCGATCTGCAAGCGGCGCTGGATGTAGCTGGTCGAGGCCTTGCGATCGCGAATCACGATCTGCACGGCTTGCTGATAGAGATCGCCGCCCTCGCTCGCGGCCATGGCGGTCTGGTCGAATACCGCCTGATCGCCGTCCTCGACTTCCTCCTCGGCGGTGACCGCTTCGAGATATTGCGGCACGCCCTGCGTCTTGAGATGGCGAACGACCTTCTCGACTTCCTCGTCGGACACGAACGGCCCGTGCACGCGACTGATGCGACCGCCCCCGGCCATGTAGAGCATGTCGCCTTGGCCGAGCAGTTGCTCGGCGCCTTGCTCGCCGAGAATCGTGCGGCTGTCGATTTTCGAGGTGACCTGGAACGAAATGCGGGTCGGGAAATTCGCCTTGATCGTGCCGGTAATGACGTCGACCGAGGGACGTTGCGTCGCGAGGATGACGTGGATGCCGGCGGCGCGCGCCATTTGCGCCAGGCGCTGGATGGCGCCTTCGATGTCCTTGCCGGCCACCATCATGAGATCGGCCATCTCGTCGACCACGACCACCACATAGGGCAGCGGCTCGAGTTCGAGTTCCTCCTTCTCGTAGATCGCCTCGCCGGTCTCGCGGTCGTAGCCGGTGTGGACCGTGCGCGTGAGCGTGTCGCCCCGCTGCTTGGCTTCGGCGATGCGCGCGTTGTAGCCGTCGATGTTGCGCACGCCAAGCTTCGACATGCGCTTGTAGCGTTCCTCCATTTCGCGCACCGCCCATTTGAGCGCGACCACGGCCTTCTTCGGATCGGTGACGACCGGCGTCAGCAAGTGCGGGATGCCGTCGTAAACCGAAAGTTCCAGCATCTTGGGATCGACCATGATGAGCTTGCACTGATCCGGCCGCAGCCGATAGACGAGGCTCAAGATCATCGTGTTGATGGCGACCGATTTGCCGGAGCCGGTGGTGCCGGCGATCAGCAGATGCGGCATGCGCGCGAGATCGACGATGACCGACTCGCCGCCGATGGTCTTGCCGAGGCAGAGCGGCAGCTTGGCGGCGGTGGCGTCGTAATCCTCCGACGACAACAGCTCGCGCAGATAGACTTTCTCGCGCTTGTCGTTGGGCAGTTCGATGCCGATGGCATTGCGGCCCGACACCACGGCAACGCGGGCGGAGAGCGCGCTCATGGAGCGGGCGATATCGTCGGCAAGGCCGATGACGCGCGAGGATTTGATGCCGGGCGCCGGTTCGAGCTCGTACAGCGTCACCACCGGGCCGGGGCGCGCATTGATGATCTGGCCGCGCACGCCGAAATCGCCGAGCACGCTTTCGAGCCGGACCGCGGTCTCGTCGATCAATTGCTGGCTCGGCGCGTAGCGCTCACTTGCGCGCGAGGCGGTCAGCAGTCCGAGCGCCGGAAGCTGATAGCCGGAGCTCGAACGACGCGCGGGCGCACGCGGCCGCGTCGGCCGCTTGGGCAGGACTGTCTCGGGCTCGGCATCGAAGTTCGGCTCGGCATCCGGCGCCAGCGCGTCGTCGTTGCGGTCCTCGAACTGCGGCTCAACGCGCGCCTGTCCGCCTGTCGGCAATGCCTTACGTGCCGGGCGCCGCCTGACGAGCCGGAGCAGCCGCGCTTTCAAGCTCAGTAGTCCATGCGCGAGCCAGCCGAGCGAGATCGAGGCCTTCTCGGCGTCGTCATCGGCGGGGCCGGCGGCGATCTCGGCCCAGTCGCCGTCGGTTTCGGCGAAGGCACGCTTGCGCCAGCCGATCGCCGAAGCCGTCACGATGGCGGCGGCGGTGACGAGGCCGGTGCCGGCAGTCACCACCAGCAGGGTCATGCCGCGCAATGGCCCAATGTACATCACTGGTATGCGCAGCAAGACATCGCCGATCACGCCGCCGAGGCCCGTCGGCAGCGGCCAGGCGGCGGTCGGCGGCAGGCATGCCGCAAAGGCAGAGGCAAACGTGATGGCGACGCACCAGAGCGGGATGCGCCGCCAGTCGAATTCCGATCCGCGATGCGCGACCATGCGGCAGCCCCAAACCACGATCGGCAGCACGAGCGCCAGTGATGCCAAGCCGAAGAGCTGCATCATCAAATCGGAGACGATGGCGCCGGGGGAGCCGAGAAGATTGCGTACGGGCCCGTTGGTGGCGTGATTGAGAGACGGATCCTGCACCGACCAGGTGGCGAGCGCGATCATCGCCATCACCGCCAGGGTGATCAGCGCCACGCCGCCGCATTCGCGCAAACGACGCCGGATCGCGCCGCGCATGTCGTCGGACCAGAGCGAAAGATCGGCGCTACGGTCGAGTGCTGCCATGTTCAGCCCAGCACGGCGACAAGGCGATGCAGCGCCTCGGCCGTGGTCTCCTTGTCGTGGACGAGCGCGACGCGGATATAGCCGGCGCCGGGATTGCGACCGTCGGCGCCGTCGCGCGCGAGATAGTGGCCGGGAATGACGCGCAAGCCAGCATCGCGCCAGAGTTTTTGGGTCACCGCTTCATCGCCGCCCTGTGCGCTGACATCGAGCCAGAGAAAAAAACCGCCGGCCGGACGCTTGTAACCATAGCGATTGCCGATGATCTGATCGGCAAGATCGAACTTCGCGACGTAGAGATCGCGGTTCTTCTTGACGTGCGCCTCGTCCTCATAGGCCGCGATGGCGACGCGTTGCGCGGGCACCGGCACCTGCGGCGCGGCGACGTTGCGCAATTCGACATAGCGGGTGAGGAATCTCTTGTCGCCGGCGGCAGAGCCGACGCGCAGGCCGGGCAAGTTCGAGCGCTTGGAGAGCGAGTGGAACACCACCACGTTGGCGAAATCGGAGCCGGCGGCTTCCAGCATTCCGTGCGGCGCCTTGCCGCCGAGATAAATTTCGCAATAGCACTCGTCGGCGAAGACCAGGAAGCCGAAGCGGCGCGCGAGCGCGGTGAGGCGATTCAAATAGGCGAGATCGGCGATCGCGCCTTGCGGATTCGACGGCGAGGCGATGTAGAAGGCGACGGTACGACCGAGCAGCTCGTCGTCGAGCGCAGCGAGATCGGGAAGAAAGCCGGTGTCCTTGGTGGTTGGCAGGTAAACCGGCTCGCAATCGGCGGCGGCGGCTCCGGCCGAATAGGCGGCGTAGAACGGATTTGGAATCAGGATCGCAGGCTTGGCGGCGCGGCGCGCAACGAAGCGCTTGGCCGCGATGGCGCCGAGGAAAAGGCCCTCGCGCGTGCCGTTCAACACGATCACTTCGCTCTCGGGGTCGAGCGCGCGCGGCAGCTCATAGCGGCGGCCGAGCCAGCCGGCGACGGCGCGGCGGAATTCGTCGGTGCCTTTGTTGGCGGGGTAGCGGCCGAACTCGTCGAGGTGAGCGGCCAGCACCGGGCCGACGAACGGCGGGATCGGATGCTGCGGCTCGCCGACCGAGAGATTGATCGCGGGCTTGCCGGGCTTGATGCCTTCCAACAGCTCGTGCGTGCGCACGAAGGGGGAGCGTCCTTCGGCCTTCGGAGGCGTCGGTTGCAGGGCGGCGGATGCGGCGGTCATGAGCACGGTTTTCGGGGCGGCGTCAGCAGCCGCGGGCGCTTCAAAATACCATAGGGGAGGCGAGGTTAAGGCGTGATTAACCATCGCCGCACGGGAGCGCGAAAAGCCCGAAATATCGAGCAAAAAGAAGAGGCCCCGGTGTTGAGCCGGGGCCTCCGTTCGGGCAGGGCGGGGGCCGGGGTTCCCGCCCTATCCGCTAACAGCAGCGTTTGAGTTTTACTGGACAACCTCTCCATGCAGGGCGAGGTCGAGACCGTCGCGCTCCACGTCCTGGGCGACGCGCAGGCCGACAATCGCATCGATGATTTTCAGGATGATCAGCGAGACGATCGCATCATAGACGATGACGATGGCCACGCCTTTACACTGGTTGACGAACTGAGCCGGGTTGCCTTCGAGCAGGCCGGCGGTGCCGCCGTATTGCTCGACGGCGAAGATACCGGTGAGCAGTGCACCGACAATGCCGCCGACGGCATGGACGCCGAAGCAATCAAGGGCATCGTCGTAGCCGCACATGCTCTTGAGGCCGGTGACGCCCCAGTAACAGAACACGCCGGCGGCAATGCCGATCACGATCGAGCCGACGGGGCCGACAAAGCCGGAAGCCGGAGTGATCGCGACGAGGCCCGCCACCGCACCGGACGCAATGCCGATGACCGTCGGCTTGCCGCGCATCGCCCACTCGACGAACATCCAGGTGAGCGCCGCGACGGCGGTGGCAATCTGCGTCACCGTCATGGCCATGCCGGCCTGCACGCCTGCGGTGACAGCCGAACCGGCGTTGAAGCCGAACCAGCCGACCCACAGCAGCGAGGCGCCGATGAAGGTCAGCACCATGTTATGGGGCGGGCCCATGTCCTTGCGCTTGCCGAGGCAGAGCGCGCACATCAGACCGGCAACGCCGGCATTGATATGCACCACCGTGCCGCCGGCGAAATCGAGCATTTTGAACACGCCGGCAAAGTCGCCCTTGTCGTCGGTGTTGGCGCCGCTGAAGTAGCCGTCCGGTCCCCACATCCAATGCGCGATCGGCGCGTAGACCAGGATCGCCCACAGACCCATGAACCACAGCATGGCGGAGAACTTCATGCGTTCGGCGAAGGCGCCGGCAATCAGTGCCGGTGTGATGATCGCGAACGTCATCTGGAAGCAAATGTAGACGGCTTCCGGGATCGTGGCGGCGAGCGAATTGGGATTGCCGATGCCGCCGTGGCCGATGTCGCTCAGGATATCTTTAAGAAAGATACGGCTTAAGCCCCCGACAAAGCCGCTGCCACCGGTGAAGGCCAGACTGTAGGTCAGAACGGCGAAGACCACGGTGACGAGACACGTGACGGCAAAGCTCGTCATCACGGTGTCGCCGACGTTCTTCTTGCGCACCATGCCGCCGTAGAACAACCCGAGGCCCGGGATGGTCATCATCAGCACGAGTGCGACCGAGGTGAGCATCCAGGCGGTGTCGCCCGAATTCGGTGTGCACTTCTCAAGGATTGGCGGCTTCGCGCTGCCGTCGCACGCCTTGGGAGCTTCGGCTGCTGCCGGTGCTGCCTCCGCGGGCTTGGCTTCAGGAGCCGCCGGTGCAGCCGTTGGTGCCGGCGCCTGCGCATAGCTGGGGCCGACGGAAGAGACGTTGATGGAGACAGTGAGGAAGAGGCCGAGTAGAGCTCCGCATGCGATGGACAACAGCCCTGCACGGGAGAATTTCTTGTACGTCATGGTTTTAACTCCTGTTCGCAAGCTATTGGGGTCACAGCGCCGCAGAATCGGTCTCGCCGGTGCGGATGCGCACGGCGTGATCGAGGTCGTAGACGAAGATCTTGCCGTCACCGATCTGCCCGGTCTTGGCAGCGGCGGTGATGGCGTCGACGACCTTGTTGACCTGGTCGCTTGCGACGGCGACCTCGATCTTGATCTTCGGCAGAAAATTCACGGCGTATTCGGTGCCGCGGTAGATTTCAGTGTGGCCCTTTTGGCGTCCGTATCCTTTGACCTCGGTGACGGTGAGTCCGTGCACTCCGGCCGCAGTCAGAGCGTCGCGGACCTCGTCGAGTTTGAACGGCTTGATAATGGCCATGACGATTTTCATGGTTCGATCCCCGCTTTATGCCTTTGGGCCCGGCCGCAGCTGACCGAGCGACTAAGTACCAATGTCACGCGAGCAATCCTGCCGCGTGCGCCGCAGCAAGAAGGGAATCAAACGGCGTGCCAGAGCCGAAATACCGCTGTTAAGAGATTGTTAAACTTGCGCTTTTTTTGAGCTGTCGCAAATGGATACAATAAATTCCAGACTGCAAAGGCCTGAATCTGCGAATGAAATAGTCAGATATGCGACATTCGGACGCTGGATGCCTAATAATTAGGCAAATTCTCTAAAGGAGCTATTTGCCGGTCTATCGAAATAACGTCGAATGGGGAGGAAACCGCTAATTTGTGGAACGCCGCTGGCGCAACAGTCCTTCCTGAGCGACCGAGGCCACGAGCGTGCCGTCGCTCGAGAAAACCAGACCGCGGGCAAAACCGCGGGCGCCATGCAGATTCGGGCTGTCCTGGGCATAGAGCAGCCAGTCATCGGCGCGGAATGGGCGGTGGAACCAGAGCGCGTGATCGAGGCTTGCGCCCATAAAATCCTTCTCGAAGAGAGTGCGGCCGTGCGGCACGAGCGCGGTGTCGAGCAGCATCATGTCGGACGCATAAGCGAGCACGCAGCGGTGGATCGCGGTGTCGTCGGGCAGGCGGCCAGTGGTGCGGATCCAGACGTTGAACTTGCCGTTCTCGGATTTCTTGCCGAGGTAGCGTTCGAATTCGACCGGGCGCAACTCGATCGGCCGCTCGCGTTCATAATAGCGGCGAACCGGATCGGGCATCAGCGGAAGGATGCGCTGCTTGATGTCGTTCTCAGTCGGCAGCGAGTCGGGGCGCGGCACGTCCGGCATTTTCGCCTGGTGGTCGAGACCGGGCTCGTCCCCATGGAACGAAACCATCATGGCGAAGATCGAATGACCGTGCTGGCGCGCAGTGACGCGCCGTGTGGTGAAGCTCTTGCCGTCGCGGATGCGGTCGACGTCGTAAATGATCGGCACCTTCGGGTCGCCGGGCAGCAGGAAATAGGCGTGCAGCGAATGCGGCAGCCGCTCCGCCACGGTGCGGCAGGCCGCCATCAGCGCCTGGCCGATCACCTGGCCGCCGAATACGCGCTGCCAGCCGACCTGCGGGCTGCGCCCGCGGAACAGGTTCACTTCCAGCGGTTCGAGGTCGAGAATGTCGAGCAGGTCTTGAACGGCGGAAGACATAAGGCGTGATATACTGATGTGCGATGAAGAAAACAAAGCCGTACGACACGAAATGTGACGTGCTGATCGCGGGCGCGGGCTTTGCCGGGCTGGCGCTGGCGATCGCGCTGCGGCAGGCCTTGGGCAAAACGTTTGCCGTCGCGGTGGCCGATCCGGCGCTGGCGAGACGATCGCGCGACGATGCGCGCGCTTCCGCCATTGCGGCGGCGGCGCGGCGGTTGTTCGAGACGATCGGCGTGTGGAAGGCGGTAGCCGATCAGGCGCAGCCGATCCTCGACATGGCGGTGACCGACTCGCGCCTGAGCGACGCGATGCGGCCGACGTATCTGACATTCGCAGGCGAAGTCGAAGAGGGCGAGCCGTTCGCCCATATGGTCGAGAACAGACTGCTGCAGGACGCTTTAACCGAGACTGCGAAGCGGGAAGGCGTGGCATTGAAGAGTTCGCCGGTCGCGAGTTTCGATGTCGGTGCCGAACGCATTGCGGTGCAACTCGCCGGCGATCATGCAGCGATCTCGGCGCGGCTGCTCGTTGCCGCCGATGGCGCGCATTCGCGCATCCGCGAGCAGGCCGGCATCAAAACGTTCGGCTGGAACTACCGGCAGGCAGCGATCGTCACCACGGTGGCGCACGAGCGCGACCATAAGGGCCGCGCCGAGGAACATTTCCTGCCGGCGGGACCGTTCGCCATCCTGCCGCTGAAGGACCGCCGTTCGTCGATCGTGTGGACCGAGGACGCGCGGGAGGCCGATCGCATTGTCGCGCTGCCCGATGATGAATTCCACGATGAGCTGGAAAAACGCTTCGGGTTGCATCTCGGCGAGATCAAAGATTTGGGTCCGCGCCGCGCCTATCCGCTCGGCTTGCATGTGGCGCGCGCTTTCATCGCCGAGCGCATCGCGCTCATCGGGGATGCCGCGCATGTGATCCATCCGATCGCGGGTCAGGGGCTGAATCTGGGATTGCGCGACGTGGCGGCGCTCGCCGAAGCGATCGCGGACGCGGCGCGGCTCGGTCTCGATGTAGGCGGGCCGGAGGTGCTGGACCGTTATCAAAGATGGCGGCGGTTCGACACGATGGCGATGGGAATAGCGACGGACGGATTGAATCGATTGTTCTCGAACCGCTCCGACGTGCTGCGGCTGGTGCGCGACGTCGGCCTCGGGCTGGTCGAGCGGGCGCCGGCGCTGAAACAATTTTTCGTCCGCGAGGCTGCGGGATTGACCGGCGAAGTGCCGAGATTGTTGCGCGGCGAGGCGCTTTAGCGGAGCAGCTCGCGCGTGATTGCCGCGATGTGGACTCTCGCGCAATCGATGGCCGGAAAATCGGTGTTGGTCTTATCGAAGGCGGTCGAGAGGTCGGTGCCGGCCAGCAGCACCGATTCGACGGCGTCGCGCTTCATCAGGGTCTGCGCCAGCGCGCGCAATTCCGCGATGTGCACGGCCGTGTCGCGCTCGTTGACGATGCCCATGTAGGCGGCGTGGATCTGGTCGATCTCCTCCGGCTTCGGCGTGACGACGGCGCGCGAGCTGTGGCGCGCAGATGGACGGCGTGACCGCAACAATGGCTGCCAGCTCGGCGCCGCCGGCGGCGGTGCTGCGGATCAGACCGGCGAGGTAGTTTGCGAGGCCGTCGTAGTCTTTGGCAGTCACCAGCGCGAGCGCGCGCTTGTTGTCCGCATGCGCGATCAATATCCGTGCGGCCTGCTCCTGTGTGGCGTGTACGGCGAGGATTTCGCGATAGTAGAGCACGGTGGCGAGCGGCCCGAGACCGCCGATCAAACCGAGACACCTGGGCTGCTGCGCCGGCATGGTTACACCAGCGGCACCGCGAGGACATGATCCTTGAACGCCTGGCGCGAAGAGAGCGCGGCGTACCACCGGTCGAGGTTTTCCATTCTGGGCCGATCCGACGCAAGCTCGACGAAGCGGCGCATCTGAATGCCGACCGGAATGTCGCCGTAGGAGAATTCGTCGCTCGCGACGTATTTGGTTTTCGCCAGCTGGGCATCGAGCATTCCGGCGGCGCGGATGGTGCGTGTTTTCGAATCCTCGATGTCGGCGTGGTCGCGTTTTTCCGGCGGCGTACGCACGAGACCCCAAAACAGCCCATGGATCGCCGGCCCAAGCACGGAAAGCTGCCAGTCCATCCATTTGTGCGCGTTGGCGCGGATGCGCAGATCGGCGGGCTCGAGTACGGCGGCTTTGTGCTTGGCGGCGAGATAGCGCACGATGGAATTCGATTCCCACAACAGCCAGCCGTCCTCTTCTTCCAGCGTCGGCACGAGACCGTTCGGGTTCATGGCGAGATAGGCGGCTTCTTTGTTCTTGCCGAACGGGCCGCCGATGTCGATGCGCTCGTGCGGCAATTTCATCTCGCCGAGCGCCCACATCACCTTCTGCACGTTGGACGAGGTTTTCCGGCCCCAGATTTTGAGCATGCATTCCTCCGGGATTGTCTTTATTGATTCAGTCCAGCTTGCGCGCTTCCTCGGGCAGCATGATCGGGATGCCGTCGCGGATCGGATAGGCGAGCTTGGCCGCACGCGAGATCAGTTCCTGCTTGGCGGCGTCGTATTCGAGCCGGCCCTTGGTGAGCGGGCAGACGAGTATCTCAAGCAGCTTCGGATCGATGCTGCCGGCGGGGCGTTCGGGCGGCGAGGAAGAGTCGGTCATCACGGCTCCTTAACACAATAAATTCGCCTATTGCAGCGGGGACTCGCCGCCGGCGGTTTTCTTGGCGAGCTCGATCTCGGTGACGGCGATCAGGATTTCGGCGCGCGTTTTCAAGTCGGGTGCTTCCAGCAAGGCCTGTTTTTCCGCCGGTCCGTAGGGCGACATCATGGCGAGCGCGTTGACCAGCGCTTCGTTCGGCGCGTTATCGATCCCTTCCCAGTCGGTCTTCAGATTGTTGGCCTTGAGAAAGGCGGCGAGCGCGTCGAGCACCGCCTTGCGGTCGACGGCGTCCTCGCCGAGCCGCGCGCTGAAGTCGTCGGCGAAGGGAACAAAGCTCACGCGGCACTGCCGGTAGGGGGTGGTGACGTCGAGTTCCTCTTTGATACGGAAGCGCGCAATGCCGGTGAGCTGGATGAGATAGCGACCGTCGCCGCTCTCGGCGAGTTGGGTGATGCGGCCGACGCAGCCGATCTTGAACAGCGTCGGTTTCTGCTCCGAGCCCGGATGCGTGGGGTCGGGCTGGATCATGCCGATCAGCCGATGACCGTCGCGCATCGCATCGTCAACCATGGCGAGATAGCGCGGCTCGAAAATGTTGAGCGGCATCTGCCCGCGCGGCAGCAGCAGCGCGCCCGGCAGCGGAAACACCGGGATGACCTCGGGCAGGTCGGCTGGCCTGTGATAGACCGCATTCATCGGCATCGTCACTCTCCGATTCCGGCCGGCTCGGCCGGACGAGAGGATTTATGCAAACAAGATCGAGGACAGGCGTTTGCGGCCGGCGACCGTCGCCTCGTCGGCCGGGCCCCAGGCATCGAACAGTTGAACAAGTTGTTTGCGTGCGCCGTCGTCGTTCCATTTGCGGTCGCGCTTGACGATCTCGATCAGATGATCGAGCGCGGCCGCGCGCTTGCCCTTGGCATTGAGCGCCAGCGCGAGATCAAAACGCGCCTGCCAGTCTTTCGGATTATCGGCAACTTTCTTTTCGAGATCGCCGATCGGGCCGACGGCTTTCGACTGCTCGGCCAGTTCGATCGCCGCGCGCGCGGCGGCGACGGCCGGATCGTTGGTTTTCCCTTCCGGCACCATGGCAAGCGTCTGCTTGGCTTTATCAAGTGCGCCGGTGCCGACGTAGCAGCGGGCAAGACCGGCGAGCGCCGCGATGTTGGTGGAATCCTGCACCAGCACCTTTGCGAAAATATCCGCCGCGCCGGCGAAATTGTTGTTCAGCAGCGCCGACTCGGCGAATTTGAGCAGGTCCTTTTCCTCGCCGCCGATCTTGTCCTTGGTCAGACGCTCGATGAAAGCGAGCACCTGGCTTTCGGGAAGCGCGCCGAGAAACCCGTCCGCGGGCTGGCCGTTGACGAAGGCGATCACCGCCGGGATCGACTGGATGCCCATCTGGCCGGGGATCGCGGGGTGCTCGTCGATGTTCATCTTGACGAGCTTGACCTTGCCCTTGGCGGCCTTGACCACTTTTTCGAGCACCGGCGTCAGCTGCTTGCACGGCCCGCACCAGGGCGCCCAGAAGTCGATCAGCACCGGCTGGCGCTTCGATTCCTCGATGACGTCCTTGACGAAGGCCTGTGTCGTGGTCTCCTTGATAAGACCCTCGGGGGCCGCGGCGACTGCCCCAGCGCTGTTTTGCAGCATTTTTTGATCCTTAGCCTCGGTGGGCGAACAGCCCGGTCGGTTCACGCTATTAAATGGCGAGGACGCATATAAATGCAATCCGGTCAATTTCCACGGTCCGGCGCGGCCACCGCCAGGATCCGGGGCGGGTGGCCGGTGGCTTCGAGGAACTTCAAGAGCCCGTCGCGGGAAATCGACGTGGTCATGGTGTTGACCAGCGGATGACAGTTGATGATGTCGCGCTTGAGCAGCGCGTCGTCGAGCACGACGGTGACGCGGTGGCCGGAATCGTTGACGGCGCCGAAGGGCGTCACCGCACCGGGCGTGACACCGAGCGTCTCGAGCAAGAGGTGAGAGGAGCCGAACGAGAAGCGCCCACTTGCGCCAAGCACGCGGTGGAGGGATTTGAGCTCGATCGAAGCGTCCTCCGGCGCGGTCACGAGATAGAGCGTATCCTTCTTGTCCTTCAGGAACAGATTTTTGGTATGCCCGCCGGGAATCTGGCCGCGCATGGCGCGCGACTGTTCGACCGTAAACAGTGGCGGATGCGTGACGGTCTTGTGCGCGATGCCGAGGCGGTCGAGATAGGCGAACAGTTCGTCGGGCGTGGCCGGCATGCGGACTATTAAGGCTATCGGCAGCAAGGTTGCAAAGGGGCGGCGGTATTCGCTATAGGTTCGCTGTCGGCGCCAGCGCCGCGATACCTCAATGCGGGTGTAGCTCAGGGGTAGAGCACGACCTTGCCAAGGTCGGGGTCGAGGGTTCGAATCCCTTCGCCCGCTCCAATAACTCGACGAGTTCGCAGCTGATAACTTTGTTCGTTCGCGCGCACGTGCGCTCTCGGCGCACGGACTTAGGCGTTGTCGCTCTCAATGGCGACATGCGTCAAAGCATGAAATCGGGTTGAGCCGTCGTTGATTGATTTCCGGTTCCCGTTTCTTGCTCGTGACGACGGGCAGGATCGCGCCTAAATGGCCCGAGACGTCCAAGGTGCAAACCGCCCTTGCTCAGGGTGCCGCGGAAATGGATGACGCAGATTTTGGCGGATGAGACGTCACAATCTATTCACCAAAAAGAAACGGTGACACAGCAGTCAGCATGCGTTATCATGATTTTTAATTCGTGGATCGAGCGTCCAGTGTGATGTGTGGATTCCGCCAAAGAAACAGTTTCTGCAGCTATTTGGCGCTGTTCGCGATTGTATTTCAGTTGTTCGTTTCATTTGGCCACGTCCACCTCAAGGCCTTCA
>Ga0335079_10000240_pt1 | contig 64205 bp, 57 predicted proteins | sample Lox_Sample_33_FD_206719 | JGI IMG/M metagenome (GOLD analysis project Ga0335079, IMG submission 206719) | Soil microbial communities from Loxahatchee National Wildlife Refuge, Florida, United States - Lox_Sample_3.3 | ecosystem: Environmental > Terrestrial > Soil > Wetlands | place: USA...
GCGGCATGGTGGCTCGAATCGTCGAGCGCATAAGTCTACTGGAGTTGGACGCACTGGCGCATATGGGCCGTCCCGGATTGGTTGAAGGGACGCCAGAGCTTATCGAGTACCCATACCTGATCGTTTACGAGGTTATCGAGCAGCGAAGGGAAATTGTCGTGCTTGCGATCTTTCGGCGCGCAGGATCGGCAAGGTCACAAACGATAGCGATCTTCGCCTGCTGCCTTTGCCATCTAATGATGATGCATTGCCGCGTTCGCCGGCGGCGGTTGCGGCTCCTGGGCCATGGCCGCCACCATCGCGCGAAGCTGATCGGGGCTCGCCGTGGCGCCATCGAGAAACCGCGCGCGGAGATACCCCCAGCGATCGATCAGGAACTCGCTGGGCGCGGTCTTGGGGAACGTGTCTTCGGCGTCGAGGCGGCGGAAGAGCGCGTAAACCTCGGTGAGATCGGGATCGGCCGGCGTCGATATCGAGCCGGTCCCTTCCGCTTGGTCGCCGAGCGGCAGTGCCACCACGGCGAGGCCCGCGGCTTCAAGCGCGGGCGCGGCGTCGGCGAGAGCCGCGAGGCGGGGCGCGGATTCCGGTAGCGTATAGAGCACCAGCAGCACCGCTTGCCGGCCCGCGAGATCCTCGAGCCGCTCCTGTCCGGCCTCGCCGCGCTCGAAGCTGAAGGCTGGTGCGGGCACGCGTTGCTGAGGATCGATGCTCGGGCCCAAATTCTTGGCCGCGACCGAATCCGAGAGCGCACGTAGATAGGCTACGAGGTCCCAGGCCTGTTCCTCGCTCAGCAAGTCCGCGAAGGCCGGCATCGCGCCCTCGCCTTTGCCATGGCGCACCCACCAGAACAGCGAGCCGTCGCTGTGGTGCGCCACGTGGACGCGCGCGAGATCGGCGGGCTTGACCGCGAGCTGGGGGGCATTGGCGCCGTCGCCGTAGCCGTAGCGGCCATGGCATTGCGCGCAATTGTCGCGATAAAGCGGCGCCCCCGCCGCGATCGTCTCGACATCGAAGGGGAGCGGCGAGCTTTGATACATGGTCGGCTGGGCATCGATCGAGAGCGCATCGCCCGCGATGAGCAAGCCCAGCGCGAGCGCCGGCAGTCCGAGCGCGAACCAGCGCCAGCGCGCGCGCATCACGGCGACCAGCAGCGCGGCAATGCCCAAGGAAGCGAGCGCCGCCGCGGCACCGGTGAGCACCTGCACACCTGGCTTGCCGCCGATCGCCGCGAGCGTCCAGGTCACGGGAAACGGCCATATGGGTTGATCGTGCGCTGCCGGCACGCCGATCCCGAGTGCCCCCACATCGACCAGGATCATCAATCCGAGGGCCGCTTCGACGAGGGCGCTGCGCATCAGTCGTCTCGCGGCCTCGCGCCCATGCACGGTCGCCAAGGCGGGAGTGAGGCGTTGGCGATTGATGGCCGCGAGCGCCACCATCACCAGGAACAGCACGATCTTGATCGACAGGAGCTGCCCATAGGGCGTGCCAATAAGGCCCGGTATCGTGCCGACCAGGCCCCAGGCGCGGATTCCGCCGGTGAGCAGGAGTGCGCCGACGCAGATCAATCCGAGCGGCGAGAAGCGGCGCGCCGCTCGCGCCGCTTCCGCGAGCGCGGCATTCGTGCCCGCGCGCGTGGCGTTGCACAGCAACGCAAACGGCAACAGCGCACCGAGCCAGAGCGAAGCCGCGGTCAGGTGCACCATATCGAGGGCGAGCCCGCGCGCACCCTCGGCGGCGGCGTGGCCCGAGAAGGCGAGGCTCGCCGCGGCACCGATACCCAGCGCCGCGGCCACGATCAGCATCCCCCGGCCACGCGCGCAAAGGATGGCGGCGAGCCAGAGCGCCAGCAACACCAGCCGCACGGACCAGGCATGGCCAAATTCGGTCGCGCTTAGAACCCGAAGTGCCAGGCCCGGCGTCGGCGCGCCGCCCGCGATGCGCGCCGTCTCGAACCAGAGCCAAAGCAGCGCCGAGATCAGCGCCAGTGCCGCGGCGGCGGCGATCGCTCGGCGATGGCGCACTCTGCTCGCGCCCAGCAGCAAGGTGTCGAATGCAAGCGCGCCCGCCGCGAACAGCGTGCTCGCATAGTGCACCGCGCGGATCGCGACCATGGGATCGCTCATGGCGCGACCTCGAAACCGAAGCCGCCGGTGGTGGTGTGCGTGTCCACGGACAGCGCCCGCCATTTGACGCGATAGCGCCCCGGTGCGAGTGGTTTCAGCGGCACGATCATGACCTGGCCGTCGCCGGGATCGAGATGGGCCGGACCCGCGACAACGCTGGTACCGGCGGCATCGGTCACCTCGACCGTGCTGAAGGCGCCTTCCAGCGCTTCGGTGAACCAGAGCCGCAGCTCGGTCGGCGGCTGATGTACCGTGCTGCCGACCGCCGGGCTCGCCCGCTGCAGGAACGCATGAGCATGCGCTGCCGGCACCCCCTGCAGGAGCGCCCACAACAGCGACAGGAGAAAAGTCGCGCGCATGGTCAGAACTCGAACAGCGGCTTACCCAGAGAATTGGGAAAGATATCGTCCAGGAACAGATGGAACTGGACGATGAACCCCGTTCCCTGAGATTGCCGCGTGGCGCCATTGCCTGGGATTATCGCCTCGGCACCAAGCTGCCAGCTATCGGCCTCGTAAAAGAGCCCGGGCGCGATGGTGCCGGTGGTGGCGCCGCCGCTCTGCGGCTTGGCATAGACGAATTCCACCAGCGGGATCAGGTGGCCGAAGAATTCCGGCATATCGAGAGCCTTCACGTGCTGGACCAGATAGGGAAGCGAGTATTGCAGCGACGCCGCGTAATTCCATTGATTTGGGCTTATGTGCGCTGCGTCCGAGAATTGGTAGCTGAATTCGCCGGTGACCGCGAAGGGCCGCAGGTAGTCGAAGGGAAGGTCTCCCAATCCTTTGCCGATGTAGATGGTGGGTGCGGTATTGCCGACCGGATCAACCGCGCCGGCGTTCACCAAATGCCGCGCGCCGGTGCCGCCGAATTCATGGATGACGCCCAACGAAACCATGAACTCATGGCTCTCCCAACAGGGAAGCTGGCCCTTGACGGTCAGTGTAACGTTGTCCCAGCCGCCGAGATTTTGCCCGGCGCCGCGCTGAAAGATGTAGTCGCCGTTGATGGCGATGCCGGCATTCGGAACGATCGTCTTGTCCCACTCGAATCCATAGTCTGTCCTTGAGCCCGAGGGGTTGCCGCCCGAGGGCGGGATGGGCGTGTACTGGATCGTCGGCAGCGACAGCTCGTCGTTGAAGCCGGGGTCGTCCATGGTCAGGGTCGGCGGGAATACGCGGTCGCCGCACACCGCGTGTGCATGCGCGAGCGCCGGAAGGGCGAGTGTGAGGAGGGCGGCAAGTGCCGCCCCGCTCCTGGGAGAGCGTGGCATCGGAGAGTCTCCGCTGATTGAGATGAGTGAACGAGGCCCGGGTTACCGGGCCGATGCGATTAGACGGAGTGGGGCGGCGCGCGAGGCGCGTAGGGTGTGCGTGACTCGCCGTTGCGGGCGAGAGCGTCATGCCGGATGTGGACCGGCAGCGCCTGTGCCTTGGGTTCGGCCAGCGGCGCCGGCGTCGGCAGCAAAGTTGCCGCCGCCGCCGTCGAGACCGAGCCGCAGATCGGGCAGGTGTTGTCGTGGTGGTGGCCGCCAGGATGGCGCTCGCTCGAATTGCCTGCCGTGCCCGCATCAGCGAGCGAAGACGGAGCGTGGCAGAGAGTTGCGGCTTCAGTCGCGGTGATCGCGTCCATCGCGGCGCGGACGATGTCGCCGGCGATATGGATTGGCAGATACAGCGAAACCGCGACGGCAACGATGCCGAGCGCCGTTCCGATCCGTCTGCCCCAAGACCGCATCGCCCGTCCCTCCAGCCATTCCCACATTAGACCGCGACGGGCGCCGATGTATTCACTTTTCGCTCATCGATCGAAGGTCAGTCCGTCGCTCGTGTTCAAGACGCAAATAATGTCTCTAAAAATGAGTACCATTATTTTGTCACATCGCTTGACACACCCGTTTATTCACCCGCATTGCAGTATAGGTTTCTCGAACTTGGCTATAGGCCGGAGAAAGCACAATATTAAATAAAAATAGGTCCGTACAGGCGCTCAATAATTATTAACGGGGTGGCTTTGCCCCGTTCGGTGAACCTTTCGGCGGAGCGAACGAGGGGAGTACTGCAAATGACGTCGTCCAGAACGTCGCGGCGGATTGCGCCGCGCCACAGCGCGCGAAAACTCGCCGGCCTCATGGTGCTGGCGGCACCCTTTCTCGCCGTCACGAGCCATGCTCAGGCACCGCAAGCAACTCCGTCTCCGCAAGGGCCTCAGTCCCGGATCGCTGATCCGGGACCGCGCGGCGGCCCGCCCGATGCAGGGGGGCCGCTGAGCGGCCTCGGCACGCTCGACCTCAATCTCTTCAATGCCGCGAAGGTTCGGTTCCAGGAAATTGATTCGGTCTCCGGCGGGATCTCCGGAGAAACAGGGGTCGGCCTCGGCCCACGCTTCAATCTCAACGGCTGCGCCGGCTGCCACGCGCAGCCGACCATCGGCGGCACCAGTCCCGCCACCAACCCCGAGTTCGCGGTTGCGACCCTCGACGGAGCCAAGAATACGATTCCTTCCTTCATCAGCTTGCACGGGCCGGTGCGGGAAGCTCGTTTCGTACTCAACCCCGACGGCACGCCCGATGGCGGCGTGCACAACCTTTTCGTCATCACCGGGCGCAGCGATGCCACCGGCTGCAACATCCAGCAGCCCGACTTTGCCGACGCGCTGCGTCAGAACAACGTGATCTTCCGCATTCCCACACCGACCTTCGGGCTTGGTCTCGTGGAGAACGTCCCCGACAGCAATCTGATCAACGCCGTCAATAGCGAGGCCGGGCTGCGCCAATCCTTGGGCATCTCCGGGCAATTCAATCGCAGCGGCAACGACGGCACCATCACCCGCTTCGGCTGGAAAGCGCAGAATAAGTCGCTGCTGATGTTCGCGGGCGAGGCATACAACGTCGAGCAAGGCGTCACCAACGAACTGTTTCCGGACGAGCGCGAAACCAACGCCAATTGCCAGTTCAATGCGCTGCCCGAGGACAGCACCAACGTAACGCTCACGACGGAGAGCAACAGCCCGGCCTCCGACTATTCGTCCGACATCGTGAATTTTGCGGCGTTCATGCGGCTTTCGGCGCCGCCGGCCCCGGCACCCGCCGCCCCCGTGACCACGGCGGGCCGCGGCGTGTTTCTCGGCATCGGCTGCAACGGTTGCCACGTGGTGCAACAGACGACGGCGGTCTCGACCTTCACCAACCAGGCGACGACGTTCCAGCCCTTCAGCGATTTCGCGGTCCATTCCATGGGGCAAGGGCTCGCCGACGGCATTACGCAAGGCAACGCCGGCGGCAACCAGTTCCGCACGGCACCGCTCTGGGGCCTCGGTCAGCGCTTGTTCCTGCTGCATGACGGGCGCACCAGCGATCTGATCGTGGCAATCGAGGCCCATGCCAGCAACGGCTCGGAGGCCAATCAAGTGATCGCGAATTTCAACATGCTGCCGGCGGTGCAGAAGCAGGCGCTGCTCGATTTCCTGCGCTCGCTGTGAGCGCGATTAGGATCGACCGCAGATCCGTTGCTTGAGCGTTGGTTTGCGCGTAACCAAGGTACTCGCGGCGGTGGTGCTGTTCGCGGGCGCGGCGGCGCTCGCCGCTCCGGCGCCGGGGGCGGCCGCTAGAGACGCCGATCCCGAAGATGGTGGCGTGCGCGACGGCGTTTACGAGAACGCCTATTTCGGGCTTTCACTGCCGTTGGCGGATGGCTGGGCCAAGGGGCTCGATGGCCCCTTGCCCTCGACCCGCGGCTACTATGTGCTGGCGAACCTCACCCCCGCCGACGCGTCGACGGCGACGATGCTCATCGCCGCGCAGGACTTGTTCTTCGAGCCGAAGCCCGTGGCTAACGCAGCCGAGGCCGTCCAGCGCTTTGCCGGAAGTGTCGGCCCCGCAAGCGGCTTGACGCTCTCGGAACCGCCGCGGCAGGTCATGATTGCGAGCCTCGTCTTCAGCCGCGTCGATTATGAAGGGGCAGGCCTCTATCACATGCTGCTCGCAACCGATCGGCGCTGCCACGTGCTGAGCTTTGCGCTGACCGCGCGCGATCCGGATGCGCTCGATCGCCTCGCCCGGAGCCTCAAGGACGCGCGCTGGACGGACGCGGCGGATGAATCCGTGCCGCTTTGCGTGCGAGAGCAACCGGCAGCCGCACGCCGCGCCCGCGCACTCTCCGAAGCGCTTGCCCCAAGTGCCGAGCCGGTGCCGGTGCGGCTCATCATCGCGGCGGACGGACGGGTGCGGCACGTCCATGTGATCAGCGCGCCACAGGCGACGGCCGAGCTGCTGACCCTGACGCTCGCCCGTTGGGCGTTCGACCCCTATCTGAGCGACGGGCAGCCGATCGCGATCGAAACCGGGGTCATGATCGGCCCGTCGCGCTGATCGCCCTGCGCTCGGCGCCGCGGGCCGGCGCGCCGACCGGCTTTGCGCTCCCTGGGGCGCTCCACTAAACTGTCCAAAGAAATGTCATGGCGAACGCCATCGCGCGCTCTATGCGCCGGAAACTTATGGGGAAATGCCTTGTCGTCCGACACCACCGCGAACATCACCCGCATCACCGAGGAGCAAGCGCTCCGCTTCCACGCCGAGGGCCAGCCGGGGAAGCTCGCGATCGCACCGACCAAGGCGCTCGCGACCCAGCTCGATCTCTCGCTCGCCTATTCGCCGGGGGTGGCATTTCCCTGCCTTCACATCGAGAAGAACGCGGCTGCCGCCTATGACTACACGTCCAAAGGCAATCTGGTCGCGGTCATCTCCAACGGTACGGCGGTGCTGGGGCTGGGCGATCTGGGGGCACTCGCCGCCAAGCCGGTGATGGAAGGAAAAGCGGTGCTGTTCAAGCGCTTCGCGGGTATCGACGCGGTCGATCTTGAGATCGACACCAAGGACGTCGACGCCTTCGTCAACTGCGTGCGCTACCTGCACCCCTCCTTCGGCGGCATTAATCTCGAAGACATCAAGGCGCCCGAGTGCTTCGTCATCGAGCAGCGCCTGCGCGAGCTCCTGGATATCCCGGTGTTTCATGACGATCAGCACGGCACCGCCATCATTGCGACCGCGGCGCTGATCAATGCGTTGCACCTGACCGGGCGCGATCTGCGCGAGATCAAGATGGTGGTAAACGGCGCCGGCGCTGCGTCGATCGCCTGTGTCGAGCTGCTCAAGTCCATGGGGCTGCCCCATGACAACGTGGTGCTCTGCGATACCAAGGGCGTGATCTACCAGGGCCGGACGGAGGGGATGAACCAGTGGAAATCGGCGCATGCGGTCAAGACCAAGAGGCGCAGCCTTGCCGACGCCATGGAGGGCGCCGACGTGTTCTTCGGACTTTCGGTCAAGGGCGCGGTTAGCCAGGCAATGGTGAAGTCGATGGCGGCCAAACCGATGATCGCCGCCATGGCGAATCCCGATCCCGAGATATCGCCGGAGGAGGTGAAGGCGGTGCGCTCCGATGCCATCATCTGCACGGGGCGCTCCGATTATCCGAATCAGATCAATAATGTGCTGGGCTTTCCCTATATTTTTAGGGGCGCACTCGACGTCCGCGCTTCCACCATCAACGATGCCATGAAGATCGCGGCCGCCGAGGCGCTTGCCATGCTTGCGCGCGAGGACGTGCCGGACGAGGTCGCCGCGGCCTATTCCGGAACCCGGCTGCAATACGGCCCCGAGTACATCGTCCCGACGCCGTTCGATCCGCGCCTCATTTGGGCGGTTCCCTCGGCAGTCGCCACGGCGGCGATGGCGAGTGGCGTGGCCCGCCGGCCGATCGCCGACATGGAAAGCTATCGCACCGCGCTCAAGGGCCGCCTCGACCCGACGGCGGCCGCCTTGCAGCGCATCTTCGACGATGTCAGGCGGCATCCCAAGCGCGTGGTATTCGCGGAGGGCGAGGAAGAAGCGGTGATTCGCGCCGCGCTCGCGTTCCGTGCCAACGGCTATGGTTCGCCGGTGCTGATCGGCCGCGAGGAGCGCATCCGCGAGACCATGCGGCAGATGGGGCTGCAGGCGCCGACCGACCTCGAGGTGCACAACGCGCGGCTCTCGAAATCGAACGCGACCTATCGCGATTTCCTGTACCGGAATTTGCAGCGGCATGGCTTCCTGGAGCGCGACTGCCAGCGCCTGGTCAACCAGGACCGCAATGTCTTCGCTGCCTGCATGGTCGCCTGCGGCGACGCCGACGCGCTGGTTACCGGTGCGACGCGCAGCTATTTCGACGCCTTCGAGCAAGTAAAGCGGGTGATCGGCGCCAAGCCCGGCCAACGCGTATTCGGCATTTCGATGCTGATCTCGCAGGGAAAGGCGGTGTTCATCGCCGATACGACCGCGCATTCGCAGCCGAGCGCGGAGGAACTGGCGGATATCGCCGTGCAGTCCGCGGCGAAGGCCCGCCAGATGGGGCAGGAGCCGCGCGTGGCCTTGCTCTCATTCTCAAATTTCGGGAATCCCGCGCGTCCCGAGGCGCAGCGCCTGCGGGAGGCCGTGTCAATCTTGGAGCGGCGCACGGTCGATTTCGAATTCGACGGCGAGATGAGCGCCGATGTCGCTCTCAACCACCGCCTCATGCGCTCGCGCTTTCCCTTCTGCCGCCTGAGCGGTCCGGCCAACGTGCTGGTGATGCCGGGCCTGCACTCCGCCAATTTGGGCTCGCAGCTTCTGGAGCAGTTGGGCGGAGGGGCACATGTGGGGCCGTTGATCATGGGGCTCAACAAGCCCGCGCAAATCGTCGAGCTGGGTGCCACCGTCTCCGACCTCGTCAACCTCGCGGCGCTCGCCGCGCACGACGCGATCGGATGAGCCGCCAAACATCGTCCGCGGCGGCTGGCCGCGGCGGCGTGCTGCCGCAAACTCCCTCATGACCGGGCCGATCGGCCGGGTGCTGCTCGGCGCGCTGGTGCTGTGGTTCCCGGTGGCCGCGGTGTTGCTCGTCCTCACCATGGTTGGCCACCTCGCGGGCAGCGCGGCGGCATGGGCGGCGCTGGCTGCTTATGCCGGAATCGTCTTGGTGGCCGGTCCCCTGTTCTCGGGCCTGGCCCAGGTACGCTCGGCGCTCGACGCCCTCACTCAAGGCACCGCGACGTTGCCGGAGGTGCGCACCTTGAGCCCCACGGCGCGCGAGCTGGCGCGCGCCGTGGGGCGGCTGGGCCGGGCGCTGCGCGAGACCGCAGCCGGCGGGGCCGCGGTCCGCGCCGGCGCCGAGGCGGTGCTGGCAGCGCTGCCCGACCCGCTTCTGCTGATCGACCGCGAGCGGCGAATTCTCAGCGCCAACCCTGCGGCTGGCGCGCTCCTAGGCGCCCGGCTGCAGGGCCGCGACCTCGCGGGCGCGGTGCGCGCTCCTGCGGTGCTCGCGGCTGCCGACGCGGTGCTCAAGGGGGCGGGACCCCGCATCGTGGGCGTTGATATGCCGGGTCCCGTCGAGCGACACCTCTCGGCGCAGGTGACGCCGCTCGATCCCCCCACCTCCGATGGCGCGGCCGCCGTGCTGACATTGACCGATCTCACCAGCCTCAAGCGCAGCGAGCGCATGCGCCAGGATTTCGTCGCCAATGCCAGCCACGAGCTTCGCACGCCGCTCGCAACTCTGGTCGGCTTCATCGAGACATTGCGAGGGCCCGCGCGCGAGGATGCCCAAGCCCGCGAGCGCTTCCTGTCGATCATGGCGGACCAGGCAAGCCGTATGAACCGCCTCGTCGACGACCTGCTCTCGCTCTCGCATATCGAGCTCAACGAGCATGTGGCGCCCAAGGACCAAGTCGATCTGAAACGCGTTCTCGCCGCCGTGGCGGACAGCCTGGAGCAGCGCGCGGAAGGGCGAAAGATGCGCATTGCCCTCACAATCCCCGAGGACCTGCCACCGGTCGTGGGCGATGCCGACGAACTCACCCAGGTTTTCCAGAACCTGATCGACAATGCGATCAAATACGGCCGCTCCGGCACGACGGTCAGCGTCGAGGCCGGCCGCTCGGATCGCCGGCTCGGCGGCGGTGCCGCGCTGCAGGTCGCCGTGCGCGACGAGGGTGAGGGAATCCTGCTTGAGCACCTGCCGCGGCTGACCGAGCGCTTCTATCGGGTCGATCCAGCCCGCTCGCGCGAGCTGGGCGGCACTGGACTGGGCCTCGCGATCGTCAAGCACATCGTCAATCACCATCGCGGGGCGCTCGATATAACCAGCGAATTGGGGCAAGGCTCTGTTTTCACAGTGCATATGCCGATTGCCGAGGAGCTCGGCTGAGGCCCGCAGGGGCGCATACCATCTGTCACATAAATGTAACCTCATCGTCATACTCTCGTCTTGGGCACTGGGGTATCGAGCGAACGCGACCCAAACCACCGGGCGGCATTTCGCCGCTGAAAAGAGTCGCCTAACACAGAGGAGGGACGAGCCCGTGATGGTGAGAACCAGGAAAATGCTTGCAGCGCTCGCAGTGACGGCCGGCCTGATGACGGCGCCCGCCATGGCCGCGGGCCTATCCGGCGCCGGCGGTACCGCGATCTACCCCGTGCTGTCCAAATGGGCGGAGCAATACAAGGCGCAAACGCAAACCGCCGTGAACTATCAGGCGATCGGTTCTGGCGGCGGCATCGCTCAGATCAAGGCTAAGACCGTGGATTTCGCCAACAGCGACAAGCCGCTTGCGCCTGACGATCTCAGGGCGGCGGGCCTGGTGCAATTCCCGGCCGTGATCATCTCGATCACCCCGGTGGTCAATCTCGACGGCGTGAAGCCGGGCGATCTCGTTCTCGACGGTCCGACGCTCGCCGACATCTACCTGGGCAAGATCACCGACTGGGACAATGCGGCGATCCAAAAGCTCAACCCCAGCGTGAAGCTGCCACACTCTAAGATCTCGGTCGTCTATCGCTCGGATGGGTCGGGCACCACCTTCAACTTCACCGACTATCTGGCCAAGATGAGTCCCGAATGGAAGCAGAAGGTCGGCTCGGACACCTCGGTCTCGTTTCCCGTGGGCGTTGGGGGCAAGGGTAATGCCGGGGTCGCGCAGTACGTGAACCAGATCAAGGGCGCGATCGGCTACGTCGAATACGCCTATGTGGTCGAGAACAAGATGACCTACACCAAGATGATCAACTCGGCGGGTGCCACGGTAGAGCCGACGCTGGCCACCTTCTCCGCCGCAGCCGCAAATGCCGACTTCACCAAGGTCGAGAATTTCTACCTGATCCTCACCAACCAGCCCGGCAAGGATAGCTGGCCAATCACGGCGGCGACCTACATGCTGATGCGCAAGGACTACCCGGCGGCTCAGAACCTCGAAGTTCTGAAGTTCCTGGACTGGTGTCTGAAGAATGGCCAAGAGCAGGCCAAGGCTCTGGCCTACGTGCCGCTGCCCGACAGCGTGGTGAAGCAGGTCGAGGCCGCTTGGACCAAGGAGCTGGCGGTCGACGGCAAGCCGATCTGGCCATGAACTGACGGGGCACTCGCTCGAACGACAACAGTGGCAGGCGGGCCCCCTTAGGGGGTCCGCCAATCCATCAGTCTAGGAAAGGTGCAGCCGTGGCAGCAGAGGTTGCGCTGAGCCGTACCGCCGAATCGTCTCGATCGACGGGGTTAGACGGCTTCTTCAAGGGCGCGACGTGGTTCTTCGCGATGGTGATCTTGCTGGTTCTGGCAGCGATCATCATTTCTCTGATCATCTCCTCGGTACCCGCGATCAGCCGGTTCGGTCTGGGCTTCCTGTTCAGCACGGCATGGAATCCCGTGACCGAGGATTTCGGCGCGCTGCCGGCGGTTTACGGGACATTGGTGACCTCCTTTTTCGCGATGTTGATCGGCATCCCCGTGGCCCTCGGAGTGGCGATCTACATCACCGAGCTTTGCCCGCGCTGGCTCAAGCGGCCGATCGGCACCATGATCGAGCTGCTGGCGGCGATTCCCAGCATCATCTATGGCATTTGGGGCCTGTTCGTGTTCGCGCCCTGGTTTCAGTCGACGGTCGAGCCCTGGATCATCGACACTCTCGGCGATGTCCCGCTGGTTGGCGCATTGTTCGAAGGACCGCCGCTCGGCATCGGCCTGTTCACGGCTGGCCTTATCCTCGCGATCATGGTGCTGCCCTTCATGGCTTCTGTGATGCGCGACGTCTTCGAGACAGTCCCGGCGGTGCTCAAGGAATCCGCCTATGGAATCGGTGCCACGACGTGGGAAGTGATGTGGAACGTCGTATTGCCGACGACGCGCGTGGGCGTGATCGGTGCCGTCATGCTGGGATTGGGGCGTGCGCTTGGCGAGACCATGGCAGTGACGTTCGTCGTCGGAAACGCGCATCAGTTGCATGGGTCGGTGCTGTTGCCCGGCACCACCATTTCGGCGACCCTGGCCAATGAATTCGCCGAGGCGGTCACGCCGATCTACCGCTCATCGCTGTTCAACCTTGGCCTGATTCTTTTCGTGATCACCTTCATCGTATTGGCGATCGCCAAAACCATGTTGATCCGCATGCAAAGCAAGGCGGGGGCGTAACGGACATGGGTGGACGCACGACGATTGCGCTCTTTCTGACCATCCTTCTTGGCGCGCTCGGCCTGCTGGCGCTCTGGTTCGAAGCGGTCGGCGGGGCTGTACTCGCGGGATTCCTGATCCTCGGGGTCTGGACGTGGGTGCTGTGGGGAAGGCTTGCGCCCTATACACAACGCCGAGCGACCAATACCGCAGTGCTGGCGCTTTCTTACGGCGCGACCGGTCTCGGCATTTTTTGTCTCGTGCTCATCCTGGGGACGTTGATCTGGAATGGTCTCGGCGCCGTCAGCATCGATTTCTTCACCGAGTCGACGCCCGCCTCCGGCAGCCAGGGCGGCGGCATGTTGAACGCGATCTACGGCAGCGCGGTGATGACCATAGTCGCGACGCTCGTCGGTTCGCCGGTCGGTATCCTGGCCGGCACCTTCCTCGCGGAATATGGCCGCGGCAATCTGATCGCGCCGGTGATCCGCTTCATAAACGACATTCTCCTGAGCGCGCCGTCCATCATTATCGGCCTCTTCGTCTATGAGGCGATGGTGCTGCGCATGGGGCACTTCTCGGGTTGGGCCGGATCGGTGGCGCTGGCCATCCTGGTCGTCCCGGTGGTGGTGCGCACCACCGAGGACATGCTCAACCTGGTTCCCGGGAGCTTGCGCGAAGCCGCCTTTGCGCTTGGCACGCCCAAATGGCGCGTCATCGTTACCGTCACGTATCGGGCGGCGATGCAGGGCATGCTCACCGGCGTTATGCTGGCGGTGGCGCGCATTTCCGGCGAGACGGCGCCGCTATTGTTCACCGCGGTCAACAACCAGTTCTGGACCACCAACATGAATGACTGGATGCCGAACCTGCCGGTGGCAATCTTCCAGTTTGCCCTCAGCCCGGATGCCAATTGGCAGCGCCTCGCTTGGGGCGGCGCGCTCTTGATCACGGTTACCATCCTCGCACTCAATATCGTGGCCCGCGTGCTCACCTCAGGGAGAAGCTTCGGCCGATGACAGCCCTCGACATGGCGGAATCACCGCAAAAGCCCCCGACCCACGCCGCCAATCTCGCGCCCAAGATCGAGCGCGGTCCCGTGGTTAAGACGGCGCTCCCACCTAAGGTCGTGATCCGCGACCTCAAATTTTATTACAAGGATTTCCTTGCCATCAAAGGCGTGAACCTCGAACTGCATGACAAGGCGGTGACCGCGTTCATCGGCCCCTCCGGATGCGGTAAGTCCACCCTGTTGCGCATCCTGAACCGGATCTACGAGCTCTATCCCAACCAGCGTGCGACCGGCGAAGTGATAGTCGATGGCCAGAACATCCTCGACCCCCGCGTCGATCTCAACCTGCTGCGCGCGCGCATCGGCATGGTGTTCCAGAAGCCGACGCCGTTTCCCATGTCGATCTACGACAATGTCGCCTTCGGAATCCGCCTTTACGAGCGGCTCTCGGCCTCGGGGATGGACGAGCGGGTCGAAAGCGCACTGCGCCGCGCCGCACTCTGGGACGAGGTCAAGGACAAGTTGCGCCAGAGCGGCATGAGCCTCTCGGGCGGCCAGCAGCAGCGGCTCTGCATCGCGCGCGCGGTCGCGGTCAAGCCCGAGGTGTTGCTGCTGGACGAACCGGCTTCTGCGCTCGATCCGATCTCGACCCAGCGCATCGAGGAGCTGATCGCCGAGCTGAAATCGGACTACTGCATCGCCATTGTCACCCACAACATGCAGCAGGCGGCGCGCAGTTCCGACTACACGGCGTTCATGTATCTGGGCGAGGTGATCGAGTTCGCCGAAACCGAGGCCATCTTCACCCACCCCCAGAAGCGCCAGACCGAAGACTACATAACCGGCCGCTTCGGCTGAGGAGCCCAGCATGGTGTCTGAACACATCATCAAAAGCTATGACGACGAGCTCAGGCGACTGGACAACGCCATCACCGAGATGGGCGGCCTTGCCGAGACGCAGGTCGCGCACGCGATTGACGCCATGCAGCGCCGTGATACAGCCTTCGCGCAGACCGTGATCGAAGGTGATCTCAGGATCGACGAGCTGGAGCTCGAGATCGAGGAGCTCGTTGTGCGCCTCCTCGCGTTGCGTCAGCCGATGGCGCGCGACCTCCGGCAGATCATCGCCGCGCTCAAGATCGGCAGCGATCTCGAACGCATCGGCGATTACGCCGCCAACGTCGCGAAACGCTCGCTGGTGCTGAGCCAACTACCGCCCGTCAGGCCGGCCCACACGGTGCCGCGCATGGGACGCCTCGCGCAGACGATGATCAAGGATATCCTCGATGCCTATGTGGAACGCGACGCAGACAAGGCACTGAGCGTCTGGTCGCGCGACGAGGAACTCGACGAAATGTACACGAGCTGCTTTCGCGAGCTTCTGACCTACATGATCGAGGACGCGCGCAATATCACGCCGTGCACGCACCTGCTGTTCATGGCGAAGAACGTCGAGCGGATCGGCGACCACACCACCAACATCGCCGAAACGATCTATTTCCTGGTGCACGGCACTCGCCTCAAGGAAACGCGACGCAAGGGCGACCGGACGGCTGTCGCCCCCGGGGTCGGGAATCCCTGACCATGGATACGCTCACTCGCCCGCTCATTCTGGTGGTCGAGGACGAGCCGGCGCTCTCGACCTTGCTCCGTTATAATTTGGAGAAAGAGGGCTTCGCCGTCGCGGAGGCGCATGACGGCGAAGAGGCGTTGCTGCAACTGTCGGAGCGCACGCCAGATGCGGTGCTGCTCGATTGGATGTTGCCGCAGGTCTCGGGCCTCGAAATCTGCCGCCGGATACGCCGCACGCCACAATGGCGCGGCTTGCCCGTTATTATCCTGACCGCCAAGGGTGAAGAAGCCGACCGCGTGCGCGGGCTCGAGGGCGGCGCCGACGACTATGTCGTGAAGCCGTTCGGGGTTACCGAGCTGTTGGCCCGGCTCAAGGCGGTAATGCGCCGGGCTCGGCCCTCGGTCGGCACCGAGACGCTCCGTTACGCCGATCTGCAAATGGACTTGGCGAGTCATCGCGTAACCCGCGAGGGTGGTGCTGTCCATCTGGGGCCGACGGAATTCCGCTTGCTCCGTGTGCTTCTGGAGCGGCCGGGCCGCGTTTTCTCGCGCGAGCAGCTGTTGGACGCAGTCTGGGGCCGCGACAGCGAGATCGAGCCGAGAACGGTCGACGTGCACATCCGCCGGCTGCGTAAGGCGCTCAACGAAGGCGGTCGACGCGATCTTATCCGCACCGTGCGCGCCGCCGGCTATGCGCTCGACCGCGAGACGATTTAGGGGATGCTCTGGGCTGCTCCCTTCTCGGCGGAGCGTCTGCGAAAAAATGCCCTAGTTGAAGTTCCTCCGATCACCGCCGGCCGCTCGGAGAGGAACTTCAAATCCGAAGGCCACACTAGCAATCAATGAGTTGCTGGTGTCCCCATGATTCCGAAGTTCGCATCTGAGCTTGGCCGTTTGGTCATGCGAACTTCGGAATCGGGGCACTAGCGGTCGGCCGGCTTTTCGTAAATCGCAATCAAGCTATCCCGTAGGCTCGCAATCAAGCCCTGCCGGCCGCGCTGGTAAAAGTCGATCCGCTCGATCCGCCGGCAGCGGAGATCGACCACCTCCGCCATATCCCGAAGCTCGCGTGCCGTGTATTCCCGAAAGTGTCCGGGGTTCTTTGGATAGTATCGGATGCGCTCGAACGGGTTCACTCCCAAGAGCAGCAGTGCGCGATGCTGCAGCGTGGCCGCATTCGGCGTCGACATCACGATCTTGCCCCCCTCCTTCAGGAGCCAGGAGAACATCAGCAGCGTGAACTCAGGCGCTGCATGAACGTGCTCGACCGTTTCGCTGTAGACGATCAGGTCGAAGGCCTCGGGCCTTTGCGGCCAAGCGGCAACGTCCGCCGATCGGTTCAAGTCGAAGACGATGTGTGGAATGCGGTCGTCGAGGACCATATTTTCGCGATGGCCACCGTCGTCCTCATCCAACTCGAGGCCGATCGTGGCAACGCTGTGGTAGTAGCCGGCGAGGAGCGCCGTGAGCCCGCTTCGGCCGACGTCGAGCACGCTTGCGTGGCGAGAGGGCACCTGATGACGACATAGATCGAGAAGGCGCCGGAAGCGATAGGCATGCACCTTCTCGTATTCCGCACGAGACTCGACGCCACATGTGAGGCTGCGCTCGCTATCGACGAGGTGCCTCACTTTTTCCTGGTATCTGTCGCGAGGCGTGGAGGTGCCCACTCTCTTGCTCGGACCGTGTGATTGCCGATACGGAGCGCGAACAGATCAATTTTCGATTTACCCGTCAATGATCCTGGAACGGGAGTTCGCGAATGGGCGCGCGGCCAATATCGCGCGTCATGGGGCCATCAAAAAACCTGCCAATTCTTGGGGTTTTGCTCCTATGCTGTCGCCCGTGAGTGCGCCGGTGGAGAGATATCGTCCCGACATCGATGGGTTGCGTGCCGTTGCGGTCGTGGCGGTCATCATCTTTCACGCATTCCCAGCGAGCCTTCCCGGCGGCTTTCTTGGGGTCGACGTTTTCTTCGTCGTCTCCGGATACCTGATCTCCCAGCTCATCATAGAAGGGATTCGCGCGGGCCGGTTCAGCCTTGCCGGCTTCTACGCGCGGCGCATACGGCGATTGCTGCCAGCCCTAGTCGTCGTGCTGGCGGCGGTCTTTGCGATCGGTTGGGCACTGCTGCTGCCGAATGATTTCGAAGGTCTCTGCGACGAAATTATCGCCGGCGCACTGTTTTTCGCGAATTTCAAATATTTGTCCGAGGTCGGGTATTTCGATCACGAAGCCGTGTTGAAGCCGTTGCTGCATCTCTGGTCGCTGGGCGTGGAGGAGCAGTTCTATCTCACGTGGCCTTTGTTCCTCTTGCTATTCAGGGCGAGGCGAGCGCGATCGATGGTGGTGATCATCGGACTCGCCTCCTGGGTTGCGGCGCTGCTGCTCGACCTCCATGATCCCGCCACGGCATTCTTCCTGCCTGTGTCGCGATTTTGGGAATTGATGATCGGTGCCGCCCTTGCGGCGGGCGCGAACCCTGTTCCGGCGAAACCCCTATGGCGCGGCGGCATGGCGTGCGCGGGGTTGCTGCTCGTTCTGACGTCGTTTGCCCTATCGCCTCAGCAGTTGCTCCCGACGTTTTGGAAGCTGTTGCCGACGGTCGGCACGGCGTTTTTGATTGCAAGCGGCCCGCGGAATCCCGTCAATGCGAGGGTTCTCTCGAATCGATCATTGGTCTACGTCGGTAAGATCAGCTATCCGCTCTATCTCTGGCACTGGCCGTTGCTGTCGTTCCTCGCAATATCTTCATTGCCGGAGAAATCCGCAATCGAAGGCCGCCTGTTGGTGATCTCGGCGGCCGTCGTTCTCGCGGTGTTGACCTATCGGCTCGTGGAAGTACCCATGCGTTTTGGCCGATTGCGGCCCGTTGCCGTACCGGTGCTTTGCGTCGCGCTCTTCGTCTGCGCGGGTTTGGGCGGGCTTGGCAGTTTTCTTGACGGCTTCCCCGAGCGGTTCCCGGAACCCATTCGCGGCTATCTAACAGTGAAGGCCGACTGGGGCCGCGCCGATGCACGGCTCGACACTTGTTTTCTCAGACTTGACGCCGATCCGCGGGCGCTCGCTCCATTCTGTTACCCAAGCAACGGGCCTCGGCCAGTCATCTGGGTTTGGGGCGATTCACACGCCGGGCGCCTCTATATTGGCATCCGCAAGGAATTCACCGGGCCCATCGGCGAGCTCATCCGTGGTGGTTGCTCGACGATCCCCGATCTGGGCGACCGACATTGCATCGAAGGTAACAATTTCATCATGTCGCTGATCAGGGAAAACCCCCCGGATACTCTGATCATGTTTGCAGTCTGGAACGACTATCTGCTCGACGATCCAGCGGTGGATCAAAGGCTGATTGCGACAATCGAGCAGGTTCGGAAAGCCGGAGTGCGCAAGATCCTGGTCGTGGGTCCCGCCCCGCAATGGAAGATCGACCTTCCAAGGGCACTTTACGAAGAATGGCGCGCCACGGGCACGATCCCTGACCGACTGCGTCGCGATCTGGTCCCGGAGATATTTTCCACTGATCGAATCTTAAAGGAAATCATTGCCAAGACGCCGGCGGAGTACGTGTCCTTAACCGATGCGCTCTGCGACGAGCGGGGTTGCCTTGCGCGAGTGAGCGATGGACCGCAAGGCTTGATTGCCTTCGACTACGGCCACATGACGGAGGCGGGCGCGCGTTACGTTGCACGACTTTTGCGCGATGGCGCCTTGCGCGCACCCGCAAGCGCCGGCGCGCCCTAGTGTCCCGATCCGCGCATCCGGCTGTCGCTCTCGCACCCAGATATAGTGACGCGCCTGCGCCATTCGATTTTTTCGATGTGACGCGTCTCACATGACGATGGGCAACGCAGACACCACATTTATCGCTGGAGCGACAGCACAAGGAGGACACAATGGCGCTGCGAAAATTCATCATCGAGCGGGATATTCCAAAGGTTGGAACTCTTGAGCGCGAGCAGCTTCGTGGAGCGGCGGCGAAATCCAACGGCGCACTACGGCAACTCGGGCCCGACATTCAATGGGTCGAGAGCTACGTTGCCGACAACAAGACGTTCTGCGTTTATCTCGCCAAGGACGAAGCCATTATCCGCAAACACTCGGAGATCAGCGGCTTCCCCGCGACAAAAATCACCGAGGTCCGCAAGATCATCGATCCCACCACGGAAAAGGCCGAATGACATTCTGGGTTCATTGGGAAGGGGCGCGCCGGGAGGTACCTTCCGACATGCCCGCGAGGCGCAACCCTTCCCGAAACCGCTCGTGTTGACGCCGATAAATCGGACTCGTGGCATCCAGGGGTACGGACCAATCGTCAAACAACTCGCTGATCGTCGTCTCGGGCCGCAGGCGCAGGCAGCTAGCCAGGGCTTGGCTGGCGTCCTCGCTGCGGTCCGAGAGCGCGAAGACCGCGGCGAGCAGCGCATAGGCGCGAACGTCCTTTGGGTTGGCCTCGGCCGAGAGCTTGAGCAGCCGTATCGCCTGGTCGTTGTTGCCGAGGAAGAATTGCACGCGCCCCATCGCGCCGAGCCAAATCCATCGACCCGGATCACGTGGCCCGATCTGATCGGCCTTCTCGAACCAGTCGAGCGCATCCTGGAAACGGCCGAGGTAGAGTTCGCTCAGGCCCACTTCTTTGTACGCCCACGGTTCGCCGGGATTTTGCTCGATCACGGCCTTGCTCGCCGAAATAGCCGCGTCGAAATTGCCTTCGGCGCGTAGCAGCCCGGCATGTATCCGGAGCGCGACGATGTGGCGCGGTTCGATGGCAAGGGCGCGATCGACCAGAACACTTGCCTTCCGCAAGCGCTCCTCCCGCCCGGTCTCGTAATAGCTGTTGAGAACTTCGAACAGATAGGTGGTCGCCACGCCCGCGAGCGCATCGACGTCGTCCGGCTCGTATTGCAGGGCCTGCTGGAACAGCCCGCGCGCTGCAAGCATCGACTCGCGCGAAGCCGGCCGATTGACCGTGGCCTGGCCGCGCATCACCAAATCGACGGCCGACGCATTGTGCGGGTGATCGCGCTCGCTGCGCCGCGCTTGGATGTCGACGAGCTTCAATCCGACCGAGCGCGAGAGGCGGCCGACGATCCGGTCCTGGATCTCCAGCACATCCGTTCGCTCCGTGTCGAAGCGCTCGGCCCATAACTCGGTATTGGTCTCGGCGTCCATCAGCCTCGCGTTGACGCGCACTTGGTCGCCGTCTATTACCACGCTTCCCTCGAGGTAATAGTGTGCCTTCAAATCGCGCACGATCTCGCCGGGGTCGATCGGTTTGTTCTTGTAAATGAGGGCGGTCCGGCGCGCGACCACGAAACTGCCGGGAAGCACGCGCGAGAGATCCGTGGTCAGACTCTCGGTGATCCCATCGACAAAATAATCCTGCTGCGGATCGGCGCTGAGATTGGCGAAAGGCAGCACGACGATCGAGAACCGCTGCTCGGGCTCGCCTCGGTTCGTTTGCAGCGCGGACGAATCGGAAAACAGAGCCGCCGTTACAGGCTGCAGATCCAGCAGCTTTGGCCACCAAAGGAGAGAGGCCACGACCATCGCCGCTCCGGCCGCGCCCAGTCCCAAGGGAGCGCCGCGGTGAAGGCGGCCGCGCGCGGCGCCGCCGCGATTTTGATTGGGACTGCCCTCGGGTCTGATGCGGTAGGCGCGAAGGGGTCGCGCTATATTCTTCAGGCGTTGCGCGCCCATATCCTCGAAGGCAACGTTCAGCTTGTCGCGGACATGATTCCGTACGGCGCGTGAGACCACGATCGTGCCGGGCTCGGCGATACTTTCGAGCCGAACTGCAATATTGACGCCGTCGCCAAAGATCTCGCCGGCGTCGACGATCACGTCACCAAGATTGACGCCGATCCGAAAGATGATATGCCGCTCCGTGGGGAGGTGAGCATTCCGTTCCGCGGCGCCTTTCTGAACCTGGATTGCATAGCGGACGGCCTCTACCACGCTCGCAAAATCCGCCAACAAGCCGTCACCGGTTTTCTTGATGACGACCCCCGCGTGCTCGCGGGCCGCGGGCTCCAACAGTTCGCGGAAGAGCGCGCTCAGCCGCGCATGCGTGCCCTCCTCGTCGCGGCCCATCAATCGGCTGTACCCGGCGACGTCGACACTGACGATGGTGCTTAGCTTGCGTTTCAACGCCGCCCCCTTTCGATGTCTCTCTCCTGGTTGGTGTTGGATGTCGGATGACCCTGTTGGCCGCAGGCCGAAATCGCCGAGGCCTCCAATCCCTAGCCGACCCGCATACGCGCGCGACAGTTGAACTCTCGACGCCGGCGCATCGCCTGTGGCGTCCAATACCTTTATTGCACTGGCAAGGCGTGCCTACGGATTGCGACGTCACGACACTCGCGCAGACGCTGTCGGCGTTCCGGGGCGAGACGTGAGGTAATGTGGCGGCGCCCTCAGTTCAAATTTTATCTTTTGATCACTTCGATAAGGATTCTCTTTGGATGCCGGAGTCCTAAGTTTTCGCGGTTCGAGTGCGCGGCTCAGTGCCGATCCGCGATGCTGAATGCAAATGAGACGACACCCACCAGCACGAGGCTCAATGCCCAAATCGCGTCCAAGTTGAACCAGCTCCGGTTTACGAACTTCAGCCCCAAGTGGCGAAAAACCAACCATGCCAGGAGTCCGCCAGCCGTGACCATCGCGAGCGCGTGCACGACAGAGACCAGGACAGCCATGTCGATATTGGCACCGATGAGCGCACCTGCGGCAACGTCGCCCCGATCGAGTGTCGAAGGTCGGCAAAGGCCAAGATAGATCGGCACCAACATCAATCCGGCGCCGTGTGCGATCGCGACGGCAAACGACCAGAAGCCCAGGTGCGCCGGTGGTATCCGCGCCAGTGTCCGAGAATGCCTGCGGTTGATAAGGCGGTAAATTCCGAACCCGATCACCAATAGGCTCGCGCCGATCCGGAGTTGCCGCTGCCATTGAACAAGGATTGTCAGCAGCGCAAAAGGAAGGATCACCACAAGCATTGCCAGCACATGGCCGATGGTCAGTGGCCAAAGCGCCTTCGCCAGCGCGCGCGAACTCCTTTCCATAAGCCCGGCTGACAAGGCGAGCGGCCATCCCATCCCCGGGTTCACTCCGTGATAGAGACCGCTCGCCACGACCGCAAGCCAAAGCGCCGCGGGCGCCCAATCGCCGCCGTTCGAAATCAAGCCGACGGATAGCAGAATGAATCCGTCGAACAGTCGCCGCCCTCGAGCCGGATCTGGTGCGCCCGGTATCCCTCGGGGAAGCTCACCCAGTAGTCTTTCGCCAACTCGAGCCCGCCCTTCGGGCCTGCATGAGCCATGACTTCGACGCCGGGAACACCGTCGGGATAAAACTGGTTGTCCCACGTGGAGTATAGCGAGTTGGTCCAATAGACACGCTTGCCGTCGCGGCTGATCTCGACCATCTGCGGACCGCCGGCATAAGCCTTGCCGCTCGGGTGGGCGGTGCGACGCGCAACGCCGCCGAGCCGAACCGAGCCCGTTAGCTTCGGCTTTCTCGGGTCAGTGACGTCGTATTGGCGCATTTCTCCGGTCCCCCAACACGCGACGTACAGGAACCGGTCATCGAGGGAAAGGTCGATATCGCTCACCAATGGAGGCACCGCGCCAAACCCCTGCAGGAGCGGCGGTAGCCGGTCCTTGGTCGCCGGTTCGGGCGGGATGGTCGCGGTCTTTTCGGCATGAAAATTTCCGCCCTCGCGCCACCAGGTCCAGACAGAGCCTTCGAGATTGGTCGTGTCGACGACGACGCCGACAAACCCGTACTCGCGAATCGGATCGTGTGCGGGCCGCACCTCGAGCGGCATCTGGTGGTTGGCGCCCAGATCAATGGTCTGGACGTTGCGGCGGGCGCTGAGATCCCAGAAGTGGATCTGGTGGCCGTATTTGTTCGAGAGCAGGTCCTCCGGCACGATCCCGTTCTCGAACTGCGGCGGCTGCGACCACTCGCTCGTCACCATGTAATTGCGCGGCAGATTCCACCAGAAGTCATAGTGAAGCTTCTGCGGTCCGCGATCGATCTCCCAGCGTCCCAAGATGTCGAACGTCTCGCAGTCCATGATGAAGATGCCGGGAGGGCCGTCGGTGCCGTTCTTGCCGCCGCCGCCGAGAGTGCTGACGTAAATGCCCTCGGGACCGCAGTGAATGGTGTGCGGTCTGGAGTAGCCGGTCTTTTTGAACACCTCTTCCGGCTCGATGATCTTATGGATTTTGGCCTTGGTGGGATCGGGTTTCGTGTCCACGACGTAAATCCGCGAGGAGCGGATTCCCGGGATTATCAAATAGCGACGCTCGAGAAACGCGTGGCCCGCCAGTGGCGACAGCGCCGACGAGCATGCATTCCAGCCGAAATGGTGAAACTCGTCGCCTTTGTAAGGCATCGTCACCGTGTGGACGACCCGGCTGTAGGTCGGCGAGCCGGGCTTCACGTCGACCACGGCCAGCGCGTCCGGCTTCGAAAAATTCGGACTGAGTAGCAAGGTATAGGCGAAATTCTCGGGCGCGGCTTCCATCGCAAGCTTGGGAGACGCGTGGAAGGTCGGATCAGGTCTCATCGTCATAGCAGCACCTCATTTTGGATATCGGCGAACCCCCGCTCGGTCCGCCGTCCTCGATGAACCCCCTTCTGCCTACGGCCTCTCGCGACTTTCGAGAGTGCGATACCTTACAGCCGTACGCAATCGATCACTCCGAGCGATATCGGCCACGTATGGAAATTTAAACCGCTTCTGCTTCTATCTACAGTCGGGTGCCGTCACATTCGCAAATCTTGCGATGTCCATTGCTCGATCAGCGTCATCTGGTGGGCAACGCAAGGCTGCAGGTCCGGCGCGGCGCAAACGGTGCTCTTCGACGATATCTGCGATCGAGACGGTGCAATCGCCGCGAGTTAATCAACTTGCGTCGCTGCGATAATTCAAATCTTATCTTTCTATCGCATTGATCAGGATTTTCTTGAGATGCGGAGCATCAATCTCGATCAGCTGCGCACCCTGACGGAGGTCGTCGACCTCGGCAGTTTTTCTGCCGCGGCGCGGCGACTCAATCTCTCGCAGCCGGCGATCAGCCAACATATCCGCGAGCTCGAGCATCGCTTCGGCGTGCGACTGATCGAGCGTCTGGGCAAGCGGGCGCGCGCGACCGCCCCCGGGCGCGAACTGATGGAGCATGCCGCCCGCGTTTTCCGCGAGTGCGATGCCGCGGCGTCCGCGATGCGCCGTTTTCGCGACGGCTGGCTCGGCTCCGTGCACATCGGCACAACGCTGACGGCGCTCACCTACGAGCTACCGCCGATCCTGAAGAAGCTGCGCGAGGAGCATCCGGGCATAGACCTGATCGTGACCAACATGCCGACGCGCGACAGTGTCGACAATATCATGAAGGACACGATCGACCTCGCGCTGGTGACCCTGCCCGTAAAGGCCGCGAGACTGCGCGTGACGCCGCTCCGACCGGAGAAGCTGGTGGCGATATTTCCGGCCGGCACGCGGAATCTCCCCAAGGAAGTGACCCCCGAGTACGTGGCGGCGCGCCCGATGGTGCTTGAGCACACGCGAGGCGCCGTCTACGCGCTCGTGATGCACTGGCTATCGAAGTACCTACCGCTGCAGCACACTCCGATGCACGTCAGCACGGTCGAGGCGATAAAGAGCGTGGTTGCCTCCAATCTCGGGATGTCGATCGTGCCGGACGTCTCAGCTGCGGGACCTAGCTCGGACATCATCGTACGACCGCTCAAACCCGAGCAACCCTGTACGCTGGCGCTCATAGAGCGGCGCAACAAGCCGAAGGACACCGCGCGCGAAATCGTCCGCAACGCGCTGCTCGAGCTCAGAGAGGGTTGGTACGCTCCGACCTCGGTACGCGCCGGCAACCTTCGCCGCATTTCCTCACGAAACACTGGGAACGGCGCGAACCGCGCTCGCGGCGCGTGAGGCAGCTACGCCGAGCGCGCCGTCTCGCTTGAGCCGTATCACTTCATGTCGTTTGGGTCTTTGTCCCGCGGGCGGGCGGGCGTCGATGCCGCGCCACCGCCGAACAGCCGGTTGAGGATCGTTTGCAGCGGTGCCGGAGAGCCGCCGCCGGACGCGGGCATTGGCGCCGTTGCCTGTGCCACGGCGACGGACGCCGAGGGGAGCGGCCGCGCCGGCTCGCCGCGCGTTGCCTCCACCATGAAGGCATGCCAGGTGCGCGCGGGGAGACCGCCGCCCGTGACGTCCTTCATCGGGCTGTTGTCGTCATTTCCGAACCAAACCGTAGCGACGAGGTCCGCCGTATAGCCTACGAAGAGCGCGTCGCGGTAATCCTGCGTCGTGCCGGTTTTGCCGGCGATCGGCAGGCCGAATTGTGCGGCACGGCCAGTGCCGTGGTCGATGACCCCGGCGAGCAGCATGTTCATGGTGGCGGCGGTCTGTGGATCGATCACGCGTCCGGGTCCCGAGCCCTGCCGCTGAAAGATAATCTGGCCGTCGCGATCGCGAATCTCCTCGATGCCGAATGGCCAGGCGCCTTCGCCGCCGCTGGCGAAGGCCGCGTAGGCCGCGGTCAGGTCCATCAGAGTTACTTCGTTGGTGCCGAGCGCCAGGCTCAAGTCGCGGTGCAATTCGCTGGTGATGCCGAGGCGGCGCGCCGCCGCGATCACGGCATCGATGCCGACCCGCTGCTCCACCTGGACCGCAACGGTGTTGATCGACTCGGCAACCGCTTCCGCCACGGTCACATCGCCGAGGTACTTGCCGCCAAAGTCATGCGGCTGGTAATTGCCAATGCGGATGGGAGCGTCCATGAAATGGTCGCTTGGGCGGATGCCGTGCTCTAGGGCTGCCAGATAGACGAAGGCCTTGAAGGAAGAGCCGGGCTGCCGGAGCGCCTGCGTCGCACGGTCAAATTGGCTATCGGCATAATCACGGCCACCCACCAGCGCGCGCACCGCACCCTCCGGAGTCATGGCGATGAGTGCTCCCTGACTCGCCTCCGCTTTTTCGCCGTCCTTCGCAAGCGTATCGGCGATCGCGCGCTCGGCGGCGGCCTGCATCTTCGGATCGAGCGTGGTCTTGACCACGAGGTCGCGGCTGGTGAAGCCGGCGAACCCCGCGATCTGCTCCGATATCCAATCCGCGAAATAGCGGCTCCCCGCCAAGACCGGCTCGACCCGCGCGAGCTGCGTTTTCTGGCTTTCAGCGGCCGCCATTTGCGGCTGGGTGATGAAACCCGCCGTTACCATGTTGTCGAGCACCTGGTGAGCGCGCGCCGCCGCCCGCTCGCGGTCGTTCGCTGGACTGAAGCGGGTCGGCGCGCGCAGCAGGCCCGCGATCACGGCCGCCTCATAGAGCGAGACGTCGCGAGCCGATTTGCCGAAATAGCGCCGTGCCGCGGCATCGACGCCATAGGTGCCGGCGCCGAGATAGACGCGGTTCAGATAGATTTCGAGGATTTGCTCCTTGCTGAAGCGATGCTCGAGCCAGATCGCGAGCTCCGCCTCCTGCACCTTCCGCCCGAGCGTGCGCTCGGGCGTCAAGAACAGGTTCTTGGCGAGCTGCTGGGTGATGGTGCTGCCGCCCTGCACCACATGGCCCGCGCGAATATCGGCGACAAGCGCGCGCCCGAGACCGATGGGGTCGATGCCGAAGTGGTGATAGAAGCGGCGATCCTCGGTGGCGAGCACGGCCTCGGGCAGGTAGCGCGGCATGTCCTTGAGCCGGAGCGGCTCGCCGAAGAGATCGCCGTAGGTGGCAATCAGTGAGCCGTCGGTGGCGAGCAGCGTCACACTGGGTCTGCGTCCGACGGCGGCGAGGTCGCTGATCTTGGGCAGCGTGAAGGCGAAATAGCCGCAGACCGCCACGACCGCGATCGCGCCCCAAAGCGTCGCCATCACGCCCCACCGCGTCAGCGTGCGCAGGATGCCTCGTTTCTTGCCACGGACCGCACGCCGAGGCGGGTTCCGCCGCTTCCGCGTGCGCACCGCGGCGCGCGCCCGGCCGGGCGGACGGTCGTTGGGATCGGCGCGAAGCTCGGAACCTCTGCGCGGGGCCATGAGAATCTGCGCGCTTCTAGCACAAAAAACAACGCCGCGGCAGGCCCGAGAACGCCGCCGCGCCGATAATCGTCACCATAGAATCGCCACAGTGCGAGTGGCTATCGGGCCGCGCGACTCGCCATGCTCGCTATCATGGCCCGAAGCCGCGCCACCAGATCGGCGCTATCGGGAACATGTCTTTCCTCGCGATCGAGAATGGCCTCAAACGCGCGCCGCTTCATCGCCAGTACGTCGATCCCATCGACCGCGTCGGCGCCGGCGGAGTTGCAAACGATGTCGATCAGGCGATCGGCGGCGTGCAGGCGGCCGATCAGGTAGTCGTTCTCCCGATAGGCCCGCGACAGGAACGCCGCGAAATGTGCGAAGCCCGTGCCCTTCAATACCTCGTGAACGCCGAACTGGCTGAAGGTGTGAACGTCCGCCGGACTGATGCGATCCACCAAGATTTCGTCGAACTCGCCCACGTCGCGCCAGCTCGTCACCGAAAAGGTCAGGATGTCCCAGAAGGCGAAACCGAGATAGTTCACCAATACGAACTGGCGCGCCGCCGGCTCCCAATCCGGCGACTGCATCTGCACCAGCAGCCGATCCACGTCGTCCGTACTGGCATCCAGGTCGATCTCGTCGCCGAGCCGATCGATCAGCATGCCGATGCGTCGCTCATTGCGCTCGACGAAACGCCGCGCATAGTCCTCGATATTGTTGGCTTCTCGAGCGCTCGGCGCCGCCGCGAACAACTCGTGCACGAGATCTCGCGTCTCGGGGGAGAAGAAATCGGCTTTCTCCTTGCGCCGCAGCAGCTCCAGGCGCTGGTAGAAGTCGCGCTTCAACCGATCGATCGGCGCCGCGACCGCCGCCGGCTCCTCGAGCAGCTCATAGAGCCGGTTTTGGCCTTGGATCAGGAAGCTGAGGCGCCGCTTGCGGAAATCCACGTCGAAGCGCAGCAATAGCCTGATCCAGCGCGGCAATTCCGCGGCACCCGCCGGGGTTTCCGCGTGCAACGCGGTCCCATTGGTGCGGTGATAGCCCATGCCCGCGCGACGCGCCCAGGCATTGACGATCTCGCGGACGGCTCGTGCGAGCGGCGCGCTTTCCGCGACGCCGCGCAAGGTCAGGATCAACTGCGCGATAAAGCCGTTGACCGACGCAAGCTTCAATCGCACGTAGCCTTCATAGGCAAAACCCGCATCCACTGCGGCCCGCGCGTTCATCCGCTCGCGCCAGCCGCGGATCTGCTCGGCGCTCAGCGGCGCATCGAGCGACGCGCCGATCGCCTCGTTCACCAGCTCCGTGATCTGCGGTCGAGCCAGCTCCACGATCGCTTTGAGACGGCGGACGCGCTCGTTGAGGCCGTTCACCGAGTCGATTTCGTCCGCGATCGGTTCGTTGCGCGGAATGTCGGACAGCGCGCCCTTGAGCATGGCGAAAAATCCGGGAATTCCATGCGCCACCGGCACCACCGGCTGGGCCGGATCCGGCTCGACGAAGACGAGGCGGCGATCGACCTCGCGATAGGCGGGGCGGCCGCGGATGGCGCCAATCGCCTCATGGAACGGCTTGTTGTTGAGGATGCTGCCGTCGACGAATGAGGTGGTGCTCGGATCGATGTTCGCATCGACGTAGCGGGCGAAGTTCTCCGTGATGAAACGCTGACGCCGCGGCCACTTAAGGCCGCGCTCAGCCGTGAGCCGGTCGATCTCCGCGATTTGCGCGGGGGGAAAGGCCCCCGGGAAAGACGAGGTGGCGCGTGCGGCGAAAGCGAGCGCAGGGGCGTTCTCCAGGTCGAAGTCGCTCTCGACGGCGCCGCTCGGCCAGCGGCGATAGGTAAAGCGGAGGGTGTGACGATGCTCGCGTTCGCGGATCAGCGGCGGGTCGTGGATCTGCAGCAATTGCTGGTAGCCGTAGTGGTCGGTAACGGTGACGAAGAGATCAAGGCCCTGCCCCGAGGGCAGCAGAGAGGCACGGGAATCGCGTGGCCGACCCATGCTGGCGAGCGCGTCGTACATCAACTCGGCCATTACCATGCCGTCGAGCGGCGGCTTGAACCAGCGCGAACGCAGGAACAGCGACAGAGTGCGCAGCGCATCGTGGTCGCGCAACGGCTCCAGCGCCCCGCTCGCCGCCATGGCCCAAATGAACGGCTGCAGAAACCACTTGCTCCACCACTTGGCCTTGGCCTCGCGTGCCAACAGCACGTTGACATCCGCCTTGTCGAGCCAGAGGTCTCGCAGCTTGTCCATTGGCAGGTCGTGGGTGAGCGCGCGCGCGAGCATGGTGCCATTGATGCCGCCCGCCGACGCGCCGGCGACGATATCGACCACGACGCGCAGCTCCATCTTGTGTCCGATTTCGCGCAGAATCTCAAAATAGATCGCCTCGGTATCGAATTCGGGATCGTTGGAATCGGCGGCGTCGAAGAACCGCGCGTTCGGACGCCGCGTGCGGTCGGCGATCCCGTGGAGCGACGCCGATGCACGCACCAGCTTCAGGATCTCCTTGCTGATGCCGTGCATATAGATAGCGAGCGATACTCCGCCGAAGCAAACCAGCGCGAGACGCAGCTCCTTTTCACGCATGAGGTTGGTGGCTCGGGCGATGGTTCGGCGTCGGCAACCGCGTCCTACGAAAAGCGCGGCGCGGTCTGCATAACACAGATGAACGCCGATGAACACTGATGGACATGGATGAGGCGAGATGCTTAGAAGTGGAGACGCTCCATCGGGACATCTCTGTGCATCCGGCTTGCGCTGTGTCCCTCCGTGTACCCTTCCTTTCTCCCGCAACGCTGAATCCCGCCCATGGCCGCCGCGATCCTGATTTTTTCAGCGACATATCTGGTGGTGGCGTTGGGCCGCCTGCCAGGATTGCGGATCGACCGTGCCGGCGCTGCCGTGGTCGGCGCCAGTCTGATGGTGGGGTTTGGCGTGCTCAGCCTCGACGAGGCCTACCGCGCGATCGACCTCGACACTTTGGTGCTACTGCTCGGCATGATGATCTTGGTGGCGGCACTGCGACTCTCGGGCTTTTTCGCGCTTGCGGCGCAACTAGTGGCCCGCCGGGCCCGCCACCCCCTGACCCTGCTTGCGGGGGTTGTGCTGACTTCCGGGCTGCTTTCGGCCTTCCTGGTGAACGACACGGTATGCCTGATGCTGACGCCGTTGGTGGCGGAACTAGCGCTGACGCTCCGCCGTCGGCCCGTGCCGTATCTGCTGGCGGTCGCGATGGCATCCAATATCGGGAGCGTCGCCACCATCACCGGCAACCCCCAGAACATCATGATCGGCAGCTTCTCCGGCATTTCATACGGGAGCTTCGCCGCGGCGTTGGGGCCGGTCGCTGCGTCCGGGCTGCTGTTGCTGCTGATCGCGCTGGTGCTGGGCTTCCGCGGTGAATTCCTGACACGCGCGGGATTCGCCGCGACTCTGCCGCCGGTGCGGTATCACCGGGTGGTACTGGTGAAATCGATGATCGCGACCGTGGCGATGATCGCTTGCTTTTTCGCGGGCGTGCCGCCGCCAAAGGTCGCGATCATCGGAGGCGCGCTGCTTTTGTTGACGCTGCGGCTGAGACCCGAGCGCATTTATCGCGAAATCGATTGGGCGCTGCTATTGTTGTTCGCGGGTCTTTTCATCGTCGTGCAGGGGATCGAGAAAGCGGTGCTTGTACCCGACATTCTGGACGCGGCCGAACGCTTCGCGTTTGGCACGCCTGCGGTGCTGGCCGCCGTCGCGGCGTTGCTCTCAAATCTCGTCAGCAACGTTCCGGCGGTGTTGATGCTGAAACCGTTTATCGTAAGCCTCGCCGAGCCGCGACGCGCCTGGCTGGTGCTGGCGATGGCATCGACGCTCGCCGGAAATCTCACGGTCTTGGGATCGGTTGCCAACCTTATCGTGATCGAGCGCGCGCGCCGGCAGCGCATCGAGATCGATTTCTGGAGTCATCTCACGCTCGGGGTTCCCGTGACGCTCGCTACCATTGCCTGCGGCCTCTGGTGGATGAGTTGAGGCGGTATCTCAACAGCGCTCCCTCGGTCGGAGCGATGCTGCCGTACCCGGGACCAGTTGGGCTGTTTTCTGCGGGATTCCAATGCGAATTACCTTGTTGACCTCGTCAATCGCAGGCGTCGGGGGCGCCGAGCGGTCGATAACCTTGCTGTCGAAGGCCTGGGTCGAAATGGGTCGGGCGGTGACGATACTGACCTTCGACAACGGCGGTGAGCCGGCATTTCCGCTTCATCCATCCGTTGAGCACCGTCATCTGGGATTTGATGGCAAACCATCGAATTTGCTTTGCAAGGCGTGGCAGTTCGTTTGGAGAAACTTGTCATTGCGCAAAGCGATCGTGGGAACCAAGCCGGACATTGTCGTGAGCTTCATTCCCGAACCCAATGTGCACAGCATCGCCGCCACACGTGGCTTGGACGTTCCGGTGGCCGTGTGCGAGCGGACTGATCCGACGCTGTATAAGGTCGGATGGAAGTGCGGCTTGCTCCGCCGCGTAACCTATCCTCTCGCCGACATGCTGGTTTGCCAAACAAACGCCGCTCTAAGGCGATTCCAGAGGGCGATTCGGGTTCGCGGGTGCGTTATACCGAATCTTATTTCGGTGCCGGAGGCATGGGTGAACGGGCGAGCCGCTCGACGCACCGGGACGAGCGGTCGCACTTTGGTCGCGATGGGGCGATTGGTTCCGGAGAAAGGTTTCGATCTTCTTCTCAAGGCGTTCTCCGACATCATGCACCGCCATCCCACTTGGTCACTCAAGATTCTGGGACAGGGGGCTCTGAAGGGCGACCTCCAAAGGCTCACCAAGACCCTGAACATCTCCCAACGCGTTTGCTTTGCCGGCACGCATGTCGAGCCGTTCGCTGAACTCTGCCACGCCGATCTGTTCGTACTTTCCTCAACGTTCGAGGGGTTTCCCAATGCGCTCTCCGAAGCGATGGCGTGCGGCTTGCCTGCCGTCAGTTTCGATTGCCCATCGGGTCCGCGCGACATTATTCGGGACGGTGTGGACGGGGTTCTCGTTCCGCACGGAGACGCCGGCGCGCTGGCCGTTGCTCTCGACGATTTGATGACGGACGACGCGAAACGTGAACGGCTCGCCTCTCGCGCCGCCGAAATCGTCGATCGATTTAGCAGCGGAAGGATTTTGTCGCTCTGGGAGGACGCCTTCGCGGAATTGGCACCCGCGGCCATGAGAGTTCAGCGCGCTCCCAAAGCGGCGATGGGCTAGCGGATCGAAAACGCTTGCCGCAAGACCGGGAGCGTTCGGCAAATTGCCGGTTCAACTGCTTCGGCGAAGCAGCGACTTCGGCAGCATGGCGTGGATGCCTTTGTTGCCGTCCACAAGCTGGGTCACGTGCAGGTCGACGCCGAGGCTGGCGAGCATATAGGCGTCCTGCGGTGGGAGCGCCACGGTTTCGCCCAGGAGCTTGATCATATCGCGCAGCGATTGCTTGGCGGCGTCGTCCAAATCCTCGTCGAAGCCCATGGTGATGTGATGCGTCGGGGTCTCGGCCCGCGGCATCACTAAGCGCAGGTCGCGTCGCAGGGTCAGCTCGAATGTGCCGGTAAGTGCCGTCTCGAGCGCGGTCAGGCAGACCTCACCATCGCCCTGCACGCCGTGGCCGTCGCCGGTCGAGAACAGCGCACCCTCGGTCCATACAGGAAGCCGCAGGATCGCGCCCGCCGTCAATTCCTTGAGATCGATGTTACCGCCGAACTCCCGCGGCTGGATGGTGCTGACCGCGCCGTAAACCGGGCGCGGCGCCACGCCCATGACGCCGAAAAACGGCGCCAGCGGAATCTCCTGGCCCCAGGGCAGCGTGCCGACGCCGCGCTGGCGGTCGATCGCGGTGTGCCAGGTGCGCCGCTCTGGAAAATCCTCCGGCAGTGTGCCGCGCAGCGGCACGATCCGAGTCCAGCCCCAGTTCTGCCGGAAGTCAATCGCATGGATACGCACCTCGAGCACGTCGCCGGGGAGCGCGCCCTCGACCGCTACCGGCCCTGTCAGGATGTGGCCGCCGCCGAAGGCGGGCGTAAGCGCGCGCAAGATTTCGCGATGCTCGGGCAGGACTTCAAGCGGCGGGGACGGCAGGACGTCGGCTCCGCCGGAGACGGTCTCGATGGTAACAAAATCGCCGGACTGCACGGTCAGCACCGGCTTCAGGGCAGCGTCGAAAAATCCCCAATGGCAAGTATCGGAGCCGGCGCGAAGGGTGTGATGCATGGGCATTCTCGGAAGTTTCGATCGGGAAGGCGGTCGTGATCGAATGATCGGGTGCGCTCAGACGTTCGCGGTCTGCCGGCGCGGTGCGCCGTAGGTGTTCGGAATCTTGTCGGAGAAGACCTCGACCAGATCCGGCATCGCGGCATCCCCGGCGCTGGTTTGCAGTGCCCGGTCGGTGTAGCTTCGGGTCGCGGGATCGGCGAGTACGCGCCGCGCGATCGCCTGGTGGCGAAAATAGAGCCGGCCCCAGCGCCACACGGTGCGCATGAAGTCGAAGGTGCGCCAGGGATGAAACAGCAGCGGATGGACGATCGGCATCCCCGGCCGGCGCTGCGTTCGCACCTTGCGCCGAACCACGCCGATCTGCAGGGGGTGAACGCCCTCGATACGGCTCGCTCCGGCAAAGAGCGTCAGTAAGCCAGCCGTACGCATGGGTTTGAGGCCGGTGACCACCGAGCGTTTGAGGATAGTCTCAACGTGGGTGTCCGAATAGTATTGCGCCCAGGCGTCGCGATAGACCTGCTCGAAAATTTTCCGGGACATGCGAGGATGCGCGGCGCAGACGTGCTCGAGATCATAGTTGTTCATGTCGGGATCCATGGGCGCCCCGCGCTCATGGAGATTCTTGTGATCTTCTGAACCCGGAAGCGGCGTCAGCACGAAAAATTCCAGGACGTCGATCGGCAGCTCACGCTGGATCAATTCGAGATCGCGGGAGACGGTCTCAGGGGTATCGCTCGGGAATCCGAGGATGTAACCGGCCCAGGTGCGGACCCTCTGCCGGCGCCAGGCCATCAACATTTCGCGGTATTCCCAGATTTTGTTTTGGCGCTTCTTGGTGCCGAGCAGCGATTCCGGATTGACGTTCTCTAGCCCAATGAACACTTGCATGCAGCCCGCGCGCTTGGCCTTCTCGACGAAACCGGGAATGCGGTGACAGAGCGTGTCCACCTGGAGCGTGAGCGTGATGCGCACTCCCTGCTCGCGTAGCGCGATCAGACGGTCGAGGATCGGCTCCCAGTTGCGGTTGCGCGCGAAATTGTCGTCCGTGACGAAGAACTTGTGGACGCCTTGCGCGGCGTTCGCGCGCACGATCGCCTCCACGTCGTCGGCGCTGCGATAGCGCGACTTGCGGCCTTGCACGTTGATGATGGTGCAGAAGCTGCACTGGAACGGGCAGCCGCGCCCGGCATCGAAGCTAGCGTAGTGTGTCGCCACGCGCTCGACGATGCGACGCGGCAGCATCGGCATGGCGGCACCTTCCATGTCGGGCATATCCGCAAGGTAATTGTAGATCGGCTTCGCGCGGCCCGCGTCGATATCGCGCAGGAGCTCGACCATACGCCCCTCGGCCTCACCCGCGAACAGCACGATGCCGAGCTCGCGCGCTTCCTGAAGGCCGGGCGGCAAGTCCGGCAGCATGGCGAGGCAGCCGCTCACATGAAACCCGCCCATCACCAGGGTGATGCCGGCGGCACGGAACTGACGGCCGAGGTCGAGCGCGCGCGGGAACTGGTTCGACTGCACGCCTACCAAGCCCACGAAGCCCGCGCCCGCCGCGCGAATCTCGCGGACGATCCGTCTCACGTTGATGACGGTATTCGCCTCATCGAAGGCGTCGATGTCGATCTCGACATCAGGACCCAAGTCTCGGCGTTCCGCGCATTGCCCGATGAGGCCGTAGACGCTCGCGAGGCTGTTGGAGGGGATGATCGAGCGCCGCCACTGCACGACATACCCGTCACCGTCGTAGTGCGACGGCAGAATCAGGATCGCCTTGAACTTACGCTTTGGCATGCCCCAAACCCCCGATAACCCCTGCAGCATAGTCGGCAGATTGAAGGACCGCCAGCGCCTGGTGTCGACGTGCGATCTGCTTGCTCCCGCCGGCCGCTTTCGTGCAGCTGTGGCGGCCCAGCGCAACTCTGTCAGCGTATGTGACTCTAGCAGGACAGCTCGAAGCCAGAGCGGGAGGGTGTCGAATGAGCGAGCCGCGTCGAGGTGGGAGAGCCGCCGGAACGGGCGGCCCTCATCACCCTGATCGGCGATGCTTCAGGCCGGGATGCGATGAACCCCCACCAACTTGTTGCCGTCGGGATCGCGAAGATAGGCGAGATAGACCTTGCCCGCAGGCCCTTGGCGCACGCCGGGCGCATCCTCGATCGAGGCGCCGCCGTTGGCGACCCCGGCCTTGTGCCAGGCCGCGGCCTGGTCCGTGCTGCTCATCGCAAAACCGATCGTGCCCCCATTGGCATGGGTGGCCCGCTTGCCGTCGATCGGCTTGGACACCAGGAAGCGTCCGCCATTGTGCGTGTAGATCAGGCGGCCTTTGGCATCCTCGACGGCGGGCGCGGCGCCCATCGCGACAAAGAGCGCATCGTAGAACTTCTTTGAACGGGCGATGTCATTACTTCCGACCATGATATGAGTGAACATTCGGTTCTCTCCTCTTCAGGGGTTCCTAGCGGTGCAACGCGCGACAGTGACCGATCGCCAGCCACTGAAAACTGTAAACTGACAGCCGATGGCTGCCAGCCGAGAGCTTCGGTCATCATTCTTCGAAGATCGCCTTCGGCAGCGGCGCCGAAACCACGTGGTTACGAACGTCTACCACGTTGGAGATGCGCAGGTCCACGGTAACGCTGCAGATCACATAGGCCTGCCCGCGGCTGATGCCCTGCTCCTGCTCTCTCATGTTGAGCACAGGTTACTTCTTGGCCTCATCGTAATAGTGAATTTCGTAGAGCAGGCATCCGCGCTCCGACTTGAAGGGGCCGTGATGGACACCCGGCGGGCGGCAGGCGTAAGTCGGCGCATTGAAGGCTTGACCGCCGAGTCCGCGCGCGTCATTGCCGACGATGAGGTCGCCCTCGACAAGATAAACCTCTTCCCAATGGTCGTGGACGAAGGGCGCCGTGGTATAGGCGCCGGGTGCGAAGCGCAGCAGGCGCGTGCGGCCGCCGATCTTGCGTCTCTCGTCGATGTCGCTCGCGAGTATCTTCTGCTGGATTCCCGAGGGATATCCGTGAGGCGTCTCCCAACCGCTGCGCATGTCGACGGGTTGGAATTCCAGGTGCGGCTTGTTGAACAGCATGAATCCTCCGTATTGCCGAACTACTCCGATTTCGCTTGCTACTCGATCACCTCATCGGCTTGCACGAGCAGCGCTGAAGGAATGGTGAGGTCAAGCGCCCGCGCGGTTTTGAGGTTGATGATCATCTCGTACTTCGTCGGCTGTTGCACCGGAAGCTCGGCAGGGTTCTCCCCGCCGAGAATCCTACTGACGTAACTCGCGCCGCGCCTTGCCTGCTCAACGAGATCGACACCATAGACGATCAAACCGCCATTTTCCGCAAAAAGCCGCAGCGGATATATGGCGGTGATACGATAGCGGGCGGCAAGCGCGGTGATCTCGGCGCAGTTATTGACGGTGAAATTGTCCGGTCCGACGATGAGGCCGCTGCCTTGAGTAGCCGCAAGCGCGGAGATGGCTTGCTCCAAGTCACTTCTCTGATGAACCAGGGCGGCGGATATGGTCACCGAAAAATTGGCTGCGGCAGCCTCGAGCGTTTGGAGCATCAGCGCGCCGAATGGCGCCGTCTTGGGATTGTAGAGCACTGCGACGCTCACCAGTCTCGCGTCCGTTTCCTTGAGAAGCTCCAGCCACTTGCTCGCCATCGCGGGTTCGTAGTTTGCAAAGCCAGTGACGTTGCCGCCGGGATGCGCAAGGCTTGCGACGACGCCAAGCGCGACCGGATCGGATACGGAAAAGAACACGATCGGAATGGTGCGCGTCGCCGCCAGGGCCGCCTGCAGCAACGCCGTCCCGTTGGCCACAATCACGTCTGGCGCCCGCGCCGCCAGATCCGCGGCGGCGCGGCGCATTTGGTCGGGATCGGGCGATGTAAGGATGCGCTCGATCCGGACGTTCTCGCCGTCGCGCCAGCCGAGCTCGCGCAGTCCCTCGACAATGGCCCGGATCCGGCTCTCGGTGCTGACATCGCTGCCGATGAGGATGCCGATTCGCCGTGATTGCTGAGGCTGTTGCGCGCGCGCCGCAAGCGATGCGGCCACCGCGGCGCCACCCAGAAGCGCGATCGCGCGGCGGCGCCTCATGGTCTCTCCTGTGCGGTCCGAGGGAATGCACCGTGACGCTAAATCCTACCACGCGCGCCCGGAGAAGTTGAAGTTACTCAGGGTCGCGATGGCTCGGGGTGGTGCTTGCCGATCGGGATCACTGTACTCGCCTGCGGTCCCTTCTCGCCTTCGCCCTCGCGTACAACGAAGCGCACTGGATCGCCTTCCTTCATCTTGTCGAAGCCGTTGCCGCTGACGGCATTGCGATGGAAATAAACCTCGGTGCCATCCGTGGCGGCGATGAAGCCATAGCCCTCCTCGGGCATCAGGCGCAGAACCCGTCCATGGTTCGGCGCCTCATGCGTCTTGACGTCGCCGCGGGCGCGGCGGACGTGATCCTCAAGCTGGCGGCGCACCGCGTCGAAGCAGTCGCGTACTGCGACGTAGATGTCCTCGTGCGAGCGATGCTGGGCCGGGTCGCGCTTCACGACAATCTCTCGGCCCGGCACGCTCAGGTCGACGCGCACATGAAACAGATTGCCCTTGTGATGCCGTCGCATCGGCTCCTCGATCACCACGCGGCAGGCCGTGATGCGGTCGTAGAATTGCTCGAGTTCATCGACGCGCTCGCGCACCTTGGCTTCAACCGCTTCCGAGCGATCGAGGTTTCGAAACGTGATTTGCAGCGGAGTTTGCATGGAAAACCCTATCTACGGTCAGAGCCGACCGATCTCGAAATCCTCGCAGGAGTGGCCGAGCTGGGTGAAGCCTTCCTCCAGAAAATCGCCGAGGTTCGGGATTCCCATGAGGTAATTGGCGGAGTGCCGGCGGTGGCGTTCGGCGGCGAGTCGCCGCGCCTCCGGCCATTCTCGCAAGCTGAAGTCACCGCGCCCGAGCCATGCCAAGGCGATCAAGTCCGTAACCTCATCCTCGTTCAGGTCATCGATGGCCTCGCGCAACTCGGCGGCGGTCGGGTCATCGGCATAGTCCTCGATCACCTCGCGCTCGCCGGTGTCGGCGGGGTTCGAGCCGGGATCGGGCTCGACGGGCTCCACCTTGACGTCGAATTCGCGCGCCTTGACGATGATGAAGCACACTTTCTCGCTGCTTATATTTAATTCGACCGGGGTGTCATCGGGACTATCGGTCATCGAAACGCTCACAAGCTCCGGTTGCGGACCGCTCAACAAACCAGGTCTCGGCCGCGGAGCCATTGATCCCCGTCAAATGCCGGCCGCCGTCGGGTATCGAATGCTAAATCTGCTCCCACAGCAAGGTCTCCTCGTCCAGCCGGTCTTGCTCCAGCCCGCGGAAGTCGCCGCGCGACACGACCCCCAAGAGTTTTCCGGCCTCGACAACCGGAATGTGACGGAACCCGCGCTCGTGCATCAACCGCAGCGCCTCGATCGCCGTCCTGCTCGGCGCCATGGTGGCGGGATCGCCCGTCATCACTTCGGCGAGGCGCGTGACGGCCGGATCACGCCGCTCAGCCAGCACTCGGCAGATCGCGTCGCGGCCGGTGAAGATACCGATCAGACGCCGGTCACCCTCGATCACCAACACCGCCCCGACACGGCGCTCGCGCATGCGCCGACAGGCCTCTTGCACGGTCGTATCCGGTGCCAGAGCCACGGGGTTCTGGTGCCGGACAATCTCCGACATACGTCGCATGGTCATCTCAGTCACCATCCCTAGGGTTTTATTTGGGAATATCGGGCACCGGCCGCTTTGGCACCTTGACATAGCTCAATCCCACCGAAATCGAGGCGGGGCAAGTTCAAGGCGTCAAAATCGCATGGGATGAGCGGGATGATCTGGCGGCGCTCCCTATCCGTTCTGGCCGTACTTTGGGCCGGCCCGGCCCTTGCGGCCGGAAGCGAGCAGAGAGATGCGAGCCCAGGCGAAACCCTCGCGCACTCCTGGTGCAGCGAGTGTCACTCGGTTGCGCCCGGCGATCTGAAGAGTCCGAAACCAGGCGTGCCGAGTTTTACCGCAATCGCGCTTCAGCCCTCCACATCCGAGACTTCGCTGCGCGCGTTCCTCACCACGCCGCATCCGCACATGCCCAATATCAAGCTGACCGCGACCGAGCTGGACGAGATCGTCGTCTATATTCTGAGCCTGCGCGACGCCCGCTAAGCAGGGTCGAAGCGATGCGCTCTTCAGAGGAGATCGGCAACCGCATCCCGATACTGACGCAGCGCCACCATGTGATCGACGAGCGTGCGGCCCGCAATGCGCCGATGGTGCATCCGGGCATAGGTGCTGTTGACGGTGACATGCGTCACGCCCGCATCTTTCCACCACTGGAATTCCCGGCGCCAATCGGCCGCGTTGCCCTCGCCGGTCGAGACCCAGACCTCGATGCCGATGGTGCGGGGATCGCGTCCTTCCGCTTCGGCGAAGCGGCGGAGCTTGGCGAACTCGGACGCCGCCTTCTCGCCCGCGGGGTGGGCCAGCATCATCCAGCCATCGCCCAATTTCGCAATCCGCTTCAACGTCACCTCCTCGTGTCCGCCAAACCAGACCGGGACGCGGCGCCGGGGCGGCAGAGGGTTGATCCCGGCATCGCTAATGGTGTGCCAGCGTCCCTTGAAGGTCACATGAGGTTCGGCCCAAAGCCGGCGCATCACCTCGACCTGTTCCTCCGAGCGCCGGCCGCGGTCGCGAAAATTCTCGTTGAGGCCGATGAACTCGGTCTCGTTCCAGCCGACGCCGACACCCAGGCGAAGTCGGTCGCCCGAGAGCACCGCCAGCGACGCCGCTTGCTTCGCCACCAGGACAACCTGGCGCTGCGCCAAGATCAGCACCTCGGTCGCGAAGCCGATTTTGCTGGTGGCGGCGCTCAGATATCCGAACAGCACGAAGGGATCGTGAAAGAGATCGGCCGAAGTGTTACGGTTCCCCCAATCGGGCCGGCTCGCGACGTTCACTCCCAGCACGTGATCGGCGACGCCGAGGTGATCGTAGCCATAGGCCTCGGCAGCCTGCGCGAATTCCCGCACCGTTCCGGGATCGCCGCCGATATCGATGAGGGGCAAGGTTATGCCGAGCTTCATGACCGCCTCCGTTTGACGCTAACGCCGAGACTGCCTTTGAAACTACGACAGCCGCATTCGGCAGGCGAGGGGGTCTGGAAGGGGCATATAAATGCCTGGGGTTTGCGTCTCCAAACGCGGCATGATGGCACCGCTCGCGCCGGAATGCCGCGCTCTGCTTCGGCGGCCCGAGAATTGAGATCGAGACCATGAGCGAAGACAAGATCGGCGGCGCGCCGCCAACCGAACTGATCGAGCCTTCGGGCGGAGCGCTCGTGCCGAGCCAATTGCCGGCGACGATCCTCCCGCCCGTTCCGCCGCCACGACGCGGGCGGTGGCTCAAGCGGGCTCTGGCGCTGCTCATCCTGCTCGCGGCCGGGTTCGGCGGTGCCTATCTGTGGCGACAATCGCAGGATCAGCTTCCGCCCGGCATCTTTTCGGGTAATGGCCGCATCGAGGCCGACGAGATCGACATCGAGACGAAATATGCGGGCCGCATCGCAAAGCTCATGGCCGATGAGGGCGACTTGGTAACGGCGGGTCAGGTGGTCGCGCTGATGGACACCCGCGATCTCGAGGCCTCGCTCAAGAAGGCGCAGGCGCAGGTGCAGCAGTCGCAGAAGACGCTCGACGAAGCGAAAGCCAATGTCGAGCAGCAAAAGAGTCAACTGCTGTTTGCGCAGCAGGAACTCGAGCGCGCGCGGTCTCTGGTACCGAAGGGCTATATGCCCAAAGAGACGCTTGATCAGCGCCAGCAGCAGGTCGATGCTGCTGTTGCTGCGCTCAACGCCGCCAACTTCCGGGTTGGCGAGGCCGAGCAGGCACTCGAAGCGGCGACTCACGATGTCGAGCTGTACTCGGTTGAGATCGCCGATAATTCGCTGGTCGCGCCGCGCGATGGTCGCATCCAATACCGCGTCGCGAACGTGGGCGAGGTCCTGCCGGCCGGCGGCAAAGTCTTCACCATGCTGGATGTCGGTTACGTCTACATGGACATTTACTTGCCGACCTTGGAGGCGGGTCGCGTCAAGATCGGCTCCGACGCCCGCATCCTGCTTGACGCCTATCCCACACACCCGATCCCCTCCAAAGTCGTGTTTGTCGCGAGCCAGGCGCAGTTCACGCCGAAAACCGTGGAGACCAAGGAGGAGCGGGACAAGCTCATGTTCCGCATTCGCGTGCGGATCGATCCGGAGCGGTTGCGCGGCAAGGGAGAGTTGGTTCGCAGCGGGCTTCCCGGCATCGCCTATGTGCGCACCGACCCAGCCGTCGCGTGGCCCCCGCAACTACAGGGAGACGCGTCTGAATGAATGGCCGCGACACGGCGGCCGCCGCCCGTCTCGACACGGTAACGCACCGATACGGCGGCCGGCTTGCGCTCGACGCCGTCACGCTCGCGCTGCCGGCCGGCGGCATGGTCGGGCTGGTAGGCCCCGATGGCGTCGGCAAGTCGACCTTGCTGAGCCTTATCGCCGGCGCTCGGCAAATCCAGACCGGAACGGTCACGGTCCTCGGCGGAAACATGGCGGATGCCGCGCACCGCTCGCGAACTTGCCCGCGTATCGCCTATATGCCGCAGGGCTTGGGCAGGAACCTCTATCCCGATCTCAGCGTTCGCGAGAATATCGAATTCTTCAGCCGACTCTTCGGTCAGTCGCGCGCCGAGCGCGCCTGGCGGGTCGCCGAGCTCATGGAATCAACCGGACTTGCGCCCTTCTCCGGCCGCGCGGCCAAGAAGCTGTCGGGGGGAATGCGGCAGAAGCTCGGGCTCTGCTGCTCGCTGATCCACGATCCCGACCTGCTCATTCTCGACGAGCCCACGACGGGCGTCGATCCGCTCTCACGCCGGCAATTCTGGGAGCTGATCGACCGCATGCGCTGGCGCCGGTCCGCCATGAGCGTGATTGTCGCGACGGCCTATATGGAAGAGGCCGAGCGCTTCCAATGGCTCATTGCCATGAATGCGGGCCGGGTCCTGGCGGCTGGAACGCCGTCGGAACTCAAAAGTCGGACTGGGACGCCCACGATCGAGGACGCCTTCATCGCGCTGCTGCCCGAGGCGCTCCGCGCCGGCCACAAGGCGCTCAGCATTCCGCCGCGCCGCGAATTTGACGCCGAGCCGGTTATCGTCGCGCGCGACCTCACCCGTCGTTTCGGCGACTTCATCGCGGTCAACCGGGTGAACTTTACCATCGAGCGCGGAGAGATATTCGGCTTTGTCGGCTCGAATGGCAGCGGCAAGACCACGACGATGAAGATGCTGACCGGCCTGCTGCCGCCAAGCGCGGGCGAGGCGCTGCTGTTCGGCCGGCCGGTGGATGCGCACGACCTCCAATCGCGGATGCGGGTTGGATACATGTCGCAGTCTTTCTCGCTTTATACGGAGCTTACGGTGCGGCAGAACCTCGATCTGCACGCCCGGCTCTTTCACCTGCCGCCGGCCAAGGGGAAGGCGCGCATCGAGGCGCTGATCGAGCGCTTCGAGCTCGGGGCGTACGTCGACTACCGCGCGGCCGACCTGCCACTCGGCATCCGCCAGCGGCTCTCGCTTGCCGTCGCCGTCGTGCACGAGCCGGAGATGCTGATCCTGGACGAGCCTACCTCCGGCGTCGATCCGCTGGCGCGCGACAGGTTTTGGGAATTGCTGGTCGACCTCTCGCGCAACCAGGGCGTCACGATATTTGTTTCCACCCATTTCATGAACGAAGCCGAACGCTGCGACCGCCTGTCGCTCATGGACTCGGGCCGGGTACTCGCGACGGACACACCCGCGGGTCTTGTGCGAGCGCGCGGCGCCGCCTCGCTCGAAGACGCGTTCATTGTCTATCTCGAGGAAGCGGAGCCTAAGACACCCGTCGATCAGTCGACCGCTGCACGCCAAGCGGCAGGGCAGACAATGCCTGCTGCGTGCCCGCGCGCTCAACCCCACCGACTTTGGCTCAGTCTGCAGCGGCTCTTCGCCTACACGATCCGGGAGGCCCTGGAGTTGCTGCGCGATCCCATCCGCATCGGCTTTGCGCTCTTCGGCACCGCGTTTCTCATGCTCGTCTTCGGCTTCGGCATCTCGACCGACGTGGACAACCTCTCCTTCGCCGTGCTCGATCGCGACAAGTCGCCGGAAAGCCGCGCCTATCTCGAAGAGCTCAGAGGCTCGACCTATTTCACCGAAAGGCCGCCGCTCACGGACTATGCCGATCTCGAGAGCCGGCTCAAGAACGGCACTATCAAGGCGGCGATCGAAATTCCCCCCGCGTTTGGCCGCAATATCAAGCGCGGAAGACCGGTTTGGGTTAGCGCCTGGGTCGACGGCGCGATGCCGTTCCGGGCTCAGACCATTCGCGGGTACCTCGAGGGCATGCATCAGCTCTACCTTTCCGACCCCGCGGTGAAGACCACGCAGCCCGGAGCGGCGGCGCCCGCCAATATCGAGATCCGCTTCAAGTACAACCAAAACTTCGACAGCGTCTACGCGATGGTGCCCGCGACCATATCGCTGTTGCTGGCGTTATTCCCGGCGATACTGATGGCGCTCGCGATCGTGCGCGAGAAGGAATTGGGCTCGATCACCAATCTCTACGTCACGCCGGTGACGCGACTCGAATTCTTGCTGGGCAAGCAGGTGCCCTATGTCGCCGTTGCCATGCTCAATTTCATGCTGCTGTTCCTGATGGCGCTGTTCGTGTTCCAGGTCCCGCTCAAAGGCAGCTTCGCCGCGCTCCTCCTGGGTGTCCTTATCTATGTCACCAATACCACTGCTTACGGCATGGTGATTTCCGCCTTCACACGAACCCAGATCGCGGCGCTGTTCGGTACCGCTATCCTGACCGTGCTGCCGGCAACACAGTTTTCGGGAATGTTGGTGCCGGTTTCCTCGCTCGCCGGCGCCGCCCGCTTCATGGGCCGAGTTTTTCCGATGACGTACTTCGTTCCGATCAGCGTCGGTACGTTCACCAAGGGGCTTGGCTTCGAGGATCTGGGCATCGACATCGGGGCCTTGGCGATCTTCGCGCCGATCTTGATATCGATCGCGTTGCTGCTGCTGCGCAAACAGGAACGCTGAGGAGCGCCGGGGCGATGCGCAAGCTCTCCAATATCTTCTGGCTCGGCACCAAGGAGCTGCGCAGCTTCCTCAATGACTATGTACTGCTGGGATTGGTGATCTACGCGTTTTCACTGGCGATCATCGCGCAGTCGGAGAGCAGTTCGCAGGAACTACACAATGCCTCGATCGCGATCGTCGATGAAGACCACTCCGAACTCTCGCGCCGCATCGCGCACGCCTTCCTTCCGCCCTACTTCCAATCGCCGCAATTTGTCGCGGAGCGCGACATCGTGGCGTTGATGAATGCCGGCCGCTATACCTTCGTCATCGACATTCCCCCGAATTTCGCGCGCGATGTACTGGGCGGACGCCATCCGGGACTGCAGGTGAACGTCGACGCGACCGCGATGGTCCAGGCGGGCCTCGGCGCGGACAACATCCAGCAGATCATTACAACGGAGATTGCGGATTTTCTCTCCCACGCGGAAGGGGCGCCGCTATCGACGGTCAATCTGGTGGTGCGTATTGCCTTCAACCCCAACGTCGCCACGGCGTGGTTCACCAGCGTCATGGGCATCATCAACAACGTGACGATGCTCGCGATTATTTTGGCGGGCGCCGCGATCGTGAGGGAACGCGAGCACGGAACCATGGATCATCTGCTGGTGATGCCGCTCACTCCCTTCGAGATCGCGATGTCGAAGGTCTGGGCCAACGGGCTGGTGATCACCGTGGCGGTCGGTCTCTCGCTCTATCTGGTGGTGCGAACAATCCTTGCGGTGCCGATCGCGGGTTCGATTCCGCTCTTCATGGTGGGTGTGATGATCTACCTGTTCTTCGCGACCGCCATCGGCATTTTCCTTGGCACTGTCGCACGCTCCATGCCGCAATTGGGCCTGCTGTTCATGCTGGTGTTTCTGCCGATGAACATGCTCTCAGGCAGCAACACGCCGCTCGAGAGCATGCCGCCATGGCTTGCGAGCATCATGGAGGCGTCACCCTCGACGCACTTCGTCTCGTTCGCGCAGGCGATCCTCTACCGAGGCGCCGGATTCGACGTGGTGTGGCGGGAATATGCGATCGTCGCGGTGATCGGCGGCTTGTTCTTCGCGCTGGCGCTCCTGCGCTTCAGAAAAGTGACGGCGATGAGCTAGGGTTTCCCAAGGCCCTTGCGCCGGATCCCTTGAGCGGTGTCGCCGATACTGTAAGTGCTGCAAACTTTGACCGGACTTTCTCCGAAGATGTGTGTGTAGGGCGTTAAGGTTCGCAGAAGCCGGCTTGCTGCCTCACACATCCAAGTTCGCGACTTCAAGCGCGTTCTGTTGGATGAAGTCGCGGCGCGGTTCGACCAGATCGCCCATCAATGTGGAGAAGGTTTCCTCGGCGAGATCGGCGTGCGCGACCTTCACCTGCAGCAGCGTGCGCACATCCGGGTTGAGCGTCGTCTCCCAGAGCTGCTCCGGATTCATCTCGCCCAAACCCTTGTAGCGCTGAATATCGCCCTTCTTGGGACCCAACTCCATCACCGCTTCGACGAGCGCGGTCGGCCCCGCGACCGGGAATTCGCGTTCCTTGGCGACGAGCTTGCCCGGTTTGGCATAGGTTTCCTGGAGCTCGGCGGCGCGCTCGTCGAGGCGGCGCGCCTCGGCGCTGCGAATCAGATCGGCGTCGAGCGCGTGCCGCTCGGTGACGCCCAGCCTGGTGCGGGAGAAGATGAAGCCGTTGCCGGGAACCGCCTCACCCTTCCAGCCGCGCTCGTTCTCGGGCGCGTAGCGGTCAAGGCGCTGCGCCACGTAGCGCGCCGTCACCTGCGCCTTCTCCTGATCGCCGAGCAGCATCAGGGTGAGCGCTCCCGAGATCGCGGCCTGCTCCACCACTTCGAGGCTGCCGGCCTTTCGCGCCATCGGTTCGAGCCAATGGCGGTAGAGCCGCGCGCGCTCGATCAAGTCGCGCAGATCGTTGCCGCCGCGCTGCACGCCATCGTGTTGCACGAAGACCGCGTCCTTGAGGCCGGCGCTAATGCGATATTCTTCGAGCGCCGGGTCGTCCTTGAGATAGACGAGCTTGCCCGAGCCGCGTTTCACCGAATAGAGCGGCGGCTGGGCGATATAGAGAAAGCCCTTCTCGAGCAGCGCCCGCATCTGCCGGAAGAAGAAAGTGAGAAGCAGCGTCCGGATATGGCTGCCGTCCACGTCGGCATCGGTCATGATGATGATGCGGTGATAGCGCGACTTCTCGGGATCGAAATCCTCGGGACCGATGCCGGTGCCGAGGGCCGCGATCAGGGTCCCGATCTCGGCCGAGCTCAACATCTTGTCGAAGCGCGCCCGCTCCACGTTCAGGATCTTGCCCTTCAAGGGCAGGATCGCCTGAAAGCGTCGGTCGCGGCCCTGCTTTGCGGACCCGCCGGCGCTGTCGCCCTCGACGATGAACAGCTCGGAGCGCGCGGGGTCTCTCTCTTGGCAGTCCGCGAGCTTGCCCGGCAGATTGGCGAAATCGAGCGCACCCTTGCGCCGCGTCAGGTCGCGCGCCTTGCGCGCCGCCTCGCGCGCGATCGCGGCTTCAATCACCTTGCCGACGATGCGTTTCGCTTCCTGCGGATGCTCCTCGAACCATTGCTGCAGCTTGTCGCCGACCACGCCCTCGACTACGGGTCGGACTTCGGAGGAGACCAGCTTGTCCTTGGTCTGCGACGAGAATTTCGGATCGGGCACCTTGACCGAGAGGATGCAGGTCAGGCCCTCGCGCATGTCCTCGCCGACCAGCGCCACCTTTTCCTTCTTGGATGTGACTTCCGAGGAATAGGCGTTGATCGTGCGCGTGAGCGCTGCGCGGAAGCCGGCCAAATGCGTACCGCCGTCGCGCTGCGGGATGTTGTTGGTGAAGCAGAGCATGGTCTCGTGGTAGCTGTCGGTCCACTCCATCGCCACTTCGATGGCGATCCCTTCACGCTCACCGGTGATCGTGATCGGGGCACCATGCACGCCCTGCTTCGAGCGATCGAGATATTTGACGAAGGCTTCAAGCCCGCCCTCGTAATGGAGCGTCACCGATTTGGGCTCCACGCCGCGCGCATCGGTCAAAGTGAGCGTCACTCCCGAATTGAGGAACGCCAATTCGCGCAGCCGATGCTCCAAGGTCGCGAAATCGAAATCGGTCTTGCTGAATGTGCGGGGGCTCGGCAGGAACGTGACCTCCGTGCCGGTAACGGGCACGGCCTTGCCGTCGACATCGCGCCGAGGCGCGTCGCCCACCACCGCGAGCGGCGCTTCGGGCTCGCCGTCGCGGAAGCGCATGAAGTGTTCCTTGCCCTCCCGAAAGATGCGCAGCTCCAGCCGCTCCGAAAGTGCGTTCACCACCGAGACGCCGACACCGTGCAAGCCACCCGACACCTTATAGGCGTTCTGGTCGAATTTGCCGCCGGCGTGGAGCTGCGTCATCACCACTTGAGCCGCCGAGGCCCCTTCCTCCTCCAGGATGTCGACGGGGATGCCGCGGCCATTGTCGGTGACGATGCACGAGCCGTCGCCGTTCAGGGTGACGGTGATGGTATCGCAATAGCCCGCGAGCGCTTCGTCGATTGAATTGTCGACGACCTCATAGACCATGTGATGCAGGCCCGATCCGTCGTCAGTGTCGCCGATATACATGCCCGGACGCTTGCGCACGGCATCAAGCCCGCGCAGCACTTTGATCGATTCGGCGGTGTAGTCCTCGCCGCCATTGCCGTTCCCGGGAGTCGGGATTTCAGTCATCGCTGTCCTTGTCTTTCTTGTCTTGGTCAGGCCGGCGCGATGCGCGCGTCGGCGACGGTAAAGAATTGTGCGGCGCCCTTGAGCCCCTCGAAGAGCTCGGCGTCGGTGCCGGTAAGCCAAGCCTGAGCGCCCATGTCGAGCAGCGCCATGAAGAGCCCGTGGCGGCGGCCGGGATCGAGATGCGCCACGACTTCGTCCAGCAGCAACAGCGGGGCTCGGCCCCGCAGCGCCGCCTGCAGCCGCCCGTGGGCGAGCACGATCGCTATCAGCAGCGCCTTCTGCTCGCCGGTCGAACCCTCGACCGCCGGCATGCCGCTTTGCGCGTGGCGCGCCTCGAGATCGCTCCGGTGCGGACCCAGCGCCGTGCTGCCGCTCTCACGATCCTGCGCGCGCAGCATACCGAGGCGCTTGCGCAATTCATCCTCGGCGGCCAACGCCGGAAGCCGTACCAGCAGCTCCTCCACCTCGCCGCGAAGGCCGAGACGCGCCGCCGGGAACGGACCGCGCGCCTGTGCGCACGCTTCATCCAGGCGCTGCACCGCCTCGCTCCTCGCCGCCGCGACCGCGACCCCGGTGCTCGCCATGGTGTCCTCGAGTGCCGCCAGCCAGCTCGGATCCATCGGTCCCTCGCGCAGCAGCCGCGCTCGCTCGCGCATCGCCTGCTCATAGGCCGAGACGCGCTGAGCATGCGCGGGGTCGAGGCCATAAACCAGGCGGTCGAGGAAGCGCCTCCGCGCCGACCTACCCTCGAGAAAGAGGCGGTCCATCGCCGGCGTCAACCACACCACGCCCAGATGCCGCGCCAACTCTCCCTGCGCCCGCGCGGGCGTGCCGTCGATCAGCACCGTGCGCCGCTCGCCGGCGGTATCGCGGTCACGACCGGTTCCAATCTCGATCATGTCACCGCCGCAATCGATCCGCGCATGGACAGCCCAGGGTCCGCCCGCGGCGCCGTCGAGCGCGCCCTCGGCGTCCCGGAGCCGGCGGTCGACCTCACCGAGCCGCGCATGGCGAAGGCCGCGCCCGGGCGCCAGGAACGAGAGCGCCTCCAACAGATTGGTCTTGCCCGCGCCGTTTGGCCCCGACAGCACCACCGGCGTCGGCGCAAGTGCGAGCCGTGCCTCGGCATAGCCTCGGAAGTCGCGCAGCATCAAGCGACGGATTGCCGTGCGGCCGGAATTCGCCGCCGTGCCCGCCGACGCGACGCCGGCGCCATCCGCCTCCGGTGACCGAGTGGTCAGAATGCCCGCCTGTTGTTGCAGCACGTCAGACGCGCATCGGCATCAGCACGTAGAGTGCGTGCTCGTCATCGCTGTCGCGCACCAGTGTCGGCGATGCCGCGTCAGAGATCGCGAAGCGCGCGCCCTCGCCCTCGATCTGCTCGGCGATGTCGAGGAGATAGCGGGAGTTGAAGCCGATCTCGAGAGGCTGCGCACTGTAGCGCACCTCTATTTCCTCGCTCGCCGTGCCGTTTTCCGGGCTGGTAGCGGACAGCGTCAGGTTGCCACGCTCGATCGCGAGCTTCACCGCGCGGCTCTTCTCGGTCGAGATGGTCGAGACGCGATCCACCGCGGCGGCAAATTCCTTGCACCGCACTTCCAGGATTTTGTCGTTGCCGCTCGGAATGACGCGGTCGTAGTCCGGAAAGGTGCCGTCGATCAGCTTGGAAGTGAGCGTGGTCGCACCCAGCGCGAAGCGAACCTTGGTCTCGGAGAGCGCGACGGTTACGTCCTCGTTGTTCTCGTCCAAGAGCTTGCGCAACTCCATCACTGTCTTGCGCGGCAGGATCACACCCGGCATTCCCGCGGCCCCTTCGGGCAGCGGGATCTCCATGCGCGCCAAGCGGTGCCCATCGGTCGCAACCGCGCGAAGCATGTTGACACCCTCGCTCTTGGCGCTGTGCAGATAGATGCCGTTCAGGTAGTAGCGCGTCTCCTCGGTCGAAATCGCAAAGCGAGTGCGGTCGATGAGCCGCTTCAGCTCGGACGCCGCGAGGGTAAACACGAACGGCAGCTCGCCGCTTGACATCAGCGGATAGTCTTCGGGCGGTAGGCAGGCGAGCGAGAATATCGAGCGGCCCGCGCGAACGGTCATCGCGCCCTTGTCTCCGGTGGCGGCAAGCTCGACCTCGGCGCCTTCGGGAAGCTTGCGCACGATGTCGTAGAGCGTATGCGCGGGGGCCGTCGTGGTGCCGCCGCTGGCGATCGCCGCCGGCACCGCCTCCACCACCTCCAGGTCCATGTCGGTGGCGCTGAGCGAGAGCTTGCCGTCGCCGACGCGCACCAGCACGTTCGAGAGGATCGCGATGGTATTGCGGCGTTCGACGACGCTCTGCACATGGCCCAGCGCGCGAAGCAGCTGAGCGCGTTCAATAGTGAGCTTCATGGCTGGCTATGTGGCCTGTTTCTCGGTTCTTGAAAGGGGTCCCTGACGCCCCCTTAGACGCCCCCGCCGCACGGTCCCTCGCATCGCCGGGCAAACGGTCGTGAAGTATAGCACAAACCCATGAAAGTCCTACCCTTTCGGCGCTTCCAGGGCGTTTCAAACGGTTAGTAATTTCAAGGGGTTGCAGACGCTTTCCGGTCCGACTCCGGCGACCGCGCGAAAGGTCGCGCGCGAGCCAATCACAACGTCATTCGACGCAGCCGCAGAGCGTTGGCGATCACCAGAACCGAACTCGCGCTCATAGCGGCGCTTGCGATCATCGGGTTCAGCAGAAGGCCGAACCACGGATAGAGCGCGCCCGCCGCGAGCGGGATCGAAAGCGCGTTGAAGACGAAGGCGAAGAGCAAGTTCTGGCGGATGTTGCGCATGACCGCGCGGCTCAAGCGCCGCGCCCTGAGGATGCCGCCCAGGTCGCCCTTGAGGAGCGTGATACCGGCGCTCTCGAGCGCGACGTCGGCGCCGGTTCCCATGGCGATTCCGACATTGGCTTGCGCAAGTGCCGGCGCGTCATTGATGCCGTCGCCGGCCATCGCGACCTTCCGGCCCTGCTCCTGCCACGTCTTGATCGCCGCGGCCTTCTGCTGCGGCAGTACTTCCGCCCGGACGTCCTCGATCCTGAGCCGTCCTGCGACGGCATCCGCGGTGACGCGGCTGTCACCGGTGAGCATGATCGTGCGCAGCCCTTCCCGGCGCAGATTGGCGAGCATGGCGGCGGCATTTTCCTTTATGGGATCGGCGACACCGACTAGGCCCGCCGCCGCGCCGTCGACCGCCAGCAACAGCACCGTCTGCCCTTCCCGGCGCGGCGCGTCCGCGCGTATGGCGAGATCGCCGGGGGCGATGCCCAGTGCTTCCAAAAGTGCGAGATTCCCAGCCGCCACCCTTCGGCCGTCGACGACGCCAGTCACTCCCTTGCCGGTCTCGGAGCGGAACTCCGTCGCGGACACAAGGGCGAGCCCGCGCGCTTCCGCAGCGCGGACCACGGCGGCCGCAAGCGCGTGCTCGCTTCCACGTTCCAAGCTCGCGACAAGGCGCAACAGCTCGTTCTCCGAATGCCCGGGAAGTGCAGTGACGCTGGTCAATGTGGGCTTTCCCTCGGTGAGCGTGCCGGTCTTGTCGAGGACCAAGGTGTCGACCGCTTCCATGGCCTCGAGCGCGTCGGCATTGCGGACAAGGATGCCTGCCGTGGCGCCTCGGCCGGTGCCGACCATGATTGACATCGGTGTTGCGAGACCGAGCGCACAGGGACACGCGATGATCAGCACCGCGACCGAGTTCAGGATGGCGAACCCCATGGCAGGCGGCGGTCCGAGCGTCGCCCAGGCGGCAAATGTGACAAGGGCCGCCAATGCGACGACAGGTACGAAGACGTTCGAGACGCGATCGGCCAAGCTCTGAATCGCGGCGCGCGAACGCTGCGCCTGGGCGACCAGCGCCACGATTTGCGCGAGCACCGTCTCGCTCCCGACCCGCTCGGCGCGGATCATGAGACTGCCGGTTCCGTTAAGGGTCGCCCCGGTAACAAGATCACCCGGGCCTTTCTCCACGGGCAAGGATTCGCCCGTGAGCATCGATTCATCGAGGGTGCTGCTGCCCTCGATTACCACGCCATCGACCGGAACCTTGTCGCCGGGGCGCACGCGCAAGCGGTCGCCTTTCTTGACAAGGTCCAACGAGACTTCGGCCTCGCTGCCATCGCCGCGCAGGAGATGCGCAGTCTTGGGGGCGAGGCCCAGGAGCGCGCGGATTGCGTCGCCCGTGCGTTCGCGCGCGCGCAATTCCAGCACTTGTCCCAACAGCACCAGGGTGACGATGACGGCGGCCGCTTCAAAATAGACGGGAACGTTGCCGGTGGGTCCACGAAAAGACGGCGGGAAAATTCCCGGCACCGACACGGCGACGAGGCTGTAGAGATAGGCGACACCGGTACCGATGGCGATGAGCGTGAACATGTTGGCGCTGCGATGCTTCAGCGATGCCCAGCCGCGCTCGAAGAACGGCGCACCCCCCCACAGCACCACGGGGCTGGCGAGCGCAAGCTGCGCCCACACGCCGAACCGTCCGGGCATTTCCTCGGCGATCCCCATTCCAAGCACGAGCACGGGGAGCGAAAGGGCAGCCGCCACCCAGAACCGCCGCGTCATCGCGGCAAGCTCGGGATTTTCCGCGGGGGCCGCCGCCGGGTTCTGCGGCTCCAGCGCCATGCCGCAAATCGGGCACGCCCCTGGCCCGTCGCGCACGATCTGCGGATGCATGGGACAGGTCCAACGCACGCCAGGGCCCGCGGCGGGCTTCGCTGGCGCGGGCTCGGTCGGTGCCAGGTATCGCCGCGGATCCGCGGCGAACTTCTGGCGGCAGCCCGCGCAGCAAAAGTAATAGTGCCGACCCGCATGCTCGAAGTGATGCTGCGCCGTCGCCGGGGCCACGGTCATGCCGCAGACGGGGTCGCGCGCGGGCGCCGCAGCCTCTGCGGACGCGGTTAGCGGCGCGGCTTTGTTCATGCGCGATCTTTCATCGCCAATCCCCATAATGGAACATCTTGTCATATACCCTACATAGGTATAGTATCAGCCGCATGCGAGATGCCGTCAAGCAGTCGACAGCCGCGCGGTTGAGCCGGATCGAAGGGCAAGTGCGCGGCGTCGCCCGCATGGTTGCGGACGATCGCTACTGCATCGACGTGCTGAACCAGATCGAGGCGATCAAAGCCGCTCTCAAGAAGGCGCAGGACGAGATCCTGCGCGATCATATCGAGCATTGCGTCGAGGGCGCGATCGTCTCCGGCGACGAAGGAGATCAGCGGCGCAAGGTTGCCGAATTGGTGCGCGTACTGGGCCACATCACGTCATAGGATCGCCTCGAAGCGGACGAGGCGCTTCGAGCGTCGATCGCCTGATTGGGTCGAGCCGCGACGGAGCTCTACCTCACCTGGCTGCCTCAGGCCGCGGGTTTGCAGCCCTCGGGCTTGACCTTGCGCGTGGTCGAAGCGGGGAATTTCGCGAGCTTTGCGGCGGGACGGATCGGGCGCCGCAACAGCTCGCCGCCGCAGTTCGGGCACCGCCCGCCGAGCACGGCTTCGGCGCAGCTCCGGCAGAACGTGCATTCGAAGGAGCAGATCATCGCCTCCATCGATCGCGGCGGCAGATCGCGGTCGCAGCATTCACAGTTCGGCCTGAGCTCCAGCACGGCGCGCCCCCGTTACGTTTCCAGCATGCGGCGCAGCATGTCGATGTCCTCGGATATGCCGCGGTCGGCCGAGCGCAGCTCCTCGATCTTTTTTACCGCATGCATGACCGTGGTGTGATCGCGACCGCCGAATTTGCGACCGATCTCGGGTAGCGAGCGCGGCGTCAACTGCTTGCAGAGATACATCGCGACCTGCCGCGGCCGTGCCACGGCGCGCGCTCGACGAGCCGAATGCATGTCGGCGAGCTTGATGTTGTAGTGCTCGGCGACACGCTTTTGAATCTCGTCGATCGTGATGCGGCGGTCATGGGCGCGGAGCTGGTCGTGCAGCAGCTCTTGTGCGGCCTCGAGGGTAACCGGACGTCCCACGAACTGCGCATGGGCGGCGATCCGGTTCAGCGCGCCTTCCAGCTCGCGCACGTTCGACGTGATCTTGTGAGCCAGGAATTCCAACACCTTTTCGCCGAGCGGCGCTCCCATCTTCTCGGCCTTGGCAGCGAGGATACCGAGACGCAACTCGTAGGTCGTCGGGTGTAAATCCGCGACCAGCCCCCAACCGAGGCGCGAGCGCATGCGTTCCTCGATTTTCTCGAGGTCATGCGGCGACTTGTCGGCGGAGATGATGATCTGCCGGTTCTGATCCACCAGTGCGTTGAAGGTATGGAAGAATTCCTCTTGGGTCGAATCCTTGCCGCTGATGAATTGCACGTCATCGATCATCAGCACGTCGACCGAGCGGAACTGATCCTTGAACGAAACCATGTCCTTGAAGCGAAGCGCGCGGATGAACTGATACATGAACTTCTCGGCCGAAAGGTAGATCACCTTGCGGCGCGGGTTCTGGGTCCGGATGTGCCAGGCGATGGCGTGCATCAGGTGCGTCTTGCCGAGTCCGACATCGCCATAAAGAAACAAGGGGTTGAAGGGGACGATGAGCGTGTCCGCGGCGCTGCATTCGGCGACACGGCGGGCGGCCGCGTGCGCGAAATCATTGGGTTTTCCGACTATGAAATTCTCAAAGGTGAAGCGCGGATCGAGCGGCGCACTGATCTCCGCTCTCTCTTCGCCGCCGGCGCCGTTCTTGAGCACGACCTCGGGTTCCGCCTCCAGGTGTGCGATCGTATGATCTTGCAGGTTCGCGATCACCACCACCTCCACCATCAGGATCGCGGCATTCTCGGCGTTCCAGAGCGCGCGAACGCGGTCGGCGTAGTTATTCGCAACCCAGTCCCGCAGGAATTTGGTTGGCACTGCAATGCGCACGCGCCCCCCGCCGACATCGATGAGCGTTATCGGCTTGATCCAGTTTCGATACACCGCATCGCCGACTTCGGCGCGCAATCGTCCGCGGATGCGCGCCCATTGATTTTGCACTTCGCTGCTGAGCGTCGGCTTATCCGCCATCGTCTTGTCGCCCCCCGAAACTGCGACGGTTGAACTCGCAGTGACCACGGCTCCGCCATGGTCACTGTAACAAACATTTTTCGGCTGCAATGTTGCCCTAGTCCTCCCTACTCCCCGCGACGAGGTCCCGAGCTTCGCGAGCAATATCTCCCCCGCGCCGGGAATCGCTTCCCGTCCCTGTACTCACCAACCGTTCGAAAAAGGCTCAGTTCCCGCGACTACTTCAGGCGTTGCTTCTTATGATGCTACTAAGCGACTGACGGCTCGCGGCGAACGCTCCGGTCTCGCACTCTCTCCGACATCGTTTCTCCACCCCGCGCTCACCGGTCGAGCACAATAGCGAAGCGCCGACGCGATTGGCAACAGACTCGTTAGCGGAGTCGCGACGGATTTTGCATGTGTTGCGTTCGTGCATCGCGCGCACGCCTCCAAGGGTGGTATGGCGCGAAAGAAAATCACCGAGCTTCCGCCCGGCGCGGCTTCGACCTCGGATGAGTTTTCGCTCAGAGAGCTTTGATGCGCGCGGAAAGACGCGAAAGTTTTCGCGCCACGGTGTTCCGATGCATCACGCCCTTGCTGACGCCGCTGTGCAGCTGCGGTTGCGCTTCCGTTAAGGCGGCACGCGCCGCCGCCTTGTCGCCGCTCGCGATCGCCGCCTCGACTTTCTTTATGTAAGTGCGGATGCGCGAGACCCGCACCTTGTTGACGGCGGTGCGGCGCTCGGTTTGTCGCGCGCGCTTTTTTGCCGACTTGATATTCGCCATGATCTTTCTGCTCGGCTGTAATGGGGCTTTCCGGAAAGGCGCTGTCTATACAGAGGGCGGGCTGAGCCGTCAATCCCGCGCGTCATTAGCCGCGGTTGCGCGGTGCCGCGCCCATCTTAGCGATTCTTGAATCCGGGTTTTCGCTTTTCAATGAATGCTGCCATGCCTTCCTTCTGGTCTTCGGTCGCGAACAGCGAGTGGAAGAGCCGCCGCTCAAAGCGCACGCCCTCGGAAAGCGTGGTCTCGAAGGCGCGGTTGACCGCCTCCTTCGCCATCAGCACAGCCGGGCGCGACAGCTCCGCAATACGCGTCGCGATCTTAATCGCCTCCTCGACTAACTTACCCGCCGGCACCACACGGGAAACGAGCCCGCTTCGCTCGGCCTCGGCCGCATCCATCATGCGGCCCGTAAGCACCATGTCCATCGCCTTGGCCTTGCCGACGAAGCGCGCCAGGCGCTGCGTACCTCCAGCCCCCGGAATAACGCCCAGATTGATCTCTGGCTGCCCGAATTTGGCTGTCTCCGCCGCGATGATGGTGTCGCACATCATCGCGATCTCGCATCCGCCACCCAGCGCAAAGCCCGCAACCGCCGCCACGATCGGCTTACGACAGGTAGTGATGCGCTCCCACCCCCTGGTGATGAAGTCGGAAAGATAAACATCCATGTAAGAGCGCCCGGCCATCTCCTTGATATCGGCGCCGGCCGCGAACGCTTTCTCGCTGCCGGTGACGACCACTGCGCCCACGGCGTCGTCGGCCTCGAAGGCGTCGAGCGCCTGCCCGAGCTCGCGGATCAGGGTCGCCGAGAGTGCATTGAGCGCCTCGGGGCGGTTCAAGGTGACGAGCCCCACGGGACCGCGAGTTTCGACCAGGATCGTGCTGTAGGTCATGGCTGCTCCGTGTTCAACGGGCGACGAGGCTGAAAGTCACCCAAAGGTCGCCGTCGCGGCCCTGAAAGTCGAGATGCAAGGTCTCGGTCTCCCGGGTCCAGGAGTCCGGCGACAGTGCAATCTTCCAGCCGAGTTGCGGCAGCGTCTCGCCGTAGAAACGGCGCACCGCCGACTTGCTCACCTTGCCGCGGGCCGTCGCCTCGACGATGCGACCCTCGGGCTTGTCGAACACGACGTCGGTTCCTTGGACAGCAGCGAGGTCCTTCATCAAGGGCAGGTCTTCGGTACCGGGAACATATTGCTGGGCGAATGCTGGGGAGACCGCGAGCAGGATGGTGGCGATCAGCGCCAGGATGGCGCGAAGGGCAAGAGGCATGGCTCAGCCTAGCGCTATCCTGACGCCATTGCACAAGGTTAACGTGGTGAAGGCGCTCCGTTGCAGTCGGGGCACCGCTTTGCGGCCTCAAGATGCACAATGAGGCTACGAGCAGCGAGCTTAATGGTTCCGTCCCATATCCTCACCGTCTCACTTCCGCACCGTTATTCTTTTTTATGACCCGCGAGCAAAGTCTCACCGCTGCCGTTTCACGCAATAAAACGTCGATCGGCCGCTCTGCACGATGCGCCGAATCCCTTGGGCGCAATCGCAACCGGGGCAGGGTTCACCTTCGCGGCCGTAAACCGCCCAGTGATGCTGGAAATAGCCGAGCTCCCCTGAGGTTTGTACGTAGTCGCGCATAGACGAGCCACCGGCGGCGACGGCGCGACCGAGGACGTCGCGGATCGCACGCACCAGCCGCGCGGCTCGCTCCGGGGTCAGTGTGCGCGCGAGACGCCGCGGCGATAGGCCGGCAAAGTAGAGACTCTCGCACACATATATGTTGCCAAGTCCGGCGACGATCCGCTGATCGAGCAAAGCGGCCTTGAGCGGTGTGCGCTTTCCCTTGAGTGCCGCCGCAAGACGGTCGGCGGTGAATTCTGGGCCGAGAGGCTCCGGCCCCAGCCCCCGGAGCAACCGATGCTTGGCGAGGTTGCCGGCCTCCACGTAGTCCAGCATCCCGAAGCGCCGCGGGTCGTTGAAGCGGATGCGCGTGCCGTCGTCCAGGTGGAACACCACGTGGTCATGGCGCTCCGCCTCCCCGGGCATGTTGCGCTCGACGACCAGCAGCCGTCCGGACATGCCGAGATGCATGAGCAGCACGCCGCCACCCTCGAGGCGAACCAAAATGTATTTGGCGCGCCGCTCCACCTGCTCAATCAAGCGCCCCTCGACCTTGGCCTTGAGGCCGCGCGGCAGCTTCCATCGCAGGTCGCCACGATGCAGGTCAAGCCTGGCGACGCGGTGCCCCTTGATCCGCGCGGCAAGGCCGCGCACCACTGTTTCGACTTCGGGAAGCTCAGGCATGACCCCCGTCCCTTAGGGCAGTGCCGGTGGCGCCGCAAGATGGTAATTGTTAAGGTCTGCGGCATGTCCGAGCACGACAGCAATGAAGAGGCCGAATTCGGCTATACGCGCGTGCCCCGCGCCGAAAAGGCGCGACTGGTGCGCGCGGTGTTCGAGACGGTGGCGCCGCGCTACGACCTCATGAACGATCTTATGAGCGGCGGGGTGCACCGGCTCTGGAAGCGCGAGCTGATCCATCGCTTGAATCCGCGCGCGGGACAACTGCTGCTCGACGTAGCCGGCGGCACCGGCGACATTGCCGAACGGTTTGTCGATATCCCGGGAACCGCAGCCATCGTTTGCGACATTAACCTGGCAATGATCGAGGTCGGCCGCGACCGGATCCTCGATCGCGGGAGGGTAGAGGGTATTTCCTGGGTCTGCGGCGACGCCGAAGCGCTGCCGCTCGCGAGCCGCAGTGTCGATGCCGTCACCATCGCGTTCGGCCTGCGCAATGTCACCGACGTCGACGGCGCGCTCAGGGAAATGCGGCGCGTGCTGCGGCCCGGCGGGCGCTTCCTTTGCCTCGAATTCAGCCATGTGAGCGCGTCGCTTCTGGCTCGGCTCTACGACACCTATTCCTTCACGATGTTGCCGGCCTTGGGCGCGATCGTCGCGGGCGACCGCGGCGCCTATCAATACCTGGTCGAGAGCATCCGTCGCTTTCCAACTCAGGAAGCGTTGGCACGGAAGATGGAAGCGGCGGGCTTCGAGCGGGTTAGTTTTCGCAATTTCTCCGGCGGCATTGCCGCGCTGCATTCGGGCTGGCGGCTCTAGAACATGGCGCGGGAGCGCTAGGTCATGCTGGGCATGCTGCGCGCCGGCCGCAATCTCATCCGCATGAGCCGGATTGCCTGGATCCTGGCACGGCACGACGCGTTGTTCCCGCTGGAGATGGTCGGCTTGGCGCCGCTTGCACTGCTGGCATGGCCGGTTCGGCGTCGCAGTATGGCACCGCAGCGCCCCGGTGAACGGCTGGCGACGGCACTGCACGCGTTGGGTCCAAGCTTCATCAAGCTCGGGCAGGCCCTCTCAACGCGCGCCGACGTGGTGGGTGAGGAGATCGCGAGCGATCTCTCGGCGCTCAGGGACCGTTTGCCACCGTTTCCCGGCGGCGAGGCGCGCGTGACGATCGCTCGTGAGCTGGGAGCGCCGATCGAGGAGCTCTATCGGGAATTCGACGATACGCCGGTCGCTGCGGCATCGATCGCGCAGGTGCATTATGCAGTGACGGCGGAAGGCGCGGAGGTCGCGGTTAAGGTGTTGCGCCCCGGCATCGCGCGTGCTTTTGCAAGCGACCTCGATCTCTTCCGCTGGCTATCGGCGCTGATCGAGCGGACCCAGCCGTCGCTTCGGCGCTTGAAACCGGTGGCCGTGGTCGAGACTTTCGCCGAATCAGTCCGCCTTGAGATGGACCTACGCTTCGAGGCCGCTGCGGCTTCGGAGCTCCGCGAGAACCTACGCGACGATCCGGACTTTCGCGTGCCCGTCGTCGATTGGCGCCGCACCAGCCACCAAGTACTGACGCTCGAACGCGTCACGGGCATTCCGATCGACGAACGGGAGAGGCTGGTGGCGGCCGGCCACGACCCGCGCGCGATCCTGGAAAAGGCGGCGCAAGCCTTCTTCAAGCAGGTGTTCCGAGACGGCTTCTTTCACGCCGACCTCCATCCCGGCAATCTCTTTGTTGCCGCCGACGGCGCCATCGCCGCGGTCGATTTCGGCATCATGGGCCGCGTCGACCGCAAGACACGTTTCTATCTTGCCGACATGCTGATGGGGTTTCTGAGCGGTGATTATCGCGGCGTGGCCGAGGTGCACTTCGCCGCGGGATACGTGCCGCGCCGCCACTCGGTAGACGCTTTCACCCAGGCCTGCCGCTCGATCGGCGAGCCGATCCTCGGCCGACCCCTGCAGGAGATATCTCTAGCGCGCCTGCTGGCGCAGCTCTTCCAGGTGACGGAGCAATTCGACATGGAAACTCAGCCGCAACTGCTGCTGCTGCAGAAGACCATGCTAGTGGCCGAGGGTGTCGGCCGCCGTCTCGACCCCGACGTCAACATGTGGACGCTTGCGCGCCCGCTGGTCGAGCAATGGGTGCGAGAGAACCGCGGCCCCGAGGCGCGGCTCGTCGATCTGGCCGCCGACGTGGCGGCCGGCCTGGAGCGCTTGCCGACGTTGCTCCGCGACCTGGAGACGGTGGCCGCGTCATTCGCCGAGGAGCGGCGTCAGCGCGGGGTTAACCATGCGACACCCGGGGCCGCGCGCCCGGGCCGCGCGGCCTTGAGCCTGCCGCTCTGGCTTGCCGCGTTGGCGTTGCTGGCGATTGCGGCAGCGTTGTGGTAGGGGTGAAAATCGAGCCCCAAGAGCAACAGAGCAAGGGGTCGCGGTGACGCTCCATAATCGTCGTATTCTCCTCGTCATCGCCGGCGGCATCGCGGCCTATAAAAGCCTCGACCTGATCCGCCGGCTGCGCGAGCGTGGCGCTCAAGTCCGTTGCGTGATGACGGCGGCGGCGCAGCAGTTCGTGACGCCGCTCGCCGCGGCGGCGCTATCGGGCGAGCGCGTCTCGACCGACCTCTTCTCGCTCACCGAGGAGAGCGAGATGGGGCACCTGACCTTGGCCCAGGCCGCGGACCTGCTGGTGGTGGCGCCGGCGACCGCCGATCTCCTTGCCAAGATGGCGCACGGCCTCGCCGACGATCTCGCCGCAACTCTGCTGCTCGCGACCGAGAAGCCAATCCTCGTGGCGCCCGCCATGAACTGGCGCATGTGGGCGCATGCGGCGACGCGTGCCAATTGCGCGGTGCTGCAAACGCGCGGCGTGCGCTTCGTCGGTCCGGCCGAGGGCGCACTCGCCGAGGGGGAGAGCGGCGTGGGGCGGATGTCCGAGCCTCTCGAGATCGTCGCCGAGGTCGAAGCGGTATTCTCGAACCATTCCCGCCTCAAGGGCCGGCGCGCGCTGGTGACCAGCGGCCCCACATACGAGGCGATCGATCCCGTGCGCTACATCGCCAACCGCTCTTCGGGAAAGCAGGGCCACGCGATCGCCGCCGCCCTGGCGCGGCTTGGCGCCGAGACTGTGCTGGTGTCCGGCCCGACGCAGGAGCCTGATCCGCCTGGCGTGCGCGTTGTCCACGTGGAGAGCGCGCGCGAAATGCTTGCGGCTTGCGAAGCTGCGCTGCCGGCGGATGTGGCGATCTGCGCCGCCGCCGTAGCGGACTGGCGTGTCGAGGCGGCGCCACAGAAACTCAAGAAGCAGAAAGGCCCGCCGCCGGCGCTGACCCTGGTCGAGAATCCCGACGTCCTCGCGACCCTGAGCCGAGCCGGGAACCGCCGTCCGCGATTGGTGATCGGATTCGCGGCTGAGACGGAAAAGCTCATCGAGAATGCCAAGGCCAAGCGGCAGAAGAAGGGCTGCGACTGGATTCTCGCCAACGACGTTTCGGCGAAGACCGGCACTTTCGGGGGCGACCGCAACGCCATCCATTTGATCGATGCGGCGGGCGTCGAGGACTGGCCGGTCCTCACCAAGGCCGCCGTCGCCGAACGCCTCGCCGAGCGCATCGCCGGCACGCTCGCGCGGAAGGAGGCGGCGGAATGAATGGCGTCTCCGCGGCTCGGGCGGCGGCACCCACCATGCTGCCGCGGTGCGGCGGGTTCGGCGCGACAGGCCGCTGAGGCCGCGATGCTGCGTCCCGGCAAGAAGCTGATGTTCGCGATCGAGGCCGTGCTCGATATCGCCTACAACGCCGGCACGGTACCGGTGCAGTCGATCGAGATCACGGGTCGCCAGGGCATCCCGCGCCGGTATCTGGAGCCGGTGCTGCAGCAACTGGTGCGCGCGGGCATCTTGACGGGCATGCGCGGTCCGCGCGGCGGCTATCGCTTGGCCCGGGAGCGGCGCCGCATTACCGTCGGCGAAATCGTGCGGGTGGTGCAGGCGCACGAACGCGGCGAGGACGCGGGCGAGGGCGGCTCCGGGCATGCGCTTGGCGACCAGGTGGTGCAGCCGCTCTGGCACGAGCTGCGCGAGGATGTGATGGCACGGCTCGACAAGGTGACAATTGAGGAATTGTGCCTGCGCGCGCACCGCGCAGGCATCCCCGGCGAATTCGGCGCCACGCTCGATTTCACGATTTGAAAACGACCTGTCAGAATCGATCAGGCACTGACCCCCTTGTCCAACTCAATTTTTTATCCAACTCTCTTGACTTGGTGAACAACCGTCGGCCGACCAGATAAAAGACAACAACGATCGGGACGATGACGACAGCCGACGCTCCCCAAACGTAGGGCACGGGATCTTCGGCAACGGATGGCGAAAAGGCGTAGAAAAATCCCAGCACGCCTAGACCGAGACCGGCTGTCGCAAGTATCGAAGCCAGTGTTTTCAATCGTTCGGTGATTGAGTCGAACATCAAAAATGCCTCCTCACAAAGCCACCCGTACCGCCAGCCCAAGAGCGACCAAACCCAACGCGTCCGGCACGATGATCGTCCAAAAAGCATTGAAAAACAATGACCACTGCGCAGCGGGGACTACCAGTGTGAAGAGGAATATAAGGAACGTCATTACAAACAGCACCAGTGAAACGAAGAAAATGTCCTTGAGTTGACCAAATGTGATTCCGCCGAGAGTCGGTTGACTCTGTTTTGGGGCATTCGGATCGGCGGTTGCCGGCTGTCGGTAAAGCACGAATATCACACCGAGGATCGTCCCATAGGCGCTCAGCAGCAGGTCCGATGACACATCAAAAAATGTTTCAGGGAGCTGCTTCAGAGCGGTCCGTTGCGTGGCATCGCCGGCGGCCATGGCCAGCAACTTCTCGATCAACGAAAGCAGCTCGGGTACGAGTGAAACGGCTAGCCGTATTGCGAAACTCCACATTCAGACTCGTTCCCCGCCGCAACACCTTTTTGGAGAATAACCGACCGCAATGGAGGCGGACAAGCGCCATTCCATTGTTGTCGACATGCGGCTCACGGCGGTCGCATTCTAGAGCCGAGCCAGCATCAACATGCCGGGAGGCAGGTCCATGGCGGCGGTGCAGACACAGGAAAAGCCAGCGGCGGCTGCCGAGTTCCGGGGCCGTGTTTACGACAGCATCATCGACACCATGGGTGCGACGCCGCTGGTGAGATTGAAGCGCCTCGCCGCCGCGCGCGGCATCAAGGCGGAGCTGTTGGGGAAGTGCGAGTTCTTCAACCCGCTCTCCTCGGTCAAAGACCGGATCGGCGTTTCCATGGTGACGGCCGCGGAAAAGGCGGGCCGCATCGGTCCGAAGACGGTGCTGGTCGAGCCCACTTCGGGCAATACCGGCATCGCGCTCGCTTTCGTTTGCGCCGCCAAAGGCTATCGGTTGATCTTGACCATGCCCGACAGCATGTCGGTGGAGCGGCGGCGGATGCTCAAGGCATTGGGTGCCGAGCTTGAGCTGACGCCGGCGGCACAGGGGATGAAAGGCGCGATCGCGCGCGCCGAGGAACTGGTGCGGGAGATCGGCGACGCATTCATGCCGCAGCAGTTCCAAAACCCCGCCAATCCCGAAATTCATCGCCGCACCACCGCCGAAGAGATTTGGAAAGATACCGGGGGAATGGTCGACATGGTGGTGAGCGGCGTTGGCACCGGCGGTACCTTGACCGGCGTCGGCTCGGTGCTGAAACCACGCAAGCCTGGCCTCAAGATGGTTGCGGTCGAACCCG
>Ga0335079_10000241_pt1 | contig 64158 bp, 56 predicted proteins | sample Lox_Sample_33_FD_206719 | JGI IMG/M metagenome (GOLD analysis project Ga0335079, IMG submission 206719) | Soil microbial communities from Loxahatchee National Wildlife Refuge, Florida, United States - Lox_Sample_3.3 | ecosystem: Environmental > Terrestrial > Soil > Wetlands | place: USA...
TGGCCCTTTACGCACTACAACGCGCGTTACGGACTGCAGCTGCTTCCGGCCTTCTCAATCGGTCTGGCACTTCTGGTATTTCTCATCGTTCAGATCGAAGAATGGCCGTCGCGGGTGCGCCTTGCTTGTGCCGTCTCCATGATTGCGATCGTAGCCGCCAGTTACGCGCTGGTATGGCGCGGAACTCCGATCTGTCTTGAAGAGGCCCGCGTCAACATGCGAATGCGCACGCAGTTCCAGCGGCAACTGGCAACCCTGTTGGCCGATCTTCCGTCAAACGCCACGATCCTCATGTATTCGGGAGATCACGTCGGCGCGCTGGAGCGAGCCGGAATCCCGCTGAACCACACGATTAACGAAGGAAATCACCGCACATGGAAGCAGCCCACCGATCCCGATGGACTTTGGGAACGCGCCCTCGTCGATCCTTCAAAGTATGCCGACTACGTCCTTGCTTTTGACGGGGATCCCGTATGGCAGGCAGTTCAGGATAAGCATCTGCGCGAACTGATTGAACTCCACATCACTGGCCAGCCGAGGGCTGTCCTCTACCGTGCCCGGTAATCATTCCGGTAAATGCAGGCGCGCGATGGGTGGATGGTAAAATCCGGCCATCCGCAACAAAGGCGTGGCACAGGCAAGAACCGCGTATGAACTGGCAGCACCTGATTGATCTCATCCATCGCGAGCTGCAAAGCGGCATCGTCTCAAGCTCCGTCGCCCGGTTGTTGTTAGCCGCAATCTTAGGCGGCCTGATCGGTCTTGAGCGGGAAATCAAGCATCGCGCTGCCGGACTTCGGACCAACATGTTCATCTGTTTTGGTGCTGCGATGTTTACGCTGCTTTCCGAGCAACTGGCGGGTGTTCCGTCGGACGCAGCGCGCATCGCCGCCCAAATCATCCCTGGAATCGGTTTCATCGGGGCAGGATCCATCATTCACACGCGCGGCCTCACGTCCGGACTTACCTCCGCCGCTACCATTTTCGTCGTCGCATCGATCGGCATGGCCGCTGGAGGCGGTCTTTACCTGACCGCGATGTTCGCCACCGGGCTCGTACTCCTGGCATTGTTTCTTCTGGGCCATGTCGAAGAGACCTTCAATATCAAGCTTCTGATGGCCAGCTATGAAGTGACTGGATCCAGTGTTGAAGCAATTAGCCAGGAAGTAAACCGCATTCTCGAGAGTCACCACCGCATGATGGAGAACATCAACAGCGGGAGTACCGGACAGCACGTTCGTCTTCAGTTCGATGTGGAGGGTTGTAGCCGCGAACAGAAAGATCTGCTGCGCCAATTGAAGACATCGCCGATCCTCACCGGCGCAACCTCTCTCGGCCGGGTGGAGCGCGAGTGAACTCCAGTGTCCGCACGATTCCGTTTCTGAAGGCCAGTGCCTGCGGCAATGATTTTCTGCTGATCGATTCCGCGCAGGCGCCGCCGAACATCGAGGACTTCACTCGCCGCATTTGCGACCGTCACCAGGGTGTCGGTGCGGATGGTGTCGAGTGGATGTCCCCCCACTTCTCGGCGGACGTCGAGATCCGTCTGATCAATGCCGACGGTTCGCGCGCAGAAATCTCAGGCAACGGCACACGGTGCGTTGCTGCCTACATCGCTGCGACCCAGAGCAAGGAACGAATCTCTATCCTCACAGGCGCCGGCGTCAAGATCTGCTGTCTTATTTCCTATCACGACTCGGAGTACGAATTCGAAACGGAAATGGGGAAGGCCGAAGTGGAATCCGAAGTCGTTGTGAATCCCGGCAGCGGGGAAGTGCGCGGCATCCCGGTTTCGATGGGCAATCCACACTATGTGATTTTCGTCTCGCAATTTCCGGAAGACTGGCAGGCGCTTGCCCTAAGGATTCAGCGTTTGTCGTCGCATTTTCCTGACGGCGTCAACGTCGAATATGTGACCGCCAATGGTGCTCACGATATCTGCGCTCGTTTCTTTGAACGTGGCGCAGGAGAAACGCAATCTTCCGGCACGGGATCATGCGCGTCGGCAGTCGCGGCCATGGCTGCCGGGCGCGCCGAGTCGCCTGTGAAGGTTCATGCACCTGGCGGCACACAGATCGTCCGACGCGAAGGCGGAAACGTTTTTCTGCGCGGTCCCGCCCGGCTCATCTGTCGCGGAGAATTCTTTCTCGAATAGCTCTCTGATATGTCCACGACGCGCCAACTCGTTAGGCCTCCAGCGCTGCGTCCTGGCGATACGATCGGCATTGTTGCCCCTGCAAGCAATGTAAATCGCGCCGACTTCGAGGCTGGTTGCGCGTCCTTGCGTGTGGCTGGCTACAAGCTCACTTACAGCGATTCGATTTTCGATCGCGACCTCTACTTTGCAGGTTCAGTCGCGCGCCGCGCCCGCGAATTGGAAGACATGTTTACCCGGGACGATGTTCGCGCCATCATCTGCGCTCGCGGCGGATATGGCTCCAACCACTTGTTGCCAGAACTCGATCTCGAAAAGATCAAAAACAACCCGAAAATCTTTGTCGGTTATAGCGACATTACGACGTTGTCGACCTATCTCCTCGATGCTGTTGGACTCGCCGCATTTCATGGACCAATGGTCGCCAAGGACTGGTATCACTCGGACGGTGTTGATCTTCCGTCTTGGCAGTTTGCCGTGAGTCATCCCGGTGGGTGGGATGTCCCGCTAAACCCCGGAGTGAAAGCTCTGATCGATGGGAATGCCGAAGGTATTCTCTATGGAGGATGTCTCTCGATACTCGTGGCATCACTCGGTACGCCTTATGAGATCAAGACAGACGGCACGATTCTGTTCCTCGAAGATATCGCCGCGAAACCGTTTCAGGTGGATCGCATGCTGATGCAGCTTAGACTCGGCGGCTTTCTGAACGACGTTCGGGGCCTTGTGTTCGGACAAATGCTCGAATGCTCTCAGTCCCCGAATCAGGACTACACGCTCGAAGAAGTCATTTTGCGCGTAGTCGGCGACCTAGGCGTTCCCGTCGCCTTCGGAGTTCGCTCTGGGCACGTCACATCAGGTAACATCACACTTCCGTTGGGAGTGCGGGCAAGCATCCGTGCCAGCAGCAACGGGGTTTCGCTGAAGATCCTGGAAGGGGCAGTGTCTTAGTGGAAGAGCGGTCTTCAGGCCGCGTTGGCCGGCGATAACACGGGGTCTTAACCCGCAGTGTGAGGAGCGAATCTGTCTAAGAATTCAAAGCACATCCATCTGATCGGTATCTGCGGAACGGCGATGGCTTCGCTTGCCGGCATGCTCAAAGAACGCGGGTTCCACGTCACCGGCTCCGATGCAGCCGCCTATCCGCCAATGTCCGATTTCCTGCACGGTCTCGGCATACCGGTTGCCCAACCCTTCGACGCCAAAAATCTCGAACCAAAGCCGGATCTCATTGTGGTCGGCAATGCCATCTCCCGCGGAAATGTCGAACTCGAGCACATTCTTGATCAGCGGCTTCCGTTCTGCTCGTTGCCGCAGTTACTTCACGACGAATTCCTCCGTGGCAAAGAAGTTCTGGTGGTCGCCGGAACCCATGGCAAGACGACCACAACGTCGATGTTGTCGTGGATCTTCAGTTCCGCCGGCTTCGATCCCTCATTCCTTATTGGGGGCATTGCCGAAAATTTCGGATCGAGCTTCCATCTCGGCAATGGCAAGCACTTCATCCTCGAAGGGGACGAATACGATACCGCCTTCTTCGACAAAGGCCCTAAATTTCTCCACTACTTTCCCGACGAAGTCATCTTGACCTCGGTCGAATTTGATCACGCCGATATTTACAAAGACCTCGACGCGGTTGAAACCGCATTCAAACGCCTGGTCAATCTCGTGCCACGGCGCGGCCGTATCATTGCATTCGATGGCGCTGCAGGCGACGTCTCAGAAAGCCCAAGTCTCGAGCGCGTTTTGGCGAAGGCTTTCTGTCCGGTGGATCGCTATGGCACAGGGGCACTCGCAACTTGGAGGGTGACCAATCTCCGCCTTGATCCCGCCCGAACAACCTGGACCGTTCTTCACAACGGAGATAAGTGGGCCGATCTGGAGTTTCCGTTAGCCGGAGAATACAACGTCTGGAACGCAACTGCGGCCGCCGCTCTGGCTTTCACGTGTGGAGTTTCGAAGGATGCGATCGCCGATGCGTTGAAGGCGTTCAAGAGCGTGAAGCGACGCCTCGAGGTCAAGGCGCAAGTCAATGGCGTCACCATCATTGACGACTTTGCGCACCATCCCACCGCGATTGCAGGCACGCTGAAAGCTCTTCGCGCCCGTTATACCGGATCGCGCCTATGGGCTGTTCTCGAACCCCGCTCGAATACTCTCCGCCGCCGTGTCTTGCAGAGTGATCTTGCCCGCAGCCTCGCGCAAGCCGACGAAATCATAGTCGCCAATGTCTTCCGCTCTGAAGCCGTACCGGAAAACGAGCGCCTCGAACTTCCCGCACTCGCCGAGGAAATCAAGCGAAACGGCCATCCCGTGCAGCTTCTGGCTGACGCCGACGCAATTGTGAATGCGATCGCCCCGAGGCTCCGCAGCGGAGACGTAGTTGCAATCCTCTCCAACGGCGGTTTCGGCGGAATCTACGAAAAGCTTCCAGCCCGCCTTCGCGCCCAGGCGGCCGCCAAATGAGCAACCCATTCCATTTGAGGGTGGTACACCTTTCAGTAGCACCGGCACGCCCCAACAGTTCGTATCGGGGCACGGCTTCAGCGGTGCCGTCAGAAGTTGCAAAATACCTCGGGTTTAGCCGCAGGGCTTTGCTCACGCTCCTACTAGTACTCTTTGTACGAACTTCCTTCGCGCAATCCGCCGAAACTTCTTACACCATCTCCCTCACCAACCCTGAGCAGCACCTCGCCGAAATCCAAATCACGCTGCCCGCGGGTGCTGCCACCCGCGAACTTCAACTGCCCGTCTGGAACGCCCTGTACCAGATTCGGGACTTCTCGCAATTTGTAAACTGGATTCGCGCCAAAGACGCTTCCGGGCATCCGCTCGAACTTCGTCTGCTCGACAAAGGCCTCTGGCAAGTAAGTGGCGCTGCAAACGGTGCAACCGTCGAATACCAGATCTATCTTGATTCGCCGGGGCCGTTTGGAGCTCAGTTGAATGCACAGCATGCGTTCCTGAATTTGGCGCAAGTCCTGATGTATCCCGTCGACGCGCGGAACGCGGCCATGCGAGTGCAGTTTGCACAAGTACCCGAGGGATGGAAAATAGCTACGCCTCTTCCTTCAGCGAGCAGCGCGTACACTGCTCCAAACTACGACCGTCTCGTCGACTCGCCCTTCGAGTTGGGAACTTTCCAGGAATTCGACTTCGACGAATCTGGAGGCCGCTTCCGCGTCATCATCGACGCCGACCCCAGCGACTACGATTCCGGCAAAATCGTCACAGCGCTCGACCACATCGTCGCGGCCGCGATTTCCTGGATGAATGATCGTCCTTTCGACTCGTACACTTTTTTCTTCCATTTTCCTCGCGGTCCTGCCGGGGGTGGCATGGAACACGCCTACTCCACCGCAATCGACGTCAATGCCGAGATGCTGAAACAAAATCTCGAGAATCTAACCGCTGTCGCCGCCCACGAATTCTTTCATCTGTGGAACGTCAAGCGCATCCGTCCGCAGACGCTTGAGCCCGTCGATTACACAAAAGAGAACTACACCCGCGCGCTCTGGTTCAGCGAGGGTGTCACCAGCACAGCCGGTGGCATTATCGAACTTCGCGCCGGTCATGCTGACGAAAAAAAATATCTCGGATATCTCAGCGAACAGATCACCGAACTTGAGCGCAGGCCCGCACACCTCACGCAGTCCGCGGAGCAGTCCAGCCTCGACGCTTGGCTCGAAGGCTTCCCCTACTATCGCCGCCCCGAGCGCAGCATCTCGTATTACAACAAGGGCGAACTGCTCGGCATCATGCTCGATCTCACGTTGCGTGAATCGACTCACGGCCAGGCATCGATTCGGGAAGTTCTTCAATGGATGAACACCAACTATGCCAAGAACGGACTGTACTTCGACGATTCGGATGGCGTTCGGCGGGCCGCAGAAGCCGTTGGTCACGCCGACCTCGGCAGCTTCTTTTCGAAATACGTCTCAGGCACAGACGAAATTCCATGGGACGCCTTCTTCCGCACGATCGGGTTGCGGGTGGAGAGCGTGTCAAATACGGTGCCTGATCCCGGTTTCATCGGGTCTCGAAATTTCGACGGCCCTATGACTGTTATGGCAGTAACTGCTGGCAGTGAGGCTGAACGCGCCGGATTGCGTGTGGGCGATGCCATCACAGAGATCATGGGCAAGCCCGCGGGACAAGAAGCGCGCGCTCAACTTGCACGTCTGGCTCCCGGCGACATGATATCGATCAAAGCGCAGAGTCGCCGCGGCGGAGAGCGCGAGATGAAGTGGAAGGTCGGATCCCGGCAGGAAGTTCCCTACGAATTGAAGGATCTCGATAAAGTGACGCCCGGTCAGCGTGAGCGCCGTGCCGCATGGCTCAAAGGTGAAGCCCAGGCCGCGACGGAGCCCGCAAACAAATGATTCGTACCTGCATCATGCTCTTATTCTGGATCCTGGCAATGCCGGTCGCCTCGCTCATCGGCTTTCCATGGGCGTTTATCACGGGCGACATCCGGGTTCTCTATCGCCTTTTTAACTGGGGTGCTTATGCGGGCGTATGGCTCACGGGCGTGCGTGTCGAAATCATCGGCATGGATCGATTCGACCACTCCCGCAGCTACATTTTCATGACGAATCACATCTCCAACCTGGATCCCCCGATCCAGATTCCGCTAATCCCGCGACGCACCTCAGTGATGGTGAAGAAAGAACTCTTTAAAACGCCCATCCTCGGCCGCGCGATGCGAATGGCGTTGCTGGTCCCGGTGGACCGCGGCAACCGCGATGCTGGAATTGAGGCCGTCCGTGCCGCCAAGAAGGTTGTTGAACAGGGAATCAATATGACCATCTATGTCGAAGGCAAGCGTTCCTTCGACGGTAAACTGCTCCCGTTTAAGAAAGGACCGTTTTATCTTGCGGTCGAATGCGGAGTTCCGGTCATCCCGATGACGATCGTGGGCACACATTACTCCATGCCGAAAGCGCGTTTTTCCATCAAGCCCGGCAAAGTTCAGGTGATCTTCCACGACCCGATCGAGCCAAAGGATTTTGGCAGCAGGGATGAGTTGATGGAGAAAGTTCGTGTCGTGATCGAAAACGGTCTACCCGAAGAGTACCGCCACAAAGCAGGAGAAGCCGTAACCGCGGCCTCTTGAGCAAAGGCACAGACATTTATTGAGGTTCAGGAGATATTTCTCCCAATGCTCTGTGTCCGCCGTGTCTTCTGCGTTGTTCACTTGATCTTAGCTCGCACCGCACGCACCAGTTCAGGCAGCCGGGGAAGAATCGCGGAGTACTTCAGCCACGCCTTGTGATCCACCGCGGGCGATCCGCTCACGAACGCGCCGGCAGGAATGTCCGCAGCAACTCCGCTCTGGGGAGTCACGATCGCATTTTCCCCAACCTTGCAGTGCCCGACGACGCCGACCTGCCCGGTCAGGATCGCTCGATCACCAATTTCTGTCGATCCCGCAAGCCCCACTTGCGCGCACAGCAGCGCGTCTTCTCCAACGTGAGTCCCGTGTCCGACCTGCACGAGGTTATCGACTTTTACCCCTCGCCCGATGCGCGTCTCTCCGACACTCGCCCGGTCGATACACGAGTTGGCCTGTACTTCGACATCGTCTTCGATGACAACAGGCGCTGGCTGCGGAATCTTGTACCAATGCCCTTCGGCGGTTTTCGCGAATCCGAATCCATCCGCCCCGATCACCACTCCATTTTGCAGAAGGACGTTGTTCCCAATCCGGCAATTCTCGCGGACCGTCGCCCGCGCATGCGCGAAGAAATTGTTGCCGATCTTCACGCCTTGATAGATCACCACATGCGCCAGCAAGGTCGCATGGGCACCAATCGAAACATTTTCGCCGATCACCACGTAGGGTCCGATATGCGCATTCGCGCCGATGCAGGCGCTCTCGTGCACCACAGCCGTCGGATGAACACCCGGCTCATAAGCAGGTTGCTTATGGAACAACTCGAGAGCCCGTGCGAATGAGAGATACGGGTCCTTGGCCCGCAACATCGCGGCAGGGATAGCAGGGAAGTCTTCACTGACAATGACGGCGGCCGCGCGCGTGTTCCGTGCCGCCGCCGAATACTTCGGATTCGAGACGAAGGTCAACTCACCGGGTCCGGCCTGTTCGATCCCGTTCAGCCCCGTGATTTCAGTGTCGGGAGAACCGTTTTCCAGACGAACCTGTAGCGCCGCAGCAATCGCAGAAAGTTTCATGGGACAAGTTTGAGTGCGAGTAAATCCTACACCAGCAGGACCTGAGAACCAGTTCACGGAAGAGAAAAGGAGAGGACGTCGGCGACGTCCTCTCCGTTCCTTGAAAAAAGCAGCTTTCTACTGCACCACGAGGTTGAACGTGATGCTGTGCGTTGTCGAACCACTGGTTGCATTCACCGTTACTTGGAATGTGCCCGTGGGCGTGCCACTTACGACTCCGAGATTCGACGGCGCGGATGATCCGCCTCCAGGTGCCGGATTCGTCACCACAACCGGGTACTGCCCGATGGTCGCGATTTCAGATTGCTGAAGTTGGATCGATAGTTTCGACGCACCTTGATAGCTCGGTGTGTGTGCTATGCCGTTATAGGTCACCGTTGAAGAACCGAGGAATCCAGTTCCGTCGATGGTGAGTGTTTGGGTTTGAGAGCCCGCCGCGATCTGCGCGGGGCTTAACGAGGCGATCGAAGGAACTGGGTTGTTGTTATTGCCCCCGCCGCCTCCACTGCCACTTCCGCCGCAACTGGGCAAAAGAACCAGCGCCGCCACCAGCATCAGCACCAGGGGAACGCCGCGGCGCTTTCTCCAAGCCGGGATTCCGATCACGCAGGCTCCCAGGATCAGCAGAGACTCTGTTCCGGTGAACCAGAGCCCACGCTCATCGAGTGCCGCACGCCTCCGCATTTGCCCGAGCGGCGTGGTCGAAATCGTCAATGTTGTTGAGCCCGAGCCGGTGACTTGGGTCGGAGAGAACGAACACGAAGTTTCTGCCGGCAGGCCGGTGCAGCTAAACCCGCTGACGACGCCGTTGAATCCTGAAGTGGCTGTAATTGTGACGGGGAAGTTGACCGATTGTCCCTCCGCAACATTGAACGTTCCGCCGGACGTTCCCATCTGGAAATCCGGGACGTTCACCGTTACGGTCGGTGAATTTGTAGCTGGATAGTTCGTATCGCCACTGTATCTCGCATACACCTGCGTGGTCGCAGTGGGTGAAAAAGTCAGGACGACTTGGCAGGCGAAGTTGCCCGAAGAATCTTTTGCTTGGTTGCAGCTAAGCGAACCCGTCTCACCGCCTTGAGTAGAAGCATTCACAAGCCAAACGGTGCCTGTCGGATAGACACTCTTGTTGGCGGAGGCGAAAGTTGCGGTCAGAGTTGCCGTGCCGCCACTCTGCACGATTTGACCATCAGGCGTCAAAGAGCCTGCGGGAGTCGGGTATTGCAGGATCAGGGTATTGAATGATGACTGTGACGATTGATAGTTTTGATCACCGCCGTACGTGGCAGTTATCTGATAGGTTCCCGGGGCGGAGAAGGTCGTTGCCAAAGTGGCACTGAGGGTCTGTCCATTGGCTCCATACGTCACGGTGCCGGGAAGTGCGGTGGCGCCGTTATAAAACGTCACCGTTCCAGTCGGTGCAGCGTCATAGGCCATCTCAGGGTAATCGTAGATTGACGTGCTCACATAAACGGGTTGGGTGTAGTCCGTTCCTTGAAAGTTCGGAGGGTCAGTTCTCGTGTTTGCCTTGGTTACGGTGATGGTGAACGACTTCGACCCGGCAGCGTAGCTAGTGTCTCCGTTGTACTGCGCTTTTAGCGTGTGTGTTCCCCCGCTGAGAGCGACCATCTGGCTCGATGAGGTATCAACATGCGCCTCGCCTCCACCCAAACTATAGGTGCCATCCTGGAAAGGATTTCCGTCGGACGTGAGCGTAACGGTGCCCGTCGGGCATGCAACCTCGCTGGATAACAGCGGGCTGCACAGTTTTCCCGCCGAACTCTCAACGTCAAGAGTGACCCAGTATGCGGAATCGTAGGGAACAGAAGTGATGCCGCTGCCTCCGCTGGTGGTAAGTCCGCTGAAACCAAGGGTAGGGTTTTCTTTCGAGATAGTGACGGGCACCAACGTTGAGTAGCTGCCTCCGTATGTCCCATCTCCACTATAGTGGGCGATGACGTTGTAGCTTCCGCCCGGCAGAAGGCTCGTGGTACCGCTTGCCCCTCCAGAACTCAGCGCGTACATGTCGATGGCCTGACCAGTGGTCGTCCCCGTCCCAGTGCTTACCAGCAGCGCCGCATTTCCTTTAGCCGCCGTTGGGTTAACGGAAATGCTAACGGGCACCGCGGTTCCGTGAACTGCCGAAACGGGATTTCCCGAGTTCAAGGTCAATGTGGTCGTCGTTGCCGTGAATGTCGCCTTGGTCCAGTTGTTTACGAGGTTGGTTGCATCCACTGAACCCAGACCCGTCGCCAGATCGTATGCTGTAGTTGTCGCGTACCCTGTGAGAATTCCGAAGGTGTCGCCCGAAGTTGTTGTGGTGCAGTTCAGACTTCCGGTGTAGCAAGGCATGGCGATCGTCGATCCGGTGGGGACGTCGTGAAATGCGTTTGCCTGCTTCGAAACCAATTGGTAGAGCGCGAAGCCCGGAACTCCTTGCGCGCTGCCGGTCTTCTGATTGACCAATGACATGATTCCAGCAAACGCCGGTGACGCAACCGAAGTTCCGCCGTATCCGAGGAAGTCATTCAGGTCGCATATCCCAGTTACATCCGTCTGGCAGATGACATAGAAGCTTCCCATAAAACCGTTGCTGGCTAGCAAGGAGATATCAGGAAGGTCCCGCTTCTGATCGTTGGGAACGCCGTTCCCAGTTTGCCATGTCGGCTTCGCCCATCCCTGGGTGCACGAGCCCAAGGCGCCTTGATTGACGACGCAGTTGCTGGGGCCACCGCTTCCGCCGGTCGTGATGACTCCTCCATCGGCCAACATGGTCGGGTTGTTGCACGCCGCCTCCGCCGTGGCTCCGAAGCCGAGCGTGACCGCCAGCGCGTTAGTGCAGGAATCGTTCCATGTGGTCTCCGGGATATACCCTTTCGCCGATTCCTCGGTGCCCGCCTGGTTTGTGGTGTTCCAGTAGGTGCTCCACTTGTTGTACTGGTTAAAGTCTGTGCCGCCGACGGCAGCGTTATATGGAGTCGACGCGATTCCGTTCACCGCCAGTCCGTAACTTGCGGGACTGCTTGGATCGTCGCATCCTGCTGAGCCGTTGTCTCCGGACGAAACGAACACACTGATGCCCTGGGCCGCGGCCTGCGACCACAGGGTGTAAAAGAACTGATTGCCCGCTGTCCCCAATCCCAGCTCGCATTCGCCGTAGCTCTCGCTCATCACCGGGGCCAGGTCGTTGTCGACGATGTACAGTGCCGACAGATCCACGCCGTCACTCGTCAATGTGCTCTTGGAGGTGACGAACTTGATCGTTGCCTGTGGAGCGACTGCTCCCGACCACTGCACGTCAATGTCGGCCTCGCCCTCATCGCCGGTGAATCCGGGATCGTCACCGTTGACCGTAATCACTAGTTTGTTTGCCGGGACCGTCAGCCCGAAGAGCGACCAGAAGGTCGTCGCGTCAGTTGGATTGATGTCAGTCCGCCCCACGATGGCGATGCTTTGGCCAGTGCCATTCGTCCCCGCGTTCCACAATGGAAGTACGTCGTAAATCGTGGCAAAGTCATACGGGACGACGCCGTAGCAGGTCCCGCCGCCGCATGTAAAGGTATAGTTGGGCTTGGGCGAAGATATCTGCTTCGTTTTCACGGAGTACCTGCCGACGAACTCGTTCATTGCCCGCTTCTCGAAGTTATGCAATGAGACGATGCCCGCTACCGCCGGCACCAGCGCTGTCGGAATGCTCGGGTCGCTAGCATTCGCCCAATGCTGCTCTCCATTGACGACATATTTGTGAATAGTCGTGTGGAACGCCTCCGCAACTTGGCTCGCCGAGCCGGAGAATTCCAGCGCCGTGCGCCCTTTCGTCGTTCCGACCTCGAATCCGTGCGACTGCAGCCACGTTGTGATGGTCTGCATATCCGCGTCAGTAGGCCCGAACTGCTGGCCAAATTCCTCTGGCGTCATCCACCGGTGATAGTTCGGAGAATTCCTGTCTTGCTGACCGTCCAGCAATTGACGCAGCGCGAAGTCCTGTTCCGGGCTGCGCTTCAGCACGAGGAGCATGCGCTGCATTGGCAGGCTCGCGGGAGCCATGCCCAGATCAAACATCGGACGCGCCAGCGGATGCGTATTGCCGCGCAAAGTAGTCAGCGCAGTCTCATCTATGGTCTGCGTGATCAACGGATGTTGCGTTGCAGTACCCGGAATGGCTTGACCTTGTCCCGCGCTGCAGAAGGGAAGGATACTGACGAAGATTAATCCGATTAAAGAGAAAACACGGAAAGAGGAACTGCTCGGAGAGACGAAAGTGCACATGCAGACACCTCGACAGGGACGTGTATGAGCCCACTGGAGATCGACCGGATGGGAGGAAGGTTGGGACGCCCGGTTCGTTCTCGTTGTTCGGCCAGAGGCCCGGTGGACCACAAACACTACATCAAGCAGATGTGCGTTACAACCAAATTCGCGGCAGTTTTCAGACTTGAAACAACGTGATGGTGATCACTGACAAACGGGCCAAAAGCTGCGTCAGATAGGCCTTGCACGGCGATGCGTTTCCGAGAACTGGACGTGGGTCGTCCACCTAGTCGAAGGTCCAGCGGGTAGCAGTTTTCGGGAAGGTCTTCTCAATCAGACCAAATACACGTTTTGGACGCACCCGGTAGGCAGGCTCAGAGCCGCCACTCATTCCATACTTGCGTAGCGATGTTGGTGCCAACTTGTTTGTTGTCGCGGGGTCCGTAATCAATTCTGCAACGCCCTCTAGAATGACTGCCTCAGCGGCGTTCTGCGTGCCTACAATGCAGTTCGGATTTTTCGCGAGGTTCTTTGCTTTTTGCGTCTTGCTGCCGGTTCCAAACCAAAAAGCCCCGTCCAACCACACACCCCAGATGATCATTGCGTGCGGCCGGCCATCGGGCCGCACCGTCACCATCCAGTATTCGCGCGACCCAGCAAGATTTTTTTCGGCCCATTTCCACGGCAACATCCCGGTCTTGCTTTTGCTGATTCCGTAGTCAGGAATCTGCGGTCGTTCGGTTTTCGGAACTTTCTTGCGCTGAGTCACTTTTGCCATAGGAATCTTCAACCTCGGCCCGAATAAAAGATGTAACGATTACGAGTCTGGGGAGTTTCCGCGAATTGTATCGAATAATTCGCCATGTGATAACTGCGGGTGCCCAATTGTAGAAATAGACCATTAAGTCCCAGCCACTTATATCTGTTGAGAGATCTCATGCGTGAAATGCATCTCACATCCGCAGGTAATTACGAGAGTTTGTCGTTAGGACTCTGAGCATCCAGCAAATCCCCTAGGAAAATACTTCGCTCAAGAGCTGAAATTCACAGTTTCTTTTTGCACGGTGGCTAATTTTAGAGCGATGTTCTCCTAAGATGGAAAACAACAGGAGAGCAGGAATGCCAGCTTAGCATCTAAGCAAGCTGCTCTCAACGTGAAACTCATTCATTCCCTTTTAGTAGGAATTAACTGGGGAACCTCAGGCAGTCTTGTTTCCATGACCGACGATCGGGGCAACAATTGAAGATCGCTGCACATGGAAATCTTATGCCGAGTGATCATGCACGCTCCCATCCAGCGTTAACGGATCATTGCAACAGCAAGTTCTACTCGTAACGAGAGTGGCATAGAGACCGAATCTGGAAATGCAATGGGTAAGCAAAAAAGGAGACAAATATGAAAATCGTAGTAATCGGCGGCACAGGACTCATCGGAACGAAGCTGGTCAAGAAACTGCGCGAGCAGGGACACGAGGCGGCTGCAGCAGCACCTAGCACTGGCGTGAACACAATCACAGGGGAGGGGTTGGGCCAAGCGCTGAAAGAAGCGTCAGTCGTGGTTGACGTATCCAACTCGCCCGACTGGGACGACGCTGCAGTGCTCCAGTTCTTTCGAACATCAACCAGTAATCTTCTCACCTCGGAAGCTGAAGCACGCGTCCGACATCATGTTGCGTTATCCGTTGTAGGAACCGATGAGCTGTCAGAAAGCGGCTATTTCCGTGCCAAGATCGCTCAAGAGAAGCTGATCAAGGCGTCATCGATTCCTTACTCGATCGTGCATGCGACGCAGTTCTTCGAGTTCTTGAAAGGGCTGGCTGACATTTCCGTTGTAGGGGGCAAGGTCCATTTAGCGCCTGTGCTCTTTCAGCCGATGTCTGCCGACGACGTTGCAAGCGCCGTCGCAAGGGTCGCGATTGGCCCTCCGGTAAACGGCATTGTCGAGATAGGTGGACCGGAACAGTTTCGCTTGGATGAACTGGTCCGGCGCCGATTGTCCTCGTTGAAAGATCCCCGCGAAGTCATTGCTGACCCGAAAGCGCTTTACTCGGGCGCGAAAGTCGGTGAGAGAACACTGGTTCCGGGCAAGAGCGCACAACTCGGCGAGACGCGCTTCGAAACCTGGCTTGCAAGGCAAATCCCAAGCCTACATCCCCGAACGGATGCCGCGTGAATCACGACCTCGCGGACGAGAGCGAGGAACTACACGTCCTGAGAGAAATCGAGCAAGCTGCATAGCCCCTTTCTCTATAACGTGCAGTTCACAGTCACTGCCTCCGCCACGAAGCCTTCTTCCTTCGAAACGGTGTGCGCCACGACCAGATCTTGATAGACCTGTCCCGTTAGCGCACCGCTAGTGGGTGCGTTGGGATCTGCCGGCGCGAGAGCGACCACCGTATCGGTTGGTGCGCATGTACTGATTGCGAACGGCTGCGTCGTCAGACTGTAGCCGTACACCGGACCGTTGATTGCGGGATTCACGGCTGTATTCACCAGGTACCAGCTGACCGGTAGAGGCGTCACGTTCGTCGGAGATTTGTTGAACGTACCGGTGGCAGTGTATTGCAGTATGCTGAAGTTTCCACTAGGGCTGATCGCGATGGATTCCAGTTGGCGACTGCTGTTCGATCCGCAAGCGGTGATCCCGAAAACGACGAGGAGAGAAACTGCAAAAAGCAGACAGGTGCCAAATCTTGTCATGGCGACCTCCTGAACAGCTATTGTGTTAGAACCCGTTCACGGGAACAGAGTTGCATGGCATCCTGCTGTTGAGGAATGCAACATAAGAGTGATGTATCGCCCTCATCGTCTCTGAAAACGCGTCAACGTCTTTGACGGCGGAAAATAGCGATTGAGCTTATTTCGTTGATGGCAATCAATGGCCGCATGTAACTCATTGCCTCCTGCGCCAACCCAAAAACACTCCGAGCCCAATTCCTATTGTTACCGCTCCTGCCGGATTCCTTCGATTGCTGATCGAAACAAATCGTGTTCCTTGGTCACTGACTTCCACCACCGGGATGATCGTCTTACCCTGTGCCGCGATAGGCTGCCCTTACACAGCTTTCACATTGGCCGCAACGATACTTTCCTTCAGCGATCGGAGGATAGCGACACTGCTCATCTGAGATTGCTCCTTCCAGGGTATTTTGTTTTGGATGACGCGGCGCCCACAGATGAGTCGAAGATTTAAGTTAATCTCGCGGAAACTTCGGTGAAACGTGATCAGTGACCAGTTGCCTAACGTGCCGAAGAACTCGTGAGAGCTGACAACTGAGAACTTTGTTTGCTCGGAGCTCAGGACTCGCGACAGACTCGTCACTCCCCGAACATCGGTACCTGCCGCTGATCTTTCGCAGCACGCCGGCCTCGCCGTGACGCCCCGATCACTGCCAGTACCGTCAGAGATTCCAGCGCTGTTCTGGGCACAAAGATCCTTTGGGTGTTCGATCGCTGATCTGGCGGATTCACCAGGTATCCCTCGGGCATCGCTTGCAGAAGGTCGGCGGGCATTAGCCCTTCCAGCATCTCGCTGTCTTTAAAGCGCAACCGCACCCACAAGCCCTCGGCGCGTGGCCTCGAGGTGAATGTCTTGCGGACCAGCGACTCGGCTTCGCCGAATTCCCGCACGAAGTACACTCCCTTGATCTCGCGCAGGTCGACCGAGATCACCGTTCCCGAGGTATTCAATACTTCGACCTTCCCTTCATGCACAAACTGAGCCGGCGACACATATCCCGAGACCGAGTCCCGGTCCATCTTCCGGACGATGACCTTTTTGTGCGTCGAGGGCATTGAGAACAGTGGCTAGTGGTCAGTGAATCGTGGTCCGTTGAGAAACCGAATCTAGACTGGCCTCTGATCACGGGCCACTCAATTCAAATTCTCGCACTTTTCTTTAGAAATCTCCCGGAATCCCTCTTGGCAGTAGCCAAAATATAAACGTTGTGTTATTTTCGTTTGCTTGCCACAGAGTTTCCTTTTTGTGTAAGTACTTTGTATCTGGCCACTTGCGTGCAAGTGGTCCAGGCTTTGATTGGATTCGTGTCACAGCCTGTGGAAAAGCTGTGGAAAGTTCGGTAGGTCCGGCCCCTCCCCACTGACGGATTCGGCAACGAAATCGTCTGAGGCCAAGGCCCGACAGCCGCCCGAAAGCGAATGGCTGATTACATTTACACGATGGAAATCCGGTTGACGCCGGATCAATTGAAGGGCGTCAGCCTCGTTCAGGACGTAGCCCGCGCCGCGGGCATGAATCTCTACCTTACCGGCGGCGCCATTCGCGACATCATCGGCGGCTCCAGCATCCGCGACCTCGATTTCACGGTCCAGGGCAACCCGCTCAAGCTCCAGAAGGAATTCGAAAAATCCGGCGCCAGGATCGCCGCTATCGAAGAAGACACACGGACGCTGTTCCTCGCTCTGCCCGGCAACGCCCGCGCCGAAGTCAGCATGGCGCGTACCGAGAAGTACGAGAAGACCGGCAAGCCTCCAATCGTGATGCCGGCTACAATCCACGAAGATCTCCGCCGCCGCGATTTCACCATCAACGCGATGGCGCTTTCGCTCAACGAGGGTTCCCGCGGATTGCTTCTCGATCCCTTCAATGGCGTCGCTGACCTTGAAGCGAAAGTCATCCGCATCCTGCAGAACTACTCGTTCCTTGAAGATCCCTCACGCCTGATTCGCGCCACCCGCTTTGCCGCGCGATTCCACTGGCCGCTCGAAGAACGCACGCAGGCGCGCTACGATGCCGCCAAAGAAGGCAAGTACATCGATCACATTCTCAAGTCCTCGATCGGGCATGAAATCGCTGCCCTCGCACATGAAGATGATCCGCTGAATGTTGTCAAAATGCTCGAGAAAGAAGGCTGGCTGCACATTCTGCATGACCACTGGACCGTCGCCAAAGTCGACTCGAACGGATTGAGCGCGCTAATAAAGACGCGCCAGCAGATGCTCGATCTCGGCTACACGCCGGACGCCGGACCAGCCGTGATGTACTTCCTGACGTCTCACTTCTCAGATAAAGAGACCAATGACATCCAGAAGATGATTCCGCGCAAGGACCTGGTGGAGGCTTGGCGCGACATCGAACTTCACGCCAAGGAACTGGCGAAGCGGCTCACTGGAAAAGAAGCGGCGACTCCCTCGCGCACGTGGCAGTTGCTGCAATCCTCGCGTCCAGAGATGATTTTGTTCCTCGCCGTCACGACGCGTCAGCAGGCGGTCGAGCAGAAGATCAAGAATTACCTAACCAAGTGGCGCCAGGTGCAGCAGAAGATTCCGCTTCCTGAAATGACGGAACTCTTGATCACGCCGACGCTGCCGGCGTACCCGAAGATTGCAAACGATGTCTTCATGCTCTTGCTCGATGGCAAGCTTCGTTCGCGCACTGAGACGCTGAAATTCTTGAAGCCGTTCGCTCCGCCTCCGCCACCACCGCCCCCAGCGCCACGTCGCGGACGCGCCGCCAAGGCAGCAGCCGAAGCTGCAGCCGCCGCCGCAGCAGCAGCGCAAGCAGGCAAACCGGGTCCAAAAGGGAAAAAAGGAAAAGCGGCGGCTGCTGCAGCCGCGCCCGTTCCAACTCCTGCACCCGCAGCGGCAAAGCCCGACGCGAAGGGGAAAGATTCAAAAGCGAAGGCGGAGCAGAAATCCGCGAAGACCGCCGCGCCCAAACCCGCAGCGAAGCCCACGCCGAAACCGGCCAAGAAAGCGCCGCCGAAGCCTCCGGCCAAAAAATCAAAAGGCAAGAAGTAGCCTGCTCCAATCGGCAATGCTCGTGGGGACAGCCGCCTGTCCGGCCGCGACGAAGTCGGTCGCGGCAGTGCTCGTTCGTCAGGCCATCACATATCGGTAGTGTGGAATGTAGTTCGCTTGTTAGCGACTTCACCCACGATTTCCTTGCCCTTTGCCAAAAGCTCGGCTAACCTAACCCAGCCGTTCTGGGGCATCTCAACCACATTTGCAAAAGGTGCGCATGAAAAAGCTTGGGAAGATTCTGCTCGTCTGCATCGTCGTCCTGGTTCCGATTGCTATCACCTTCACCATCGGCTGGCGTCCGTTCATCGGGCCGAAAAAGCGCGCCACGACCAACGTCCAATTCGAACGAACCCCCGAACGCCTGGCGCGCGGACGCTATCTGGTTCAGGGCATACTTGGATGTGAAACCTGCCACTCCCCGAAGGACTGGACCCAGCATGGCGCTCCCATTGTCGCGGGCATGGAACTCGCTGGCCAGACGTTGCCTTTGCCAGGATTTCCCGGAACGATGGTGGCCTCAAACCTCACGCCGGATCCAGAAACCGGCAGCGCCAACTGGAGTGATGATCAGATCTCTCGCGCTATTCGCGAAGGCATCAAGCACGACGACACGACGCTGTTCCCGATGATGCCGTATGAAAACTATCGCAATCTCTCAGACGAAGATCTGGCTGCGGTGGTTGTGTTTCTACGATCGCTGCCGGCCGTGCGCAACCCGCTGCCGCATTCGCAAGTGAATTTCCCGGTGAACTATCTTGTGCGCAGCGCTCCCGAGCCTGTCACGCATCCTGTCACTGGACCCGTCGGTTCCGATCCCATCGCCCGAGGCAAGTATCTCGTCAGCCTAGGATGCGGCTGCCACAATGCCGTCGAGAAATTACATTACGCTGGAGGCGAACATCTCGTCGGTCCGTGGGGTGACGTTACCAGCGCCAATATCACGACCGACCCTTCCGGAATCAACTACTACAGCGAATCTGGATTCATCACTGTACTTCGGACGGGATACGTCGGCGCCCGCAAACTAAATTCGATCATGCCCTTCGGAGAACTTAAAAATCTCACAGACGATGATCTCAAGGCGATGTTTGCCTATCTTCGCACGGTACCTCCGGTGAAGCACCGCGTGGATAACACGTTGCCGCCGACGTATTGCAAAGTCTGCAAACAGAAACACGGAGCCGGAGATCAGAACGCGCTCTGACGAACCCGGGTATAGCAACATCAAGAATGAAGCGGGCGCGTGCCATTTCTCGCGCGGGTTTGTGCGCGAGAAGTGGAGAAGTTGTAGCGTTGGTTGTCGCGGGCGACGTCTCGCCGCCCCCGAACCCACTCTCGAGTAGGGAAGGGCACGACTTCAGTCGTGCCGACAAGCGACGAGACTAGACGCGCTTCAGCGCCTAAGGATTGCTTCTCCCAGCAATTCAGAATTTACAAAATGACAGCACCCGGTATTTTGCAATCAGACTTATAATGACCTTATATGCGTCGCCTGTTGTGCATCACGGCGCTCGCCCTCTCCCTCGCGGTACCTCTATGGGCGCAACGCGGCGGTGGACACGCCAGCGGCGGCCATGCCGGTTTTGGCGGAGGTCACGCAAGCGGCTTCTCTGGACACACCTTCAGCGGTGGTCACACGGGCGGGACGCATTTCTCTCCCGGAATGCGTGGTGGTTTTGCCCACGGGGGAGCACACGCCTTCAGTCGCGGCCCATTTCTCCACAATGGATTCCGCAGTGGTTTTCACGATCGCTTCCATAATCGCGACCGCTTCCACAACAGATTCCGCAACAACTGTTTTGGCATTGGTTGCCGGGGTTGGGCGTCTCCCTGGTGGGGCGCCTACTACGATCCGTGGTTCTGGAGTTGGGATTACGACGACGCCCGCTTTGATGCTGACTACAACAACAATCTCGCCCAGGCCAACGAGATGAACGAGCAGAGCCTCGAGCAGCAGCGCATGTGGCGTCAGGAAGAAGCCGACGGCGATCAGGACCTCTACGCGCGCCGCGATTCGCCAGGCGAACAAAGCTTCGGCCCCGTCACCAACAGCGCCACGCCGATCGCTTCGCCGACGATCCTGGTCTTCCGCGATCACCATCAGCAGGAAATCCAGAATTACGCCATTGTCGGCCACACTCTGTGGAACTTTGCCTCGCCCCATACGCAGAAGATTCCGCTTACGGACCTGGATCTAGCCGCCACGGAGAAGGCCAACGAAGACCGAGGCATTACATTTCAAGTTCCCGGGTCGAACGAAGGCCAGTAGCTCGCCAGGAGTTACCCCACTCGCAGCACCCTTTCGCCGTTCACTGCATCCAAACACAGGTTCGCCCCAACGTTATTTACCTTTTGGGAATGAACTAGTACAGTGAAATCAAGCATTTAGATCACTTCCAGGGACTGTCCGGGGAACCTGCAAGAGCACGCCTCGCTTGCGGGGATTCGTTTATCTGAATGCTAAAATAAGTACACACCAAATATGCCTTTAAAAACACTGTTTCTGAACCCTCCCTCATTTGAAAACTTCGACGGAGGTGCCGGCTCTCGTTGGCCGGCCACCCGCGAAATCGAAAGCTTCTGGTACCCAGTCTGGCTCGCGTATCCGGCCGGAATGTTGGAGGGATCGCGGCTGCTCGATGCGCCGCCCCATAAGATCTCCGCGGAAGAGACCATCAAGATTGCGCAGGACTTCGAGTTCCTCGTGCTGTTTACCTCGACGCCCGGTTTCCCGGGCGATGTCCGCATCTCGCAGGCCATTAAAGAAGCCAATCCCAGGATCAAGATTGCATTTGTTGGGCCTCATGTCAGCGTGCTTCCTGAAAAATCGCTGCGCGATTGCCCTGTGATCGATTTCGTTTGCCGCAAGGAATTTGATTACGCGATCGTGGACTTCGCGAATGGCAAGCCCCTCGAGGAAATCGCGGGTGTGTCATTCCTGAAAGACGGCAAGATCGTTCACAATCCAGACGCACCGCAGATCCAGAACCTGGACGCGCTCCCGCACGTCACCGACGTTTACCGTCGTGATCTCGACGTCACGAAATACAACGTCCCATTCCTGCTTCATCCATATGTTTCGCTGTACACCACCCGTGGCTGCCCGGCGCAGTGCACCTTCTGCTTGTGGCCGCAAACACTAAGCGGGCACCCATGGCGCAAGCGTTCCGGGGATGACGTCGCTTCTGAAATGGCGCGCGCCAAAGCGTACTGGCCGAACGTGAAAGAGTTTTTCTTCGACGATGACACGTTCAACATCCAGAAAGCGCGCACCATCGAACTCTGTGCCAAGTTGAAACCGCTCGGCTTGACCTGGTCTTGCACCTCGCGCGTCACCACCGACTACGAAACTCTGAAGGCGATGAAAGACGCCGGCTGCCGCTTGCTGATTGTTGGGTATGAATCAGGCGACCAGCAGATTCTCAAGAACATCAAGAAGGGCGCAACCCTCGAACGTGCTCGCCAATTCACGAAGGACTGCCACAAGCTAGGCCTTGTGATTCACGGCGACTTCATCATGGGCCTGCCGGGAGAAACCCGCGAGACCATTAACAACACGATCGCCTTCGCCAAGGAACTCGACGTCGAAACGATTCAGGTTTCGGTCGCGCACGCGTACCCGGGCACGGAGTTGTATGACTACGCGGTGAAGAACGGATTTATCGTCGGCGACAACAAGATGGTCGACGAAGGTGGCCATCAGTTGGCTCACATCCAATATCCGGGCTTGCCCGCGGATGAAATTCTCTCCGCAGTCCATCGCTTCTACGATGAATATTATTTCCGTCCGAAAGCGGTTTTCCGCATCTTGAAGAAAGCGGCCTTTGATAGCAGCGAGCGCAAGCGCCTCTACAAGGAAGCCAAGACGTTTCTGAAGCTTCGCCATGCCCGCAACAAGATGGTGAAGCAGCATGCGCAGACCGCATCCACGGAACCGGCGGGCGTAGCCGGCATGTCGGATTAACAACGGTACCCAGTACCCGGTACTTAGTACCCGGTAACGACGGGTACTTCCAGTAGCAAGTTTTTCTGGGTACTGAGTACGGTACTGAGTGCTTCTTTTGACCTTCCGCAAGTATCTGGTGCTGGCTGGAGTGACCGTCTTCGCAGCGGCCGGAGATTCCATGCTCGCGCATGGCATGAAGCAGACCGGTCCCATCGACGTCCATCATCTCGACACTGTCATCTTCGCAATCACCAATCCTTGGGTTGCGGTGGGCATCTTACTCCTGCTGGCCTTCTTCGCCGCCTACATGAACGCGTTGTCATGGGCTGATCTCACCTACGTCCTGCCAGCAACCTCTCTGGGGTACGTCCTGCTCGCGCTCGTCGCCCGCTTTGTCCTTCATGAGCAGGTGAGCCCGCTTCGCTGGATGGGGATCGCTCTTATTTCTGCCGGAGTGAGCTTCGTCGCCGGAGGTCCCGCGCTCACTCCACACACGCACACGCAAGAACGTCACGAAAACGAAATTGCTTCGGCGGTCGCCAGTGGAGCGAAGCAATGAAGCATCTCTACACCTGGAGCGGCATCTTTGTCGTAGTTTTCTTCTCGGTCGTCGGCGACGTGGTCATGGCCCGGGCGATGAAGCAGGTCGGAGATGTGCATGAGCTATGGCGTCGGTCCGGCTTATTCACCGTTATCGGGCGAATTCTCTCTAATCCCAACTTCTTTTTCGGCGTCTCGGCGATGGCGATCGCGTTCTTCAGCCTGCTGTTTGCGCTTTCCTGGGGAGACGTTAGCCTGGTCGCGCCAGCGGCCGCATCGCTAACGTTTATCGGCAACGCCATCGCCGCCCAGATTTTCCTTCACGAAAAGGTCGACCGCCGCCGCTGGATCGCTGCTCTGCTTGTCGCCGGCGGGGTCGCCTTGCTCGCCGGGTAAATCGAGCGGTTTTCCACCGGTCAGTTCAAAACCGCCATGTCGTTCGCCTTGCGTATCCCAACAAATTTATCTGTACGAGGAACTTCCACTTTTTCAGTCATTTCCCGACTGAGATCGAATTAATCTGTGATGCATTGCTCGTTTCGGCCGCTTGCTGCATTGTGATCCAAACATAACAGAGCTCGGAAAATGCCGGCTGAAGTGTCGCCTCAATTTCTTTGGGCTCGAATGGAGCACCAACTGCTTACGGACTCCAACTTTTGCGCTTCCTGCTCTTGTGTTGGACCGCTTCCCCACACGCCGGGATGCTCACCTGAGTATCCCGGCTTAAAGTTTCACTTTAAGGGTAGGCTCCTGCTACTCGGCCTCTTTCTGATAGCAATAGGATCAACGCTGAACGCGCAGGAGCTTCGCTACGCCGTATCGCAGCCGAACGCCGGTTACTATCAGAATCAGACTTACTCACCCACGAATCAACTGGCGGGATCGAGGCAACCGCTGAGCACCGGCCAGTTGGAGCAACTGGTCGCTCCCATCGCACTCTATGCCGATGCCCTGGTCGCGCAGATTCTGGCCGCGTCGACCTATCCGCAGGAGGTCCGCGAGGCGGACCAGTGGCGGCACGATCTTGCCGATGCTTCCCCCGAGCAAGTCGCTGCCGATGCCGACGCTCAGCCGTGGGATCCGAGCGTGAAAGCGCTGACGGCATTCCCGCAAGTTCTCGAGCGGATGGACCGCAACATCCAGTGGACTAGCGATCTTGGCAATGCTTACTACAACCAGCCCGAGGACGTCTTGGAGGCAGTGCAGGTTATGCGGAGGCGCGCTCAGTTAGCGGGCAACCTGCAAAGCACGACGCAGGAAGTTGTGCGCTACAACGCAGACTACATTGAACTGGCGCCCGTGAATCCGCAGCTCGTCTACGTTCCCGCCTACAATCCGTGGACCGTTTACGGCGAGCCCATCGACCCGTATCCAGGGTTCAACCTGTTCGGCGTGTTGGGGGATATTTTCGGTGCTACGCCGCTTCGCTATGGCTTGGGTATGGCGATGTCGGCGTTTACCGGTGCGCCGTGGGGCTGGCTGGCGTGGGGCCTGAACTGGCTCACCCACGCCTTGCTTTTCGACAATTCCAACTACTACTCGCACAGCAACTCCGTGGCTGATTGGGGCTTCCGCAACACTGGATTTCACGCTTATGCCGGACGGGGAGGCTTCGGGAGATCCGGCTTCGACCACGGAGGAATGCACGGCGAGGGGTGGCGGCGCGGTGGATACGGCAACGGTGGGTGGCATTCGTTTGCCCGCGGAAACACGTTCGCGCGAAATCGTACTGAAGGGTGGCATTCGTTCGAGCGCAGGAATACCTTCGCTGGTAACAACTGGAGACGAGGCTCGAACGGTTTCCAAAGTTTCCGGAACTCACGGGCAGACCGCAGTTACGAGCGAGGATTTGGCAATCGTCTCGACGGCGGTCGCACAACCTACGCCTCGAACTTCCGGCGAGCCCCGAACACCAATTTCCGTGAAAGCCGATTCGGCAACGGATATGGTGCCAAGTCGTCAGGATCTCACTTCGGATCTCGCTCTTCTTCATTTCGTGAGCCGGGCCGCGCAGGACATTCTGGCGGGATGCGTATGTTTGGCGGACACTCGCAGAGAAGTTCTGGCAACAGCTGGGGCGGATTTCACTCTCATGGCGGAGGCGGCCACGCCTCGAAGAGTTTCGGGGGCGGTAGGGGCTTCGGCGGCGGCCACTCGGGCGGAGGTCATTCCGGCGGACACGGCGGAGATTCCAGGCACCATCACTAAAAATTGACTCCCCAATTGCGCGGCAGTACACAATCCCTTCTCTAGATCGCGCAGTTACGAACGTTACGCACGGTGTGTGTTCTGGATCACAGAAGACACCACGCTCCCTGCCAAATACTCATCGATATGCGGCATTCTTATCCGCGACCAGGCCCGCGCTTGGGCATGATGGGCGTCTCGATAGGCAGGATTGTCCGATGAACAGTGACGAGATTCGCCACTACTTCCATCGTGATAAATCAGGGAATGTCCACGTCGATACGATCATCAACGGTGAGCGCTGGCAGCACCACGTCCACTCCTCCACGGCTTTTGTCCACTGGTCTGCGTTGATGGCAACCAGCACTCTTATCGGTCTCGAAGAGGAAGAATGCAGCTGTGATCTGGCAGCTGGACAGGTGCTGGAGCATGACGGTCGAATCTGGAACCATCCTCAGTTTCTCCACGACAATTGAACATCTGAGAGTTAGGCAATTTGCAAGCGGCTGCGATTACGCAGCCTCGAGCACGTCGTCTGGCCCTCCGCTCGAAATTCCGGGCCCTGTGGCGATAGCAGAGGCTCGCCTCGACGAACAATCCGTCCAAGCCACGCCCCAGCCATCTGGCTCGTCACAATCGCGACGACCACCAGAGTCGTGTAGAACGAAGCGCTGATAATCCCTGCGTCGAAGGCAACACTCGCCAACACAATGCCCGGCCCTCCGCGGGCATTGAGTGCGTTCGCCAAATTCAAAGAATCGCGGAAACTGAAGCCACCTGCACGCGCACCGAGAATGGCCGAGACGATCTTTGCCGCGGAAGAGACAACAAGGAAAACTGTGATCATCGTAAAAGAGAAACTGTGGCCGAGATCGAGGCGGTATCCGACGACGGCGAAGTAGATGGGAATGAATACCGCAAAGGAAACTTCTGAAATCGATGCAATTGCGCGGCCCAGCAACTCGGTATCGGCCACGACGGCGTAGCCGGCCAGGAATGCTGCGAATACCAGGCTGACGTTAAGCAAAGCAGCGATTCCCGTGTACGCGAAAAGGATCACGACCGCATATGCGATGGGAGAGTTCGACAGGAGCACGTTCCATCGCGCTCGGTTGATTCGGCGGAGGATCCGTGGCGCGATCAGAATGCCGGCGGCAAAATACAAAATCGTAACGAGGACGTGAGTGACAATTTTGCCTCGTGGGACGGCGCCCGATTCCGCCAGGGCGGTGGCGATCGCCAGTATTGCCCAGAGGAATACGTCTTCGATGACGGCCACGCCGAGAACCAGGCGCGCGAATCGCGTATGCAGGATTTCAAGATCGTGAAAAATCTTTGAGATCACCGGAATCGATGTAACGGCCACCGCGATCGCCATCACCAGGATCAATGGCAGGCGAGCGTGAACGTGTCCCGCAAATTGAGAGAGCCTGAGGAACGGCATGACTACCAACGCCGCCACAAATGGCAATCCGGTTCCCACAGCGCCGAGCCACGCTACCTGACGGCTGTCATGTCGTCTGAATAATCCCTTCGTTTCGGCGCCGGAGGCGAACATAAGCAACAAAAGACCAAAGTCATAGAGAAAGAAGAGAACGTGCCCGGATGGACCCGCGGGATCCGTGAAATTCGTCTCTGAAAGAAGGTGTGCGTAGCGGCCCAACAGGGAGGGACCGAAAAGTACGCCGGCGAGGATTTCACCCACGACGCGCGGTTGATGAAACCTCACAAAGAAGCATCCGCAAACGCGTGCTGCCGCCAATAACAAGAACAGAAACAGAACGAACAAGCCGAATTCGGCATTGGACATGCGGACTTCCACCTCGCGGGTCTCAGATGCATTTGTCGGGGAAGGGTTTGCAGCTAGAGGGTTTCAGCCGAAAAGCTTTGGAGTGGCCATTAAAAGCCCCTCAAAACCAATTGCTCTCAGGCACAAACCCTATTGACTTCTGTGAACGCTGTGTTACATTACCATAATGTCGATCGAGATACTATAGATTAACGAAGATTGATTGACTGCCTCCCCTTATGACCGCCGACCAGTGACACCGCCTCCAGGGCCCTCCCAGGCTGCAGGCTGTGTCACTGGCGAGCGAGTTCAATCTCAACAGGAGTCTACAAGTGGGAAAACTTATTCTTGTGCGCCACGGTCACACTCCCCTAAACAGTCATGGCAAAGATGAGCGCTTGCGCGCGTGGCTTGACATTCCTCTCGATCAACAGGGCCTGCAGGAGGCAGACGAAACAGCCCGAAAACTGGCCCGATATCACGTCACGACTATCTTCTCTTCCGATCTCAAGCGGGCCCGTCAGACCGCGAGCAAGATTCAGGAGGCGACTGGGGCAGAAATTTCGACCACCGATGAACTCAGGCCCTGGAATCTAGGAATCTTTGGCGGACAGCTTCTGCGGGAGATCATTCCATTCCTGAACTTGCTGAACGAGCACCCCGAGATGCCTGCGCCGAACGGGGAATCATTTCATCAGTTCTATGACCGTTACTCGGGAAGGCTTCGCGCGATGGTGAAGGTGGCGGATGAGTCGGACGGGTACGTTGTTGCTGTAACCCACGTGAGGAATCTCCTCGCAGCGAAGGCAATCTTGGGGAATGGGGATCGGAATCACGTGCCCGTTCAAGGCGGGCCTTCGACCGGCACTTTAACGTTAGTCGAGAAAGTGAATGGCGCTTGGAAGATGAGCACAGACGAAGCGCCGGCGGTTAAAGTGATTCCCACATCCCGGGACGTTGAGGGTGGCCATGTGCTCATCGCCAGCTAATGAACAACGGACCGGTCAAGCTTCCGGCCCGTTGTTCGTCATCAGCATGTGGCGCTCGGGTTCTTCACTGCTCTATGCGCTATTGAACAAGCATCCGCAGGTCGGGCTTATGTACGAGGCCGACCTGATGTTGTTGCGTTCGGTCTTTCGGAAGCCGCGAGGTCAGCGCGACTGGGCAGCGCGTTGGGAGTTTTGGAATCACGCCTTCACGCGTCATGGAATGGATGTCGAGGGCTTCAGCACGAGCCGGCTGGATTTCGGCGCGGCGTTTGAATCAGCTCACAAAGAATTTGCCCGCTGTAAAAGGGCCGTGATCTGGGGCGACAAATCCCCGAATTACTATGACCGGCTGCGAGAAATGGCGGAGACTTTCCCGAACGCCAGATTCATTATCGTGTGGCGCGATCCGCTGGCGACTGCCAACAGTATTCTGCGAGCAGCCCAGGCCGGCAATTCGTACTTCGGCCGGAGAGGATCGGTGCTGCGCGGCCTGATCGGATACGGGGTGTACAAGGAGCAAACCAACTGGCTGCATGCTCACGCAAGGCTTGTGCTGGAATTGAGTTACGAAGATCTTGTGAGCAATACCGCGTCGGTCATGCAGGACGTGTGCCGGTTCCTGAATATCGATTACAGCGACGATCTCGCCAGCCTGGAGGGAGCCGACCGCAGCGCCATTTATGCTGGAGAGCATCACGCGCTGGTGAAGGGAAATGCAATCGTCGCGAGTGCTCGGCCGAACGTCGCCGACCAAAAGCTTCGGGCTAAAATCGACCGGTATGTGAAATTCTGGAAACTGCGGTACTCGGGCCAGTGGCCGCCGTTCCATCGGTTCGAAGGAATTGGAGTAACGCCGGCGGGTGTGCTGGAACGGGCGACGGACAAGGTGGTCTATCGAGTTCTCCGGAAGTGGGACGCTTTCAGTGGATTCTGCTTTTCGCTACTACCGCTCTCTTGGCTGGCGAGTTTCCGGCACCGTAAGTCTCGGAAGTCTACGGCAACCGTCGAAATCGCTCAAGCTGTCAGACCGGCCTCCGCGAAAGAGGCGTGATGGAGGCTCTGGTACGACTCCGTGGACACGCTTCGCGCACGCGGCTGCGGAGGCCGCTGGTCTGGTTGCGCCATCTTGGCCTGGATGCCAACGACGTGTTTCTGGCATCGTATCCGAGATCGGGAAATACCATGCTGCGTTTCCCGCTTGCCGAGTTGATCAGCGGTGTTCCGAGTTCGTTCGATCACGTGCAGCGGATCGTGCCTGAGATTGGGGTGCATGTGCATGCCTTTCCCCTTCTCAAGAATGGAGGACGGCTCATCAAGACGCACGAATCGTACCGGCCTAAGTATCGGCGCGCGATCTACGTGATCCGTGATGTGCGCGATGTCGCACTGTCGGCGTTCGCGCGCGAGTCGGCTGTGGGCCTTCTTGGAGCCATGACGTTTGATGACTATCTCGAGCCATTCCTGGAAGGGAAGCTGTCGCGCTGGGGATCATGGAGCGAGCACATCGAAGGTTGGTTGGATTCGCCGATCGCAAAATCAGGCGATCTGCTGGTTCTGCGCTTCGAGAACATCCGAGCAAACATCGAGACCGCAGTAACGCAGTCCCTGAATTTCCTTGGTATGTCTGCCCATGCGGACGCAGTGCGGCGTGTGTGCGAGGCAAACTCGATTGAGAACATGCGCGCGAAAGAAGAAGAATCGACGACTTTGCCGAAGACCGGGGAAGGCGGAGGACTGATTCGGAAAGGTGCCGCCGGAGACTGGCAGCGAGTGCTGACCGAGGGACAATTGAAGATTGTGCTTCGGTACGCGGGGTCAACTTTGAAGCGACTAAGGTATGACACCGAATTGCCATTGCGGGCGGGCTGAAGCCGCAGGGCTTCGCAGTACACTCAGATTTCCGCAGTAAGTACAGAATGGCTGGCGAACGAGAAACTTCAATCAGAGACTCTTCTTTGGCGCATCCGGCCGGTTTTGGATGCGCTACGCAAATGGGATCCCGTCGTGAAGAAGCAGTCTGCTGGTACCGACAAACGGATCTGCGACGCCTGACTTTGGAACTTGGTGGACGCCTGGCAAGCCTCTTCAGTTGGTACCGGTACTGATCGGAGCGCGGAACCGTCTGTCATCCCACCGCGTATCATGATTCAGCCATGCGACCTCGCCGCAGACTGCGCCGACTCCTCCTTGCACTGCTGATGTACGCGGCGATGTGTTCGGTCGCCGGCATCTATCTGGCAGATTCGACCCTGCACCCACCGCGCCGCCCGCTGACCTCTGAAGATGAACAGAATTTCCAGCGTGCGCTGACTCCGTTTCATGCACAAATTGAGGATGTTTCCATCACCGCTTCGGATGGAACGATTTTGCGAGGTTGGATTGTCCGGCCCGCGGAGGGCAGTGGACACTCAGCGCTACTCATGCACGGGTTAGGCGATAACCGACTCGGGATGACCGGCTACGCGCAGCTTCTGCTGGCGCATGGATTCAACGTGCTTTTGCCGGATGCGCGGGGGCATGGCGAAAGTGGAGGCACGCTCGTCAGCTACGGACTGATCGAGCGGAACGACATCCATCAGTGGGTCGAAATGCTCTCGGCTCGCACCGGGTCTCGGTGCGTGTACGGCATGGGCGAATCGATGGGGGCGGCGGAATTGCTGCAGGCCCTGGAGGTGGATCATAAATTCTGCGCGGTGGTCGCCGAATCTCCTTTTGCCAACTTTCGCGAGATCGCGTACGACCGCATGGGACAGCCGTTTCACTTGGGTCCCTGGGTAGGACGAACTGTTTTTCGTCCGCTGGTCGAGATCGCTTTTCTGCGAGCGCGTTGGAAATATGGCGTGAACATGCAAAGTGTCTCGCCTATAGATGCCCTCGCAAAAACCAACATTCCTGTACTCCTTATTCACGGTAAGGCCGACAGCAACATTCCAGTGCGGCATTCGGAGTTGATCGTGGAGAAAGATCCGAAAATCGTGTTGTGGGAAGTTCCCGGCGCTGATCACTGCGGCGCGATCTCGGTTGCGCCGGACGAGTTCGAACGTCGAGTATTCGACTGGTTCAGTCACTCGACCGCGCTGGCCACTGTAACGTCTCATTAATAAGCCCTCCTCAAGCTCTTGGTTGGCGGAGTGAGCGAAACTCCCTTTCGTGTGTAGAATATCTTTCGCGATTCTGGGCCCATTCCGGCTCTAACAACCGAGGGTTTTCATGGCCGACAAAGTTGTCGACAACCAGTCCACCAGCATCGATTCCGTCCTGCAAGAGCAGCGCAAGTTCGAGCCTCCCGCGGATTTCAGCCGGCATGCGCACATCAAGAGCCCCGCGGAATACGAGCAACTCTACAAGGAATCGGTGGACGATCCTGACAAGTTCTGGTCCCGCATCGCCGGCGAATTGCACTGGTTCAAGCCGTGGGATAAGGTGCTCGAGTGGAATTGTCCCTGGGCCAAATGGTTTGTCGGTGGACAGATCAACCTCTCCTACAATTGCCTCGATCGCCACGTTGACGGGCCTCGCAAAAATAAAGCCGCCATCATCTGGGAAAGTGAGCCTGGCGAGGTCCGTGTCCTTACCTACCAGCAATTGCATCGTGAGGTGCAGAAGTTCTCGAACGTCCTCAAGTCCCTAGGCGTGAAGAAGGGAGACCGCGTCGCGATCTACATGGGCATGACGCCGGAGCTTCCAGTCGCCATGCTCGCCTGCGCCCGTATCGGCGCCACCCATACTGTGGTCTTTGGCGGATTTTCATCGCACGCGCTTGTGGACCGCATCCACGATTCGCAGGCTTCGGCCGTCATCACTCAGGACGGTTCGTACCGCCGCGGGACCGAGGTCAAGCTATTCCCTGCAGTGGAAGAGGCGCTGAAGTCCTGCCCCAGCGTGAAGCATGTCGTCATCTACAAGCGGACCGGCACTCCGATCAACATGCAGGCGGGACGCGATCACTGGTGGCACGAGTTGATGGAGAAAGCCTCAGACGTGTGTCCGGCTGAGCCGCTCGACGCCGAGCATCCGCTTTACATCTTGTACACGTCGGGCACGACCGGGAAACCCAAGGGGGTTGTTCATACCACCGGCGGCTATTCGGTCGGTACTTGCGTCACGACCAAATGGGTATTCGATCTCAAAGAAGAAGACACCTACTGGTGTACCGCCGATATCGGATGGGTCACGGGGCACAGCTATATCGTCTACGGTCCATTGCAGAACGGTGCGACCAGCCTGATGTACGAAGGCGCTCCGAATTTTCCCGAGCCTGACCGTTTCTGGTCGATCATCGCCCGCCACAAGGTGAATGTCTTCTACACGGCGCCCACGGCGATCCGTACGTTTATCAAGTGGGGCGACGAGTGGCCGAAGAAGCACGACATGAGCAGCCTGCGCCTGCTGGGCACGGTCGGAGAGCCGATCAATCCGGAAGCGTGGATGTGGTACCGCGAAACCATCGGCGGCAATCGCTGCCCGATCGTCGACACCTGGTGGCAGACCGAAACCGGTCACATGATGCTCACGCCGATCCCCGGTGCAATCGCGACGAAACCCGGCTCCGCCACGCGTCCGTTCCCCGGCGTCGTGGCCGAAATCGTAACCATGGATGGCAAGCCCGTCCCCGAAGGTTCCGGGGGATTTCTTGTCATCAAGCGGCCTTGGCCCGGTATGCTGCGCACGGTTTACGGAGATCCCGATCGTTATGTGAAGAATTACTGGTCGCAGATCCCCGGAGTGTACTTCACCGGAGACGGCGCGCGCAAAGACAAAGACGGCTATTTCTGGATCATGGGTCGCGTCGATGACGTGCTCAACGTCAGCGGACACCGTCTCAGTACAATGGAAGTCGAGAGCGCTCTGGTCGCGCACGACGCGGTCGCCGAAGCCGCCGTGGTCGGGCGCCCAGATGATCTGAAAGGCCAGGCGATTTCGGCATTCGTGACGCTCGAGCAGGGAAGACAGCCCACGAACGAACTCAAAGAAGAATTGCGCAAGTGGGTCGCAAAAGAGATCGGAGCGCTGGCCAAGCCCGATGACATCCGCTTCACTGACACTCTCCCCAAAACCCGCAGCGGTAAGATCATGCGCCGCCTCCTGCGCGAACTCGCCACCAGCGGCGAAGTGAAAGGCGATACGACGACGCTGGAAGATTTTGCGGTCTTGGCGAAACTCAAAGAGCAGGAAGAAGTATAGGTCTTCGTTTTCCATTGTCATCCTGCGCGCGAAGTTTGCGCGCAGGATCTATGCATTTTCTCGGCGGTATCGACGCATCTGCAGACTGCATAGATCCTGAGCGACGCAACGAAAGCGTCGCTCAGGATGACAAGCTGTAGGAATAGATGGAGTCAGAGACTACCTGCTAACGACCAAAGACGACCGACGAACGACTACTTAGCCGCGGTCGACCGTGGCGTCAGATCCGCAAACGCCGCATTCGTCTTCAACTCATTCGGGAAGTTCTTCTCGTAGCTTGCCAATCCCGGGCAGATGGCATGATGCACGCCTCTGAAGCCGAACAGTTCCATCTCTTTCATCGCATCTTCGGCGGACCAGCCTTCCAGCGCCATCCGATAAGAGGCAACGGCCATTCCGGTCCGGTCGTCGCCCAGCCGGCAGTGTACAAATATTTTAGTTTTCGGATTCTCCTGGACCACGTGCAGGAACTTCGCGAATGCGTCGTCTTTCGGAAACGGACAGTGCCACGGTATTGAGACGTATTGCATCCCCATGCCGGTCACGACCTCTTTCTCGTGCGTGCTCTTGCTGCCGCGCATGTCGACCACGATCGTTACGCCCATCTTCTTGAGCGTCTGCAAGCCGTCAACCCCCGGCTGGCCGCCGCGAAAAAGATGCGGCGTGACTTCGCCAAAATTCGGCAAGCCGACGTAATTCTTCCGGCTGCCCATCTGCTTCTGGACGGGAGAAGAACTCGCGTGCTGATCCTGAGCGATTGCAGAAAAGACAAGAATGAAAAGAATCGGCACAGAGGCAAGCCGTCGAGCCGAATGAACACCGCGTGATCCCAAGCCCATGATTCTCGTTCCCACGAGTTGAAAACTGACGACTCACGATTAACGACAGGTCCTATTGCGATAGCTTGATCGCCAGTTGCCGCTCCGGCTGCGTCATCTCGCCCCAAAGTTTTTGCAGGTCGGTCTGCACCGCCTGATTGTCCGGATCTTTTCTCAGAGCCTGCGCAAACCAGCGGTACGCTGTCGGCAAATCCCGCGGCGTGCACAATCCAGCCGAGTACAGCGCGCCCATTTCGATCATCGCTTTCGGATTCGCCTTATTGGCCTCCGGCTTGAGCAATTGCAACCCTCGGTCGCAACTCTGCGGAACGCCTTTGCCGTACAGGTATCTTTGGGCCTCCGCCACCGGATCAACAGCCCGCGAAGATTTTGCCGCTGCACTTGGCTTTACGGGAGCTGGTTTCGGCTTTGGAACATCCGCCTTGGCTGCCTTCGCGGGAGGCGTTGCCTCGGCCGTATCCTCATCGTCCGCAGGCTTGCTCGAATCTTCATCAGAATCATCTGCGTTATCGGTTCTTGGCTTGTCGGTCTTCGTGGCAGTTGTGCTGGGCTGCGTCGCGTCGGCCGGAGGATTTGCTGCCGGGGTAGGCTGCGCCGGTTGCGCGGCTGGCTGCGCTGGCGGAGTGGTCGACTGCGCGGGGGTGTTGCTCGTATCCGGCGTGCCACTCGGAGAAGTCAACGGTGGATTTGCACTCGAATCCGGCGCTGGATTTTGCTGCGGGGCTGCGGGTTTATCCGGACCACTCCACTTGAAGCCGTTATTTCTCCAACGCAGATACCCGAATCCCACGACGATTGCGAGCACTACAAGAATGAAGATGCCTTTGCCCGCCCCACCGCTTTTGTGCTCTTCATCATCCTCGAGCAGATAATCGACATCGCCCGATCCGCTGTGATGGGGATCGATGCTCAAGCTCGCGCGCTTGCGCGGAGGCGCATCATTGAGACCGAGGAATGACGGTCCGCTGACCGAGGGTTCACGAGGCGCCGGCGCCGCCGAACGGGGCGGTTCCTGCGGTTTTGGAGGAGCAGTTGCGATGGGAGAAGGAATGTTCGGACCGGCACTCGCCGCCCGCTGCGTCTGCGTCTCCGGGACGGCCGTCACGGGCGGAGGCGCCGGCGCCAGCAAGGTGGCTCCGCACATCCCGCAAAAGCGGTTGTCACCAGGATTGTCGTTGCCGCAGCGGCTGCAGCGCATAGTTTCCTTTATCCTCTGTCTATAGCTTACGATATCTCGTACGTTCGATGCACCGGCAGCAAATGAAGAAGCGCAGGGAATCCCTGAGAGGGGCGCGTCCCGAAGGTTGTTGAAACTTTGAAAACTTACGCCACTCTTTGACCGAGACACTCTACCCAACCATCCAGAGCCGTCGGCTTGAAGTTGCACGAATCCCAGCAGCCATGCCGAATTTGCAAGAGCTCGTATTTCTCCACGAAGGATTAGGTTCCGTCTCTCATTGGAAAGATTTTCCCCAGCGAGTCGCTAATGCAACCGGATGTGGCGTGACCGTCTACTCCCGCTTCGGTTCTGGGAAATCGGATTTGCTCACCGGGCCGCGAGCCGTTAATTACATGCATGAGGAGGGCCTCAAAGCGCTACCGGATCTTCTCGCCTATCTGCGGATCAGGAATCCAATTCTGATCGGTCACAGTGATGGAGCCTCAATCGCTATCATCCATGCTGGCACTCACGATCGTGTACGAGGCTTGATTCTCCTTGCCCCTCACGTCTTTGTCGAAGACTTGAGCATTGCGTCCATCACCGAAGCGAAGGAGAAGTTCCAGACGACCAATCTTCCCGAAAAACTCGCACGTCATCATCAGGACGCCGAACGTACATTCTGGGGATGGAATGACATCTGGCTTCATCCCGACTTCCGTAGTTGGAACATTGAAGAGTATCTGCCAAAGATTCATTGCCCGGTGCTGGTCATCCAGGGCCTCGACGATCAATACGGCAGCATCAAGCAGGTCGAAGCGATTGAGGGGCAGTGCCGTGGTCCGGTGCAGACGCTATTGCTTTCGGGCTGCCGACATTCTCCACAACGCGATCAGGCGGACGCGACCTCAGATGCAATCCAGAAATTCGTAGCCACGCTTCGGCGAGACGAAACTGTTGCCCCTGGGGTCTGATCACATCGCAAGGCTCTCAGCGGCTGTACAATTCCCGCGGTTTTCGCTGGGAGGCTTCCATGCCCCGTCGTCTGCTACTGGCGATTTCGATTATCGTGCTTTCCACGTTGGCGGGCGCGCAAGCCGTGCCTATGGGAGTTCGAGTCAACGAAGGCGTGCAGCGCACTTTCCGTACCAAGCGAGTCGATCCCATCTATCCGCCGCTAGCAATTCAGACTCATTTAGAAGGCGTGGTAGTGCTCAACATTTGGATCGACAAAACCGGCGTCGTGCAGAAAGTCACGATCGAAAGTGGCCAACCGATGCTTGCCGAATCGGCCATCGCGGCGGTCAAGCAATGGCAGTACAAACCGTATCTGATCAGCGGAGAGCCGGTTTTGGTGGAGACCAAGGTGACTCTGAATTACAAAATCTCCGCCGATAGTGCAAATGTCGGACTCGTGCGCGACGCCCCCGGCGAACCGGGTTCCTCGGCTGTTGGTGCTATTTTTGGCGTCATATCTGCAAGTCCAACCACTCCACCAACAACGCCCTTGCCGCATCCCATCCGAATCTCTTCCAAGTTGGCCGAAAGCATGCGCATCAGGAAACTTCCTCCCCAGTATCCGCCGGCAGCAAGAAATGGGGATGTAAAGGGAGCGGTTCTTTTGGACGTCATTATCGATGAGGATGGAGATGTTTACAGTGCGACGGTTATCAGCGGAGATTCCACTCTTGATACCGCGGCGCTTGATGCCGTCAAACAGTGGAAGTACAAACCGTACTTGTTTGCAGGTAAGGCGGTGGACGCCGAAACAACCGTGCGCGTGAGCTTCGGATTGAAGGAAGCGGATGACCAGGAAAATGAGCCTAACATCGGCAGCATCCGCACTGCGGCCCCTTACCCAGCGACCACGGGAATCATCGGTCCCGGGCCGGAACCTCGACGGATTCGAGTGTCGTCCGGTGTTGCCACAGGTCTTTTGGACAAGCGAGTGGAACCGGTCTGTCCCATGAGCGCTCGCGTAAAGGGTGCCGTCCAACTTGCCATCAGAATCGACAAAGATGGCACTGTTGTGGACATCAAGCTGATTAGCGGACATCCGCTGCTTGTCGCAGCTGCGATCGACGCGGTCCGCCAATGGAAATTCAAACCCTATCTGTTGGACCAGACTCCCTTGGAAGTTGAAACACAAGTTACTGTCGACTTCAAGTGTTAGTGAACCGGGCCCACCCCGCGAACTTTTCGCAGGGTGGGTACTTTGATTTCTATTGCGCAAAGTTCCGGGCGGACAGATCCCGCTCCGCTCCCAGCTCTTTCGTCGCCCTCTCGGTCGCCTCGGCAATCTGTTCCTGAGTCAGACTCTTCTGCAACGCATGCTGCAGTTCCTTGCCGCGTGGATCGCCAGACATCGTCGCTTGGCTTACCAGCGCGTAGGCAGAAACCAAGTCTTTCGCAGTTCCGAGTCCGTTCGCATACATGGTCGCCAGCTTGATCTGCGCTCCCGTGTGGCCCTGCGCCGCTGCCCTCTGAAACCATTGGAACGCTTTCGCATCATCGTGCGCAACGCCCTGACCCTTCAGGTAAAGATCCGCGAGATTGTTCTCTCCTAGCGGATTCCCCGCGTCAGCTGCCTTTTGGTACCACTGCGCAGCCTTCGCCAGATCCCGAACGCATCCCCAGCCCTCGTCATACATGTACCCAAGGTTTGTCTGGGCGCTGCTGTCTCCACCGTCCGCCCCTTTCTGAAACCACTTGAACGCCTCGGCATAGTCCTGACGAACGCCTTTTCCCTCGAAATACATAAACCCCAGGTTGTAGTAGGCCCGCGCAAAGTGCTGATCTGCCGCCTCATGCAGCCATTGCAAAGCCGCTGCATCGTTCACGCGCGTGCCCCAACCGTTGATGTACATAACCGCCAGATTGACTTGCGCCGGAGCGTATCCTCGGTGCGCCGCCTTCTCGAACCACCAGAAAGCTTCTTTCCCGTTCGAGTCGGGACCAATCGCCAGCACCGAGGCGATCCCCAACTGGTTTTGCTCGAACGCGTGACCCTTCTTCGCCATCTCCTGCACGACAGAGTTGTCGCAAACCTGGGTCTTGGAATCTACCAGTTTCGATACCACCGCAAGGCTGCACTGCTGGTTCGAATCTGACTGAGTCTGGCCAATCGCGGAACCCAAGACCCCCACGACCATCGCTGCCGCTAGCACATATCGATTGATTTTCAAGGTATCCCTCCCGTTGAGGCCAGTTGGTCTCTGCTCGCTGCCTCAAACTGGAGCGAACTTGCCGCTTGGGACGAGCTACCTCAATGCAATCTCAGTCATTCCTCCGTACAAGCTTGCTCATTTTGGATTGAGCCCATACCTCATCCAGCAAATTCCTGATAACAAAAGACGTTCTTCGACGTCTAAGGGAACAAAGATGCCAGTCTTCACGTACGAAACAGGAGCAGATTGGGATAAAATTCCCGAACCCGGGGTTCCAGATGACCAATTCTTTTCCTGATCATCCCTCTGAACGGGCGCGATTCGGTCCATTTGAAGTGGATCTGCACACCCGCGAACTGTGGAAGTTTGGAACTCGCCTCAAACTCGTCGGACAGCCCTTTGAAATCTTGGCACTACTCCTTACCCGCCCCGGAAAGTTGGTTACTCGCGACGAGTTTCGCAACCGCCTCTGGCCCTCCGACACATTTGTTGATTTCAACCACGGCCTCAATGCCGCCGTGAACAAGTTACGCGAGACGCTCTCGGACTCCGCCGATGACCCCCGATACATCGAGACCTTGCCGCGCCGAGGCTACCGCTTTCGGGCTGAAGTTGAGTGGATCGGTGTTGTAACCCCCGTTCCGGAATTCACAATTTCAGCTGTCGCGGAGGTTGCTCCCGAACGCGCTAGCGATGCAGCGTCCCAGCCCTACATTCCATCGATCTCACCTCTTTCACCTGGCCGTCGGAGATGGGTCGGCTATGCCATAGGCGCATCTGCCATCCTCGTCACGTTATTGGTTATTTCGCTTGTATCGCGGACCGTTTCCGGGTACGGCGCGAAATCCGCCGCCCGTTCCGTTGTCGAACGTACCGCGCCGCTGCTCTCGATTTCCGACACATTTACGCCCGCCTTCTCCCCTGACGGAACCCGCGTCGCCTTCTACCGCGCACACTCGTCGCAAGGTAACGCGGGTATCTATAGTTCGATTGTCGGTTCCGATCAGCTTCTACAACTCACCAACAATGACGATGATTGTTGTCCCGTCTGGTCGCCTGATGGCCGATGGATCGCATTCACCCGGCAAAGCAAGCACGAATATTCGATCTATCTTGTCGCTGCCGACGGCGGCAATGAAGAGAAGCGCAAGTCGGAGCTGAACGTTGTCTCTGGCCCCTCCGCCTTCAAGGTGAGTTACTCCGTGACCGGAGAGCGCCAACTCGATACAGGGGGCGTCGTACTTCGCCGCGCAGAGATCGATTGGTCACCCGATGGTCGATCCATTGCCTTCAGTGGTCCGGATGGCCTTTATCTGGTTTCCGTCAACCAACCGAGTGCCCGGCGCATCGACGAGGCCCCTGCCCTCGCTGAAGACTGGGGGCCTGTTTTTTCTCCGGATGGCAAGACGATTTTGTTCATTCGCGATCACCGGGGCGACCTGTCGAATGAGATCCGTTCGGTTTCAATCGGTGGAGGAGACTGGAAGCATTTATTTTCCGAGCCAGGCCGCATCGGTAGCCGCCCGCAGTGGTCGTCTGACGGACAGTCGATCATTTTTTCCTCGAATCGCCGAGGCCATCCTGCAATGTACCGCGTTGCTCTCGATACTCCTGACTCCGCCATTCAGATGAAAGAAACCGGATCACCCTCGTGGGATCCGACCATCTCGCGCAGCGGATACCGTTTCGCCTACGAGCGGTTGCTGCGCAGCCTCAGCATCTGGCAGATGTCTCTCGCGGGTTCGAGTTCCAAGCGTCCGTACTTGTTGGTCTCTTCGACCAGCGATACCGATCAGGGGCCCGGGCCGCAGTTTTCGCCTGATGGCAAGCGCCTCGCGTTTATGTCAGATCGCAACGGCACAATGGAAATCTGGGTCGGCAACCGGGACGGCAGCAACACTTTTCAGTTGACCGCAGTTGGAGGCGCCGGTACGCCCCGCTGGTCTCCCGATAGTCAGGCTGTCGTGTTCGATGTGACCACCCCCAACGGCAGCAAGATCGTCTCCATGAGTCTGCATGGAACGGGGCCTCAGATCCTTACACCGGACGATGCCCACAGCGTGTGCCCGAGTTGGTCTCACGATGGCAAGTGGATCTACTTCGCCTCGCCACGTTCAGGAGACTGGCAAGTCTGGAAAGTTCCTGCCCAAGGCGGATCTCCCGTCCAGATCACGCGCCACATCGGACACGCACCACTCGAATCGCTCGATGGAAAGTACATCTATTACTCAAAGACACCGAACGCCGAGCCTGAGATCTGGCGCGTTCCTGCCAACGGCGGGGAAGAGGTTGTCATGCCTCTTGTGCGCCCAGGCACTTGGGCAAGCTGGCAAGTGGTGGAAAAGGGCATCCTGTTTGTGGGCCCGGCGCTGGGACATCAGGCGGTCGTCAGCTTCTACGACGCCGCCAAGTCGAGGACCACAATACTGACGGTCCTTAACAAAACCCCGTTCTGGCTTGGCGCTACGCCCGACGGCAAAACCATCGCTTTCGATCAGCCCGGCCAGGAACAGTCCCAAGCCATGCTGGTCGATAACTTCCGCTAGATCGTATTCGGCGCGGGTTCCTCGCGTCCTTGTCATCCTGAAGGGCGGCGCGTTTTTGTGCGCACGTCAGGATCTATGAATTCCGCCGTCAATACCGACACCTTCGACAATACAGATATCCTCAGCCCACAAGGGAGCCGGATGAAAGCAACAATCGCATCTTTGGTCATGCCGACGCGCGAACAAAGCGAGCCAGGAGGCCTGCTGTCGTCCGACGCGGTCGCCAACACCTCCCCATAGGAAGATGCTCACCGTTCCGGTATGCTGTGTTCCGTCAACAGAGCCATGGCCGCGCCGAACCGCATCTCGCTCGCCTCAACACGCGCCGATCAGAAGCCACCGGGCGGCCTGGATCTGCGCTCCTACCTGGAAATCAAGAACGGAGTTCATCGGTATGTCCTCGGCAAACTCGATCTCGAACGAATCGCCGCCTCTCCCGATGATCAGACTCGCTCCCAAACCTTGGCATTCATACAAGACGTAGTCTCGCGTCTGAAGGCTCCGTTCAACGCGGCAGAGCAGCAGCGCGTCGCCACCGAAATTCTGGAAGAAATCTATGGTCTCGGACCGCTCGAACCATTGCTCCAGGATCCCGGCGTCAGCGATGTGCTGGTCAACGGCGCCAAAGAAATTTACGTCGAACGCGCCGGAGTGCTGGAACCGACCAAAGTGGTGTTCAAGGACGATGCCCATCTCATGCGCGTCATCCACAAAATTGTTTCCGCTGTCGGACGGCGCATCGACGAAACTTCGCCCATGGTCGACGCCCGCCTCGCCGACGGATCTCGCGTCAATGTCATCATCCCCCCGCTCGCCGCCGACGGTCCCCATATCTCCATACGTCGTTTCGGACATACTCCCGTCAGCGACGCCGATCTGCTGGCCAACCAGGCGCTCACCGAATCCGTGCTGGGATTGCTGAAAGCCTGCGTGGCTGCCCGCCTGAACATCGTGATTTCCGGCGGAACCGGCGCTGGCAAGACCACGCTGTTAAACGTCCTTTCCGGATATGTCTCCGACAAGGAGCGCATCGTCACGATCGAGGATTCGCTTGAACTGCAACTCAGGCAAGATCACGTAGTGCGCCTGGAATGCCGCCCGCCGGACGCAGAAGGGAAGAACGCAATCTATGCGCGTCAGCTCTTGATCAACTCTCTCCGCATGCGCCCCAACCGGATCATCGTGGGCGAAGTTCGTGGGGAAGAAGCGCTCGATATGCTCCAGGCGATGAATACCGGACACGATGGATCAATGACCACCATTCACGCGAACAGCCCGCGTGATGCTCTCGCCCGCATGGAGACGATGGGTATGATGGCGAATCTCAACATCCCTGAAAAGGCCATCCGCCGCCAGATCGCTTCCGCAATCAGCTTAATCGTGCAAGTAGCGCGCTTCACTGATGGCACTCGCCGCGTGACCCATGTGACCGAGATTACGGGGATGGAGTCAGACGTCGTCAGCTTGCAGGATCTTTTCCTGTTCGAGCGCCAGGGACTCGGCGCTGACGGACGCGTGCTCGGCGCATTCGCCGCCTCCGGCATCCGCCCGAAATTCGCAGAACGCTTGAAAGGCGTCGGGATTGAGCTTCCGTCCGACATGTTCGACCAACCCAGCCGCCGCTGGCGGTGAACGCCTACCGCTGCACGACAAGAATCTTCACAGAGTCCGGAACAGTTACCCGGCTTACATATCCGATCGCTCCCGGCGTCGACGTGATGTATTCCAGCATCGTTGCTTCGGTCGCAAACTCCTTCAACATCGAACCCTGCCCGGTGAACACCAGCCGTCGCCATCGCGTGCGGAATTCTTCCGGCGAATCGCCCACGTGCCGGTGCAGGAAAACTTCGTGGACCGGGCCGCCTCTCAGAACCACCGGCACGGCATGGGATCCGTCGCTGAAGCGTGTCTTTGTTCCTGTGAAAAGTTCCCGGATCTGCGCCGACGTGAGTTGCGATATGCTGACCGACTTGTTGGCTACGATTAAAATATCCTGTGCCCGCGACACTGTGCTGCTGAAGATCATGCCCAGACCCACGAGGCCGACGGCGAATTTCTGTGCTGTTCTCATGAGCCGTCCTAAAAGCTGAAGCCGATCCGCGCGGCCAGCATGCTGGTGTTGGGCTTCACTCCGCCAGGATTGACGCTCGTGTAATATCCCAGACCCGTTCCGTGCAGCGAGTGTCCTTCGAGTTTGGCGTAAAAGTATGAGTTGACGTTGTACCGGCCGGAAACCACCCAATCCCTCGAATAACTCACCTCGCTTTGTGTCGCCTGGGATTTATTGACGTACCGGCTGTAATAGCTTCCAACCTGGAGTTTGCGGCTTACGTCGTAACGCACCATCGGATACCACGCGCGCGTGTCCATTGGAAGGACTTGCGTCATCGGTCCAAAGGCCAGTACGAGGTAGATAGGCGTCCTCCAATACTCCGTTGCAAGGTGCCATTTCTCGTGGTCCCACTGCGCGTAGTAAGCCGTTGTGAGGGCCGAAGGCATGTGAACGCTTCCGGCGTCGCCGCTTGCGTCCAGCGTCGTGCTGATCGCGCTCGCTCCGACTGTGAGTCCTTCCACTGGAGTAGCCCAGCGCAGGTCACCGCCGTAGGTCATTCCGCTCGGCGGGGACGGAAAAGTTAGTCCGTACTCAGCCAGTTGCCGGACGTAGCCGCCATCGGCCCCCAGCGCGCTCCCACCAATATGCCCGCGATACTGCACGCTCCCGCGTTTCTTTCCCAGCTCAAACGAACCGTAAACTTCTCCTCCCATTTCCGAGAGGTTGTAATCGCGGTTGTCGACGGGATACATCGATTGCGGCAGCAGGACCCACAGGAATAAGGAGTCCACGTCTTGCGAATCGTTGAACAGGCCGATCGGTGTCTTGATCTTTCCCACCCGGACGCCGAGTCGATCATCAAACTTGTAGTCGCCCGATGCCCAGTCCACCACGATTTCGGGGCCGCCAAATTCCCCCATCTGCGACATGTGCAATTGAATGCCGATGCGCAACTTGTCGGTGACCGCGTCGCTTACGCTGACGGCGCCCTCGGTCCACTGCAGGCTGCCGTCGCTCGATTTCATCGTCAAGTAGTTGTTGTGCGTGCTGTAGAGGAATCCCTGCGTGGCGAAGCCATGAATCTGCAAGTTCTCGAGATCCTGCCCAAGCGCGCTCACGCATACCAGGACGAAAAACAGGCTAATCGCGCGTCGGAACATAACCTTCTCCTGACGCGTCTATCGGCGGATGCAGGAACCGCTTGATTGGCAACTGCCACCCAAAGTCATCAGGGCAGTTGATTTAAGTTCTGGATCGGGAATCTCGGAACGAGGGAAAAGAAATTCGTTGAAGGGAAACTCAGTCAGAGCTCTAACTTAGGCTTGTCACTCCGAGGGGCGAAGCCGCGAGGAATCCGCTGTCAGCTTGCGGCCCGCCGGTACGATACCAGTTCCCACTCGCCATCCGGTGTTGCCGTCTTCCGCCGCAAAATATACACGTTGCCGTCTTCAGCGCGCACTTTGAACCATGCCGATTCCGGTGCGTACCATTGATCAATCACATCGTCGATGCGATAAGGTTTCCCCTCGATGCGAAACCGCACAGGTCGTTCCTCCGCTTTGTACGCCGAATAACACTCCACCTGCACCCGCATATCGCGGCATTGTAAGCCGGAAGAACATCCGCAATTGTCAAAATACGTAGAAAATATAGGACTGCCAATGATCCCGTCGTCCGCCCAAACTTGCCTAGATGGCGAAGGTTAGAGTGGAACTCCTAGATTTCGTTCTGACTCTGTTTCAGGCCACGTCGCGGATGTCTATCCCCGGCCTGCGGACGCCTACGCCATCGCCGGGGAACCGAGAATTGACGCTGCGAAGCAAAAGCCCCCGCTTGCGCTCCATGAAATTGACTCTTGCGTTAGGACGCCCGGGCGGAACCGGCACTACCGTCACGCCTCCATCGTCCTCCAGTTGCAGCGTCATCGTCGGAGCGCAGCGTTCGCAGAGCCAGTAGTACTCGACATGCTGTGTCGACGGCTGGGTTTTCGGGTCGCGATCCAGACGATAGAGCCGACCATATTGTAAGGAGAGAAAGGAAGCAGAACAGGAAGGATTACTGCATTTGGCGAGCATGACAACACCCCACAACTTTCTGTACGCTTCGGCCGCCTTCCCGCGACCCGTGTACACGCCCAGTAGCCGGAGATTCTCGTTTGTGATGGCTGGGTGCTGATCCCCAGAGCGCAGACTATCTCTCCGGTTCCCAGATTTTGTGAACTTTCCCGGAGCGTACACCCGCCCCCAGGACATGTCAACGAACAGTTTGCCCCTTTCCATTCACGCCAAGAATACGTAGTTCCGAGATCGTGGTCTATTCCTCCAACACCCCAAACGCAAGGTCACGCAAGCGCGCCGGATCTCCAATCACGTCCACAGTCGCGATCTTTCCATTTGCGAACGAGAAGCGCAGCACCCGCGCCAGATGTCCGCTGGGCGCCCATCCCAGCCCTACGCCTCCGTCAATCAGCATCGCCGAGAACGACCCCGCCACGTTTCTCGAGAATGCGATCGCGCTCTTCGCCCAGGTGGCCGCCCCGCGAACTTCTCTCGCAGCACCCGGATGTGCTGCTGCCGCATCAACTCGGACCACAACATCCGGATCCAACACAGCGATAAGTCCTGCGATATCTCCTCCGCGTACTGCCGCAAGAAAGGCGTTTACGATTTTGCGCTGTTCAAGGACATTCGATTTCGGCGGCGGAGCTCCCTGCACGCGCCGGCGTGCACGGCTTGCCAGCTGCCGCGCCGACTCCGGCGAATGGCCGAGAATCGAGGCGATCTCGTCGAAAGGGACAGCGAACATGTCGTGCAACACAAAAGCGAGACGCTCCGCGGGGGCAAGGCGGTCGAGTACAACCAGCAATGCAAGCCCAACCGAGTCGGCTAAAAGCGTTTCCTGCTCGGGGTCCTTTGCCTTGGAAACCGCGGTGGCCGGCGCGGGCATCTCGGGCTGTAGTTCCTCTTCCCGGCGCGAAGTCCGCGAGCGCAGCATGTCGAGGCATACGCGCGCGACCACCGTCGTCAACCATCCGCCGAGATTCTCAATCGTGCTGGCGTCCGAACGGCTCAGACGCAGCCATGCTTCCTGTACCGCATCATCGGCTTCATTGAGCGAGCCCAGCATTCGATATGCCATGCCGCGCAGATGTCCGCGGTTCTCCTCAAACTGTTGCGCCAGGTAGTTATTTTCCGGCATTGATCATTTCCTTCTTGTCACATTTCTTCGTATCGGTCCGTCATGGTAGTGACGAAGCAAGTCGAGACTTTGTGACAAGGAACTCTTCATCGCCTTATGCCTGCAATTAAACGACATACTCCCCACGTATTCTTTGATCTCGCAGCCCTCTCTGCCCATGAACGTTACAAGCTGATCGTTTCCACGATTGTTCCACGTCCCATCGCCTGGGTCGTGACTCTTGATCGTAACGGCAAACGTAACGCAGCTCCGTTCTCCTTCTTCAACGCATTTTCCACGGATCCTCCAGTCGTCGGCATTGGAATCGGCAGTCACGACTCTGGTCAGCCAAAAGATACGTTGCTCAATATTCGCGACACTGGGCAATTCGCGATCAATCTGGTCTCCGAAGAAATGGCAGCTGCCATGAACATCACCTCCATCCAGTTCGAACCCGGTGTTAGCGAAGTCGCAGAAGCTCACCTGGACACTTTTCCATCCTCCTATATCGATGCTCCACGCATCGCGGGCGCTCCAGCCGCCTTGGAGTGCGAGCTGTTGCGGGTCATAAAGCTTGGAACCGAAAACTCTCTTGTTCTCGGACGCGTCCTCGCCATGCACGTCCGTGAGGACGCAGTCATTGATCCCGAACGCCCATCCATCGACGCCTTGCGGCTGAGGTTGATTGCGCGAATGCATGCTCCCTGGTATTCCCGCACTTCCGATCTGTTTCCTATGCAACGCATCTCCCGTGAGCAATGGCCGGTAGGGAATGGCGAAATTGCTGTCACATCTGCCGAGCTTGATCCGTCATCGTAATGACCGACAAAACTGAGACCCAAGAGGAGAGTTGGATATGAAAGCGCGAATGACACATCCCGTATTTATATTTCCTGAAGCCATGCAGGCGATTCAAGCGCTTGCAAAGGCTGCGGAGCAGGGAAATGTTCCATCCAAGACGCTGACCCTGGTTCATCTGCGATCGAGCCAGATTAACGGCTGCAGCGTCTGCGTCGACATGGATCTTCGCTTCAAGAAGCCGGACGAGACGGTAGAACGCCTGTTCGCAGCATCTGCATGGCAGGATTCGCCGCTCTTTACCGACGCGGAACGCGCCGCGCTCGCTCTCGCCGAAGCCATGACACGGCTGAGCGATCGGGCCGACCCGGTCCCCGACGAAATCTGGCAGGAAGCCACGCGCCACTACGATGAGAAACAGCTTGCTGCTTTGACGATTTGGATTGCGATGGCTAACGTATGGAACCGTCTCAACGTCGCCACTAAGCAGGTCGCCGGAGAATGGGCAAAGTCGGACGAGGCTAAGAAGTACAGAGCCAAACAACACGAAGTAGCTGCCGACTGAACGAAAGCGGTCACTGCCTCACTGGCGGTGACCGCTTTCAAGCACTCTCGGCGATATTTGCTCCGTTTATTTCACGCGGCCATTTGCTCCGGAAACGCTCCGATCTGCTTCAACATCCCGAGTTCGTCCCAGTTGTCCCACCCTTCGACAACCTTTCCATCCGCGAAGCGGACCATCGTGATTCCCCGGCTCTGTACTTTGCGGCCTGTGGCGGGCATGCCCAATGTGTTTCCCGAGTGAGTCATGGTCGCAGACCAACGCAGCGCGACCTTGTCTCCCGCGCCAAAAACATCTTCTACAGTAATGGCAATGTCGGGAAACGCTGCGCGAATTTTCTGCACAAAACCCTCGAACTGCTCGGGACCGCGAAGCTCGGACTCGGCTCCTTCTTGTCCATGCGCAATCGCGTCCACAGAAAACAGCTCATACACCGTTTCGACTCGGCCCTCATTCCAAACCTCATGGAACCATCGTTTTGCCAGTTCGACATTCTGCTCAACGGACATAGTCGTGTACTCCTCTGGAGATGATCTTCGGGCGACACACGTTACCTCGGAGGAGGGTCGCGGGCAAGAAGAAAGAAAAGTTCTTCAGGACTCGCGCAACTGCATATCATTCCGATGCGCGAGCACAGCGAGTGAAGAGGAATCTGCTTCTCTCTAAGTGATATGTTTTTCGTGAACATTTATGAACGAACAGGAATCCTTCATCCGGTTGCCGGCTGCAGTCCTCCTGGACAACGTGCGGAGCATGTACAACGTCGGCGCCTTCTTCCGTGCGGCCGACGGCGTCGCACTCGAGAAGCTCTGCCTGTGCGGCATCACCGCACATCCCCCAAAAAAGGCGATCACAAAGACGGCCTTGGGTGCGGAAGAGACCGTTCCCTGGGAGCACGATTGGGACGCCGTCCATATGGCCGAGCGTCTGCGGCAGAGTGGATTTTCCATCACCGCGATCGAGACCGGGGCCCAAGCTGTGGACTTATATGAGTGGAAGCCGACCTTCCCGGTCTGCGTCGCCTTCGGCCACGAAGTCGATGGCCTGCGTCCGGAATTGCTTGCCATGGCCGATGCGCATGTCCGCATTCCAATGCTGGGGACAAAAAAGTCCTTGAATGTCGCCACGGCAGGAGGCGTCGTGCTCTACGAACTTCTGCGCAAATGGCGGGCCCATCTACAGATTCCGTAACCAGCTGACGTCGTGAAGTCCTCGCTTGATGCGATTCGGACAAGCATAAGTTCATTGCCGGGAGATCCCTCGGCCCGCGAAGCAAAATGCGGGCTCTCGGGATGACGCCGTCAAGGTCTTCGGCTGGTATCAAGTTCCGGACAACTTTGACTATCGAGCAAGCCCTCCCGAAACTATGCCAATGGGTCATCCCGAAGTGCCCCGCGTTTTCACCAGCGGGGCCGAGGGATCTCCCGCGCAACTGCACTGTCGTGGATCCGTAACGCAGACCCATGCGCCGTGTCCCTTGCCGCCGCGGCACAGATAGATGCTCGCCGGTCGCGGCTTACGGACGTGAAGCCGTCCAAACCCAAGTCTCGTCTGAAATCCAGCTATGTTCATTCGTCACAGACATGTCGACGTCATCTGCGGTAGAAAACGATCATGTGTCCGCCGAAGCGGTTTCACGTCTACATCATGACTAACGGCCCCTTGCCCGCCCTTCTGTACACGGGCATTACGGGCGATTTGCGGCATCGGGTTTGGCAGCACAAGCACAAGCTGGTGGAAGGCTTCACCAGCCGCTACAACCTCACTTCCCTGGTGTACTACGAGGAGTTCGTCTATCCGGATGTCGCGATTGCGCGCGAGAAGGAGATCAAAGGCTGGAGACGAAGCAAAAAGATACGTCTGGTTGAATCGACGAATCCGCGGTGGGAGGATTTGGCTCGGGACTGGCAGGATGTATATAAGCCTGACGGGATGAAATCCCACGCATGACGCGATTGAGACAAGCACGGGTTCATTGCCGGGAGATCCCTCGGCCCGCGAAGAAAAACGCGGGCTCTCGGGATGACGCCTTCAAGCGTCTGACGGGGATATCAAGTTCCGAACGACTTTGACCAAGCAATCCCTTAATCCGAGACCACGCCAATGGGTCATCTCGAAGAGCCCCGTGTTTTCACCAGCTGGGCCGAGAGATCTCGCGCGCAACTGTACTCGCAGATACGAGACGACCTTTCCCGCGCCTCGATTGTCAGTAGAAAATCGTCACTTTACCGACGGGCGAACGACGCAATATCCACGTCAGCCTTCTCTCCCTCGAGAGGCTCTGACCCAAAGCGCAACACATTCCCGTCCGGATCTTCCACCTGGAATTCGAGCGCCCAATCGAAATTGGTGAGCGGCATCCGGATGGCGACGCCCTTTGCCACCAACTCGTCGTGCAGTCTGGAAGCGTCTTCGACGCCGATCCAGACCCACGCGCCGCCCCGTCCCTGGCCGCCGCGGCACAGATAGATGTCGGCCCGGTCGCGGTTCACGGACGTGAATCCGTCCCAACCCCAGGTAGCGTTCTGAAATCCCAGCTTGCCAATGTAGAAAGCGAGCGCGGTTTGCATGTTCTCAACGCGCAGGATGGGGGAGCTGCCTTCGAAGTGGACGCGGGATGGGCCGGGATCAGGCATGACGGTAGAACAAGGATAGCAGGGCCGAGTCGGCCTTTAGTCCGAGACCACGCCAATGGGTCATCCCGAAGTGCCCCGCGTTTTCACCAGCGGGGCAGAGGGATCTCCCGCGACAAACGATCTCGCGTGGGCCCACGAGGGCGTTCGTCGCTGCATCCTTTACGCTGCATAATCCCCCGTGATATCCTCTTAACTGTCACAAAGACAATCGATTAAAGACAGGAGTGCAGGAACTTAGTGTTAGCCAGAGAGCAAAAGAAATCCCTCATTGACCAGTACGGCACGCATGCGAGCGATACCGGCAGCCCGGAAGTACAGATCGCTTTGCTCAGTGAGCGCATTGGCCAATTGACGGAGCACTTCAAGACGCACCAGAAAGACCACGGTTCGCGCCGCGGACTTCTCATGCTGGTCAGCAAGCGCCGCAGCTTGCTCGACTACCTCAAGAAATACGATTCCGAGCGTTACAAGACCGTCATTACCAAACTCGGCATCCGCAAGTAGATTCTTGGCCTGGGGGCCCCTTTCGGTTTCCGCTAGGGGCGTACGTTTAGAAGCTTTCAAGCGTCTCGACCGTTCCCAGAGTTCCCGTCGGAACCCGGAAACTTTGAAACCCTGAAACTTCGAAACCTTGAAGCCCCGGTCTACTGAGAACCGTCTCCGGTGAGACGGACAGCATTGAGGAAATCTCCACACGTGCGTTTCTCAAGCGCAAGCGACCCCGATCTGATGCACAGGACAGGTGTCATCAGTTGCGCCTTCGAACCCATCCACAGCACATCCGTACCTCGGGACTCGAAGCCTGCAACTCGCCGCTCTCAGCTCATTGCTCACTGCTCTCCGAAGGACATTCAATGAAACCAGAACCAACGACAGTTACAGTTACACTCGCCGGCGGTAAAACCATGACATTTGAGACGGGCAAACTGGCCAAGCAGGCCGGCGGATCCGTCGTTGTGCGCCTCGGCGAGAACGTGGTCCTCGCCACCGCCACTTCCAATCCCGACCCGCGCGAGGGCATCGACTTTTTCCCGCTCACCGTGGACTACCGCGAATACACCTACGCCGGCGGACGCTTTCCCGGAGGCTTCATCAAGCGCGAAGGCCGCATGAGCGAGCGCGAAGTGCTTACCAGCCGCCAGATCGACCGCCCCATCCGGCCGATGTTTGCCGACGGATTCAAGTGCGAGACCCAGGTCATCGCGTTTGTGCTCTCAGCCGATAGTGAGAACGATCCGGACGTTTGCGCCATTAATGGCGCGTCTGCTGCTCTGCATGTTTCCGACATCCCGTTCCTCGGCCCGATTGGCGCAGTGCGCGTCGGACTAGTTAACGGACAGTTCATCGTGAATCCGACGTACAACGAGATGCGCGAGAGCCTGCTGAACATCATGGTCGTCGGCACGTCCGAAGGCATTGTGATGATCGAGTCCGGCGCAAAAGAAGTAAAAGAAGAGACGGTCGTCGATGCGATCGAGTTCGGACACACCGAAATCAAGAAGATTTGCGCTGTGATCAACGACCTTCGCGACAAGGCAGGGAAACCGAAGCGCAAGGTCGAGCCTCCGGTGTTCAATCAGGCGTACTACGACGATCTGCAAAAGAAAGTCGGCGCGCAACTGGCCGACGCCCTCGACACCAAGAAGCATCCCAAGCTCGAGAGCTACACGCTGGTCAAGGAGATCAAGAAGAAGCTCTCCGAAGGGATTCCGGAAGAAGACGAGGACGCGAAGAAAAAGCTCGATCATTACTATGAGACGCTTCGCGAGCGCATCTTCCGCGAGCAGGTCACCAAGCAGCGCCGCCGTCCCGATGGACGCGCCTTCGACGAGATCCGCGCAATCTGGATTGAAGCCGGAGTCCTGCCGCGCACCCACGGCAGCGCAGTCTTCACCCGCGGCGAAACTCAAGCCCTGGTCACAACCACTCTCGGTACCAGCGACGACATGCAGCGCCTCGAAGGTTTCGAAGGCGAAGCCAAGAAGCGCTTCCTCCTGCATTACAATTTCCCGCCGTTTTCTGTCGGAGAAGTTGCGTTCATGCGCGGGGCGGGACGCAGAGAAATTGGGCACGGAGCGCTCGCAGAGAGAGCCGTCTCGGCCGTGCTTCCATCGGAAGAGAAGTGGCCTTATGCGATGCGTGTCGTTTCGGACATTTTGGAATCGAACGGGTCGTCTTCCATGGCGACTGTCTGCGGTGCTTCGCTTTCACTGATGGACGCAGGCGTTCCGTTGAAGGCTCCGGTGGCTGGAGTCGCGATGGGGCTGGTGAAGGAAGGCGAAGAGTACGCCATCCTGACGGACATCGCCGGTGCCGAGGATCATTACGGCGACATGGACTTCAAGGTTGCCGGCACTAACGAGGGCATCACCGCGTTGCAGATGGATATCAAGGTGACGGGCATCACGTCGCAGATCATGCGTGAAGCTCTGGCCCAGGCTCAGCGTGGGCGTCTCTTTATCTTGGGCAAGATGGAGGAAGTGATCTCCACGAGCCGCGAGAAGATTTCCGACTACGCGCCGCGTTTCTACACCGTGCAGATTCCGACGGACAAGATTCGCGACCTCATCGGGCCGGGTGGCAAGATGATCCGGTCGATCGTCGAGCAGACGGGAGTCAAGATCGATGTGGAAGACTCAGGTCTGGTAAAGGTGGCATCGAGCGATCAGGCATCGGCACAGAAGGCGCTGCAGATCATCGGCGACATCACGGCGACCGCAGAGGTAGGGAAGACCTATCTCGGAAAAGTCACGCGGCTGGCGGATTTCGGAGCATTCGTCGAGATCATCCCGGGAACCGAAGGCCTGCTGCACATCAGCGAAGTGGCGGAGCATCGCATCGCAGATGTCCGAGACGAACTGAAGGAAGGCGACCAGGTGCTGGTGAAGGTGCTGGCGGTAGAAGGCAACCGGATCCGGCTGTCGCGCAAAGCGATTCTGAAAGAGCAGCGCGCGAAGATGGGCGGCGGTGCCGGCGAAGCGCCGGCTCAGCCTCCGAGCGATGGTGGTCAACCGGTTCCTGCCGGGTCCTTGGTGATTGAAGGCGGCGGAGATTTCCCGGATGACCCGGATGAGCCGAACTTCAATCGCGAGGGAGCTCCCCACGGCGGTGGTGGAGATCGAGGCGGAGATCGAGGAGGAGACCGGGGCGGACGAGGCGGTGACCGTGGTGGACGCGGCGGACGTCCAGGCGGAGGCGGAGGTGGAGGACGGCGTGGACGCGGCGGCCGTGGACGTCACGGTGGCGGTGGCCATGGCGGACACGGTGGTGGCGGCGGCCGACACTAATCTTTCGCTCCGCGGATGCACGCGGGTTTTCGCGGATAGGGAATTCGTTCGAGGCTGCGGTGTCCACGCCGCAGCCTCTTTCGTTGTGAGAAGTATCAATCTGAAGAAATGGAGAGGATGACGAGTTGGAGACGAAGTTCTCGCTGGCTTGCGTGGTTCCGAAGCGGGCTCCGGCGATTGCTCCCACTGCGTCATCTGTGTTACAAGCCTGAACATGCGTAAATGGATGCGCGAGCGCATGCAGCGCCGCAAGGGTCGGGAGAAGCAGCAGGCCAACGAGCCAGCGCCTCCTCCGCTGCAGCCCGCATATTTCGATGCCAACGAAGCTCCGCAAGCAAGCGCGGAAGAGCCGGCAGAAGTAAATTCTGCCGAGGCGCAGTCTGAACCGCAGTACGAGCCGCAGGCCGAAGTGGAGGCTGCTCCGGCTGCTGAGAAAACCGAGCCGAAACGATCCTCGGGTGGTGGGGACGGACGCAGGACGCGCGGTCGCCGCAAACGCGGAGGACGCGGACGAGGCGGCAAGAGCCCGGGCCGTGAACAGGCGGTGGCGCAAGCCTTTGCACCAGCGGCTGGCAAGGGAACTATCCCTGAGGCCACGGTAGAGGGTTCAGAAGAACCAGAGGCCTCAAGTCCGCAAGCGGAAGGAGCCCCTGCTCCAGAAGCACCGGCAGTTCCAGCCGCGGTCCCACCGGCAGCGCAACGTCCTCCGAAGGGCATCGTGGTCCTGGCGATCGGACTGCCCGGATCCGGCAAGAGTTCGTGGTTCAAGCGACACAATGTGACGCCGCTTTCGAGCGATATGGTGCGCTCGTTGCTCTTCGACGATGTCCGCGAGCAGCGCTACCAGGACCTTGTGTTCTCGAATCTGCGTTCAATGCTGAAGGCGCGGCTCATCGCAAAGCGTCCGATGAACTACGTCGACGCGACCAACCTGACGCCGCAGGAGCGGCAGCACTGGGTCAAGCTGGCCAAGGATTACAACTACGAAGTGCATGCGGTGTTTTTCGATGTGCCCCTGGATGTGTGTATCGAGCGGCATCAACGGAGAGATCGCGTAGTCCCCGAAGACATGATGCGTCGTATGGCCGCCAAGCTGAAGGCTCCGTCGTTCGAGGAAGGATTCGCGAAAATCACCGTGGTGCGAGTGAAAAAGAAGGATCAGGAGCCAGCGTCGGCATAGGGAAAATAGTTTCTAGTTTCGGGTTTCGAGTTTCAAAATCAAAGGCTTTCAACACAGAGGACACGGAGTACACAGAGAATGTGCTTCGTGTCCTTTTCTTTGCGGCATGGGTGAGTGTTGGAAACTAGACACTCGAAACTTGAAACTGGTTATCCCTTCAGGTGCGGCAGTAGTTCCTTGAAAGCCGCTGAACTCGACGACCGCATCAACTCATAGATCATCATTTCTGTGGACGAAATGATGGCTCCGGCGGCGCGCATGCGATCCAAACCGATTTTCCAATTCCACTCAAGCCGGGAACTGACAGCGTCGGAAGCGACGTGCACCAAATAACCTTCGCGTAGCGCAGCGAGTGCCGTCTGCATCACACAGATGTGGCTTTCCATTCCGCAGAGAAGCAGTGTGTTGCGTTGTCCGGGAAGACGCTTGAGTAGGCTACAGAAGGCGTCGCTACCGAAGCAGGAGAACAGAGTCTTGTCCACGGCATCGGTGCCCGGAAGCAGCGACGCGATTTCAGGGACGGTTGCGCCGAGCCCCTTGGCATATTGTGTGCTCACCAGCGTGGGGATCTTGAGAATTCCGGCCGCGCGGATGAGCAACTGCGAGTTGCGCACGAGTTGCTCTCTCTGAAAAATCGGCGGCAACAGTTTTTCCTGGATGTCGATGACGACGAGCGCGCATTGATCGGCATTGAGCGGGCGGCGCGCTATCTCGGCGTATTCGGAACTGGGCGCGGCGTGGTCGAGCATAGTGGACATGAGAACCTCGTTGCAGGATCTCTCAGAATTGTACGACGCGTGGGCGCGGTCGAAAGGGAATGTTGACCATATTCGCCTGAGCCCAATAGAATCAGAAAGAGCCTGAATCACGGGCTCTTCCAATCAAAACTGCCCCCTCGTTCAACGGCAGGACAGCTGACTCTGGATCAGCATATCGGGGTTCGAATCCCTGGGGGGCAGCCAGCTTTTACGCGTCTACTGCAAAAATCTTCATCACCTACTATGGCGGCCCTGAATATCTGCAGATGAGTGAAAAAGCATGCTGCGAGCCGTAAGCCGCGTCGCCCTAACAATTGTTGCATAGGCAACCCGTTTTCTCGCGACGTCGACGGGAATTGTAAAAAAGTGTGTAGTAGTCAGTTTTCGGTTGACCATCTTCGTAGTTAGTGGCTAACTGGCTTTCGCGAATCCCTCCGTTCCCCCCCAGGATGGCACAGCGATTTCGCAGTGTTCGTGGGTCCCCCGAAATACTTAGAAAAGACAACGCTCGAAGAGTGAGGAGATTTCCCAATGCGACACTTTCTGTTTCCGAGTTTCTCAGGAGTTGCTCTCACAGTAGCCCTGAGCCTCAATTTTGCCCAAGCCCAGCATTCTCGCCCGCTTATCACGTCAGCGATCAACGAAAGCAATCGCGTCACACTGGAAGGCAATACCCATCCGGCTGCAAACGCAAAGAACGATCGAGGCCGTGTTTCCGACGACTACGCCATGGAGCACCTGCAACTTCTCCTGCGGCGTCCAGCCGAGCAGGAAGCAGCGCTCGAACATTACATCGAAGATCTGCAGAAGGCCGGATCCGACAACTACCATCGCTGGCTTACGGCAGAACAATTTGGCGCCCAGTTTGGTCTCGCCCAGAGCGATCGGGATACGATTATCAATTGGCTTCAGGGCCATGGTTTCAAGGTCAACGTCGACTATACCAACGGCGTGCTGATTGATTTCTCGGGAACGGCCGGCATGGTTCGCGATGCCTTCCACACTGAGATTCACTATCTCCAAGTTAAGGGCAAGTCTCACATTTCGAATATGAGCGATCCGCAGCTTCCAGCAGCGCTCGCGCCGGGCGTGATTGGAGTAATCTCTCTCAACGATTTCAAGCCCGACAAGAACTTCCGCAAAAAAGCGGACTTCACTGCCAACATCAACGGCTCGACGTTCTTTATTGTTGTGCCCGGCGATCTGGCAACCATCTACAATTTGAATCCCCTGTTCCAGCAAGGGATCACCGGCAAGGGCCAGACTGTAGTTGTCATCGAAGATACAGACATGCAGGCCGGTGACTGGGATACGTTCCGCCAGACATTTGGCCTCAACGCATTCGGTGGCGGAAGCTTCGTCCAGGTTCACCCGCCTTCTTCGGGCAAGAATAACTGCTTAGACCCGGGAATCAATGGCGACGTGATCGAAGCATCTCTCGATGCGGAATATGCGAGTGCAGCAGCGCCCAGCGCCAAAATCGAGTTAGCTTCCTGTGCAGATACGACCACTTTCGGTGGTTTAATTGCGATCCAAAATCTGGTGAACGCGAAGGCGGCGCCTCCCGCGGTTATCAGCATGAGCTACAGCCTTTGTGAGGCCGACACTGTTGCCAGCCTGAAGGCTGCCTTCAACTCTGCCTTTCAGCAGGCTGTCGCCGAGGGAGTCTCTGTTTTCGGTTCCTCAGGTGACGCACTTGCTTCGGAATGCGACCGGCCATTTCCAGCAGCGTTCCATGGCATTGGCGTATCTGGATGGACGGAAACGCCGTACAACGTCTCGGTTGGCGGAACGGACTTCAGCGATACGTTCTTCGGTCAAAACAGCACGTATTGGAGTTCAACCAACAGCCCCACGTTTGAATCCGCGCTTTCCTATGTTCCCGAGATGCCTTGGGACGACTCCTGCGCTAACCAGTTGATCTCGATTGCGCTCGGATTCTCCACGCCATACGGCGCGGATGGAGCCTGCAACAGCGCGTCGGGACAAGGGTTTCTAGACACGGCCGGAGCAGGTGGTGGTCCCAGCGAGTGCGCTACCGGAGATCCCGCAACGCGCGGAGTCGTGAGTGGAACTTGTAGAGGTTACGCCAAGCCTTCCTGGCAGCATGTGCTGGGCGTGCCTCATGATGGAGTGCGCGACACGCCGGACGTCTCGCTGTTTGCCGCCAACGGAGTGTGGGGCCACTTCTACGTCTTCTGCGACAGCATCGATGGCTCTTGCTTGGGTACACCTGATACTTGGCTCGGAGCCGGCGGGACATCCTTCTCGACGCCGATTCTGGCCGCGATGCAGGCGCTCGTGAACCAACACGAGGGTGGGCGCCAAGGGAATCCCAACGTTGTGTACTATGCGCTGGCTAACAGGGAATACGGATCGTCTGGTGCCGCGTCCTGTAACTCTACGCTCGGGAATGGGACGGCCAGCAATTGTGTCTTCTACGACGTGACCTTGGGAGACATCGATGCGCCATGTCACGGGGCTCGCGATTGCTTTACTCCTTCAGGCACAATCGGCGTTCTATCCACGTCTGACAACTCGTATCAGCCTGCTTACCCCGCCACCAAGGGATACGACATGGCTACAGGGATCGGGACAGTGAACGCATTTAACCTGGTCCATCAGTGGTCCAACGCTGCACCTCGGTCCGCCTGGGATCAACACTGAAGCTTTATCATTTCAGCGGGATGCGGATCACGCATCCCGCTGCTTTTTTAGAGGCTGGCCCAGACTAGGCCTCAGAGCACACAGACTTCGTGATGTTCGACGTCTGTGTATTAGGAACGTGTGCGCCCCCAATCCTTATTGCTGTCCTCTATAGGCACTGGAAACGACGTACAAAGATGTGCGTGCAAGAATAAATAACGAGTGGCCGTCCTCACCTCCGAATATCAGCTGCGACGGCCTTTCGGGAACATCGATCGTATCGATCAGCGTTCCCTTCGCATCGTAGACGTAGATCTGGCCCGCGGCGATGTAGACGTTTCCGTTCTTATCCGACGCGACACTTTCTCCTCCGCGGTCTGCAAAGAGCCTTAAATTCGAAATGGTGCCGTCCTCTTCGATCTGTGCAGCGTATGTCTTCTCTCCGTTTTCATCCGTGATGTAGAACGGCTGGCCCGGATGCGCTCGGGCAAAGCCGAAAGCCCGCAGCGTGTTGTTCAATTTGGATCCGTAGTAAAGCTGGCCTGTTACGAAATTGGTGTCGGAGGGAAGGAATGTAGTTCCATCGGGAGAGATGAACTGGTAGGGCTGCTTTTGCGGCACGGCTTTCGTGAAATCATTTTCGTTTCGCCACACATCGGCCGGAAGAATAGGAGTCATTCCCGGCCGCGCAGCCGATGGGACAGCGGGCACAAGATTGACTGCGAAGTCCTTGTCTCCCGGACGAAGGCTATAGACGGTTCCATTTCCTGACAACGATACAACCATCAAGTCATCCGATTTGTCGAAGAAGAGCTGGACGGGGTCGAGGGGATTGTCGCGAACGATTGACAGCGCTCGCTCCGCGTTCGACCAGTGATAGATGGTTTGCCACTTCGCATCAACGAAGCAAGGGTCGCCTTTGCTGTCGACGGCCCCGCCAGAGATATTGAAAAAGCCGCTTGCCAGTTTCTTTACCACTGCACCTTTGGCTAGCTCGGGAGATTCGTGCGCCCGTTGGCGTGCGGGTTCGGCTCCCGAAATCGTGAGCCAGGAGAATTCTCGCTGCCGGATCTCAACGCCGTGCGTCGCGTCGAAGATCGCGTTGTCAAAAGAAACTTTACTGTCGCTGTAGCAATGCACATTGCGAAAGCGAAGGTTGCTCGACTTTGTGACCTGTACTGCATTCTTGAATGGCTGGTAACTGCTGACGACGCGGTACATGTGTAGATTCGCAAACGTAATGTTTGTGGAGTCACGGATGTCGATGGGAAGTGCGAAGCCGCCTTCGCCGCGTTCTTCCTCGGTCTGTAGGGCATAGATCTCCCAGTTCGATGCATGGTCGAGTATCACTTCATTACGAACATGATGTTCGCTCGAGAGTTCGTAGATGCGGCCAGGAGTTACTGTATTTGAAATGTAGACGCCTGCCTGAGCAAAGGTGCTCGGTGTCCAAATGTTGACGAAGGTGCCGCCTCCTGTGATCCAGAGACTTGGGTATTGGCCGTCCCAACGGCGATTGAGATTCGAGTCCGCCGTGTTCGTATTGTTGTAGATTTCGCGCCATATTTTCCCGGCGTCCGCCGCCGACGCAGTGGGATCAATCGTCCCGTGCCCGCCCAAAAACCGGACGTCATTCATCAGAGAATGTGTCCCGGCCATCCACTTCGCCGCGACGGCTCGGGGATTGATTCCATTCGTGTAGAGGCCGATGCCAGTCACGATGTTTGTTCCCTGTTCCGGGGCTTCCAGCAAGGGCCTCGGACTGCCAACACCCTGGAAAGCCGGAGTTGAGTCGGCGATCAGGATTCTGGTTACGCTGGGATGCAGTCCGATCAGAACAGTGTCGGACTTCAGTTTGATCGTGTCCGTCACGCGATATTGGCCCGAGGGCAGATAAATCGTCTTGTGCTCGGCGATCGCTTTGTTGAGGGCCTCCGTGTCGTCGGCAGCGCCATCCCCTTTCGCGCCCAGCGTACGAATGTTGGCCCAGGTGTCCATTGCTGGAAGTTCCGGAATGTCAGACTCGACAGGAGGTGGAAGTTCCTTCAACGGTGCAACATCGAAAACATCCTGGATAGCCGGGACGGAGCCAATGTCGTCATAGTGAAGGCCGTGAGAGAAAGCATTCACGCGATAAATTCCTGCAGGAGCGGCAACGGCTTTGCCGCTCTCGCGGTATTTCGCAAATGAGGGCACATTCCGGCACACGACGTTCTCCATGTTGATTTCAGTCCGAGCGCTGTTTTCGTTGCTGATGATGATGCCGGCGCCACTGATGTTCTCAAAGCGTCCGTCCTTCACCCACAGTTCATCGGAATATTCCGCATCGATTGTGACCGCGATCGGAACATTCTTGAATTGCGGGCGGATCAGAGTGAGACCAGCTTCGTGTTCTCGGATGGCCGCTTCGCGCTGCCCTTCAAAGTCCGAATCGATGACGGTGAATTGCCAACCCGGAGAGGGCTTGCGCGTCCAGATTCCGTACTGTCCGCCGTGGAAATGAACATCCTGCACCACGTTGCCGCCATCGTGAATCCCCGCCAGGCCTGAGCCAATATGAAAATCAATGTGCGCGAGGAAGCAATGCTGCGCGTAACGCGCTCGGACGGCGACCGCCGCGGGATTGCCATCTCCGATTTCAAAATCAATGTTGCTGATCGCGGAATAAAACGTGCCGGGACTTGCATCCGGAGGCGGTTCATTCCCACGCGGACGCCCACCGGCGAAGAAAACCATGTAGGCGATTCCTTGCTGAAAGCCCGGCGTATTTGGAGCGAGGAAGAATGTAGGTCGCGTTGCGCCGAACCCGATCAGGCGGATTCCCGGCCAGATGTAAATTGTTTTCGTTAACCGATAGCGGCCTGACGGGATAAACAAGATGCCTTGGTTCGTTCTTTCCCGCACTTGGTTGATGGCATCCTGCAAGGCAAGGGAATCGTCACCAATGCCGTCACTTTTGACGGGAAAGGTTTCCTTCGTGAAATACACTGCCTTCGGATCGTCGGGACGCGAAGTGTAATAAGAGGCCGCGAACAATCGAGTCGCACAGAAAATCAGAACCGCGCACAGGAATCGCTTCATGTTTGGGAATGTAGAGCCACGCCGCTGGAGAGTCAATTCGGCTTTACGGGAATATCCCCGCGCTGCTACGCCGCAGTCCATTCATTGCGAATGGGAGAGCTTGCAGTGCTCGTCGAACTGCGCCTGAAGAGACTTCTGGAAATCTTCGCGGTTTGGCCGGTGGCTGGAGGACGTGGCTCGGAAAAGGACATTCTGGCAGGCAGAGCACGTTGCCTCGACCGGAATGTCCTTGAGCCACTTGGTCACTCTAATTATGGGATTTTTCATCGCCGGGCCTTCAAGATTTCTTGATTCCCGGGGCTTCCCCTTTGAAGAACTCGGGCGCTGCTGTTGCAGGCTCCGAGGAGAATACATTTGTCATCTTGCCAAGACTGGCGTAGACGTCGCGGTACCGGTTCTGGTCATATCTCGCGACATTCGCGAACCGCACGCCGATGCTTTCGGCCTGCGCGAAGGCGTCAAGATTCGCTCCCATGAAGACAAACGTCCATTTTCCCGCGGTTTCCTTGGTCTTGATCAATTCGCGGATGCCTGGAAGAGTCCACTCCCGCGAAGAATTTTCTTCGCCGTCAGTCATGATGACTGTGATGATCTTGTCGAAGCCGTCTGTCTTAACGGTCTGGACTGTTTCTCCGACTGCGTCAAGCAGGGCCGTGTTGCCGTTTGGCAGGTAACTAGACTCATTCAATTTCTCTACGTGCGAGAGCGGCACCGCGTTGTATTTGACTGCGACAGTTGTGTCGAACAACGTCAGCGTGAATCCGTAGTCAACCGTCTGTTCTTTGGCCAACTCGTCCAGATACAAATTAAACCCTCCGATCACATCTTTGACCTTGGTTCCCATGGAGCCCGATTTGTCGAGAATAACGTTGACCAGCACACGCTGTTTCGTGGCTTGCGAATCGTTTGTGTTCATTTCTTCTTATCCTCTTTCTCCCCCAGGCTTCCTGGAGGTGTGCGGACGTATGCGGTCTTGCGCGTAAAGCCCAACTTGCCGAGGAGCCGCTCGCTTGGCTCCTTGTGGCGGTTGTACACGTTGCTCAAGTACTGCTTGGAGATCTCCAGGTCGGCGGCGAACTCAGTGAGCGTTTTGTCTCCCTGGACGCGCTTCATAATCTCTAGCAGTTCTTCAATGGTGTTCGCCTTGTATGCCATTTCGGGATACATCGTATCCCTGAATGGGATACATGTCAATGCTTTTACGTTCAGATCGCCAGCCAAGGAGAACGGACTAAGATGCCCTCCCAAACGCAGCAGGCGCGATGTTTAGGAGGGCTGTGTTCTTGGAAGGGAACTGCTTCTCAAGACTTTATCTGAGAATTCATTCTGAGAAGCGGTGCAGGTCAGGCATGGACCAGTTCCTCAACGTGTTGTTGTTGTGCCACTCGAGTGAGCTCCTTCGCATACGCCGACAGGATCGCCTTCGACATCGACTTGAGTTGCGGCTTGAGATCTTTCTTGTCAGTCGCATCCGATAATCTATCGAGGGCTCCAATGATGGGGACCAGAAGCTCTGGCGTCCAGCCGTGAATTTTGACGAGATGATGATTGATGATCCCGACTCCGCCTCCATCACAGCCAAACAATTTCAGCGCTATGAAACGGAGTTCCGGAACGTTCCGGGGATCGATGTGTGGATTAAGTTTGTGGAGCATCTGATCGGTGTCAGAGCCGTATGCGGAGAGGATCGCATCCGAGAGTTTCAGGAGTTGTGGCTCGAGATCTGGCTTGTCGGTGAGGGTTGCCAGTTTCTGAAGGCTGGACGCGATCAGCAGCGCAGACCAGAGAATCGGGTAGCCGTCCCATGGAGGGATAGGCTTTACTTCGAGTTTGCCGTTGACGATAACGATCTCCCAGCCGCCTCCATCAACGAAGACACCTGGGGTGACATACGCCACTCTGCTGTTTGCAGCCGTAGTGCTTGCCATGGACTGCCTTCTTTCTGTCAACAAGCATGAATCTTGTGGCGGCCACAATTTAGACACCTCGTGGCGGAGATGCTATGACCGTGGTCACCAACCTGCCGCATGTTACGAAACCCGAACAGCGATGGAGGAGGGAGAACCTCCGAACAGTTAGCGCTGAAGAGATAACGTCTGGCGGAAATAGTTTCTTAAGGGCTGCACCCGCCGGGCGGGTCGTCCTGTCTTAAGAGTGAGGGAGAAAAACGATGAGTTCTTCAATCGGAGATGGCATGGTTGCGCTGGCGTTGGCGGGGGGTATTGTTACTTATCTTTATGTGAAACATCAGGGGCGGCAGAAGCGGCTCGAGATCATTCACCAGGAGCGCATGGCGGCGATGGAGAAGGGAATTCCACTGCCGGAGTTGCCGCTGGATCCGGCAAAGGAGCGGCGTCCGCCTGATCCGACGGTGCTCCCGATTCTGGGGATTGTGCTGGCGACTCTTTCGATCGGAACCATGATCGCGCTTTACCTGACTCGTTCGGCGGAGTCGCACGGCTTCTGGATCTCTCCGCTGCCGTTCGCATTTCTGGGTGTGGGCCTGCTTACGTTCCATTTCCTGAAGGCGAATCCTTGGCACTAGAACTGGCAGAAAGCGATGCCCAACTCGTGGGGCGCGTGCAGGGTGGGGACCAGCAGGCTTTCGCGGAGCTGGTCCGCCGGCACAGCGCGCTCGTGTTCCGGCTCGCGGTCTCGATTCTCGGGAAGGAGTTCGTTCCCGAGGCAGAGGATGTGACGCAAGAGGTATTTCTGAAGGTGCACCACGCTATCGGAACATTCCGAGGCGAGTCGGAATTTCGCTCGTGGATCTACCGGATCACGTTTAACCAGGCAGTGAATCTCAAAGAGCGGGTACGCTTCCGGAAGCCGCACGCGGATGAGACGGTTCTGGCGGAAATGATCTCAGGGGAACCCGGCCCGGACCGGCAAGCGGAAGCGGCACAGAGTGCCCGTGTGCTCGCCGACTGCATGCAAACGCTGCCTGAGGTGTATCAATCAGCCCTGCGGCTGTACTACTGGCTGGACGCCAGTGTCGCGGAGATCGCGGAATTGCTGGCCGTCCCCGATAACACTGCCAAGTCGTACCTTCATCGCTCCCGCCAGCTTCTAAAGAGCATGCTCAAAGAGAGAGGGTATTCGTGTGAATGACATGGAATCTCGCGAAGAGGAAATCGATCAGATGCTTCGGCGTTCGATGAACGCGGCTGTTCCGACGCTGGCGCCGGATTTCCACCAGCGGGTGCTACGAGAGCTGCGGCGGAGGTCGGAACCGATGGGTCGATCGCGTCGGCTGCTACTGGCGGGCTACGG